>WNGG01006005.1_pt1 | contig 13495 bp, 11 predicted proteins | sample 5400661 | NCBI WGS metagenome assembly WNGG01 (sample SAMN13153372, study PRJNA577476) | soil metagenome | isolation source: 100 cm soil or saprolite under Garry oak tree replicate 1 | place: USA:California | collected 2016-06-15
GAGCGAGATCTCCTGGAAGTCCTAAAGTTTGAGCTCGAATTCTTGGAGAAGGGCGCATACGGGCATTCGCCGAGGGCCCCCTGGAGGCCACAGTTTATTTTCGAGGATTCTCCTACCTGCATGAATTACGATTCCAAGGAAACCCCCGGCCCTTGCAGTGATTGCGTCTTAATGCAGTTGGTGTCACCGGAGCACCGCTCCGAGAGAATCCCCTGCCGCCACATCCCCCTGAACGCATCCGGAGAGACGCTGGATTCCTTGTATCGTTCCGCCGACCAATACGAGGTCGAAGAGACGGCCGGAAGCTGGCTGCGCGCAACTGTTCAGCGCTTGGAAGAGGAGCGGGCGGCTATGCAGGGGGATCGCAACAAACAGCCGTTCCCAAGTGACGAGGCTATAAAAGGGACCCCTCTACATCAGAGCCTTCATCCCAAGTGCGCAAACCCGGCTTGTCCGGCCGCCTTTCATTGGCTCCAAGGCGGCAAGTTCTTCCGATTTAGCGATCGGACTTCTGCAGTATCCAGTCATTCGACGGCCAGCCCACCTGCGGACGTCCACGGAGTGAAGCATTTCTGGCTCTGTGAACGCTGCTCCCATGTTTTCACTCTGGTGTACAACGAAGGGTACGGAGTCGTGCTCAAACTGCTCCGGCCAGAATTTCCCGTCGCCGAAGGTCGCAAGGGCCTATCAGCAGCTTAGCAGGTCTGGTGCTCCTCGACCGGTCGATCGGCAAAGCAAATTCAGTTCATGAGCTACATATTTCTTCACTGAACTGCGAGACTGAGTAGCATATGCTCAGACCCAATAGATCGCCGATAGGTCACGGACCGAAAAAATACGGGCCTCCCCTTCCCGGTAACTTAATTCACATCGACAATCCAGCCTGTCAAAAACTGAATGAGTGCAAATTGATGGGGATTCCAGTGCAGAGAGATCTGGCGTCGTTAACTACGGGGTGACACCCATGAGACACTCGAAGTGGCCAAGGTTTCTTTCCGTTCTACTGGTTGCAGGCGGCTTTTCACTCTTGCTGGGGGCGCGGGCGCAGGACAACAAGCGCAAGCCGGACAAGTCCGCGGCGTCCGCCGACAGCAAGCCCAGTCAACGCTCGACCGATCCCTCACAATACGTCGGCACGGACACCTGCAAGACCTGCCATGAGGACATGTGGAAGAGTTTCGAGCGAGGCCCGCACTGGAAAACCTTGCTCGACAAACACAAAGGGCCGGAATGGCAGGGATGCGAATCGTGTCACGGGCCAGGGAAAGAGCACGCCGAGTCGGGCGATGTCACCAAGATCCTGAATCCCAAGAAGCTCTCGCGGGAAGAATCCTCCAAACGCTGCCTGGAATGTCACGAATTCGGGGAAGAGCACAGCAACTTCCGGCGCTCCCAGCACATGAAGAACGACGTGGGGTGCATTGATTGTCACTCGGTGCATTCCCCCAAAGTAGAAATGAAGCTGCTGAAGGCCGCTCAACCGCAGCTCTGCTTTAACTGCCATCTGGAAGTCAAACCGGACTTTTCAAAGCCGTTCCATCACCGCGTGAACGAAGGCCTGGTGAACTGCACCAACTGCCATAACCAGCACGGGGGGTTCCTGACGCGGCAACTGCGCGCAACGGCCGCGCAAGACGTCGTCTGCTTCAATTGTCATACCGACAAAGCCGGGCCTTTTGCGTTCGAACACGCCCCGGTGAAGACCGAGGGATGCGTCTCCTGCCATACGCCGCATGGCTCCTCAAATCCGAAACTCTTGAAGCGCAGCAACATCAATCTGCTTTGCCTGGAATGCCACACGTTCACGGTGGATTCGGCCGCTCCGGCAATTCCGTCGTTCCACAACCAGGCCCAGAAATATCAGGCCTGCACGATGTGCCATGCGGCGGTCCACGGCTCCAATTCGGACCATTTCCTGTTCAAGCCCTAGGGGGGGGTGACGAAAATGGCCAAGGCACAAAGAAAGTTCGCATTCGCTTACAAATTCGCACCCTGTGCCGTCTTGCTCGGCTCGGCGCTGTTTGCATGGTCACTTCCCGCCCAGCAACCTACTGAGCAAAAGCCGGCGGCAGAAAAGAAACCGCAGGCCGACTTAAGAGACGCACCGGGCGTGAGTGCGGATGCGGCAAGAAAAACCAGCGACCTGGCCACTTCCGTGACCACGGAAACAAATCGAGGGGTGGAAGCCGGTGTTTATAAGATCAAACAGTCGGCGGAATTCGGAGGGCGGCTCTCGGACTTCACCGGAAGTCAGGCCATGTGGGACACCTTCGTCAACCTGGGCACGGGCCCGCGGCTGCTGGAATACACCCTGGATATCCACGCGCCGAATCACAATGGGAGGCTGTTTGACGATTTGTCGTTCAGCAACTTCGGGTATGGCGGCGATCCGAGCAACGTCAGCCGGTTGCGGGTGCTGAAGGGGAAGTACTACACGCTGAATGCGAATTTCCGGCGCTTCCAGAATATTTTTGATTACGACCTGCTGGCCAATCCGCTCAATCCGCCCACTTCCAACCCGAACGTTCCGATTCTGAATTCGCCGCATGAGCTGTTGCTCACCCGGCGGATGAGTGATGTCAGCTTGGGGCTGTTTCCGCTGGCAAAGGTAAGGTTCCGGCTGGGCTACTCGAGAGTGGTAAACGCTGGGACTTCGTTTTCCTCGACGCACCTGGGGACAGATCCCCTGATATTTCAACCAACCCTGAATACCTCGGACAACTATCAGGCCGGGATTTCGTTGCGGTTCATTCCCAAGACCAGCATCAACTACGATCAGTTTTATACCTATTTCAAAGGGGATACCACGGGCCAGCTTAGCGGGTTTGGGCTCCCCACGTTCGCGCTGGCTGGGGGCATTCCGGTAAATCTAGGATTGCCCTTCAATACCGCTGCAGGACAACCGTGCGCCACGCCGATTCTTGCAACGGGTTTCGTGAATCCCGCTTGTAACGGCGTCTTCAGCTACAACCGCTTTGGCCGGACTCGAAATGATTTCCCGACGGAGCAAGTCAGCTTTCAAAGCAATTATTTCCGCCGACTTGACCTGTCAGGAAGAATGAATTACTCCGATGCAGAAGCGTCCATGCCTTCGTTCGCCGAGCTGTTCGACGGCCTGATCACACGGACGCGCGGACGGTCTTTTCAAACCACGGGCGGCTCGTTGAATCATCGTCTTTCTCTCACGGGAGATTTCGGGGTTACGTACCAGGTAACCGACCGCCTGCGGGTCGCGGATAACTTCCACTATGACAATTTCCGCATTCCAGGCGCTTGGAACCTAACGACAAACAACCTCTTCGGCGCCACGCTGCTTTCCGTTCCGAACCAGTTCAATCCGGCGACCTGCCCGCCGCCATTCACGGCGGCCACCTGCCCACAACACAACGCCAGTTCGGGGCCGGATATCAACAACGACCTGCGCAACGTCTTCCTCCGGCAGAGGGAAAAGTTCAGCACGATCGAGCTGGAGTACGATTTTACGCGGCGCGTGAGCGCCCACATCGGGTACCGCTACGGGCACCGGGAGATCACGCATGATATTTCCGACGTGCAGTTCCAGACTTTTTTTCCGACGCTGCCCAACCGAGGCGCGTGCGCTGGCCTGCCGTTGTCGCCGACAGGCATATGCACGACCACCGTTGAAGAAGTCGATGGCGATACAACACCGATTACCAGCCACTCGGCGCTTTTCGGTTTCTCGGCGCGTCCGACTGATGCGTTCCGCATCATTTTTGACACTGAGCTATTCTATGCAGACAGAGCGTTTACCCGGATCAGCCCGCGCCAATTGCAGCAGTACAAGCTGCGCACGACTTACAAACCGCTGGATTGGGTGAATTTCGGCGCGGCGCTCTACATCCTCGAAAACCGCAACAATACGGCCGATATCGGGAACCTGCAGCATAACCGCAGCTACGCTTTCACGACGTCTCTGGCGCCGGGGCAGGGAAAGTGGGGCCTGGATCTTTCCTACGATTACAACGACATCTTCTCGCAGACCAATATCTGCTTTGTGGCCACTCCGACGCCGCCTGGTTCGCTGTCGTGCGGAACCCCGCTCCTCTCGGGGATTTCCATTTATAAAGACCGCTCGCACGTCGGCTCCGGGTCGGTCTTCCTGAAGCCTGTCTCGCGCGTCACTGCGGCGGTGGGTTACACCGTGACGAGCACTGCCGGAAACACGCTCATCCTGAATCCGATTGCTCCCACCGGGCCGCTGAGTTACAACTATCATCTGCCTACGGCGTCGCTGGCCATCGAGCTTTCCAAGCGCCTGACCTACAGGACGGGGTGGAATTATTACGATTACAACGAGAAGTCGCTTCCCGGACCAACCCTGCCTCGCGATTTCCGGGGAAATGTGTTGACGCTGTCTATGCGCTATGCGATGTAGACGCGGGAGAGGAATCGGCAGGAGAATCCCGTGAAGCGGTTCGCCGGGGCACCGTAATCAGGAGGAACTCGGATGACGCACATTCGGAAAGTATGGTTGGTTGTGGTGATGGTGGGAGCGGCAGTTGCCGTTATTGGCCTCACATTAGCCCCTGTCCATGCCCAAAGCACGCCGGAAAGTCTATACAAGGCCAAGTGCGCGGTGTGTCATGGGCCGGATGGAAAAGGCGACACGACGATGGGCAAGAAGCTCGGAGCGAGGGATTTCCATTCCACCGAAGTCGTCAAAGAGACGGACACAGAGCTCTTCGACATCGCCAAGAAGGGCAAAGGGAAGATGCCCTCGTTCGACAAGAAGCTGACGGACGACCAGATCAAAGAGCTGATCAAGTACATCCGCTCGCTCAAGTAGAACTCAAGCAGCGATTTGCAGCGCGCCGACAGCCCGCGGGATAGAGCTTAATCGATGCCTCTGGAAACAATTCTGATCATCATTCTGGTTTTGCTCAGTGTCCTGCTGATCGGTGTCCTCGTGCTACGTCCGGAGATCACCGCAACTCGTGGCGGAAAGATAATGGCGTTTCTCGTGCTGTTTGCATTGCCGCTTTTGTGCATGGGAATGGGAGCGTCCAGCAAATTAGAAAACTCCAAGAGCACGCGGTTTTGCCTTTCGTGTCACATCATGGAGCCGTATGGAAAGAGCCTGCGCGTGGACGATATGCAGCACCTGGCCGCGGCGCACTTTCAAAATCATCGCGTGCCGGCGGACGAAGCCTGCTACACGTGCCACACGAATTATGCGATGTTCGGCGGAATCAAGGCCAAGCTTGGCGGGCTGAGACATATCTATGTGTATTACCTCCGAACGCCCCCAGCGCCGGAAAACATCCGGCTCTACGAGCCGTACAACAATCGCGAGTGCTTGCACTGCCATGCCGGTGCGCGTTCCTTTGAGGAAGGCGCCGTACATGCCGCAGATCCGGACTTACTGCCCGCGGTCAAAGCAAACAAAGTGTCGTGCGTTTCGAGCGGCTGCCACGCTGTCGTCCACGAAGTGGGCAGCTTGAAAGACGCGAAGTTCTGGAAGGGGGCCGGTTGATGCTCAGCACAAGTCCCCTCGAACGGAAGCTGCAACTTTCTGGGACCATCCTGATTCTCGGTCTGGCGGTGGAGGCCCTGTGCTTGCTGGGTCACGGGCCGATTGCTTTCATAGTCTTTGTGAGCCTCGGCGGCCTCCTATTCACGGCTGGCACGCTTATTTATTTGTATTCCCTTGTAAGCGCAAATGTGAAGTCCCCCAAGCAATAGAACCAGGACGCCTGACAAACCCGCAGGAAACTGTGCTGTCGGAGTCTCCCCGGAAGCAATTTTGGAAAGCTGCGGTGCGTAGTAACATCAGAGGCGCAATGATCCCAGTCAGAGACGGTGTAGCTCTTCAGACCGAGAACGTCACGCGCCATTATCAAATGGGCTCGGCGCTGGTCCGCGCCGTAGACGACGTGACGCTCACGATCCGCAGCGGAGAGTTCTTGGCGCTGCTGGGAAGCTCCGGCTCGGGGAAATCCACGCTGCTGAACTTGATGGCGGGTCTCGACCGTCCCACGTCGGGCGCGATTCGCGCCCATGGGCGCAACCTCGCCGAAATGGATTCGCAGGAACTCGCCGAGCATCGCAGCCGCACGGTCGGAATGGTGTTTCAGGCGTTCAACCTCCTCCCGCGAATGACTCTGGAAGAAAACGTGGAACTGCCGCTGCGGCTCGCCGAGGTGGACCGCGCCGAGCGCCCCGCGCGCGTCCGCGAAGCGATCCAGCGCGTGCGCCTCGGGGCCCGCCTGACTCATCGGCCCACCGAGCTTTCCGGCGGAGAGCAGCAGCGCGCCGCGCTGGCGCGCGCCCTGGTGAATCGCCCCACAATTCTTCTCGCAGACGAGCCGACGGGCAATCTCGATAGCGCCACGGGCGACGAAATCATGCTCCTGCTTCGCGAAATCAACGAAACACTGGGCATGACCATCGTTATGGTCACCCACGAGCGGCCGCGCGCCGAGAGGTTCGCGCATCGCATCGTGCAAATGGCCGACGGAAAGCTGACGAGCGACGCGAGGCGCCAATGAAACCGCGCGACCTTACCGAATTGGCCGGCCGCAACCTCCGCGAGGCGCTGCTGCGAAATTCTTTGACCACGCTGGGAATCGCCGTCGGCGTGGCTTCGCTGGTCGCCATGCTCTCCCTCGGCGTCGGCCTTCAGGAGCTCGCCAGCAAGCGCCTCCTGCGCACGGGTCTGTTCGACGCCGTATATGCTTCGCCAAAAGTGAACCTACGGGGTTTCGGCCGCCCCGCACGCGACAATCTCGCCCCCAACGAAGAACCCAAACCGCTTGACGAAGACGCCCGGCAGCAGATCGCGAAGCTGGCCGGAGTCGTCGAGGTGTACCCGGAGATCCGCTTCTTTACGGAAGTCCGGTTCGCAGGCAGTCCCTTTCCCACGGTGGTCGCGGGAATGCCTGCGTCGGCGCGCAACAACGGCGCGTTCGACGGCATCAAGGGTGCGTTCTTTTCCGGACCGGCGGCCGATGAGGCCATCCTGCAAATCGAATACGCCAAGGAGCTTTCCGAAAAAACCGATACGTTGATCGGCAAGGAACTCGTATTGCGGTATGCCGAACGCCAGGCCCTCCCTGCAGATTCCAGCGCAAATGGTTCCGCATCCGGAAAATCGGCCGCGGAATCTCCCGCTGCCGGCTTCTCCATCATCCCCCGCGAGAAAAAGTTGAAGATCGTCGGCATCGTGGAAACCGAGCCCGCTGCGGGAGTGGGCGGCTTTGGCCGCGGCCGCGTTTTCATTCCGCTCGAAGTTGCGCAGGCTCTGCGCGTCGCGCAGGGGAACGACATCAGGAGCGTGTTGCGCGACAATTCCGCGAAGCCCGGATACGCGAGCCTTACCGTGCGCGTCACAAACCCCTCCAAAGTGAAGGACGTGGAAGACGCCATCAAGAAGATGGGCTTCAATGGGTTTTCGCTCCAGGACGTCACCCGCGGCCTCCGGCTCGTGTTTGTGGTGTTCGATCTTTTTCTGGGAATTTTCGGCAGCCTGGCGCTGGCCGTGGCCTCGCTGGGAATCATCAATACGCTGGTGATGGCCATCCTCGAACGCCGCCGCGAAATTGGCGTCCTGAAAGCCCTGGGCGCCTCGGACCCTGATATTCGCAAGCTCTTCTTCGCCGAAGCCGGCGCGATGGGCCTGCTGGGCGGAATTTTCGGAGTGCTCCTCGGGTGGCTCATCGGACGCGCCCTGACGCTCGGCACCAATTTTTATCTGCACCGGCGGGATTTACCCTCCATTGACCTCTCGCTGGTGCCGTGGTGGATGGTCCTCGGAGCGATCGCCTTCGCCGTGGTGGTGAGCCTGGCGGCAGGCCTGTACCCGGCCGCGCGCGCCGCGCGGTTGAACCCCGTCGAGGCCCTGCGGTATGAATGAGGGCGGCCGCGGCGGAATTCCAGCAGCGCTTTTCTTTTTGTTTTGCGCTCTGGCGGCTGCACCGGCCCGCGCCACGGGACGCGCCGAGTGCCTCTCGCTTTCGAGCAAAATTCTTGGCCGCGCGGTGCCGTATTGCGTGCTTTTGCCTCCGACTTACGACGCGCAAAAGACGACCCGCTACCCCGTCCTTTATTTTCTCCACGGCCTGGGAGAAAACGAGCAGATCCTTCTCCAAGCCGGCGGCATGAACCTGGTCGAGGACCTGCGCGAGCAGAACCAGCTTGGCGAGTTCCTCATCGTCACCCCCGCCGGAGACAGAAGTTTCTACATCAACTCGCACGATGGCCGCGAGCGCTACGAGGATTTTCTGGTGCGGGAATTTCTGCCGTACATCGAGCGGCGCTATCGCATCCGGTCCGGGCGCCAGTATCGCGGGATCGCGGGGGTTTCCATGGGCGGCTACGGGGCCCTGCGGCTGGCCTTTCGCCATCCGGAATTGTTCGGCTCGGCGAGCGCGCACAGCGCCGCGCTGGTGGAAAAGCTGCCGAACTTTTCCAAGGCCAATGGGCAGCAATTGGCTCTCTCGCGGGTCCTGGGCAACGTGTTTGGCTCGCCGCCGGATTTGGCTTTCTGGGAACGCAACAGTCCCTTTTCGCTGGTGCGGAACGGCCCGCGTCCTCACGGCCTGAAGATTTATTTCGACTGCGGGACAGAGGATGAGTTCGGCTTCAACGCCGGCGCCAAAGCGTTTCATGATTTGCTGCAGTCGCGGGGCATCCCTCACGAATTTCATCTCTATCCGGGCGGCCACGATTGGCGATATGTGGCGGAACATTTCTCGGCGTCGCTGCAGTTTCACTCGCGCGCGTTCGGGCTCGGTCCCTCTGGGAAGTGAGGGTCGCTGGAACACGTGATGAAAGGCTAGCTTCGGCATATTCGGCTCCGCGATCGAGTTCCCTCCCCATCAACCTTGCTGCGGTTCTTGCGAGCCGGGGTCGAATTCAGGGACTTCTGTAACTCGCTCTACCGGGCCATCTCCCTCGGAAATCTGGCGTTCAAAATCCTCTACGGCGGCGCGGTGCCGGGCCTTACGGTACAAGCGATTGATAGCTTTATGCAGACTAGGCAGCGCGTGGGCGTAGGAGAGTTCCAGGCGGACGGCGGGAAGACTGTTGAGGAGCAACTGGCTGAGATAGGCCAGAAGCGCGGCCTTGCGGGGCTTGATGCGGTCGCGCGCGGTGAGCTCGAAGACCTTGCCGAGGATGTGATTGACAGCCGCGGCGGAGCGGAAGTCTTCGACGCCGACGAGGAGATCGTCGGCAAGGTCTTCTGTTTCACGCTGTTGCAGACGGGCGTGGTGGGCACAGAGCGAATCGTGGTACCAGGCGCGGAACATGCGGCAGCGATGATTGTGGGTGGAAACGAACCGGCAGTGGTCTTCGGAGTGTACAAAGGCGGTCTTTCGTTTGGTGGGCATGGCGGGCTTTCTGGAGGTTTGAGGGTAGATGTTGGAGGTTAGACTGAGGAACTGCGACCTTGCTACCCCCTCCCCCCGGTGCTGTTTTTTAGAAGTATGTGATTCTAAAGGGTTTTAAGTCCTTTGTTTTGTAAATATGTGAGCCATAAGGAGTTGCGGACGCGTTTTTGCGGATATATGTGATCCTAAAGGAGTTAATGGGGAAAGTTGATAGTCGATAGTTGAAAGTTGAGAGTAAAGCTTCCCGGCCAGGTGGCGGAGGCGCGTTCGACAGAGAGATCATCGTCATTTTCCAGGGCGCATTTTACCATACGGGCACTTAAAAGTCAAGGAATTTCTATAAGTTGTTAGGAATGAGGAGTTTGCAAAGGGGCACGCCGGACCCAGCCCTTCAAAGCCCGCACAGGGTATAAAACCTAAGCGACGAAGCCCAAGGCCCCACCCTTGCTGGAGTGCGCAAGGACGCGGCACCCCCAAGGCTACCTCGCGCTGGAGGGTGGGCCACCCGCCGGTTACCGGAAAAGTGAAGCATTACTTCAAATGTCCGGTAATCCGAGTTATCAGGACTTGGGTCGTCAAAGCTGCTATATCCTTGTGCAGACGGCTGATTCGAGGCTATCCGTGTCCAGAGGCCAATTTGCCTGACTCTTACGAACTCGTTATTTTCATGACTTTGCCCGTTGGCGTAGATGAATTGATTATTCCGGGCGTTCTCGCAAGCAGAGACATCCCAGTTCACTTGACCGAGCGATATTTCGCGCGTCAAGGACGATATGTAGAGATTCGAGTTCCGGCTTCGCGCCTTGAAGACGCGAGACGAGCGCTCGATGACGCGAAACGCGTTGGAGAAAAGCTAGACTCGGGCACGGAAGTGTGATGCGGTACCACATGGCTTAGAGTCCCGATTAACGCGGTAATCGGAAAAGTGAAGCATTACTTCAAATGTCCGGTAACCCGAGCCATACAGCCACTTGCGTGCAGAGCGAATTTGGCGCCCTCCCCTGCACCCTGGCTTTTCTCCTTTACACCCTCACTCCCCTGTACTATCCTCAGGTTTCCTCCGGCCTGGTCCGACGGCACCCCAGCTCCGCGGCTTCGGAGTTCGCAGCATGGAGGTGTCTAATGTGGCCTAAAGCTGAAGCAAACAAACCGCAACCTTCTCCCGACACTACGCCTTCCTCTGTTCCTTCACCGCAGCGTCCTGCCGATGCAGCGCCTTCAGTTTCTCCGAATGCGCCAGCGTGCGTGAGCCACGGCCTCAGGATCAAAGGAGAAATCTCCGGTCGGGGGGACCTCTGCCTAGATGGCGAGTTCGAAGGAAAAATTCGCATTGGCGATGGGAGTTTCACTGTCGGTCCCAACGCGCGCGTCACCGCGGAAATCGAAGCCCGCGAAATCATCGTTCACGGTGAAGTGATTGGAACGCTCAAGGGCGAGCGCGTCCAGGTTTCCAGGACTGGCAGAGTCACAGGCGACATGGAGACGCGCGGCATTGTCATCGAAGATGGCGCAGTCTTGCGCAGCAAGGTCCAAGGTCGTCAAGAAGACCAACCGGCGCAGCTTTCCCCACCGGCGGTTGCCCCACGCGCCAAAGAGGCCGCTGCCGCAGCCGGGGCGCAGGCCAAACAACGGGAGCAGTGACGCAGAGGATTTTTTGATGGTTGCACTGTGAGCGGTCTCCTCGTCCGCCATTTTTCCGATCATGTACGAACCGACCCAAGCGCGCTAGGACTGTCCACATGTCCGGTTAGGCGACTTACCAGGCACAACCCGCTCGGATATTCCTCGCATCCCAGGCACTATGTTTGCTTCGTGGTTCCGTTATGATGTGTCTCTGATGAGGACCCTATCCGTTGCAGGTGTAGGGCTAGTGGCGGCCCTCATTTCACTGGCTTTTTGTCCAGGGGTGCTCGCCTGTGGTTGTGCTCCTCCCGCTGAAAACCTCACGATGTATGACTTGGTGAAGCAATCGGTCGACAGGGCAGACCTCGTTTTCATTGGGGTTCCGACGGCACTGCACGGCGATGGAAAAAGCGAAGATACCGACGACCTCGTGATTTTTGACGCCTCTAAGGTATTTAAGGGTGAACAAGCAGCGCAGGTTAGAGTTCATTCTGGCGTCGGCACAACCAGCATGTCTAGCTGCGGGTACTGGTTTGAGGTCAGCAAGACGTATCTAGTTTTCGCATCCCATTATGGCGATTTTGCTTTAGTGATGCCGTGCAGTTTTACCGCTCCGATTGAAAAGAGCCAGGTCGCGCTGCGTTTCCTGAGGAAGGAACCACCTCAGCCCGAAGACTTGCTAACTCCGACGGAAATACAACGCAATGGCAAAAGCAGAATCCTTGGGGCTGTCAGAAGAAGCGATGGCGTGGCGTTGCACGACCCGAAAGTGTACATATGGAACGACTCTGACCCTTCCTACGAAAAGGAAGCATGGTTTACTCGCCCAGAGAACGATGGGTCGTTTGAATCTTATTTTCTTCCTCCGGGAACCTATCGCGTAACTGCCGTTGATTCGAGCTACGGCCCAACTAGGTGGGTTGGATGCTACGCATTACAGGCAGGGGACAATATCCCCGCAAAAGTTGAGGTGATGGCGGGGCATGACTACCGCTGGGCGGATATCGTGCTGCACGAACAAAAGGTTTATTCGATTCAAGGTATCGTTCGGAGCAGTGATGGCAGTCCGCCGCCATTTGAACATGTGGAAATTCGAGCGACGATGACACCGAGCGAGATGTTCCCGTTTCTAGATTTCATTCAGCCTCATGCTGATGGCAAATTCAGTGTTCCGCGTGTGCCAGTCGGAACTTTCCGTCTCAAGACTTATGTCAGTGAATACGTCGACCCCAATTGGGAAACATCGGTCACAGACGTGGAAGTTAATGCGGATGTTGAAGGCGTCGAGATTGTTCTCAACCGAAAGACGGGCACACCCGAAAAAGAAAAGCCAACTCCCGATTAACGCGGTGACCGGACAAGTGACTCCCTGTGTCGAAAGCATGTGGTTTCGGCGCGGCCTGCGATACAGGAATAGAGACCTGCTAAGTGAAAAAAAGACAGATGAAGCCGCAAGAAGCCTTTGGGCGCGACCTCAGGGCAAGCGGAATGAGACGCCAAGAGTGTCGCATCGCGAGGGGCACGGCGTTGGGAGCGAGCGGCGCAGCAATTTACGCCGCGATCCCTCGTCGTCCCGATAAAAAGCATCGGGACTTCCTCGGGATGGCAGGTGGCGGAGGGGTTCCCGTTCGGCTCCGCTCCCTTCACAGGCGGCGTTCAGGGCAAGCAGGGCAGGCTGCATGACACACGGGGATAGGAGCGCTGGTGTGGCGCGAGTGCGTTCACGGCGACGGAACGCTCGATTGTTTTGCGAGGAAGCGGAAGTAGGTACGAAAAGCAAGAATGCGGGAGAACAAGAGGGCGAAAAGGATTAGGCCGACGACGCGGCAAAAGAAAATGCCGGCCTAAAGGCCGGCGCTACAAAGACAAGGATTGCCGACAAACCGGAAGGGATCGCGCAAAATGGGGTAATCAGGCCGACACTTCCGTGCCAAGTTTGTTTTCCTAAGGACAGATTCTCTGGCAGGATCAAAGCAACACCGTCCTCATTCCAAACGCAGCCAGGAGATTAAGTCCGCTATGAAACGAAACCTATCAGCCGGCGCGCTGCTCGGGGCCGTTGCCGCGCTCCTCTCGAGCGGAATATCTTCTGAACCGCGGCAGGTCAATGCTCAGGGCGTTGCGCCCGCGCCTTCCGGCGCGACCCTAGCTTGGACCCTCAAGGTGAAGGGCGACATCCGCTGGCAACAGGTCACGCCGATGGGTGCTCTGCTCGTCTCGACCGACACGGCACTCGCGGCTGCGGATATCGAGCGCGGCCAGGTGATGTGGGAGAAACCCGAGCTCGGCGGTTTGCCGGCCGACGGCGTGCGCATGGTCGAGGGGTCTCTGCTCATGGAAGCAGAGCGGCCGGGCCTGCTTGTGATTTTTGATCCCGTGAGCGGCGCGGTGGTCTTCGATTCCCGGCGCCTAAACCTGGCGCAAATCGTTACTCGCCGGGTTCTGCCACAGAGCGGCACCTTTCTCGTCCATGGGCGCCGCGCGGACGGGTCTTCGGTGGTTGCGCTCTACGATCTGGTGAC
>WNGG01006006.1_pt1 | contig 13493 bp, 12 predicted proteins | sample 5400661 | NCBI WGS metagenome assembly WNGG01 (sample SAMN13153372, study PRJNA577476) | soil metagenome | isolation source: 100 cm soil or saprolite under Garry oak tree replicate 1 | place: USA:California | collected 2016-06-15
GCGGCCAAAGGGGAAACGGGTACGATACCGAGTCGCCAGGGTCACTTCGCGCTGGGTCGGCAAAGGGCACGTGGCGAGCCCAACGGTCTGTAAAACCGCCGCGAAAGCTTTGGGGGTTCGACTCCCTCCCGGCCCACCATCTGAAACTGACGGAGTTCGTTGACACTGGAGCCCTCTGAAGCTGAGAGAGGAGGAATCCAGTTGACAGAACAAGAGCTTTCCAGAAGGGCGGCCCGGGCGGGTTGACAGCCAATCTGACAGCCAAATTTGTGAATGGCGCTTCAAGGAACGTGCGTCACAAAGGTGTTCTCACGGTTCGGGACCGTGGGGACAGCGCTCAACTCCCGGGCTCCCGACCAGGCCCCCGACCCGATATTGAATTCAGAATCGTCCGTTTATCACTTAACGGCAAGCGCCGCGACCCGGTTGATCACCACGCTGTGCTTGAGGTGCGTGACGCTGGGCGCTCGACGCTCCGGACCTGCTCGAGCTGCACCGGCGCGACCCCGAGGTTATCGAAGAGGCGAGCACGTCGCCGATCGGGCTACGTTGCGCCGGTGGCCAGCACTTCCAGAACAGTTGCCGGCATGAGTGATCTGAGCTTGGGTTGGAGCCGATGCGACATCAGTAAGCGCGGTAGCATCTTCGCCGCCTCCGGTGGTCCGAGCGGCACCGGTTCTACTCTCCGCCACCCGCGAGCAGATGCCGCCTTCACCGCCGTTAGATAAGTCGCCGGCGTCATCCTTTCAAGGGTCCTTGCACGCATAAGCAACGCAGCGAGAGACACCTGCCATCGGCGCTTGAGTTGGAAGAGGCTGGGCCAATCGACCCGTTGGGGAAGCTCACGGTATATCTGATCCCGAGGCATCAGAAAGGCCGCCGCGAATCCGTGTGCCTGCTTCTCAACCTCCGTCAACCCCCAGAACTCCGCACCGTGGATCACTAAGTGCCCCAGCTCGTGGGCGGCGTCGAACCTGGATCTTGCTCGGTCGCCCTTGTCACTCCCCAACACGATCACGGGTCTATCCACGAATGGAAGCGAGAAAGCATCGACGTCGGCTGAATCAAGCGTCATGCGGATCACGACGACACCGTGCGACTCCAGGAGGCCAACAACACTCGATATTGGGCCAGGCGGGACCCCCCAGTCTTTACGCACGCGTGAAGCAATCGCCTCTATTTCCTGATACGGGGCTTCGAGTGAGGAAATCGGGCGCGCCGGCAGTGAGGTGGCAGGCATGTTTTCCGTGACGTCAGCCATCACCGCAATGTCATGCGCAATCTGCGCCACCGCTTGAGCTCGCCGTCGATCCACAACGGAGCTTCGCCTTAGCGACCGAAAGAAGCCCTCATGCGTCTCATCTATGAGCAGTTCAAAGAAAGCTGTAGGGACCTGCAGTGCACGGCTTAGCCGTTCCAACGTAGCTTCGGCCGGGCGCGCGAATCCGGATTCGAATTGGCTAAGAGCTGCCGACGTTACATCGGCCGATCCAGCGACCTCTGCCTGACTCAGCCCGCGCAGTTCACGCGCCAAGCGCAGGCGTGCGGGTACGAAAGCGGACACGGAGCAACGATACCCAATTTCCGGCGAATTTCATGCCGAATTGGCTGTGGTAAAGTTAAGTAGCTGTTCTGGGTGGGCGGCAATCCGGTTAGGGGCCAAGCAACATGACTCAAATCGCCTTTCCTGATCGTGAACTCCTTCCTTTGGCCACGCGACAGCGGAGAGCTATGCCATGAGCCCGGTAGAGCCATTGTCGCAAGGGACTGTGTCGCTGCCGCACCGGACGAATCGTTTCCAGATCTTGAGCCTCGATGGCGGCGGCTATCGCGGGATCTTCTCGGCAGCCGTGCTGGCGGCGATCGAGGAGGATTTCGGCATCAACGTTGTCGAACTATTCGATCTCGTCGTCGGCACGAGCACTGGAGGCATCATCGCGCTCGGCCTCGGTGCGGGCATGAGCCCCAAGCAGATCGTGAACTTCTACGCCGAATGGGGGCCCAAGATTTTCCATCGAGCCGTCCCATGGCGTCGCGCGTGGAAAGCGAAGTACGGCCACAACGCTTTACGCCGAGCCTTGACGGAAGTCCTCGGCGACAAGCAGATGCAAGACAGCATCGTGCCGCTGGTTGTGCCTTCTTACGATCTCACAAGGGACGAGGTTTACATTTTCAAAACACCACACCACTCGCGTCTACGTCGTGACCGCCGCGCCTCGATGGTGGAAGTGGCCGTGGCGACGGCTTCGGCGCCCACCTACTTCCCGGGCGCATTGTTCGACAACGTGCGCTTAATCGATGGCGGGGTTTTCGCCAACAATCCTGTGGCGATCGGCATAGCGGAGGCGTACTCGATGTTCGGAGTGAAGCTCGAGTCCGTCCGAGTGTTCAGCTTGGGCACAACGCAGGAGGTCGTCCATCGCAACGCCCAGCTCGACAGAGGCGGCCTCATCCAGTGGGCGTTCAGCGCCATCGAAGTCGTGTTGCGCGGCCAGAGCCTCGCTGCCCACGGCATGGCCCAGCACTTGCTGGCCAAGGACCACTACCTGCGGGTGAACCCGCATGTGCCGAACAAGGTGCTCGCGATGGATCGCGTTGACACCGCTGAGCTCATGGGCCAGGCCCGCTCGGTCAGCCGCCAGATCACGCACGACTTCCACCAGATGTTCAGTGGCCACAGGGCCGAGCCATTCACCCCCCCGACTATCACGACAGGAGTCGCCCCATGATCGACACAAAGCCTCAACTCGACACAGCTGAAGATCTTCTCGCGGCTCTGCTGACCGGCACCGTGGACGCGCTCGAACTACCCGCTGAGCTCGCCGCTGCAGCCGGGGCCCGCTACAGGGAGGTTGGCGAGCACCTCAACACGCACGGCGACGCATTGGGCGGGGGCGCCGCCTGGGACGTCTACCCCCAGGGTTCGGTCATCCTCGGCACGACCCTTTCGCCTCTCGACCCGAAGATGGGTTACGACATCGACTCGGTCTGTGTGCGCGACATCGAAAAGGAGTCGATCACGCGCGCGAAGCTGAAACAAGACACCGGCACGGCGCTGGGCCAATACGTCCGGACGTACCCCGGGATCACCCTCAAGGAGCGTGAGCGGTGCTGGACGCTCGACTTCGGCGATTTTCACATAGACGTGCTGCCGGCAATCCCGAACCCGCACGGCACGGAGACCGGCATCCTTATTACCGATCGCAGCCTCGCTGAGTGGCTGTCCAGCGATCCCAAGGCCTACGCGGGATGGTTCCGAGGGATCATGTCGAAGGAATGGCTCCAGCGCCGCAAGCTCCTCGCCGAAAAGCGCAGGTCGACGGTGGAGGAGGTTCCCGAGTTCATGGTCAAGACCACCCTGCAGCGCGGGGTGATGGTCCTTAAGAGGCACCGCGACATCTACTTCCAGAAGCATCTCGACAGGCGGCCGCCATCGATCCTGATCACGACCCTCGCCGCCCATGCTTACACGGCCGATCAGAACCTCTACCAGGTCGTGCTGGCAATGGCCGAGAACATGACGGCACATATTGGACGCGATGGCGCAACCTACGTCGTTCTGAACCCGGTCCAGACCAAGGAGAACTTCGCCGACAAGTGGGCGACGGAGCCTCGGCGCAAGCAGGACTTCTTTGACTGGGTGGAGGCCTTGAAGAGGGACTTCGCCGAAATCGGCCGCGTTGAGCGTCAGGGCATCCCAGTGCTGAAGGACAGCATGGCGTCCCTTTTCGGAGAGGGCCCGGTGGTCAAGGCTGTGGAGTCGTGGGCCGACACGGTGCGCAAGGCCAGGGACTCGGGCAACCTCCGGACCGCGGTCGGCACCGGTGCGCTGACCACGGCGCTCAACGTCGGCCACAAGGTTAGGCCGCACACCTTCTACGGTGACGAACCCCAAGGCTGATCTCAACGTCGCACGCCAACGCCTGGAACTCGAGCGTGATTTCCCGGATGGTCAGTACGAGATGAGGCAGGGCCGGATTGTTGCCACGATCCGGCTTCAGCCCACCACCTTCTGCACCGAGTACAGGGTGCGCATCACATACTCACCGGGCGCAAGGCCCGAGATCGACGTGCTCTCACCTAGGCTCGTCCCGAGGAACGGCGAGCGGATACCACACACGTTCGAGGGAGATAAACCCTGTGTGCACCTCCAAGAGGAGTGGAGCGGAGACCAGTCGATTGCCACCACTATCGTGCCGTGGTTGAGCGAGTGGCTCTATTACTACGAGACCTATCACGCGACCGGAAAGTGGCTCGGCGGAGGCCACGAGTTCCGTCCGAATAGAAAGAGGGTCATCTAGTCCAACCGAGCCACATGGCAGCCTCGCGCGGGAGTTTTCATTCCCGGCGGCCCATTCGTACGGCGCTAAGTGCGGGAGCGAGTCACAATTCCGGCATGGCGCAGACGCCCGCCGAGATGAAGGTACGCATTGTGCATTGGCTTCGACACGATGCGTGCGGTCCATTCTTTCAGGCGGTGCTTCCAACGGTGCCTAGCTGCGAGCGCTTGCACCGACGCCACAGGGTCAACGAGATCCGGCCTCTTGTTAGGGAGGCCATCGTTGCCGATGCCATCACAGACGGCCTGTTGATCGCGTGGTTTAATGAGCATCGAACGCCCGAGTTGCGTCAAGCAGACGCTGCGAGAGAACACGAGCACCGCGATGTCATCGCGCGGTTGGGCGTTCCACTGGGACCGTACAGGGGTCCTGCGGGTCAGAACCGCACGTAGGCATCGCCGGGTCAATGGCGCACCAGCAGACGAATCTACACGGGAACCGCCGCGAAACCGAATTCATCCGTTGCTTGAAGTGCGATCTCCGTGCTTTGGGACTTGACCTAGATTGCCTGCTAACAGCCTCAGGAAGGGTGGTCGGCGAGAGCGACTATGTCGGCAGGCGGCTGCGCGCAGTCGACACCCGGAGTGCTACCTCGGTGCCCAGGAATTCTGACAACGTCCCTCCGCCTCATATTTCGATCAACTCGCTAAGTATCAGGATGCATTTCTGTGAATCGGCGCTGGACAATCGGATGTTCGAAGAAGTGCGGCTGACGCAAGCGGTACCGAGCGGCCGGCGCCTCGGCAGACAATTGCGCGTCCTTGTTTACGACGATTCGCAGGAGCCGCCACTGTTGGTCGGAGCAATTGGCCTGGCGAGTCCGATCTATCGACTTAGCTGTCGTGACCGATTCCTGGGTTGGCACGAGTCAGGGGCGCGGCTTTTTGGTCTTCGCCGAGCAATGGATCTCGCTGTGTGCGTTAGTACGTCGGCCTACGCCGACATGCGGATGTCGAAGCTCTTGGCGATTCTGTCAGTTTCGGCACCTATCGCCCACCGCTATTTCTCGAGGTACGGCGAGCCTCTGCTTGCGGTGATCACGACATGCGCCTCCGGCTCGCACTGTGCATGCTTCAACCGGATCATGCTGCGGCCCGGTGGATTATTCAGGAAGGTCGGCGAAACGTCGGGCTATACAACGACGCCATTCTCGAATGCGACGATCAAGGCCGCCCGCCAACTGGTGTTGGGCAACGATAATGCTTCCGACGTTATGCGTCGTGGGGCGGCGGCTCTCCCAGTTCTCCGTACAGCCATGAGGCGGCTGAGTTTGCCTGAGGAGAAACTCCTCCGCATGGGAGTTCGGAAGGGGGTGTATGTCGCCGAATGCTTCCCAGGCGCACTAGAAATGTTGAGGCGGGAGCGGAGGTCCGCGGCGACCAATTACTTGTCCGTAGGCGAAGCGGTCCAGTTTTGGCAATCGCGTGTAGCGTCTAGTGCGTTGCCGAGCGTGCGCACAATCTAGATGGGACCGACCGAATGCTGGGTGATCTTCGACACATGCACCCGCCAGCTGTACTACCAGGACGTGCACAACTTGCTGGCGTTGCCCTCGGGCTCGATTCTGCGTTACGAGTATCGAAAGCAGCGGCTATCCCAAGGCGCGATTGCTGCGGCGAATAGATGGCAGAAATGGGACCCAGTGTTGCTCGTGTACGCCCAGTGGCACGGTTACGCAAAACGCGACCCCGATCCAACGGTGGTGTATCCGTTCGCCGAAATGCTTTGGGTGCCGACCAGACTAGCGACCATGCGCGGCCTGAGGACCGCGCCTGGCGACGTCTTCTATTTCGACTTGCTCCTCGGCGCCTATCCTGACGTTGATGATCCAGCGATAATGGCGATCCTCGCCGATCTGTATCAGCTTGGTGATGTGCCCTATCTCAAGTGGGTCGCGACAGCTGAAGAGCTGCCCACGACCCTCGACGATGTCGAGGACCGATGGAACAAGATCATCGATCGCCTGGGCGTGGCGCCATCCCAGTTTGCGAACGACACATTCTGGCGGCTCCAAGCACAAGAACCACGGATACGCGGGGATAAATCTGCCGCCTACTCGTACTACGTCATACATGAGCCCGAGCGCCTACGGCTTACTGCCAGCACCTACACACCACAAAAGGCCACAGCGCAAGGTGCGTTGATACCGAATCGCTCGCTCGGAATCATCTTGCCCGCAGACTCTCCCGTTAATTCGGAGCAGCCTCTGACCGTCCCTCTCAGACCGTACACTGGCCAGGACCTCACCTTTCGCGCGAATCGTTCTGAGCTCCTTGATGACCGCGTCGCCACGATGCAGTTGACCACGACCCCGGACGACGATGGTTGGGCATCTGGTCCAAATCTCAACGTACGAGTCGAGGTTCGCAAGAGAGCATGGAAACTTGTGGCGGGGACAGTCCTTCTCTTGGTTGGCCTGTTGATCGGGGGCGACGGAGTTCGACAGGTGCTGGGCGCCTCGACATTAATGGGTTTCGCCGCGGTCGTAATCGGAGCGCTGGCTATCGCTGCTGGCACGCTAATGTTGACGGGCAAGCTTGCCTTGAAGATTTGATGTCGATCGTCGATCGTCGGTTCACTTATCGGGGAAGCATTGGCTTGACCACTAGCGACCTCGAGCTTGTACGGGCGGGACGGAAGTCGTGTACCGTCCGACTCGGTCAGCTGGAAGTTAGCGGAGACAAGGTCTGGTTGACCGATCGACGATCCCGCGTCATGGTCGAGGTGTTGCGAGTCGAAAATGAACTCCGACTCAGGAACTTAACCGAAGCGCAGGCACGCGCGGATGGTCAAGAATCGGTCGAGGCCCTCACTGCTGATCTCGCAAGATTTTATGGGCCGATGGAGCTGGAACAGCCAGTCACCGTTATCTGGTTTCGCCCCATCTAGCGGCAACTGCCCCCGCGAGCCTGACGAATCCTCGATGGAACGGGCGAGATGTCGCGGATTTGTGATTGTTCGGTCGATATTCAGACGCTTCGGAGCCACTGCTGTATAGGTAGCGCGTACCTAGGCTCTAGGTACTTGCTAGAATAACGTTGTGGGTGGGCCGCGCGCCGAACAAATTCGTAGTTGGATTGCAGGGGTCGAGGTCGAGATCCGCGAGGTTGATGCTGCCGTCGCCCCACTTGTGGAGCGGCAGGCAGCACTTACGGAGAGGCTTGGCCTGTTGAAGCGCCTCCTTACTTCGCTGTCGACTGTCGATCCACCCCGAGCTCCTTCTGAGGTAGCTGTCAACGGTACCGCGCAAGTCATCCGCACGGGCGGAAGTGTCCGCGAACGTGTCCAATCGCACGCTTTAGAGATTCTGCGGGAGGCTGGAAAGCCTCTTCACATAAATGATCTGCATGCCGAATTCATCAAGCGAGGCTTTGAAGTGCCGGGGGCCGGCAAGCCGAACAACATCACAGTGCACTTATCGGAGGCGGCCGGAATGGTGTCGCCTGCACGCGGGTATTACGCGGCTCGGGAAGCCCTTGCCACGGACTTCAGGGTGAGATTCCCGGTTGTCGATCAAACGAAGGCGAAACGAGCTCGTGGCTAGCGTAACGAGGGTTAGCTCGGTCTCACCTGCCACGCTCGCTCAACTGGCCTGGAACTGCAGAACGGACAAGGATGTGCGGGGTTTGCTGGCCGCAGCCGGCCGGTCTGGGGCTACCAAGTGGCGACCAGTCGGCGACCGGCCGAACAACATCGGCACGATCCGCATTGCGTCTGATCCAGCGCTCTCCTTGGTCGAACGGATCACAAATGCAATCGACGCAATGCTCGAGCTTGGACGCGCCGCGAATGTAGGCCCTGATCCTTCGAATCCCCGCGATGCGGCCCATCGCTGGTTTGGAATCCCTAAGGGTGGCCTCGCGGAGATGACCGAAACCGAACGTCGTGGTCTTGGAGCGAACATCGCGATTACTCTCGCTGAGAGCGGCGAACCTCGGCGGCCGACAGTCATTGTCGATGACCGGGGCGTCGGCCAGCACCCACGTCGTTTTCCCCGCACGCTGTTGTCGCTCAACGAAGACAACAAGGTTGGCAAACCTTGGACCATGGGCACCTACGGTCAGGGTGGCTCGACAACGTTTGGCTTTAGCCGGGCCAGCGTAATCGTTTCTCGGCGCCATCCGGCACACTCCGAGGGAGGAGAGGATCGGGTTGGCTGGACGGTAGTGATCGAAGACGAGACCGATCCGGCTTCCTACGTTCTGCCTTCTTATAAGTACTTGGTTGGCGCGGACAACGAAGTTCTTTCAGCCGACCCCAGCGCGCTTCCGGATCTTGCCAGCGGAACGAGATGCACACATGTCGGTTACGACGCTCCATCGTGGGCAACCACGTTCACAACAGACCTGTGGCAGTTCCTTCACGCGGCGATGTTCGATCCCGTCCTGCCATTCCTGGTTACAAGTACACGAGGCAACGACTCTAAGTTTGGGAGCCGCATCATCATCGGAAATTCGGCGCGTCTAGAGACCCCAGAGAAAGCCAAGGGCGATCTCGAGATTGCTCACAAGGACAGCGCTCGAGTAGATCTCGGGAATGTCTACGGTGGGTTAACAGTTCGCTACTGGGTTGTCCGGAGGCCGGTAGGCTCGGAGAAGGAGACCGACGCAGCCGCCGGCTATGTACGAGCCGATTCGGCAGTCGCCATTACGCTCTACGGTCAGCGGCAGGATGCCGAGTCAAGGGTGTGGATCAAGGACAACGCTCGACTGCCATTTCTATACAAGAACGTAATCGTGCAAATTGACGCCGATCATCTAACCCCCGTCGCCAAGCGCGAACTGTTCGCGAGTACGCGCGAGCGCGCGACCAAGAGCGAACTCAAATCAGCGATTTTTGCTCACTTGTCCGCTCTCCTCCAGAGCGACGACGAGCTAAAGCGCCTGAACCATGAGGAGAAAGAACGCCTTCTACAACGCAGCACGTCAGCTGCCAACGAACGGGTCCGCAATCGGCTACGTCGCTTCATAAAAACCCGTCTGAAGGACATGAAGAAAGTAGTTCCAGTTGGTCAGGCAAGCAACGGCAGCGTTTCGAAGAAGTCCCAGACAACCCATGGGGGTCCAAGCAAGCGCGACACGGACGACAGCGGGCTTCACAGTGTTCCGACTTATCTGCGCTTCCAAACCAAATCGTTCCGCATCTATAGGGGCGCCACCGCATATGTCTGGGTGGAAATCGACGCCAAGAATAGCTACTCACCTCGTCACGACGACGAGCTGACTATGTTTTGGGAAGGGGGCAATCCCGGCCCCGGCCTCAGGCTCGCTTCCCGTTCCGAGCTTCTGGGCGGCAAATGCAGGTGGCTATTTAGCGCCGATACTGATGCTATCCAAGGCGTTTTCCAACTTCGCGTTGAGCTGACGACTGCTAACGGGACCCTCGCTGATGGCGCTTCCATCACGGTGGCAGACCGACCACCCGCGCAACAGTCGAAGACCAAGGAGGAGCCCGAGACCGGACCGGATGTCCGCTGGGTTTACAAGGAAAATTGGAGCGACCACAGTGGCATGGACGGTCGTTCCGTCGGATACGTAACCGAGGACGCTGAGGGAACAATCATTTGGGTGAACCGCCATTTCGAACCGCTGGACAAGGCTCTTTCTGGCTCCAAGATGACTCCGGAAGCCATTGGCACAGGCGCTGATCGCTACCAGTTCCCGGTGGCTTGTGGCCTCTGGCTGCAACACCACGCTGAGCAGGTGGCGGCGACGAAGCCAGATGACAAATATCGCAAGCAGGAACTCGAGCGACTAGCCGAGGCGGTCATCGCGGCGATTTACCCGGATGTTGAAGCCGCCGTCGAAGACTCCGAGCTCTAGCTTGACCTTGATGTGGCAGCCGAGACGGTCTTTGCTTGGCCGTTCAGGAATCGGCCAACGCTTCCAGCGATGTAATCCTCCTGCGGCTCGATGGCGAGCCATTTGCGGCCCAGCGACTCCGCAGCCGCGCCTGTTGTGTTGCTGCCGGCGAATGGATCCATCACAAGATCCGCGGGCCGCGTAAGGAAGTTGATGAAAAACTCCGCCAGTCCAGGCGCCATCCTCGCGGGGTGAGGCTTGATCCCATTCTTGCGGCAGTAATTCTGGTACGCCAGGTTCGCGTGGGTGTTATGCAGGGTTATGACGTTCGATGGGATCGCTCCCCCATTGTCGGTAAGGAACGACCGTCGGCCGATATCGTGTTCCGAGGGTCGAATCCCACCGTTGTAGTGCCCATTCCTCAGAAGCCTACGCATGGAGTCGCTATAGGGGACCAACACCCGGCGGTTGTTTGCTACCGGGTTGGCCGATCGAGCAAGCCACCAGATATGAGTGAACGCATCCTTAACCCGGACGCGCTTGATATTCACCCATTGCACTGGTGTGGGTAGGCGAGCGGGATTGTTCCAGACAAACTGCTGGCACAGTTGGAGCTTGCCGGTCTTCGTGAACTTGAGCAGAGCCTCCAAGCTCAGGGTTGACATGACAGGACGTCCAGGTTCCCACGCATTCCCCATCTCGATGACGATGGAACCGCGCGGCCTGATCAACCCTCTAAGAATCGGCGCGAACTGTGCTAGCCAATCGAGGTACTCATCCCCAACTTTGTTGCCGTACTTCTTCTTGCGATTGAGTGGGAATGGAGGCGACGTCAGTATGAGATCCACTTTACCCTGATAGGCCAGGAGCTCGGACCGCAGAACTTCTTCGGCCAAGCCGTGGTAGGTCGCACCTTCGGAGGTCGAAAACGCTATTCGTGACGATTGGGGCGGTGGCCACGGCTCGAGCACTCGCCTCATCGGTGACGACTTGGCACGGCCTGTATCAGCAAGTGTGCAATCTCCCTTTCATGCGGTCACATCCTATCCAAACGAATGTGCGATGCAAGCTCAGCCCATTCTTAACATCCCTCCCGAGCTGTACGAGAAGCTCCTGATAATCCAGCGCTATCGTCAACACTCCAGCGATTTGCCAACGGTGAACCTCCGTACCGCTGAACACCGATGGCATAGACGCGATCTTCGAAGGACGCAACGGGTCAGCAAAGGCTCGATCCTGATCTTGAACGTCATAGGTGGACGGTCGCGACAAGCCGGCGTGGACGTGTAAAACCCGCCGCGAAAACCTTGTGGTTCGACTTATTTCTGGCTTATCACCTGAACCAGGTCGCGTTGCAATCAGGATTTGGATTCTTGCCCGTACAGCGCGAAATCGAATGCCAGGTTGGCCGCCAGGGTTGAGGTCATGTCACGCGCGTCGGTCAGGGGATTGACCTCGACGATGCTCAGGCCACCACAACGACTCGAGAGCATCCGTACGCAATCCAGCACCTGACGGCTCGTTAGGCCGCCCGGTTCGTGGGCACCGGCTCCGGGCGCGGCGGACGGGTCGACGACGTCGATGTCGAACGCCCACCACACGTGGTCACAGCCATGTAGGCGGGCGAGGATTCGGTCGACAGCGCCTGCCGTTCCCAGCTCATGAAACTCTGTTGCCGGCAGTTCAGCGAGCCCGACGCGCTGGATGAACTCGAAAGATGCCGGGAAGTTGAAGTTGCGCACGCCGACCTGGATCGAGTGCGCGGCGCTGACGCGCGGCAGCTCGAGAGCTCGCCGCATCCCGCTCGACTGGCTGAAGCGCCCTTGCTGCCGGTTTTCGTCCATCAGGTCCAGATGAGCGTCGAAATGCAGGATCCCTACCGACCCTTCGTGGCTGTCGTGGAAGCCCTTGACGCAGGCGTACAGCAGCGAGTCGTCGCCGCCGATTACGATCGGCACCCGTCCGTCGGCGATGCTCGAGGCGACCGCCGCGGCGCACGCATCAAGAGACGCCATCAGGTCGTGGGCGACCACGTCGGCGTCGCCGCGGATCCTTAGCAGATCGTTGGGGAACGGGTGCAGTTGTCCAGTGTCGATCGAGTAGATCTGCTCGTTCTGCGGTCGCATCAGCATCCACCGCAGCGCGGCGCGAACCCGTTCCGGTGCGTACCGCGAGCCCGGCCAGCCAAGGGTCGCGGCGCCGTCGAAGGGGGCTCCCCAGAGGTCGAAGCCGCGGCTCACCGCTTCAGATAGTCGAGCGCAACCCCCGCCAGGGCTGAGCTGCCGATGGGCAGCGCCGATTCGTCGATGTCAAAAGTGGCCGTGTGCACAGGCTTTGGCTCCGGCCACTCCGGTTTCTTGACGCCCAGCCACAGCATCGCGCCGGGCACCTTCTGGAGGACAAATGAGAAGTCTTCCGCGCCCATCTCAGGTCGAGACTCAAGTACCGACTCGGCACCGACCAGCGACCGCGAGCTCACGGCCAGCTGCTCGGCCATCTCCGGGTCGCAGACCGAAGGCGGATAGCTCATCTCAAATTCGATCTTGATCGAGGCGCGCAGCGCTGATGCCACGCCGCTCGCCACCTCGCGCACGCGCTGCTCCAGGTGCTTGAACAGCTTGTCGTCGAACGCGCGAATCGTCCCCTTGATCACGGCCCGGTCGGGGATGACGTTGCTGACGTTGCCTGCATTAAAGGTCGCGAGGGTCACCACAGCAGGGACGGTCGGATCGACCTCGCGCGAGACGAGCGTCTGCATGGCCATGACGATCTGAGCGCCGACGACGACCGGGTCGACGGTCTCGTGCGGCCGAGCGCCGTGGCCCCCGCGGCCCTCGATGGTGATGGTGAAGGCGTCGGCGCCGGCCAGCTGCGGACCCGGACCGCACGCGACCGTGCCGACCTCGAGGTCCGGCCACACGTGCAGCATGAACGCGGCGTCCACGTCGGGACTCGAGAGAGCGCCTTCATCGATCATGCGCGCCGCTCCGCCGCCACCTTCCTCAGCAGGCTGGAACATCAGCTTCACGACGCCGGCGAACGTGGACTTGCGGTCGAGGATGAGCTCGGCCGCGCCGAGCAGCATCGCCGTGTGCGCGTCATGACCGCACGCGTGCATGACGCCCGGCACCTCCGAGGAGAAGGGCACGCCTGACTGCTCGTCGATGGGGAGGGCGTCCATGTCCGCCCGGAGCAGCACGCACGGCCCGTCGCCAAGCTCACCTTTAATCTGTGCGACCACGCCGGTCTTGGCGAGTCCGGCCTTGAAAGGAATCCCGAGGTCGCGGAGCCGCGCCTGGACGAGGGTCGAGGTCTGCTCCTCCTGGTAGCCCATCTCCGGATGGGAGTGGAT
>WNGG01019679.1_pt1 | contig 13493 bp, 13 predicted proteins | sample 5400661 | NCBI WGS metagenome assembly WNGG01 (sample SAMN13153372, study PRJNA577476) | soil metagenome | isolation source: 100 cm soil or saprolite under Garry oak tree replicate 1 | place: USA:California | collected 2016-06-15
ACGAAGCTTCCTGAGGATCTTGAGAATTTGTTGAGGAAGGCGACGAGTGCGACGAGGCATCTTGAGAAGAATCGGAAGGACTATCCGAACAAGAGGGACTTGGCTTTGATCGAGTCGAAGATCCATCGGCTTGTATTTTATTATCATAAGATTGGGAGAATTCCTAAGGATTGGGCATACAAGCCAATTGCAGCCTCACTCGACTAGCCCCAACGATCGTCGACTAGAGCTCCAGCGAACCGCCGACGAAACAGCGTCGACAATCAGAGAAGCAGCTGGTAAAGAATCAACCATCCTGACAGTAACGCATTTCGACGCCGATGGGCTGACCGCCGGTGCAATAGCGTTTGAAGCTGTAAAACGTCTCAATACGATCGTTCATCTGCGGATCGTGGAAAATCTCAGTGAGAGAACGGTCGAGGAGATCGGAGCCATTGACGCTGACTTCATCATCTTCTCCGACATAGGCAGCGGTTATCTCGACATTGTATCCAAAGGGCTCAAGAATCGCGAGATCGTTATCGCCGACCATCACCAGGTACTGGGCGAGGCTCCGCCGAATCTTCATCACTTCAACACTCATCTTATGGGTTTCAATGGCTCTGAAGAGATCAGCGGGGCCGGAACAGCCTATCTCCTCGCAAAGGCGATCGATCCAAGGAACGTGGACCTCTCCGCACTCGCTATAGTAGGATGTCTTGGTGACCAGCAGGATAAGGGCCCGAAGAGATCTCTAATCGGCCTCAACACGGAGATTCTTGAGGACGCGGTCAAAGCTAAACTGGTTGAGGTCACGCAGGATCTGGTTTTGTTCGGACGACAAACAAGGCCGATTCACAGGGCAATTGCATCAACTACAACCCCGTTCCTGCCGGGATTGAGCGGCGAGGAGGATCGCTGTCTAGCGTTGCTTGACTCGGTGAACATTCCCACGAAGGTAGATGATCGTTGGAGGACTATCTCTGACCTCTCACTTGAAGAGAAGAAACGGCTTGTCGACAGGATCATTCAACACATGATCTCACTGAAGCTCAGCGGAGAAGTCGCCCTTGAACTTATAGGGTCCGTGTACACTCTGACCAAAGAAGAATCCTCAACTCCTCTCCGCGACGCCAGAGAATACGGATCTCTCCTGAACGCTTGTGGACGTATGGGCAAACCAGGCCTCGGAGTAGCCTTGGGCCTAGGGGACCGTGGGGCATCTTTTGAGGAAGCACAACAAGTTTACTCAGAGTACCGGAAATTCCTATCGAAATACATGAACTGGATTACCTCTGATCCAAAGTCGCTGGTTCAGAAGGGACACTTGGTCATTGTCAGAGGAGAGGGAGTGATCGATGAAAACATGACCGGAGCTGTTTCCTCCATACTCTCCTCATCGAACCTCTTCGGCGGATCTAAGGTAACCTTGGTGGTGACGGCGACAAAGGAGGGGGAATCGAAAGTCTCTGCGCGTGGAACCGATCAGCTGATCGAGAAGGGACTGAATCTTGGGAAGATTCTTCAAGACTTGTCGCCTAAGTACGGCGGATACGGAGGCGGCCACGCGATCGCAGCAGGCGCTACTGTACAACGTCAGAGCTTAGAACCGTTTCTCACCCAGTTTGAAAAAACCATCGAGTCGACGATCAAGTGATAAGAGCGCAGATCAAGATCTCGACCCCGAACAAGGCTACATCCAGGTCGCTTGTCGCGTCGGTCCAGCCGGATAACTTGAACATGAAAGGTCTCACGGTAAAGGGAAAAACATTGGACCGGACAGCATCATTTAGTCTCGAATTCGGTGGAAAGATTGAAACCTTCATATCCACCTTGGACGACCTCCTCCGCTGTCTTCAAGCAGCAAAGGAGACGCTAGAAAAAGTATCAAGCTAAGAAGAAATGGAATAGAGACTGTGTCAAAGACCACCAAGAAAGTGCGGGACAAATGGAGAACCAAAGAATGGTACTCCGTGTACACGCCCGCCTACTTTGGAGAACAGAACGTGGCCGGAATACCGTGCGAGGATCCGAAGAAGCTCATCGGACGAGTCGTAGAAACCACATTGTATGATATTACTAATGATTTCTCCCACCAGTCCATCAAACTCTACTTCCTCGTAACCTCGATCACAGGCGACCGGGCTGATACGATCCTCAAGAGCCACGAGTACTCCACTGACTATCTGAGAAGCCTTGTCAGGCGAGGAAGTACTCGTTGCGATGGGATTTTCACCGGTCGAACAGTTGACAACTATCTTACACGAGTCTACATCGTAGCATTCAGCCACGGCAGGATAAACGGCTCGCAGGAGCACGGGATACGACAGGTTATGGGCAAGATCGTTGCAGAAAAAGCGTCCAAACTCACGTACTCACAACTCTGCCACGAAATGGTCCTCGGAAAAATGGGATCAGACGTCTACAACGAAGCCAAGAAAGTCTGCCCCCTCCGCCACATCGGAGTACGCAAATCAAAACTGCTCTCGATGCCATTGAGCCTGGAAGATGCAATGCCCAAGGGAAAAGCCCCCAAGGAAGTCATCGAAACTATCCCTGAAATCGCCGCGGTTGCTCCCGAGCCAGCAGCGTAGCGCTGCCCGCTTTTGAACCTGCAATTCGGCAGTTCCGGAATCCGGGGCAAATATCCTGAAACTGTAAATTCATCAGTCGCCTTCGAGTTAGGCAACCTCATTCCAAGGATTATGGGTGAAGAGCTGGCGCTTGGAAACGATCCGAGATACTCAGGCCCGGTCCTGAAAGCGTCTTTTCTTGCGGCTGCTCTTGAAAACAGAGCGAAAGTTCTGGATTATGGTTTGATTCCGACACCAGCACTCGCCTACGAGACGAAGGCGCGAGGGCGAGCGGCTGGGGTAATGATCACGGCTAGCCACAACCCGCCGGAGTATAACGGGTTCAAGGTGTTCAACAAGTCCGGGGAGGCTCTCGACGACGAGACGAGATTGAGCTTGAAGAATCCGAAGCCGCTTCCCTACAATGGGAGAGCTTCCAGTCTTGAGCCTGCGGACCCGAGGGAGTACAAGGAACTGCTTGCACGTGTGTCTTTCAAGAAGAAGTGGAAAGTTGTACTCGATTGCGGTAACGGCGCAGCCTCACAACTCGCTCCCGCAATCTACCGAGAGAGACTGGACAAGGTTACGACCATCAACTCGTACCCTGACGGTGGATTCCCGGGTCGTGGGTCCGAGCCCACGAGGAAGAGCGTGCAGACTCTCGGTAGCATGGTAGGGGAGATTCATTTTGATGCTGGTATCGCGTTTGACGGTGATGCGGATCGAATGTACATTGTTGACGAGAAGGGAGTTTGTCCCTTGCAAGATAGAATCCTCGCATCCTACATCGCTTTTCTTGCGAAAAGATCCAAGGGGCCGTTCGTGGTCCCACTCGATGCGTCAATGGTTCTGGATGAGATAGCCAAGAAAACAGGCGCGAAGCTTGTTCGAGGCCCGGTGGGCGATGCTAAGCTTCTACGAGAAGCCAAGAGATTGAACGCGAACTTCGCCGGAGAGCCCTCTGGGGCATGGATTCACCGAGACTACAATAGCTGTCCGGACGGACCCTTATCAGGACTACTATTTCTCAAAGCGGCAGAAACCCTTGGTCTCCGTGTGTCAGAAATGGTCCAGGATGTTCCGGAATACCATGTGATCAGAGAAGGGATGAAGTACACTGGAAAGCTCACACAAGGCAAATTTTCGACACTAGCTTCCGGCTTGAAGAAGATCCTTGGGAAGGGCTCGTCCATGGAGACAAAGTTTGGGCTGAGGGTGAGCACTGAGGCCACCTGGGTTCTTGTCCGGGACAGCGGCACAGAGCCTGTGATACGCGTGACCGGAGAATCGAAAGATAGATCCGAGGCAACGAGAGTTATGAGAGAGACACTCAGGCTCTTGAGACAAGTCCTGAAGGCACGGTGAACTGATTGAAGGCAGCTATCCTCGCGGCGGGAAGAGGAGAACGCCTAGAACCGCTTCTGCAGAGAACGGTCAGAGAGCTTGTTCAGGCAGGGGTCGGCGAAATGGTGATAGTTATCCAATTCGAAGCGGAGAAGATCAAGAATTTCTTCGGAGATGGTCAACGTCTTGGTTGCAAGATCAGATACGCGAAACAGAAGAGACTCGGAGGAACCGCCGACGCAGTGAGGACGGTTGAGAATGAGCTGCGGGGAGAAGACCGGTTTCTAATTGTCTATGGCGATAATTACTATGATCAGAAGGCTCTCAACAAGTTCGTCAAGACCTCTGAGTCCAAGGATATGCTGATGGGTGCGGCGGAGGTCAAAGACCCGTCGCGCTTCGGTACGTTGGAAGTCAAGAAGGGAAATATTGTCTCTATCCGCGAGAAGGTGGCTAGCGGCAATATCGGAGTGGTCAACGCCGGTATCTACGTTCTCGACAATTCCATCTTCTCTGCCATAAGGAAGACCCGCAAATCTAAACGCGGAGAGTTCGAGCTCACAGACTCGCTAAGCTTGCTAATGGCTGAAGGGAGACGGATCCGTACGATTCCCTTCGGCAAGGGAGAATGGGTGGGCATAAGCTATCCATGGGACCTTCTAGAAGCGAACCGGTCGGCGCTGGATTCCGACGAAGAGGTTCGGGACGGAGAAACGGAGCCTGGTGTGCATCTGAAGGGCAGCGTCAGCCTAGCGAAAGGATCAAGGGTGAAGTCTGGCTCTTACATCGAGGGTCCCGTCTACGTCGGCGATGGTGCAGTAGTAGGGCCCAACGCCTACCTCCGACCGGGAACCTCGATTGGGAAAGGAGTGAAAGTTGGAGCGGGCTGCGAGGTCAAGAACAGTATCGTTATGGACGAGACCAAGATTCCTCATTTATGCTATGTTGGAGACAGCGTTCTCGGCACGGACGTATCGCTCGGAGCTGGCACGATAACTGCTAATTTGAAGTTCAATGATTCCAACGTAGAGTCGAGAGTGAAAGGGCGGCCAGTTGACAGCGGATTACGAAAGCTGGGCGCAATCCTCGGAGACGGGGTAAGGACGGGCATCAACGTCTCCATTTTCCCCGGGGTAAAGATTGGAGCAGACGCCTGGATCGGCCCCGGAGCAACTCTCAGAACAGATGTCCCCTCAAAAGCTAGAGTGAAGTGACCACTTTTCAGAAGCTTAGACCCATTGCTGGAACGGTTCTTCGCCGATGAGGTTGAGCATGGTCGGAACAGGGCTCGTCATCGCCGCGTCCGGCCTTGTCCTCTGGCAGATCCTTAGATATCCTATCTGGATCACCGGGGCTATAACCTCCTTCAATATCCTGCTCGGCATCATTACCCCGAGATCTCGCAAAGTCGACTTGCAACCCGAACCTTCTGGCGGAGTGAAACTCGTTGTGGACAAGGTCGTGCTCCGAACGGGCAAGTTCACATTCAACAACTACGAGCTTGTGTTCTTGGACACAAAACTTGTCATGAAGAAATTGGTCTCGTGGAAACTAGTTTTCGCAGTGGGCGCATTTTTCCTCGCCATAGGAGGGTTTGTTGGTGCTTTGACCGAGTTGTCTGTGCAGGGGTTTCTGGAACAGCGAAAGCGTGACGGGATACGCGATCGGAACGCGTTCACCACCGTATCGAGTGGAGACATGGAAATCCCCTATGAGAGCATGAGCCAAGTACGGCTAACCGGGTTGAGCCTAATCATGTCCGTTGGAGGCCGCGTCTCAATATTCAGTATGGGAACAGAATATCCGCCCATGATCGCGCGTCGGCTCAAGGAGATAATCCCAAACCAGTGCTGGGCCCCTCCAGGTTCGGTTGTACCTTACGGTTACTGACGGGTTTCCAAACGACTAGAGCTGTGAGCCGAGTCCATTCACTCGCAACCTCCCCGGAAAATCGATCTCGCCCTCCAGATCAAGTCTTGTTTTCGTCAACCATTCCGCGACCCTGACATTCGTCATCGTGTGTTGTGTAACTCGCGACATCGAGACATCGGACGCCCCTTCTGCCAGGACTATGTATGGGACGATCATATCTCCCATGTGTCGATCTAGGCAAGCTTTAGACTGGACCTCTTCAATCAGGATCTTCCCAGCGATCGAGCCAACTTCTTCGGCAGGTCTTCCTCTTTCTCCGAGAGCATCTGATCCCAGAACATTCCCGTTCTGATTCTCTACTGACAACACTATCCCACTGCCAGGACTCAACTGGTTCCTATCGTCTAGAACTTCAACTTCTATTGAGGGAGATGGTAACAATGCGTCCTCTAGCCGTTTCTTGGCTGAAGTTGCCTGTCGTTCCGCAACGTGCCTCGGTAGAGCTGATGCGTGACTGACACCATGAATTCTTGATATGGACCCTGACTTGTCGTTCGCTAATGGTTGCAACTTCGAGGGACCTTGTGTCGAGAATCTGACCAATCCCCCTCCCTTTGGATAATGCCCTCTTCGCGCAGTCTCCAGATGACACTGGTAGCCGATTTTCTTGAGGATGGGCAATGTGACAAGACGAACGTAGTCGATAGGTGGGCTCCACTTCACATCTGTTCCACCCGTAATGTCTAGTTGTACTATTCCAGGCGCAAAAGCGACTATGGGCATGAGTGTTTGAAGGACGAGGGTTGGAAAGTCCCCGCTCTTAGTTTTCCAGGCTTGAAAACGAACTCAGTAGCGCCAACCTCCAACCCTTGCAAATTAGCCGAACAAAGCTCGGCTGCAGCTTTGACCCCGGTCATATGTTGAGGTCTCAATCCCGGTTCGGCTCTACCCGCCCTGATATTGAACACATGGATCTCTTTCGATAAAACTGCCGCGAGGGCAACCGCGGTTCGGAGAACTTGTCCTCCTCCTTCGCCGTAGCTCCCGTCTACCTCGATCATCTTGCGCCCAGCGTTGAACGACTATTCTTTAAGGAGAGCAGTTCTTGAAGAAAGAAGCGAAGCAACTAATGGAAAAACTGACTTTTGCGACCAAAGAGCGCGACGGAACCTGGTTTGGTGTACTGATAGGTGATCAAGGTGGACTGATCGCCTCGTCATTCTCAAAATCAAGAGCGAGTCTAGAACGACATCTTCGAACCGACACTCGCGGAACAATCAGTCATGGCGATACACGCGAATCAGACAATGCACTGGACCAAATGATCAACCTCTATGAAGGTAAGAAGACGACCAGTACTGTGCCCCTCGAGTGGGAAAGCGTATCTGAATTCCAGAAGAAGGTCTGCCAACGCATGATGGAGATTCCGAAGGGACGAGTGACGAGCTACGGGTTGATAGCCCGACGAATCAGCTCGGGTCCAAGAGCCGTCGGGACCGGTGTCGCGAGAAACCCATGGCCATTATTCATCCCATGTCACCGAGTAGTTCCTGTAAGTCTAGAGATCGGCAACTACTCCATTGGAGGAGCACTCTCCGATTACGGTTGCGAAGTCAAGCGGGACCTTCTAGAGCGAGAGGGCGTATCTATCGAAGGCGACAAAATTGCTTCGAAGGCCCTCTGGGTTCCAACCGGGGCCTGAGAGTTGACGACCGGCCTCTACATTGGCCGGTTCCAGCCATTCCACCTCGGGCACCTCGAAGCTGTAAAACATATTCTGGGCAAAGTGGACGAGCTAGTCGTAGTCGTGGGAAGCGCGCACGACAGCCATACAATCGAGAACCCGTTTACTGCCGGTGAACGGATTACCATGATTCGGCTGGCTCTGAAGGATGCTAAGATAGATGCGAACCGATACACGGTATTGCCTCTTCCTGATGCTGAGTTCCACAAGGTATGGGTCTCGCACCTTCTCTCCCAAACACCCAGCTTTGACCTAGTTTTCACAAATGAACCTCTGACAGGCAGGCTTCTCAAAGAGGCAGGAATGCGAGTAGAAAAGATTCCTATGTTCAACCGAACCTCGTTTACCGCGACAGAAGTGAGAAAGAGAATCATAGAAGGAAAAAACTGGGGAGAACTCCTGCCGAAATCTGTTGCCGCTTACATCAAACAGATCAAGGGAGAGGAACGAATGAGAGAGATCGCCCAGACAGACAAGGCGAACTAGAACCGAAGCTCTAGCTTCTCCAACGGCTTCACATCAAGCTTGTCTCTCGCGCTTCCTTCTCTAACCGCAATCTCCAACAACCCTTGACTACCAAGCAAAACTGCCATAGCTCCCTTGTCGACCTCATAGTAGGACCTAGCGTATTGAGCTTGCAGCTTTCGCGTGCCCGATCGGATTTCAACGCCTTCTCCAGACTTCACAGGTATTTTTCGGACCACTTTTTCACCAACATTCGTGATTACGTTTCCAAATACATCTGCATGCAACACTTGACAGATGAGTTTCTTCCCGGAGAATTTTGGCGATGATATGGGCAATTTTTCCAGTTTGGAGACCTTTGGTCCTACTTCCTCGGGTCTCCTGCCGGAAGCTATCAGACCAGCAGTGTAAGCAAATACGTCTCTCCCGTGAAACGTGGATGACAGGGGCTTCCTTTGAAACTCCTTTTCTCGGATCTCATAAATCGACTTCAGTCCTAGTTTTTCGCTGGCGCGGGCCATTAGGCCATTGTCGGGTCCAATGAGCAAGCAAGCGTTGCATTCGATAACAATCGCCTTTCTAGCGCTTCCAACTCCGGGATCGACGACTGCCACGTGTATCGTGGCTTCTGGAAAGTAGCCAGCGGAGGTTTCAAGAATGAATGATCCCATCGGAATATTGTGTCGTTCGACATCATGGGAAATGTCCGTGATGACAGCATTCGGGCAAAGGTCGAGGATTGTTCCTTTCATCTGTGCAACGTAGCCGTCTCCTAACCCGAAGTCAGAAAGTAGAGTGACGACTCTCATCAAAGAGTTGAGACCGAGATGTGAGACTTAAACGCTCCAACCAGGCTGGTTCTTTAGAGACTCTGGGAAAGGTCGCCTTCGAAACTGTTACTCGTCCCTCAGAGATGAAACTGGGAAGGCTTGGAGTAATCACAGCGGCAACCAGATGCGAGAATGAAACAGTAACCTAGTTCCGGTATTCACTGTTACAGAGATGTGATGGTCTAGGTTATTGTCTCAACGCACCATGATCTTACCTCTGAATGATCTGGCATTCGTACTAGGAGACGTCTGCATTATACTTGGAGGCTACGAGCTCTACATGAGACACAGGAACGCGAAACGGAAGAAGAGACAGCGAGAATTCCTGGCAAGGGGAGAAGCCTGACTTGAACTTGTTCGCAGGTGCTTTCTTCGCATTCTCCGCGGTCTTCGGCTAGTTGGTGCGCGCCAGCAGGCCGGAAAACATCGTTTGGATAATATCGACGAACGCTTTTCTGGTCTCCTGCCTGCTAAGACCCGCCACTTCCCAAATCAAGAGTCCGTCATGGATTGCTATTGCTCCCATAGCGATTTGTCGAGAATTTGCTTCGTTTTTGAGAATTCCCCGATGTTTTAATTCCTCGATAAAGGTTCCAACCAGGTCGACTCCTGTTTTGTATCCTTCTGCGAGAATCTTCCTTAGTTTGGGATTTCTCGGTGCTTTTGAGGCGGCTGACAAGAAGAGATTCGGTGTCCATCCCCACTTGTCGATTAGAGCGCAGAATGTCTCTCCATCAAGACGGCCGCCTTTGAAGGATTCTCTTAGCGCTTTTGCTGTCGCCTGATTGAATAATCTGAAAATTGGGGGGAGGAGATTTGTCTACTTGGTGGGGTTGATTGCGCCGAGGATCAATGCCCCTGTGTCGACTAGCACGATGAGACCGGAGTTTGCGGGTGACTCTATGGGGTCGGCCGATGTCAGCATCTGCCCGTTTACTGTCTTGGCAAAGGGTATGATTCCCTGGGGTGTTGAGGTGAACGTAGGCACGCAGCTGCCGCTGGAGATGCCTTGGGCACTGCATAGGACTAGAAAGCCGTGGTAGACAACGCTGAAGTCGCCATCGTTCTGTGATGGCGCGTCACCTACGACGTGGTCGTGGAAGAAGGGCACCGGGCCGCCTTGTGGGGTGCCGGTTTGTGGCGCGATTACATAGAAGTTGTCAACTGTGGCTTGGGGTGTCGCGAGGAATGGGGCGTGGACAAACGTCATCGTGACCTGGACCCCGTTCACCCAGACCATCTCGAAGCAGGGCGTCGACACCCCGGACTCATTACAATTCGGGAGGCCTGTGGCCTGGGCAAAGGGAGCGGACGCCAAGACGAGTGTCAAGGCGGCGACGGTCATTACGGCCATGCAGACGCGGGTAGTATTTTGGGAATGGGTCATATTCCCTACCTTTCTATGCTGGGCACTTAACAGTTTGTCGGGGTCATCATCCTCTTAGACCAGCGACATGGGAAAGCGATAGTGGAGAAAGTTGCGTCCCTAAAGTAGGGGAAGACACATTCGAGTTGGAATTACGGCAGAGAACCAAGGTTCGTCCCGCGGCGGGGGATGCCACCTTCATGCATACCAAATGATGAACCGAGTGGAAGTAATTTCTAACGCGTGAGAGGAAAATTCTACCGGTGGAACACAGAACCGGTTTCTTGATCATTAGCAAGAAATCAGTCCGGCTAACTGAATCGGTTACCTCTAAGGGGGCCGGACTGGTAGGAAACTTGAAAACCCGACGTTTCTCGCGGAGCTGCTCAAAAGCTCTTATCGCCAGATACTAAGACTTAAAAGAATCACGGCTTCGTTTCGCGAAACACTAGCTGGCAGGGTTGATTCTTGAGTGAGACCCAAAAACTTCTGATGCTGCCGGGTCCCACCAACGTTCCGCCTCGGGTTATGAGGGCGATGTTGAAGCCTCTTATCGGTCACAGGGGCCCCGAGTTCAAGGAACTCTTCAACAAACTTCTAGGCAAGACCAAGAAAGTCTTCGAGACGAAAGGTGACATGTTCATTCTCACATCCTCAGGCACCGGCGCCACAGAGGCGGCTCTCCAAAACATAACAGATGATGGCGACAAGATAATTGTTAATGTAAACGGCTTTTTCAGCGAGAGGCTGGGCGAGGCCATCAAGGCATACGGGGGAAGACCTGTCGTTCTGGGTTCAGAATGGGGCAAAGCTCCCCGAGTCGAGGATTTTGAGAAGATTGTCAAGGCGAACCCTGATGCGAAGGCGCTTGCGGTCGTCTACAACGAGACTTCTACTGGTGTGACTATCAGGGCGCTTGAGCAGCTTGGGGAGATGTGTGCTGAGCATGATATGCTCTTGATGGTGGACGCGATCTCGATCTTGGGCGGTGATAAGTTGCCGGTGGATGACTGGAACGTCGATATTTGCGTGACTGCGAGCCAGAAGTGTTTGATGACCCCGCCAGGGTTGGCCTTCATCTCAGTAAGCGACAAGGCGTGGACGAAGATAAAGTCGAAGAAAGTCAATCGCTCCTATTACCTTGACCTCCTAATGTATCAGAAATACATTCAGGACGGCTACACTCCCTTCACGCCAGCTGTCAGTCTTCTCTACGCGTTGAATGAGGCGTGCGACATGATCCTTGAAGAAGGACTGCAACCACGCTATGAAAGACACAAGATCTGCGCTGAGGCGGTCTACAACGGAATGGAAGCCATGGGACTCGCACTGTACGCGGAGAAGGAATCCCGATCCCATACGGTTGCTGCTGTAAACAGCCCTATGGCAATGGATGAGGGAAAAGTGAGGGAACTCATAAGAACGAAGTATGGAATAGACTTCGGCGGAAGCCTTGGGAAAGCGAAAGGAAAAATGTTCAGAGTTGGAATCATGGGCAACGTCGGATCAGCCGACATAATGACAACAGTCGGCGCCATAGGATCCGCGACGTCCGAACTGGGTTTCAAGGCCAAGGTTGACGAAGGGTTAGAAGCAGCTAGAGAAACCCTATCAAGACTGCCCGGAAAGGTGAACTGAGAAACATGGCAGTCAAACCAGGAGACTTCCTCCTTGTCAACTACACACTAAAAGTGAAAGAGAGCGGGGAAACAGTTGACACCACCTTCGACTCTATAGCCAAAGAATCCCACATCCACCGAGAAGACTCAACTTTTGGTCCGAAATTCATCATTCTAGGAGAAGGATGGCTACCAAAAGGGCTCGAAGAATCTCTCGTCGGTCTAGACCCGGGTACAAACAAGACCGTTGAGCTAACCCCTGAGAAGGGATTTGGCAATCGAGACCCGGGAAAAATGCGTCTAGTTCCACTACGACGATTCAGAGACAAGGAATACCCGACTCCCGGCCAGCAAGTCGAATTTGATGGAAGGCCCGCCGTCGTCCGGGCTGTAGGCGCGGGACGAGTCCAAGTTGACTACAATCACCCACTTGCAGGGCGCACGTTGGTATACGATGTATCAATCGACAAAGTCCTAGAAAATGAGAACGAGAAAATACTCAGCCTTATCGCTCTGAGAATCCCTGAGGTGCCAAAGGAAAAGTTCGCCCTGAAGAAGCACCAGACCGATCTCACAATCGAGGTGCCTGAGGAGGCCTTCTATCTCAGCGGACTTCAGGTTGCTAAGAAAGCGGTCACATCAGACCTGCAGAAATTCTTCCCTGACATAGATACTGTCGCCTTCCAAGAAGTCTTCAAGAGGTCCGAACCAAAACCGGAATTGCCCGCTACCACCGCGAAAGCGACAGAGGTTTCTCCAGAGAAAGAAGAGAGGGCAGAAGTAGAACCCGTGTTAGCTCCTAAGAAGGCGAAATCTCCCGCAAAGAAAAAGGCGGCCACGCCAAGGAAACCCTCCACGACCACTTCTCGGAAGCGGGCCAAGATGGGGTCAGAAAACCAAAGATAGAGAGATTCCGTTCAGAGAATCCCACCTAGCCGTACTGGAGCTCGAATTGTGAGCAATTCCTGTCAATCAAGCGGCGCAAGTTTCGCTCGGGTCATTGATATGACCGGGCGGCGAGTGGGAGTCCTCTCCGAAATTCGGTTCTCTTCTCAGGCATCGCTCTAGGCGGATCTCGGGCTGGTGATCCTGATATTCCCTTGTTCCTCTGCATCATCACCTTTCCCTCCAAATTTCAAGCCTCATTTTCAACCGAATTTCCAGTCAACCATCGCGTCAGTCGTTAGGAGGGCGACCGCTATGTTTGTTTCCTTCGAATCGTCTCCCTCGGCGGGCCCGTCTGCTCTTGGCATTGCGCGCGGGCTGCCTACGCTTCGCAGAATCCTCCGTCCCCACTCCTACGACCACCTCACCGTTGGCGTTTTCTATAGCATCTCCTGCAACAGGAACCTCTCGGGACAATGACCGAAATTCTTCAACAACAACTTCACAATCCTCGTTCACTCAAGACAGGTATATTCTCTTCGCCTGGGTCAACTTCCTCACCTGTACTTCTCTAGTAGCCTTCCGGCTCTTCACGTCTGCTTTTTCAGTTGTCTTCTCTTCCTCTAGTAGCTAGCTTATGAGCTAGAGCCGTTCTGATCTGGAAGGTTCGACTTAGTGGGGCCGAGCGATGCCTTCACAATGTTATTCTTCGGGTCTTCCTTTCAGACCTGCGCTCAAGCTTGGGAAGTTTTACTTCGAGAATACCTTCAGCCATGCTCGCCGATACTTTTTCGGTATCTATGCTTTCGGCAAAGC
>WNGG01006009.1_pt1 | contig 13486 bp, 15 predicted proteins | sample 5400661 | NCBI WGS metagenome assembly WNGG01 (sample SAMN13153372, study PRJNA577476) | soil metagenome | isolation source: 100 cm soil or saprolite under Garry oak tree replicate 1 | place: USA:California | collected 2016-06-15
GCTTCAGCTCCGACGGCGTGGTCGTGTCCGGCACGGGGGCCGCGCCCGGAGCGGCGTCGAGCGGCTCGTCGAGCGCCGGGACGTCGAGCGCGGCGTCCCACGGCATCCCGAAGATCGCGCTCGTGGGCGGCGCCGTGGCGGCGGCCGCGGTGGTGGCGGCGGTCGCCGCGGGCGGGGGCGGGGGCGGCGGCACCGGCTCGTCGGCAAGCTCCAGCCCCAGCAGCGGCTCGGGCGGCTCGGGGTCGGGCGTCGCCGGGCAGTGGGTCGGCAGCGCGGCCAACGGCCGCGGGCTCAACTACCAGTTCGGCGACCAGGACGTGTCGTGCACGTTCACCTACGACATCACGTTCAACCTCACGCAGAACGGCGGCAGCGTGGGAGGAAACATGACGTACGCCGGCCACACGCACACGTGCACGGTTCCGGACGCGGCCGCCCAGCAGATCATCAACGCCGCCCTGGCCGGCATTCCGGGCGACTCCGGGGGCTTTCCGGTCAACGGCAGCACCAACAACGCCGGCAGCGTCACGGTGACGATCGCGGGCATCATCTTCGCCGGAAGCTACAATGCGAACTCGATGGATATGACCGGGAGCTTCGCCTCGAACCCCGGCCTGCCGCAGTTCTCGATGACGATGAAGCTGGTCCGCTGAGCACGTCCTCAGGAAGGAGATCGAGATGACGACCGATCGAACCGCAGCGCCCTCTCTGAAATCGCTGATCCTGATACCGTCGCTGATCACCCTCGCCATCACGATCCTCCGGCTTGTGGGCGAGCTCCAGAACTGGTCGCCCACGTTCTTCTCGCGCGCCGCCGGCGGCGCGGGCGCCGTCGTCGGCATCGTCTGGCTCGTGCCGGTCTTCGGCGCCTGGTTCGCGGTCAAGCTGGCGAAGGCGGGCGCGACGCCGGGCGCGGGCCGCGTGCTCGGCTACAGCGCGCTCGCCCTCGCCGTCGCCGTCCTCGCCATCTTCGCGACGATCAAGACGGTCAAGAGCCAGGGCGCGCAGTTCGGGGTGTTCCTGGTCGCGGCCGTGATCGCGGGCGTGATCGCGTATCGCGGCTGGCCGGCGCTGGGCCGCGTGCTGCTCGCCTACGGGCTCGCCGCCCGCATCCCGGTCGCGGTGGTGATGCTGATCGCCATCTACGCCAACTGGGGCACGCACTACGATGTCGCGCCGCCGAACATGGCGGCGACGGCGCCGCTGACGAAGTGGTTCATGATCGGGCTCGTCCCGCAGATGCTCGGCTGGATCCCGTTCACGATCTGCGTGGGCGCCCTCTTCGGCGGGATCGCGCTGCTGGCCGTCGGCGGACGCCGCGAGGTCCCCGTCGCGGGCAAGCCCGGGCTTGCCTGATCCGCGCCCGGCGGGGCGCAGCGGCACGAGGCCTCCGAGAGCGGGCCCGGCGTGAGCCTGCTCGACTGGACGATCGTTCTCCTCTACTTCGTGGCCAGCGCCGCGGTCGGCGTCTACTACGCGCGGCGCGCGGGCAGCAACCTGGAGGAGTTCTTCCTCTCCGGCCGCGACCTGCCGTGGTGGCTGGCGGGCACGTCGATGGTGGCCACGACCTTCGCCGCCGACACGCCGCTGGCCGTAACGGAGCTGGTGGCGAAGAACGGCATCGCGGGCAACTGGCTGTGGTGGAACTTCGTCTTCGGCAGCGTGCTCACCGTCTTCTTCTTCGCCCGCCTGTGGCGCCGCGCCGGCATCATGACCGACGTCGAGTTCGTGGAGCTGCGCTACTCGGGGCGGCCGGCCGCGTTCCTCCGCGGCTTCCGCGCGCTCTACCTCGGCATCTTCATGAACTGCGTGATCATGGCCTGGGTGAACCTGGCGATGGGCTCGATCCTGGAGGGAATGTTCGGCATCCCTCCCCGCCAGGTGCTCTTCTACGTCGCGCTGTCGCTCGCCATCACCGCCGGCTACTCGGCGCTGTCCGGGCTGTGGGGCGTGGCCGTGACGGACGCGTTCCAGTTCGCGCTCGCCATGTTCGGGACGATCGTGCTCGCGGTCGTCGTCGTCCGGCTTCCCGCCGTCGGCGGACTTGCCGGGCTGAAGGCCAGCCTGCCCGAATGGACGCTGCGCTTCACCCCGGCCGTCGGCGGGACGAGCGCCGGCCAGGCGGCGGGGGCGTTCGCCCTGAGCGTGAGCGCGTTCCTCGCCTATGTGGGCGTGCAGTGGTGGGCCTCGTGGTATCCCGGAGCGGAGCCGGGCGGAGGCGGCTACGTCGCGCAGCGCATCATGTCGGCCAAGGATGAGAAGCACTCGCTCTACGCGACGCTGTGGTTCACGATCGCGCACTACTGCATCCGTCCCTGGCCGTGGATCCTGGTCGGTCTCGCCAGCCTCGTGTTGTACCCGCAGCTCGGCCCCGACCAGAAGCGCCTGGGCTATGTGTGGGCGATGCGCGACTACCTCCCGAACGGCCTGAAGGGCATGCTGGTGGCCGCGTTCTTCGCGGCCTACATGTCGACGATCTCCACCCAGCTCAACTGGGGGACGTCGTACCTCATCAACGACTTCTACAAGCGCTTCGTGAAACCGCAGGCGGGCGATCGCGATCTCGTGCGGCTGTCGCGCATCGTGACGATCGTGGTGATGGCGCTGTCTCTTCTCACGACGACGATCCTCGCCACGATCTCCGGGGCGTGGGCCTTCATCATCGAGGCGGGCGCGGGCCTCGGGCTGGTCCTCATCCTCCGGTGGTTCTGGTGGCGCATCAACGCGTGGAGCGAGATCGCGGCGATGGTCACTCCTCTCGTGGCCTACGGCTACCTCCGCGTCGCCACGAGCGTGCAGTTCCCGCAGACGCTCTACTACATCGTCGCCGTGACGACCGTCGTGTGGATCGCGGTCACGCTGCTAACCCGGCCCGTCGACGAGGAAACGCTGAAGGGCTTCTTCCGGCGCGTGCATCCCGGGGGTCCGGGCTGGGCGCGCGTGGCCGCGCTCGTTCCCGAGGTGCGCCCCGATTCGGGCTATGCGGGGCTCTTCGTGGACTGGATCGCGGGGGTCGCGCTCATCTACTCGACCCTGTTCGCCGTGGGGAGCTTCCTCTTCGCGTCCTACGGGCGCGGACTTCTCTGCGTCGCCGTGGCCGCGGTGTCGGTCTGGCTCATCCACCGCGACCTCACCCGCCGCGGTTTCACGCAGGTGACCCAGTAGCAGGCTGGGCACTCAGGTTCGCCCGTCGCCAAGCGCCACCAGCTTCACTGTTTGTTCGGCGGCGCGTCGCTACTCGCCTGGTCGTGGGATACCGAGGTCCTTGCAGATTCGGTTGACCACGGGAACTACGATTTCGCCGTGCCTCGGAACCGCACTTGTCTTGCGGTTGGCGGGGTTCGTCCGCTTCACTCAACCGGGACGGCCAGCGGCTCCCGGACGACCTGATGACCCTCCGACTCCCGCCTGGCCAGCTCTCGGTTGGCGTGTACGATGAGCTGGACGGCCTCCTTCAGGCTGTCCCGCGCCTCTTCCAGGGTCCGCTCCTGAACGTTGCAGCCAGGAAGCTCCTCGACGTGCCCGATCCACCAGTCGCCGACCTGCTCGAAGACACCAGTGTAGCGGTTGTCCATGTCTGCCTTTCTCGCACGAGCGAGGGCGTGCGGGTTCTCGGATTCGGATCAACGTCCGCCGAACATTGCGTTCAGCTGCGAGCGGCGTCCGGCATGCCCGCGCCGCGCTGCATCGTTATGCCGCTCCCCGAAGCGCCCTTGTGACCGCCTTCGGCTCCGCGGAGGCCACCCGCAGAAGAGCGAGCGCCGGTCCCTCAGGTGTCCGGCGGCCCTGCTGCCAGTTGCGTAATGTGGCCACACTGACGCCAATCATGAGCGCGAACTCATTCTGCGACTTGCCGAGCTTGCGTCGGATGGCCTTCACGTCAGCCGGAGCGAACGCAAAGGAACGAGATGCCTTTGCTTCTCTCCGCCGAATGCGGCCGGCCTGCCGGACGCTCCGTGCTAGTTGGTCGAACGCCTTACGCTTCATCGAAACTCCTTGCGGACGAGCTGAGCGAGGGCACGGGTCTGTCTCGCCGTCAGGTCGCCCTGCTCGTTCTTCCGGTACAGGAACAGCATGTAGCAGGTTGCGCGGACCTCGTGCCAGAAGTAGATGACCTGAGACCGCCTCGCTTGCTTCGTCCTGCCGCGCTCCAACGAATCTTCCGAAGACCGCCCGAACCCGGGATTACTGGCCCCTGCTCGGGCCGGAGCAGAAGAGTAATCCATGCGAGCGATGTCAAACGCGGCCGTGGTCGCCGAGCCGATCCACGAGTCGGGACACCGACGCGCCGGTACAAACTTTCATCAGATCGTCGCGGATCTCAGACTCAGACATCCGCTGGCTAGCACATGGATCAGCTGCGGGCGTCCATCGCTTGCGCCGCGCCAGGCAGCTACTCCTTGTTGGGCGGCTGCTTCTTCGGGCAGGACGGCTGATTCCGGAAGGGGACGCGGAGCGGGAGAAGGCCGGCTGTGCCTGGGCGGGCACCTCGATCGGAACGAAGAGACTGGCCGGGAAGAGGTAGTCCTCGCCAGATTCGTCCACGACCCTGAGGAGGGCGTGTTCCTCCGCCTTGGGATCATCGAGGACCCGGTAGATCTTCCGAGGTTGGAGGGACGCCCTGTAGCTTCCACTCCGTACGCAGATCACGAAACGACGTCTCGCTTGAGCCATTGCTATTCGACCAGGCGCTTCACCTTCATGTTCACGCGACCGATGCCGTGAGCCTCGTACCAGGGAGTTCTGCCGACACCACCTTACCATCACACCGCCAGAAAACTGGCAAGAGCGGTTACTGGAACTCTATGCCACATTTGGAGCAGAAATTCGGACTCCACTCGTTATTCAGTAGCTTGCCACAGGCAGGGCAGCGCCAGTTGACGAGGGATGCAAAGATGGCCACTGGAACGATCAACACGGCACCGGGAGGGCCGTTCTTTCCAAATGGAAAGGCGAGCGGCTCCGGAAGAACGAACGACAAGGCAAAGGCTACGAGAGCACCTACGAAGATCGCGATGTTGCGCCTCTTCCGCTTGGCGAAGGTGGCCTTGAACTCGGCCTGCTGCTCGTCGGTGTACGCAACTCGCGCCGTCATCGCATTGCCCCTTTTGGTATGCCCAACACCGGGATAACCTGCGAAGCCCGCGTCCATTCTAGCCGCGCGGGCTTCGTCAGGTTCATCCCGTTGTTGGGCGGCCCGGTCCATCCACGCAGGCCTCTCGCCCCGCCGGCTTAGCCCCCCCGAACGGGATAGTCAGAAGGCATCGAACCTTGCCCGCCGCGATCTCGATGACGTCAATCCTGTCGATCACGCCGTAGATGAGTAGTGGAGCAGCGTTGAGTTCAAGCGCGAGCGACTCACACTGCTCGTACGTCGCGCAGGCGGCGACCGTGATATGCGGCACGAAAGGTACGTCGCGGCGGAGGTGGGGCAGAAGCACGCCGTCATAGAGTTCGTCATGAAGCGCGGTGATCTCAGCGCGCCCTTCGTTGGGCACCAGGAACACGTGTCCGCCGCTCCCCCGAACCGCGTCACGTACCGCCTCCACCCGCCGAAGGATGATACGGATCGGCGGCGCCGCAGCAACGACGTGTGCGGCGTGCGCTGCGACCGGCGCCAGATCAGCATTGACTGGGAAGACCAGCGTGAAGTGAGCCCTGAGCAGGGAAGCCTGGGGGTCGTGCCGCTTCCGAACGGATTCGACCCATCCATCAGCGTCCTCGAGACACGGATACGAAACGATCGCCAACTTGGTCACGCCGTCGCGTCGACCTCGCTCGGTCCGCCCAACACATATGGTTGTTCAACACTGGGGATCAGCAGCGAGCGGCGCCTCCATCTCAGCCGGGACGCCGCTCGCTGCTCCATCCCCTTGTTGGGCTGCTTCGTTCACCTCCCACGCGGCACATCACGGCGAGTGCCCCACACTCCCAACACCTCACGAGCAGCCCCTAGCGACGAGCTTAGCCCAGGGTCAGCCTCGAACTGCCTCACGCCGCCCTGAGGCAGGCAGGCGACTGGCAGCCGGCGCTTCGAGCTGAACCGTTCCCTGGCCTGGTGCGCACTGCGGCGAGGCCGCCAGCCTCTCTGAACCGATCACCGGCTGCCAGCTCAAGATCCCGCGTGGCCAAGTCTATACAGTCGGTAGCCCACCAAAAGGACCCAGACTGTGGTGAGGGCGGAACCGATGACGATAGCTAGACCGAGGGCGCGTACGAAGTAGGGGCCCACGACCGACACGATCCCAAGGATCCCCGAGATCACCGCCAAGTAAGCCGTCAGCTTGCCGAAAGGTCCCTTCAGCATGACAAGACCGATTATCAGACTCCCCAAGGAGGGGACCAGTATCGCGTATACACCAACCACGCTCGACGTCAGCACTGCAGACGGGTAGTGCGCTGCCGCGACGAAGGCCGTCCGCTGGGCATCGTTCGCCGCGGCGGCGTATTTGCCGCTGAGGGTGATGAGCGAGGAGTAGTTTGGCCACGTAACTGCCAAGTCCAGGATTACGAACGACACCACGAAGCCGGCGCCTGCGAGCATGGCGTTTCTGTTGACGTGCTTCAACGCGAGGTAGAGCGACAGCGCGACCGGAACGAAGAGCAAGTCTGTCAGGACAGAGAGACCAAGGATCGTCCACCACGCCGTCGTGTGCCCGGAAAGATACTTGAGCCACTGCTCGGCTTCGCTCGGCGGAGCTCCCACGAGAACGTACACCACAATGATGACCACATACGAGATGCCTAGGACGATCGCCGACATACCACCCGCCCGATACAGCCCTTTGGTATCTGGGTCAACCACACTAACCATCGCGTTCTCCGTGCTCATTGGCGCTTCTCCTGCGCATCCTTTAGTAGGAACCCCGCCGAACGCGCCGACGGCGTCGCAGAGCGTGGCGCGCCCTCGCGTCGCCCACCGCGCCGCACTCGAGGGCGCACTTCCACAAGCAGCCCAACACCCGGATAAGCTGCGCGCGGCGACTGAATGACGCTGCGAGCCCAGGCGGCGCGCGAATGCGCGCCGCTCCCATGCGAGCCACCTTCGCCGCGCGTCACCTTCATTGTTCGGCGGCTCGAGCTTGCGGGTACCGCTGCCTGGCATGCCGTGGCTTCACGTAATGGAGAACTCGCGCCTCCAGATCAGAAGTGGAGCGGCCAACAGCGCTCCAAAAAACAGGAAGATCAGGACCCTCGGTTTCGTCGGAGCCCATAGGTAGCCCGCAGCGCCTACAACACCTACGAGGATCCCAATCGCAGTCGCGACACGACCAGCATAGCGGCTCCCCGCGCGGAGAGCGGGCAGCACTAAAGCCACGAGGAGCCCAAGCATACTCAGGGCTGCGCCCGAGAAAGCTGCATTGACGAGGACGGAATCTCCGAGTCGCGCAGGGATCTCGCCCCGCTCGATCGCCCGCTGCAACCCTGACACGTTGACGACGCCGTGGAGGATCCCGATGAGGAGAAGAAACAGAGCGGTGGGGATTGCACAGAAATTCGTGATGGCCTTTCGACTCATGGTCTGTCCTCAACCTAACTCGGGAAACGCTCCTAGCGTCAACCCCACCCTGTCCGCCGAACACTGGGTTGAGCCGCGAAGCTCCATCGCTTGCGCCGGCTTCGTCAGCTCCAACCCATTGTTGGGCGGTCCACTCCATTGAGAGCCGACGATGGAATGCTCACGTCGCAACGCCGGCCGTGGTTCTGGAGCGGCTCCCTACGATCGTGTAGATGGCCACCGCTAAGACCAGCCAGAAACCTGAGAGCGGCATGAGCGCCAACCCAGCTACCGAAAGCACGAGCAGTTCCCATCCGATGAACTGGGGCACGGGATGTTTGAGCCGCCGCTCGATCCACGTGAAGAGGTGCCCAAGAACGAGCATCAGAAATCCGCCGAACAGAAACCAGAAGATGAACTGCTTTCCTAGATCCGTGACAACCTGCCGTCCAGCGTCGGTCGAAAAGGTTGTCTGGGAGATTCGCGAGAGGAGGCTGTGCCCTTGGAAGACCCCGAAGATGGTGTGGAGTACACCAATGCCAATCAACAACAGGCCGCTCGTACCCCGCATGTCAACCTCCGCAGCCTGAGAACCACCGGGCCAGAGGGGTCACTTCGTTGACACTTCTGGGTCCGCCCAACACCCAGTCGAGTAGCGGAGGGGAGTCTCACCCCTCCGCCCTCACAGAACCGGACGTGAAGCTCTCGCCTCATCCGGCTCTTACACTCCGGCCGCGGGCCGAACGCCGAATTGCCAGTACACGAACAGGCGAGGCTCCCGCCGCGCGACGCGGCCGAGCCAGTGCACCGAAGCACGTTCACGGCGCCGGAACCGCTTGAATTTCCGCCGCACGCATGCGGCAAGGGTCTCGTCGAGATGTCGAAGGACCTGGACGCACCAGGACCGGTAGAACCGACCGTAGTAGTTCATCCAGCCACGGCTCCTCCCAGGCCACCTGATCGGAGCCTGGTTTCGATGGCAACCATTCGCTTTCGACATGTTGCCGACGGTTCACTTTCGTTCGTCTTCCCAGCATATACCTGACGGGTTCATCCCGCCGTTTCCGTGAATGCTCACCACCCGGGCCGTTGTGCCGGAGCAGCTTCCGGTGGTTTGGGCCCTGACCCTGCCGTCCGAGCCCGAGGGGCCATCCCTCATCTCTTGTGCAGCAGGCACGTTAGTTCGGTCGGTTCACCTCCCTTTCATGGCTTCGCGGCGCAGGATCAGCGGCGAGGCTCCATTCTAATCGTGCCTCGTCAGCATCCGCTTGTTCGACGGCTCCTTCGCGCACCCCCGTTGGCGATAGCCACTGGACTGTTCCGTGGCCTCGGGGCGACTGGATACGCACTGTCGCCGACTCCAATCGTCAAGCCGTGACTGGCTGCCGACCATGGCCCACAACCAGCAGGGTGAGTCCGCCGAAGAGGGCCCCCACGATCATCGTGAACGGGATCCACAGGAACATCTGGGGGATGAATCCGATAAAGAACCACTTCGCCAGCGGAGCCATCTCCGGGAAGCCCGGCGGCGGCGCGTTGTAGTGCGTGTGCCAGTTGCCAAAGATTGCGGCCAGCATCACGATGGCGACGGGCACGCGCGCGGCCAGGCCGTAGACGAAGAGCGTCCGGCTGAGGGCGGGGAAGCCCCGATACGCGACCCAAGCCGCGGCCAGCCCGGTCAGCATGACCACGCCGAACTGAGCAATCTGAGTCAGCTTCAGAACGAGTCCCGCCGTCGCGGCGCTTACAATTACGAGGGCGAGGGCGAAGAGAGCGTGTCCGACGACGCCGGCCGCTCGCGGCGCGCGCCCACTTCGCTCCAGCTTCCACGCGAAGTAAACGCCAAAAAGCGGCACCAGCCAGACGATGCCCACGATGGCACCCCCACCGCCGATGTCGCCGAAGAGCCTGGGCGACCAGCCTTGGAGCTCGCCCATGAGGCGAAGAAGCGTCACGGCAAGAGTGACGATGGCCGGCACGAGAAGCGACTTGAGCGGCAGGGATGCCGAACGTTCTCGCGTCATGCGACCTCCTCGGCGATATTGAGGACGATCGAGATGCTGGCGCGGTCGAGCTGGTCGCGGAGCTCGGAGCAGCCGCGCTTCGGCACGAGCTGGCCAACGATCGCCTGGAATTCGAGAGCGATTCGGTAGCAATCGAGCTTCTCGGCGTCGAGCAATGCGGCGCCCGTGAAGAGCGGCGCGGTCGCGGGGTGCAAGGGCCTGGGGGCGAAAGCGTCGGGCATCGGAACCTCCTTTGGCGGGGCCGCGAAGGGCGACCCTCACAAGAATGGGTCGCCCGTAGCGGCCCCCAAAGGTTGTCGACGCCGCTGAAGCCTCCGGTCTCTGCACCCGACGTGACAGCGCGGCCGAGCGGGGGGCGCGCTGGCACGGCGGGTGCTCGGGGCACGTGAACGTGAGACGTGGCCGTGAACGTTCCCGTCCGTTGAAGGAGAAGACCCTCACCCCTGCCCCTCCCTCAAGGGAGAGGGGATTGTCACCCTGCTCTCTCTCTGAAGGGAGAGGGGATTGCTATTCCTGATAAAGGAGCGGGTTCAGCTCGCTGGCGGCGGGGTCGCCCGCCTTCACCCCCGGCAGGAAGACGCGCGCGTCGGCTTCCTGGAAGGGATTCTCCGGCGCGCGGAGCCGCGCGCCATCGGCGAAGTAGATCACGGTCATGACCTCGCGCCGCCGCGTGCTGACGTTCGGACGCGCGGAGTGCAGTGTTCGCCCGGAGTGGAACGTCGCGTCGCCGGCGGCGAGCGCCTCGCCCGCCACCGGGAAACCCTTCGCCGCCACGTAGCCGGCGAGGACCGCCGCCGATTCGGCGCCGATGGGAAGGGCGGGGACATCGTCCGCCCGTTGCGAGCCGGACGCGAAGGTCATGGGCCCCATCTCCCGCGGCACGTCCACGAGCGCCATCCACATCGTGACCGTGTCGTCCGTGTCGAGCGGCCAGTAGTACTGGTCACGGTGCCAGGGGGTGGGCTCGCCCCCGGGCTCCTTGAAGAGGGCCTGGTCGTGGTAGAGGCGCACGCCGCGCACGCCCATCAGCCGGGCGGCCACGCGCGCGAAGCGGCGGGCGAACACGAACCGGCGCACGCGGTCGTCCAGTCGCCAGGCGTTCGTCACCTGCGTGAACAGGCGGTCGTAGTCGTCGATCCGCCCCTGCCCGTCGTGCCGCTCGGCCACCGCATCCACCACATCACGGATCGCGGGCCGATACGCGTCCAACTCGCGGCGGGAGGCCAGCCCCCGCACGCGGACGTGGCCGTCGCGACGGAAGGCGGCGATTTCCTCGGGGCGGAGCGCGTGGTCGGAGGCCAGATCGGGGAGTCGGCCGGGCTCGGGGGCGCTGGCCATCGGGCGGGGTAACCAGGGGGACAAGGTACCATGGGACACGTGACGCGCCTGGCGCCGCTGCGGCCCAGCCTCGACCTGATGCCGTCGCCGATCCCGGACCGGCCCGGCCTGCTCGTGCGCGATCCGTTCCGCTACGCGGAAGCGATCATCGTCATCCCGTCGCCTCTCGTCCCCTGCCTCGCGTTCTTCAACGGACGCTACCGCGACGCCGAGGTGAGCGAGGCGCTGTCGCGGCTCACCGGCGACGCGCGCGTCGGCGACACCGTGGGCCATCTGGCCCGCGTGCTCAGCGAAGGAGGCTTCCTCGATGACGAGAACTTCGCCCGCCTGCGCGACGAGCGCCACCGCGCCTTCGCCGGCGCACGGTGGCGGGAAGCGGCCCACGCGGGCGCGGCCTACCCCGCCCAGCAGGCCGAGCTGCGCCGAACGCTGGAGGGCTATCTCGGGGACGGCGACGCGCCGCCCGCGCCGGCCGCCGGCCTGGTCGGCATCGCCGCGCCCCACGTCAGCCCGGAGGGCGGATGGCGCTCGTATCAGGCGGCCTACCGCCGGCTCGGGCCCGAGCACCGCGGCCGGACGATCATCGTCCTCGGCACGTCCCACTACGGCGAGGCGAACCGCTTCGGCCTGACCCGCAAGCCGTTCCTGACGCCGCTGGGTGAGGCGGCGGTGGACACCGGCCTCGTCGACGAGCTGGCGGCCCGCGGCGGCGACGCGGTGACGATCGAGGACTATTGCCACGCGGTCGAGCACTCGATCGAGTTCCAGGTCGTGTTCCTGCAGCAGGTGCTCGGCCCGGACCTGCAGATCCTCCCCGTCCTCTGCGGTCCCTTCGCCAGCGCCACCCGGGCCGGCGGACGGCCGGAGGACGACCCCGGGGTCGCCCGCGTCATCGAGGCGCTGGGGAACATCTTCGCGAAGCGGGCGGGCCGGCTGCTGTGGGTCCTCGGCGTGGACATGGCGCACGTGGGGCGTCGCTACGGCGACGATTTCGCGGCCCGCGCGCAGGCCGGCTCGCTGGTCGAGGTGGAAGCACGCGACCGCCTGCGCTGCGAGGCCATCGGCCGGGGCGACGCCGGTGGCTTCTGGGAGCTCCTCCGCGAGAACGGCGACGACCTGCGCTGGTGCGGCGCGTCGCCCTTCTACACGCTGCTGCGGGCGGTGCCCGGCCTGCGCTCGGAGGTGCTCCGCTATGAGCAGTGGAACATCGACGAGCAGAGCGTCGTCAGCTTCGGGGGGCTTGCCTTCTCGCTCTGAGCGGCGCCGCTCCCGTTTCTGCTATACTCCGGGACTCCCCTCCCCCCGGGGCCGCCGAAAGGAGCCGCCATGACCCCCCGCATCGCCTTCGCCTGCGCGCTGTCGTTCGCCCTCGCCGCTTCCGCGAGCCCGGCCGAGAAGGCCGCCGCGACGCCGAGCCGCCCATCCGTCGTGGCCTCCGTGGAAGGGGTGACGATCGACGCGTCCGAGCTGGAGGCCGCGGGCGGCGCGCGCCTGTTCACGCTCTACACGCAGGAATACCAGCTCCGGAAACAGCTCCTCGACGACATCATCAACAAGAAGCTGTTCGAGAAGGAGGCCAAGGCGCGCGGCATCAGCGTCGACGAGCTGAGCCGCATCGAGGTGGACGGCAAGGCGGCTCCGGTCACGCAGGCCGAGGCCAAGGCCTTCTACGACGAGAACAAGGGCCGCTTCGGCCAGACGCCGGAGGCCGAGGCCCTGCCGAGGATCGAGGCCGGGCTGCGGCAGCAGCGGATCGCCACCCGCCGCACGGAGTACGTGGCGACGCTTCGGAAGGCGGCGTCCGTGAAGGTGATGCTCGAGCCGCCGCGCGTGAAGCTGGAGTCCGTCGCGGGCCCGGCCAAGGGGCCCGAGTCCGCGCCGATCACGATCGTGGAGTACGCCGACTTCCAGTGCCCCTACTGCACCCGGGCCTTGGACTCGCTGAAGCAGGTCGAGCAGAAGTACGCCGGGAAGGTCCGCATCGTCTTCCGTGACTTCCCGCTCTCGCAGATCCATCCCTTCGCGGCCAAGGCCGCGGAGGCGGGCGCGTGCGCCAACGACCAGGGCAAGTTCTGGCCGATGCACGACAAGCTCTTCGCCAACCAGACCAAGCTGGCGCTGACCGACCTCAAGCAGCACGCGACCGACCTCGGCCTCGACGCCGAGGCGTTCGGGACCTGCCTCGACTCGGGCAAGCATACGGCCGAGATCAAGAAGAGCGTCGAGGAGGGGCAGCGCTACGGCCTGTCCGGAACCCCGTCCTTCTTCATCAACGGGCGCCTGATCGTGGGGGCGCAGCCCTACGAGGGCTTCGCGCAGGTGATCGACGAGGAGCTGGAGCGGACGGCCTCGGCGCCGACGCAGGCCGCCGCCGCGACCCGCAAGAAGTCCGAGCCCTAGTCCCGGGCCCCGCTCTGGCCGGGCCGCCAGATCGACCGGCAGGTCACCTCGCGGTGGTCGAGCCCGGCGGCCCGGTCGAGGCGCGCCACGATCGCCGGCAGCGTCACCCCGAACCGCCACTCGTCCACGCGGCCCCCGGTTGCGGTCAGGGCGGCCGCCCACGCATTCCACCACGGCGTGCTCCGCCGCGCGATAGGCTCCACGATGAGCACTGCGGTCGCCGCCG
>WNGG01006014.1_pt1 | contig 13480 bp, 10 predicted proteins | sample 5400661 | NCBI WGS metagenome assembly WNGG01 (sample SAMN13153372, study PRJNA577476) | soil metagenome | isolation source: 100 cm soil or saprolite under Garry oak tree replicate 1 | place: USA:California | collected 2016-06-15
CGGGGATACTGGAGCTTGGTTTGACACGAAAGCAGGGCCCCGTACAGGCCAAAGTGATCGTATCGAACCTGTTGATATATAAGCAGCTTTCTGCGGAATTCCAGGGTCGCCGGAAGGCCCGCCCGATGCCGCCGGCCCCACCCGAATCGGGGTGCCGACGAGCGGCCGGAACGGCCCTAGACTCGCCGCTCCGCGCGGCCCGGAATAACGTCGAACCAGGCCGCTTCGCCCCTGATCTCGGCGAACACCGTCGGGTCGGCGCCGCTCATCCACACCTGCGCGCCGAGCTTCCCGAGCGCCGCGTAGAGCGCGCTGCGCCGCTCCGGATCGAGGTGGGCGGCGATCTCGTCGAGCAGCAGCACCGGCGCGAACCCGGTCATCGCCGCCACCAGCCCCGCATGGGCGAGCACGAGGCCGATGAGGAGCGCCTTCTGCTCGCCGGTCGACGCGTTGGCGGCAGGGATGCCCTTGGGGCCGTGCGTGACCAGCAAATCGGTGAGGTGCGGGCCCAAGAGCGTGCGGCCGGCGGCGGCGTCGCGCGGGCGCCCCTCGCGCAGCGCCGCGCGGTAGCCGTCCTCGATCTCGCTCGCCGGACGCGCGCCGATGTCGTGCTCGAGCGCCCCCTCGAGCGCGATCGCCGCCCACGGAAACGGCGAGGCCGTATCCTTGTTGGCGGCGAGCGCGGCCGCGAGCCGCCGCATCGTTTCGGCCCGCGCGGCCGCGACCGCGACCGCCAGTTCGGCGGTCTCATGCTCGACCGCATCGAGCCAGTGGGCATCCGGGCTCGGCTGTTCCAGCAGCCGGTTGCGCGAGCGCAAGGAGCGATCGAGCGCGTTGACCCGGCTCATATGCGAAGCGTCGACCGCCAGCACCAGGCGATCGAGGAAGCGCCGCCGCTCCGAGGGCGGTCCGGCGAACAGGCCGTCCATGGCCGGCACCAGCCAGACGATCCGCAGATGATCGGCAAACGCCGCCGCCGCGGCGGCCGGCTCGCGATCGATGCGGAATTTTCGCACCGGCGCGGGATCGTCCGCGCCGGGCGCGTCGATCCCGGTGCCGAGCGTCGCCAGCCCGAGCGCGCCCTCGACCTCGGCGGCAACCGCCCACGACCCGTCGCCCTCCGCGAACGCCGCTTCCTCGACCGTGGCGCGGCGCAGCCCGCGGCCCGGCGTGAGGAACGAGATTGCCTCGAGCAGATTGGTCTTGCCGGCGCCGTTCGGCCCGACCAGCACGACGAGCGCGCGGTCGACCGCAAGGCTGGCGGCGCGATAGCTGCGGAAATTCGTCAGCGTCAGGCGGACAATGCGGACCGTAACGGGCGGCGGCATTACACCCGCATGGGCATCAGGACGTAGAGCGCGTCCTTCGCGTCGCGATCCTGGATCAGGGTCGGCGAGCCCGGATCGGCCAGCTTGAGCACGGCGACCTCGCCTTCGATCTGCGAGGCGATATCGAGCAGATAGCGCGAGTTGAAGCCGATATCGAGCCGCTCGGCGCCGTACTCCACCTCGATCTCCTCGGTGGCGCTGCCGGAGTCCGGATTGGTCACCGACAGCACCAGCTTGCCGCCCGAGAGCGACAGCTTCACGGCGCGCCCGCGCTCGCTCGACACGGTCGAGACGCGATCGACCGCCGCCTCGAAGTCGGGCTTGCCGACCACAAGCTCCTTGTCGTTGCCGAGCGGAATGACGCGCGCGTAGTCGGGGAAGGTTCCGTCGATCAGCTTCGAGGTCAGCACCACGTCGCCGATGGTGAAGCGGACCTTTGTCTGCGACAGCTCGACCTGGACCTCGCTCTCGACGTCCTCGATCAGCCGCTGGACCTCGCCGACCGTCTTGCGCGGCACGATCACGCCGGGCATGCCGGCCGCGCCCGTCGGCGCGGCGAGATCGACCTGGGCGAGCCGGTGGCCGTCGGTCGCGACCGCGCGCAGGCTGGCGGCTTTGCCGGCCTCGGCCGTGTGCAGGTAGATGCCGTTGAGATAATAGCGCGTCTCTTCGGTCGAGATGGCAAACTGGGTCTTGTCGATCAGCCGCTTGAGGTCCTTGGCGGCGACCGCGAACCGGTGCGTCATCTCGCCCGCGGCAAGATCGGGAAAATCGCTTTCCGGCAGCGTCTGCAGGCTGAACTGGGCGCGCCCGGCGCGGATCGCGAGGCTCCCCCGATCGCCCGAGGCGTCGAGCACGACCTGCGCGCCCTCCGGAAGCTTGCGCACGATGTCGTAGATCATGTGCGCCGGCACCGTGGTGGCCCCGGGGGCGGCGGCGTCGGCCGCGATGGTCTCGATCACCTCGAGGTCGAGGTCGGTCGCCTTGACCGCGAGCCGCGCGTCGCCGGCGCGAATGAGCACATTGGCGAGGATCGGAATCGTGTTGCGCCGCTCGACGACCCGGTGGACGTGGCCGAGGCATTTCAGGAGCGCCGAGCGCTCGACGGTCACTTTCATGGCGAACCCCGCTCCATCGCGTCCCAACGCCCCGCGCGCACGGAGTGCCGCTCGCGCCGCGGCGCCCGGCGCCAAGCACGTGCGGCGCCGGGGGGAAGAAAGTGGCGCGGCCGGGGGGATTCGGCAAGGGTCCACTCGGCACGCCGCGCGAGGGTCCCCGCACCCCGCCCCTCTCCCCGCCGGCGGGCGCCGGCGCGGAGAGGGTGCCGGCCCCCGCGTCACTCCTGCAGCAGGCGCTTCAGCACCTCGACCTCCTCGGCGAGCCGCGCGTCGTTGACCATCAGCGTCTCGACCTTGCGCACCGCGTGCAGCACCGTGGTGTGGTCGCGTCCCCCGAACCGGCGGCCGATTTCCGGCAGCGAGCGCAAGGTCAGCGCCTTGGAGAGATACATGGCGATCTGGCGCGGGCGCACCACGTTGGCGGTGCGGCGCGAGGACAACAGGTCGGCGCGGCTGATGTTGTATTGGCGCGCCACCGTGCGCTGGATGTCCTCGATCTTGACGCGCTTGAGTTCCGGCGGCCGCACCAGGTCGCGCACCGCGCGCTCGGCCATCTCGATGGTGATCGTTTGCCCGGTGAGCTTGTTGTGGGCGAGCAGGCGGTTGAGCGCGCCGTCGAGATCGCGGCCGTTATGCGTCACCGTCTTGGCGATGAACTCGAGCACCGGCGCCGGCACGTCGAAGCCGACGTGGTGCGCCCGCGCCGCGGCGACCCGCGACTTGAGGATCGCGAGCCGCAGCTCTTCCTCGTGGCCTCCCATCTCGACTACGAGGCCGCCGGCGAGGCGCGAGCGCACCCGCTCGTCCAGCGTCTCGAGATCGGACGGCGGCCGGTCGGCCGCGATCACCACCTGCCGGCCCGCGTCGATCAGAGCGTTGAGCGTGTGGCAGAACTCGGCCTGGGTCGACTTGCCCTGGAGAAACTGCAGGTCGTCGATCACCAGCACGTCGATGCCGCGCAGCGTCTCCTTGAAGGCGATCGCGGTCTGCGTCTTGAGCGCCGCCACGAACCCGTACATGAATTTCTCGACGGTGAGATAGAGCACCTTGCGGCCGCCGGGGACGTTGCCGGCCCACGTGTTGCCGGCCCAGGCGATCGCCTGCAGCAGATGCGTCTTGCCGAGCCCCACGCCGGAATGGACATAGAGCGGGTTGAACATCACCGTCTCGCCGCGCCGGCCGTTGGCCACCTGCTTGGCCGCCGCGTGGGCGAGCGTGTTGGAGCGGCCGACCACGAAAGCGTTGAAGGTCAGGCGCGGATCGAGCGGGGAGGCGCCGGGCGCGTCGTTCGCCGCCGGCGGCGGCATCATGATGCGCGGCTCGCGTTCCGGCGCGGCTTGCGGCGCCGCGCGTTCCGCCTCGCACGCCGGCTCCGGCTTCGCCCGCGTCTGCGTGCGGATGACCGCGGAGCGCACGTTGAGATCGATGCGGCGCAGTCCCGGCTGCTCGGCCTTCCAGCAGACGAGCACGCGCTCGATGTAGTGCGCCTGGATCCAGCTCTTGAGAAACTTGGTCGGCACCGAGAGGCGGACCACTTCCGCGTCGATCCCGTCGAGATCCATGCGGGCGAACCAGCTCGAGAACACGTCGTCGCCGACGTCGGCGCGCAGGCGCTGCTTAACCCGGGCCCAGCGCTCCGTCTCCGTGGGGGTCGCTTGCATGGCGGGTCTCGGGTCGTGGGTCGGTGGCAGCGTCGGGAAGGGTCGTTTGTTCGAATAGGCGCCGTGGACCGATTCGAGCGGCTTCAACATCGTGCGCTCCGGTGATGGTCGGCCATCGAGGGACCGATGATTGGTCCCGCAGCGCGGGACGGTTGGCGATGCGCGTGGAAAGAAATCTCGCGATCGTCAGCTGCCTGGTGGCGCAGCCTTGTTCGAAATGTCCGCAGCGACGCGGCGATCGTCGCCGGCGCTCGGTCGCCGCGGCTTGCGCCCAGGAAATTGGCGCCCTGGCGGTTGCTCGAATTTTTTACTGGCCGGGTCAGCCGGCCTTCGCCACAGTGTCATCTGCACGCCCCCTGCATCATCGCGGCCGCCGCTGCGATGTCTCGTTTTCGAGATTAGTTTTTCTCTTCCAGGCTTACCTCCCGGCGCACACACGACAACGACGCCGCAATGCTCAGTTCAAGACGGTTCAGGGCCTCCTGCACGTCACACGCGATTTCACGCTGATTTCGGGCACGATTCTCCGTTTCTCATCCACCGATGAGTTCGTATACTCGGACATTGTTTGAAGCCGCTTGGTCGTGCGGAAGCGAAAAAAACATACACGAGGCGAAGACGCCCGCAACAGATTTTGTCGCCGACTCGTCACACTGGCGCTGGAGTCGTGGCAGAACGATGACGGAAATGTAAGGCAAGCTTTTGGATTCGTGCCTGAATCCGATTGGCGTCCTGCCCCATTGCGAGGCTCCGCGCCCATTGCGCTTGCTTCACCGGCGCTTCATCGAACTCCAAGTCCCGCGCCGTGCTTTCCGATTAAGCCGTTGGCTCGACGCACTTTTTTTTGAGCGGAAAGCATGGGTAACTCGCGCGCCGCGATCGCACTTATTCCGATGGCGCGGGCTCATCCTGAACTTTTTCGGGCAGGTGTGCTTTCGCCGCCACAGCGGCAGGTCGTTACCGCGTCCGCGAAATGGCCGCTAAGCGAGCTTGGCGAGGCGCCGGGTCAGCCGCGACACTTTCCGGCTTGCCGTATTCTTTGCCACGACGCCCTTCTGGGCGGCCCGCATGATTTCCGGCTCCGCCGCGCGCAGCGCGGCCGTCGCGGTTGTCTTGTCGCCGGACGCAATCGCTTCCTCGACGGTGCGCACGAAGCCGCGCATGCGCGAGCGCCGCGCTTTGTTGACGACGGTCCGGCGCGCGATCTTGCGTGCCGCCTTCTTGGCGGAGGTGGTATTGGCCATCGGGCTGGTTCCGGTATGCGCTCGGCAATCTCGCCGAGACGTTTGCAAAAATGAGCGGCGGCGAAGCCACTGGCCGCCAACCCGCGCGCTTATAGTGGGGGCCTCGTTGGGCGTCAATGCGCGCGGCCGCGCGCGGCCGCCCCTATGGCCGCAGACGCCAGGTCAGGCGACCTTCTTGGCGCGCACCGCGTCGTAGCCGGCGAGGACGGCGGCGCGCTCCGCGGCCGGGAATGCATGGAGCGGGGGCATAACGCGCGCCCATGCGTCATCGCCGTGGATATGGGCGAGCAGCGCCTTGACCCCGGAGACGAGCGGCTTGCCGTCGAACAGCTTGCGGATCGTCACCGCCGCATCGAGCGCGGCGCGGTCGCCGTGCCGATAGGCGCGCGCGCACAGATCCGCGTTGAGGTTGGCGGTCGCCGAGATGCACCCCGCGAACGGTCCGTCGCGCGCCTCCATCAGGGCGGCCTCGGTCGACGGGAACACCTTGAAATCGGCGGCAATGGCGGCAGCCTCGCGCGCGTAGGGCAGATCGCCGGAGGAATCCTTCAGGCCCGCGAGGCGCGGTCCGAACCGGTCCTTGAGCCGGCGGATCAGCTTGACGTGCCACGGCACGCCCGACATGGACGGGAAGTGATAAAGATAGATCGGGATCGGCCGCTCGGGGCTCGCCGTCATGAGCGCGTCGATATAGGCGATGAGCCCCTCGTCCGGCACGCCCTTGTAGTAGAACGGCGGCAGCACCAGCGCGCCGGCGAATCCGAGTTCCGCCGCATAGGTCGTCAGCGTCAGCGCGTCGGCGAGCGCCGCCGCGCCGGTGCCCACCATCAGCCGCTCCATCGGCAGCCCGGCGCCGCGATAGGCGCGCATCACGCGCTGGCGCTGCGCGATCGAGAACGACGTCGCCTCGCCGGTCGTGCCGAGCACGTTGAGCCCGTCGCAGCCGTTGTCGAGGAGGAAACGCGCCAGCGCCGTCGAGCGCGCGCAATCGGGCTCGCCGCTCTCGTCGACGGCGGTCGCGATCGCGGCGATCACGCCGGAAAGTCCGCTCCTGGTCACGTTGTCTCCTCCTGCCGCCGCGCGGCGCCCCGGTGGGCCGTCACCCGCTCACGTTATAGGCGGCGAGCGCGGCCATGTTGACGAGATCGGAATCGGTGGCGTTGAGATGAACGATCTGCACCGGCCGATCGAGCCCGACGAGGAGCGGGCCGATCACCGTCGCGCCGCCCAGCTCTTGCAGCATCTTGGTCGAGATCGAGGCGGAGTGGAACGCCGGCATGATCAGCACATTGGCGGGGCCGGAGAGGCGGCAGAACGGGTAGGCCGCGGCCAGCGCGGGATTGAGCGCGACGTCGGCCGCCATCTCGCCGTCATACTCGAAGTCGACGCGGCGCTGGTCGAGGATGCGCACCGCCTCCTGCACCCGCGCGGAACGGTCGCCGGGCGGATGGCCGAAGGTCGAGAACGCCAGCAAGGCGAGGCGCGGCTCGTAGCCGAGCTTGCGGGCAACGCCCGCCGCCTCGATCGCGATGTCGGCCAGCTCCAGCGCGTCCGGCATTTCCGTCACCGCCGTATCGGCGACCACGACGATGCGCCCGCGCGCGAGCACCAGCGAGACGCCCATCACGCGATGGCCCGGCTTGTCGTCGATGCAATGGCGGATGTCCCCCAGGGCGACAGAGAAGTTGCGCGTCACCCCCGTCACCATGGCGTCGGCGTCGTCGAGCGCGACCATCGAGGCGGCGAAATGGTTGCGGTCCTGATTGATCAGCCGCTGGCAGTCGCGGGCGAGGAACCCCCGGCGCTGCAGCCGCTCGTACAGATAGGACGCATAGGCGGCGTTGCGCTGGGACAGCCGCGCATTGATGATCTCGATGCTCTCGCCCAGCTCGATGCCGGCGTTGTTGGCGGTCTCGCGCACCCGTTCTTCGCGTCCGACGAGCTGCGCGGTGCCGAGCCCCTGGTGCACGAAGCTCGCGGCGGCGCGGATCACCTGCTCCTCCTCGCCCTCGGCGAAGACGACGCGCTTGGGCTGCCGGCGCAGCCGCTCGAACACCCGCGCGAGCACGCCCGCGACCGGGTCGCGCCGCGTGCGCAGCTGCTGGCGATAGGCATCCATGTCGATGATCGGCTTGCGCGCCACGCCCGAATCCATCGCCGCCCGGGCGACCGCCGGCGGCACCGCCGAGATGAGGCGCGGGTCGAACGGCACCGGGATGATGTAATCGGGTCCGTATTTCGGCCGCGTTCCGTACGCCGCCGCGACCTCGTCGGGCACGTCCTCGCGCGCCAGTTCGGCGAGCGCCTTGGCGGCGGCGATCTTCATTTCCATGTTGATGGTGGTCGCGCGCACGTCGAGCGCGCCGCGGAAAATGTAGGGGAAGCCGAGCACATTGTTGATCTGGTTCGGATAGTCCGAGCGGCCGGTCGCCATGATGGCGTCCTGGCGCACCGCCGCGACCTCCTCGACGGTGATTTCCGGATCAGGGTTGGCCATGGCGAAGATGATCGGCTTTGCGGCCATCGACTTCACCATCTCGTCGGTCACCGAGCCCTTGACCGACAGCCCGAAGAACACGTCGGCGCCCTCGAGCGCCTGGGCGAGCGTGCGCGCCTTGACGTTCGCCGCATGCGCCGACTTCCATTGGTTCATGCCCTCGCGGCGGCCCTGGTAGATCACCCCCTTGGTGTCGCACAGGATCACGTTGCCGGGCGCAAAGCCGATCGCCTTGAGCAGCTCGAGGCAGGCGATGCCGGCCGCACCGGCGCCGTTGCATACGAGCTTGGTGCTCCCGATGTCGCGCCCGGTGAGATCGAGCGCGTTGATCAGGCCGGCCGCCGCGATGATGGCGGTGCCGTGCTGATCGTCGTGGAACACCGGGACGTCGAGCAGTTCGCGCAGCCTCTGCTCGATCAAAAAACATTCGGGCGCCTTGATGTCCTCGAGGTTGATTCCCCCGAACGTCTGGCCGAGGAAGCGCACGCAGTTGATGAATTCGTCCGGGTCCTCGGTCGATACTTCGAGATCGATCGAGTCGACGTCGGCGAAGCGCTTGAACAGCACCGCCTTGCCTTCCATCACCGGCTTGGCGGCGAGCGCGCCCAGATTGCCGAGCCCGAGAATGGCGGTGCCGTTGGTGATCACCGCGACGAAATTGCCCTTGGCGGTGTAGTCGAAGGCGCGGCTCGCGTCCTTGGCGATCGCCAGGACCGGCACGGCGACGCCCGGCGAATAGGCGAGCGACAGGTCGCGCTGCGTCGCCATCGGCTTCGTCGCCAGGACCTCGATCTTGCCGGGGCGGCCCTGCTGGTGAAACTGCAGCGCCTCCTGGTCGGTGAAGGTTGGTCGCGCGCTGCGGCCGGGCGGCTTGGCGGGCATGATACGCGTAACTCCCCCGGCGAATGGCGCCGACGGCACGACGTTACCGATTGGCCCGCGGATGCTCAATGCCGGTTCTTACCTCTCCCCACCGAACTCGGGTTTACCCGAGTTCGGCATTTTTGAGCGGCCGAAGTCGGATAAATCCGACTTCGGCAGGGGAGAGGTGAACGTGGGGATGAAATCCCGGGCTGCGATCTGATAGCGTCGCGCCCATGACGCTCGCGCGCTCCGGCCCCCTGCCCGACGAGGTCCCGGCGGACCGCAACGGCGCCTTTGGCGCGCTCGCCGGCAACGACGCCGGCCGCGTCACCCCGATGATGGAGCAATATCTCGAGATCAAGGCGGCCAATCCGGATTGCCTGCTGTTCTACCGGATGGGCGATTTCTACGAGCTGTTCTTCGCCGACGCGGAGGTCGCGAGCCGCGCCCTCGGCATCGTGCTCACCAAGCGGGGCAAGCATCTCGGCCGCGACATTCCCATGTGCGGCGTGCCGGTCGAGCGCTCCGACGAATATCTCCATCGCCTGATCGCGCTCGGCCATCGGGTGGCGGTGTGCGAGCAATTGGAGGACCCGGCCGAGGCGAAGAAGCGCGGCGGCAAGAGCGTCGTGCGGCGCGACGTCGTGCGCCTGGTGACCGCCGGCACGCTCACCGAGGACACGCTGCTCGACGCGCGTCGCAACAATTATCTGCTCGCGATCGCGCGCGCGCGTGCATCCTCGGCCGAGAGCGGCAGCCAGTTTGCGCTTGCTTTCCTCGACATATCGACCGGCGAGTTCCGGGTGACCGAATGCGATTCCGCGGCGCTCGGCGCCGAGATCGCGCGGCTCGAGCCCGGCGAGATCATCGTGTCGGACGCGCTCTTCGGCGATCCCGAGCTGGCGCCCTATTGGCGCTCCCTTCCCGCCGTCATGCCGCTTGCCCGCGACGTGTTCGACGGCGCCACCGCCGAGCGCCGGCTCGCCGCCTATTTCGCCGTGACGACCACCGAAGGCTTCGGCACGTTCTCGCGGCTCGAGCTGACCGCGGCCGCCGCCTGTATCACCTACGTGGAACGCACCCAGATCGGCCGAAAGCCGCCGCTCTCCCCGCCGAGCCGCGAGGCGCCCGGCTCGACGCTCATCATCGATGCGGCGACGCGCGCCAACCTCGAGCTGGCGCGCACCCTCGCCGGCGAGCGGCGCGGCTCGCTCCTCTCCGTCATCGACCGCACGGTGACGGCGGCGGGCTCCCGCCTGCTCGCGCAACGCCTCTCCGCGCCGCTGACCGATCCGGAATCAATCGGGCGCCGCCATGACGCGGTCGAGGCGCTGCTGATGGACGCCGCCGCGCGCGCCGACCTGCGCGCGCGCCTCGCCGCGGCTCCCGATCTCGCCCGCGCGCTGGCGCGATTGGCGGTGGGGCGCGGCGGGCCGCGCGATCTCGCCGCGATCCGCGACGGCCTGACGGCGGGCGCCGATATCGCCGCGCGGCTCGCTGGGCTCGCGCAGCCGCCGGCCGAGATCATGGAAGCGGCGAGCGCATTGCGCGATCCCGATCCGGCGTTCGCCGCCGAGCTTGCCGCGGCGCTCGCCGAGGAACTGCCGGCTTTCAAGCGCGACGGCGGCTTCGTGCGCGCCGGCTACGACGCCGCGCTCGACGAGGCGCGGGCGCTGCGCGACGAATCTCGGCGCGTGGTCGCGGCGCTGCAGGCCCGCTATGCGGAGACGACGGGGGTTCGCGCGCTGAAAATCCGCCACAACAACGTGCTCGGCTATTTCGTCGAGGTGACGGCGCAGCACGGCGAGAAATTGCTCGGCCCGCCGCACAACGGCGTCTTCATTCACCGCCAGACGCTCGCCGGCCAGGTGCGGTTCACCACCACCGAGCTGGCCGATCTCGAGGCGAAGATCGCTTCGGCCGCCGACCGCGCGCTTGCCATCGAGCTGGACCGATTCGAGCGCCTGACCGCGCTCGTCACCGCGGCAGGCGCCGGCATCAAGCGCGCCGCCGAGGCGCTCGCCGTGCTCGACGTGACGGCCGGGGTCGCCGCGCTCGCGGTCGACCACGATTACGTGCGGCCCGAGGTGACGCAGACGCTCGAGCTGATCGTCGAGGGCGGGCGTCATCCGGTGGTCGAGCAGGCGCTGCGCGGCGGCGGCCCGTTCATCGCCAACGATTGCGACCTCTCACCCCCCTCCAACGCGGTGTGCGGCCGCATCTGGATCGTGACCGGCCCCAACATGGCGGGCAAATCCACCTTCCTGCGGCAGAACGCGCTCATCGCCGTGCTCGCCCAGATGGGGAGCTTCGTGCCGGCGCGGCGCGCCCGCATCGGCGTCGTCGACCGCCTATTCTCGCGCGTCGGCGCGGCCGACGATCTCGCGCGCGGGCGCTCGACCTTCATGGTCGAGATGGTCGAGACCGCCGCCATCCTCAACCAGGCCGGCCCGCGTTCCCTCGTGATCCTCGACGAGATCGGCCGCGGCACCGCGACCTTCGACGGCTTGTCGATCGCCTGGGCGGCCATCGAGCACCTGCACGAGAGCAATCGCTGCCGCGCGCTGTTCGCCACCCATTTTCACGAGTTGACCGCGCTCGCCGCCAAGCTGCCGCGCCTGTTCAACGCCACGGTGCGGGTCAAAGAATGGCAGGGCGAGGTCGTGTTCCTGCACGAGGTGGTGCCGGGCGCGGCCGACCGCTCCTACGGCATCCAGGTGGCGAAGCTCGCCGGCCTGCCGGCGGCGGTGATCGAGCGCGCGAAAATCGTGCTCGCCGAGATCGAGGCGGAAGACCGCACCTCGCCGGCGCGCCGGCTCATCGACGACCTGCCGCTGTTCTCCGCCGCCGCCCGCGCCCCGGCGTCGCCGCGCGAGGACCCGGCGCACGCCACGCTCCTTGCGGCCATCGCCGCGCTCAATCCCGACGAGATGTCGCCGCGCGAGGCGCTCGAAGCGCTCTATGCGCTCAAGCTGAAGGCGGCGCGGAAGGAGGGGTGATCTGGATCACATCGAAATGGAATCAACCTTGCCGCTGGCGAGACGCCATATGGCCAGTGACCTCAAGACCCTTTCGCAGGGCATCCTGGCCGCTACAACTGAATAGAGGTACCGAAGCTAACGCAACGAATCGAACATGTTCGGTTCGCGCCTTCGCCGAATCACGCGTGGCTCCTTCCGATGGTATACCGTCCAGGCGGCGAGAAATTGTTTCCAGAATCGCTTTAAATCGACGTCGCTGAGCGGCTTGATCTTGGCCCAATTGTACTGGTCGAACCGCCGCCGAGTCCCGCCTTCGGGAAATGGTACAGAGATGAAATCAAGTTCACATGCCAAGTATTGCGGCTGATGATACGTGAGGGCAGTTCGAATAACCGCACCGGCCGCACTCAATTGCCAATCAGAGAGTGGTTTCCGCCAGAAGTGCAATACCATCAATCGCTCTGGCGCTGTCCGCCTATGCCACAGCGGCGAAACGTCAAGAGTAAGACCATTATGGAGGTGATAGTCCTTGGACGGAAACACGCCGACCGGAGCGGGTAGCTGCTTGCGGAGGAAGACCTCGGACGCTTCGAGAATTTCGATTGCACACGCACGCTCCGTTTCATCAATTAGCGCTCGAGCCTGACGCATGGCGTTCTCGAAGCTCAGCTTCCCCTCGAGCACGACGCAGAAGAGATCTCGTGCCGGATCATAAACGGGTGGGGACTTCCTTTCGGCAGCAATGAGGCTTCGAACAATCTCAGACCCATCATCGACCACCATAGAAATAGTTGACAGAAATCCTGGGAGTTCAGTCAACGGTGTACTGAACTGGCGCGTCATGGGGCTGCATCCGATTCGCAGGTGCTGTTATTATATCATCGCGGGCCTCCATGCCCATTTAACTGTTCTCGGCGGTCACGAATTGGTACGCTTTGCCCCTCCCGTTGATCTCAAATCGGATTATTGAAAAGCCTCGGCGTCATCTGCACGTCACCGACATGCTGTGCGACCGCCGCTCGGGTCGGCCTAATCCTCCCTGAGAAGCACCCACGGCGCGACCCGCAGTCCCTTGGCGATCCGGGCAATGTTGTCGATCGAGACGTTGCGCTCGGCGCGCTCCACGGCGCTGAGGTAGGTGCGGTTCATTCCGCTCTCGTGCGCCAGCGCTTCCTGGCTGAGGCCGCGCGCGGCGCGCAAGCGGCGCATGTTCTTTGCCAGGGTGTCGCGCAGCGGGCCTTTGTGCGTCCGTTTCACGGGCGCCGATTGTGCGCATCGACGGTTTTAAGGCGACCGCTTTTAAGGTACATTGCGAATTCGCAAATCATTGCTCGGAACGCAACAGGCGTGTGATGTCCACCAAGACCCCCAATTCCATCGATGTCGCCGTCGGACGCAACGTACGCATTCGGCGCATGGCGAAGGGCCTGTCGCAGTCGCAGCTCGGCAGGCGGCTCGGCATCACCTTCCAGCAGGTGCAGAAATACGAGAAGGGCACCAATCGCATCGGCAGCGGTCGGCTCGTGCGCATTGCCGAAATTCTAGAAGTCCCCGTGGCGGCGCTGTTCGATGGCGTCGACGGTCCTTCCAGCTCGGGCGTGCCCTCCGGGCTGCACCTGCTTGCCGACCGGCGGTCGCTTCGGCTGGCTCAGGCCTTCGCCGTCATTCAAGACGCCGCTGTTCGCCTGTCGATTGTCGGCCTCGTCGAACGAGTGGCCGCCGCGGTTCCGCGTCCTCGACTCCGACGAAGGTAGTCGCGGGACCCCTTGGCGCATCGGCTAATGGCG
>WNGG01006016.1_pt1 | contig 13478 bp, 10 predicted proteins | sample 5400661 | NCBI WGS metagenome assembly WNGG01 (sample SAMN13153372, study PRJNA577476) | soil metagenome | isolation source: 100 cm soil or saprolite under Garry oak tree replicate 1 | place: USA:California | collected 2016-06-15
TGCCCTTGCAGTGCTGGATAGTGACATGGCCCAGTATATCCACGACAATACCGAGGATGAGTTCACCCACTTCACGTTCATCAACGCCTACCTGGTTTCCAAGGGCGCGGAACCCGCCAATCTGGATCGGTTTCGCACGTTGCCCAGCAGTAAAGCGACCGGCGCGCAGCAAATCGGGCGGCTCACTAACCTGATGCAGCTCACCGTGGACACCAGTTACTGGACCAAGTATCGCAGCCGCACCAAGAACCCCGATTTCGGGGACACGTTCCCACCAGCCGTCCCGGGTTTGCTGCAAGGGCAGTTTCCCGCCATTCCCCGATCCGATGCCGACCTGGCGCCAGCTGACCACATCCAGGCGATCGCCAACACGGCGGGCTTCCACTTCGCGTTCATCGAGCAAGGGGGCACCAGCATCTACCCCTCGCTGGCGCAGCGGGTCACTCATCCGGAAGTGCTGCGCATCTTGCTGAGTATCGGCCCCACCGAGACCATGCACTTTCAGACGTGGCAAGACAAGGCAGGTAATGCGCCTCCTTTGACCGATCCCACCAATGGGTTGGTGTTTCCCGACCTCAATGCCCCACCCTTTGACGGGGAGGACTTCCAGACCAACCTGATCATGCCCGAGCCCACCATCTTCCTCAGCCGCAAGTTCCCGCCCGTCTCGATCATTCGCCCGACCGAGACCGAGGGGGCGGCCATGGGCGCACTCAAGGCCTTGACGGATGATGGGCTGTTCATCGGCCAATCGCCGGCGTTCTTTGCCTTCATGCACAATCTGGCAGAGGCAGCAGATGCGGCTCGACACGGAGGGTAAGCGACGAGCGAGTCACCCGTAGCTTTTGAGGATGATGGTGTGACACGAACCCCATCGGTGCACTGGATCGATGCTGTTCGGGGAGAAAGGCGGCCACATCGCTTCTGCTATCTCGTGGTGCTTGTCATCTCGTAGTGTAATGCGTAACCAGGGTGTTTGGCAAAGTTCATATGGATGCTGTGGTGTTTTTGGAACCAAGTGAACATCACAGCATCCATTGGTGAGTTTTTGAAGAGGACCTTCCCCATACCTTCCAAACACCACAAATTCCATTAACCCCTAATGTTGTCCTACTAGGTCAGGTGTCACCTAAGCGAATAACACAGTCACGCTCGTTCACTCGACATTTAAATAGCCCTGCCAATTTTTCCTCTCCACTACAAAAATTTGGGATCTTTGTGTATAATACAATAGGAAGGAAATCCACATCCCATCATGACCAGCAAACAGACAGCCATCAGGGCGGCCTGTGCTTCGCCCCTGCCAGACCCAGTAGATTACCCACGGGTAAGCAGGGGTGTGCAAAGCATAGGCCGCCCTCGTTCGTTTAGAAAAGTGTATTATATAAGCGTAACCCATGGACGTAATACTAATAGAGGCATCTCTTAGCGATGTTCGTAGTGTCATCTGATTGAAGAGGCATTCCTGGCAGGTGCCTGGGAGTACGTTGTGGGTATAGCGCACGGGAAACGAGCTGGTACGGAAACGCATCTCACCACAGCAGAACAAAATAAAGGCAGCGCTGGAAGTGTAGACGTGCAGGAATTTCAAACGTTCTATGAAGAGAACCTCGGCCTGATCTATCGCTATGTCTATAGCAAAGTGGGAAACCGGGAGGAGGCTGAGGATCTCACGTCGCAGATATTTATAAAAGCTGTCCGTGGAGTCGATAAAGAACGTGGCCCGCTGAGTACACAGCGCTGGCTGTTTCAAGTCGCCCGTACTACAATCGCTGATTACTGGCGTGCATATTATCGTATTTCGACAGGCTCGCTTGATGAATTGCTAGAGGCTGGCTGGGAAGGCCCGGCTGACGACGGTGAGTCTTCGACTCTCAGCAGTTCGCAGCCGGTCGAGCGCGTACAGCGTATTCTTCAGGCCTTGCCTGAGCATTATCGAGAAGTCTTAACCTGTCGTTTTCTGCTCAATCTCTCGATCAAAGACACTGCTCAGCGAATGGGATTGACGGAAGCAAATGTCAAAGTATTGCAGTTTCGTGCACTCAAACGTGCGGCTGATCTAGAACACATTGTCATGGGGACTGTATCGTAGGGGTCGGTGTATCGCGCCCATCATGTTGCCCGTCGACCCGACCGTGGGGCGCGATAAAGCTGACCCTTACGCATAGGAGTAACCGGAGGCACAGCAAGCATCATGCCCGGAGAAGACCAGGAACGATTTGAAGATTATCTGGAGCTAGAGCACTACATCGAAGAGCTTCAGGCCGGACACGTCGCTCACCCGCCAGGTGAGTTGACACCCGACCAGGCTCGCATTTATCGAATGGCTGCGCTCTTTCGCTCTGCTACACCTGAAGCTGCCGAACTTCGTCCTGAGTTCGTCGAGCAGTTACGGGCACATCTCGAAGAAGAAATCCAGCACCCAGCTTCAACTGCATCTTTATCATCGTCTTCATCTTCAGAGAAGACGCAACCTCTCCCTTTGCCACCTGTGCGCAAAGAGGAAACCAGGAAAGTTCCGCCCCAGAGGAGGCCCATTCAAGTTTCACGACGAGCATTGCTTACGGGTGGAGCTGTCGTTGCTGCCTCCCTGGCGATTGGGGCTGGCATCGAGCGAATAGTTGACCACACGGGGAACGCACAGAGTCAGCAGGCAACACGCCCTGACACAACAGATGAAGGAACGCCACCTCCGTACTCTGGTATGCTACCAGGAGATACCTGGCAGTTTGTGACAACGCTTGCAGTACTTGGGGAGAATGCCGTTCGTTTTGCCACTGATACTATTGTTGGCTATGTCATACAGGTGGATGAGGGTGTGGATAAAGGGAAGGTTATTGCTTTGTCTGCCAGCTGCACACATATGGGCTGCATTGTGCAATGGCAGTCTTCCGACCGAAAATATCACTGCCCCTGCCATGGTGGCCTGTTCAGTGAGTATGGGATGGTAGACGAAAATTCCCAGGTACGCTATATCTACCCATTGCCACGCCTGGAAACGAAGGTCGAGAATGGGAATGTCTATGTCAAAGTGCCAGTGAGCTATACATGCGGCAAATGAGACGCCGACGTGATTTGTTGGTGATTGGCCTCGGTATCTCTTTCCTTGTCCTGATGACCTGGCTGGGTACCCTCATCACCTCAATCATCCCTCATAAACCTACCGCACAGGTCCAGACCGCATCAGCCGGTCCCTATCAAGCGACCTTGCAGGTAGACCCCAACCCCCCCTTGATTACACAGCCTGCCACTCTTTCCGTGCGAGTCATCCTCAATTCTTCGCAACAACCGGTAACAAACGCCCATGTCACCATCGAGGGGGATATGGAGGCAATGGACATGGGTCTCGACAAAGCAGAAGCTCAGCCCAGAGGCGATGGGCTCTATGAGGCCAAAGTACAGTTTACGATGAGTGGTCCCTGGCGAGTGCAGTTGGTTATTGCAGCACCTGGGAATAAGCCGGTGAGCATGGTGTTTGAGGTGACGGTACAGTAATATAAACAATTGATTGTCTGATGCGGATGGTCGGCCAGAGGCCGACCATCCGCATCAGACAATCAATTACACCTTCACATCCTTGTGCTCTCATCAACAAAACGATACAATGATATATGAGAATAGAAGTCGATACGAAAAGGAGCATCACATGCTATCCCCTCATTGGAGAAGTCTGATTCCTCTATTCCTGTTACTATTGGTTCTGGCAGCTTGTGGTGGCTCCAGTACGCAGCAGACGAAGAAACCTACTCCTACGCCAACACCATCCCCGACGCCGGGACCGGGGCAACAATTGCTGGCGAAGGTGGGTAAGAACCTCTCCACGGCAAAGACATTGCATGCAGTTCTCGATACCAGGATCGATGGTGAAACATTTAGCGGTGTCATCAACACAGAGGTCTGGAATGCCTCACCAAATAAGAATCGCACCGTCGTACTTCAATCCGATATCTCACAATTTCCGACAGGCTCGATTACCGTGACAGATGGCAAACAGGTCTGGCAGTATGATCCGGTGAAAAAGGTAGTGTATACGGGGCCTGTAACGACAACGAGCGGAACACCAATGCCTGGGGGATTCGGCTCAGGCGGGCAGAACCAGTTTATCCTGAACCTGGTGCAATCGGTCTTTACGAACAGCAAGGCAACGCTGATCTCCTCATCAGCCAAAATCAACGGGCATGATGCCTACCAGGTCCATGTCACCTCGGATGGTACTGGCACGGGACCAGCTAACTTCCCCTACGATGGCGATGTCTACATTGATAAGACGACACAATTGCCCTTACGAGTAAACCTGACAGTTCAGGGCGTTGCGCAGGTGACGCTTGATCTGCCAAAGCTGGAATTGAATACTCACATCGACGATAAACTCTTTACCTTCACGCCACCTCCAGGCACTAAAGTCCTTCCGTTGGAACAGGCAAGTGCAACCGCTGGCACCGGAACGATCACGCTTGCCCAGGCCCAACAGCAAGCAGGCTACCACCTCCTGAGCATCCCGGCCTCCCAGACCGCCTACGAGCTGGAAGGTGTGACGGCACTCGGCTCCCCAGGCAGCCAGATTTTCACCCTCAACTATATTAAGGGCAACATTGCCTTTACTATTGCTGAGGGAAAGCCTCTTGCGAACCTTACTGGCTCTGGACAGCAAGTGACTATAAGAAATACGACAGGGATGCTCTCAATGTCGAACGGGACGACGACGCTGGCATGGACGGAGAATGGTGTAGGAATTCGCATTTCCGGGCCGTTGAGTAAGGATGAGGTTGTGGGGATTGCGAATTTGTTATCGTGAAAAGGTCGCTGTTCAAGCGGCTACCGAACGCAAGAACATCAAGAACACCGTACCCTTGACGAAATATCATACTATAGGTTATAATAGAACAGACGTATTCATATGTGATGCTTATATTATGACTCATCAATATAATTAAAAATAAATAGGGAGAACTCTACTATGGCTGTCTCTAGTCATATTGACTGTGCAAGCGAGAAGGCGCATTCCTGTGGTTGTCTGGCACCTCATGCTTGAATCTCACTCCCTTCACATTGTCCTGTCTATTGTTCGTCTCTTTCTAGTGCAGAATCAACCAACCCTTTGGGAAAAGGGAAAGAAGCGGGGGCACCCCGCGCCCCGGCAGGGGGCTTTGCCCCCTGCACCCCCATTCCCAACTCGCTCTCTTGATTATGCACTAGTTAGCAGGCATACTGGCGTACCATCTTCTGATGGCAGGCCGTTCTTCCGCAAGGTTTTTGCTGAGAGATCGTCTTTGTAATGAGGAATTCGTAGCAACGTTGATTGTTAGTCAGTAATCCACCGCATTCTAGCGAAGAAAGGAACCGAACCATGAGTCGCCAACTTCTCATAAATGGCGAACAAGTCGACGTAGTACAGGATAACATCACTGCAGCTCAGTTGAAGCGCCAGCTTCTGACGGACACAACCTCCTGGGTGATCATCAGCGATACCCGTGGCCTGCACCAACTGAAAGATAATGAAGTGATTCCCAGCACCGCCGAGCGTGTCTCGATTGTGCCTGCCTATGAGTATGGGTGCTAACCGTTAAGCACCCCATGCGCGGGTTTTACGCTGCGTTGTGTTAAATGTGGGGGGTGATTCTTTGTAGGCGCCCATGTATGGATATTGATAAAATACTCGGACAGCCAGGGCGCGATAAATCTGGCCCCTACGGTTGGGCCGGAGTAGTTTGTCAATATGCATTATATGTTTAGATGCACCCCCTACATCTTTTAAGATCAACTGATCAATAGATGAATAACCTCCCATGCCCTCAATGCCGACAAACGAGCGCTGTAATCAAAATTGGTTTCAGTTCAAATGGCTCGCAACGCTATCGCTGCAAGAGGTGCAACAGATCTTTTACGCCTCGGACCAGTCATCTGAGCCAGAGGCAGACTGCTCCTTTGCTGAATCGCGATGGAAATAGAGTACCAACTGAAACACCGCCTCCTGTTGTGCCAAGACTCCTTGATCTTGGTTCAGACATTCCACAAAACCCCAACGTTAAGTCTCAACCGTCATTGCAAACACTGTCGACAGTTGGATACAGACCTACTGCTGTTCCTCCACGACCTGCTCCTATTCATGTTCCACCTGCCGCTCCACGCCGGGTCACACAGCATCGCCCTGGTAGAGACATCTCCTGGACTGTGACAGGTGTGTTACTCTCCCTCCTTGCCATTGTGACAGGCTTGATGTACTGGGTTTACGGGGCAGGCGCTGTGCAGACTATTGCAGAGCCATTACTTCAAATCTTGAAATCTCTAAACGGCTGGCAGAGCATTAGTATCGGTCTCTCTATTATTCTGCTTCTCGTTTTAAACTTCCAGATCATATTTCGGCAGACGCCGGATAATGAGGGCTCCGTCTTCCGTGCTCTGGCGAAGATGCTGATTATCTTTGCTCTTGAAGGAGCTCTCATCCAGGTAATGTATAATGTAGCCCATGTGGCTCGTCCGCTCGTCCAGGTCGCCGCGTATGTGAAGTTCGACAATGCCGAAACGCTCGGTATTTTGATCAACATTACAATGCTCATTATGCTAAATGTCCTGGTAGTATCCTGGCATGTGGGTGAGGGGATCAACAGCTTCTGGGGAGCCATCATGAAATATCCACTTGTTGACTTCATGCTCCTGGGCATGATATACGGCTCGATTCATGCTATTACCTGGATTATCCGTGCTCCAGTGAATCTTGAATCCTTCCTGCCGATTATAGTGGCTGTTCTGTCGGCTACTGTAAGTGCCGCTATACTTGCAAAACTTGCAGATTTTAACAAATTGAGTAATGGTTCTCGCAGGGAAGCTGGTGAAGTAAGCTTTCTCGCCGGTTGTGCCTACTGGCTCGTCGCGGTAGCTCTTCTGCTTTTTATCTTTAGATTGATTCAGGGATTTTCATAGTTATGAAAAGCAATTCATTCAATAGGGGGTGCTTCTACGCACTAGAATAACCTGGAGGTTGAGAAGCAGATGCCGAACTCGTATCACGATATCGAATGTCAAAGGCGATTGAGTCGGCTCCACGCTGAGGCAATTCAGCTTGCTCAGAGATATGGGGCTGTCGGTTACGATACTCAAAACGGGACGTGGTTATATATTGAGCGCTTTCCTCTTGGTCCTGGCTGGAACAAAACGCATGTTGCGCTGCTGCTGGATGTGCCACATGGTACCCCTGGTTATCCACAGATCCCCCCGGCATGGTTTTGGATGGATATCGATCTTAGAACCCGTGAAGGTAAGTCCATTCATCACTTCTTCGTCTCAGCATCAACGCATGCTGATCTGAAGCACCTGGAAAAGGGTTGGGGACATTTCTGTGTTCATGTGAAAACCTGGAAACCAGCTCCTGGCCAAAACCTTCTACAGGGAGATAGCTTTTTGACCTATGTAGAATTGATTCGGGTCATCCTGTATGATCGCAGAACGCGCTCTCAACACCTGTAGGAGGAGGTATGGAACATAGCTTCAGGTACGATTTACATCCTGATATTGTGATGACGGACTCGCAATGGCATACCTTGCGTGCTCACTTGCTACGCAATCCAGAGCGCCGCTGGCTATTCTGGCCAGCAGCTAAAGAGCAACTGGCGTTTCTGCTGGCGAGTGGCAATATAAGTGAGTATCGACGGCGTTTGCTGGTACGAGAACTGCTCCTGGCCGGGCCAGAAGACCTCCTGCGCCAAAGTCACTCAAGTATCGCTCCGAAATCGGCATTCGTCATGGATGCGCTAAATCGCTGTCGGGAAGAGGGTCTGCACCTGATCGAAGTCCATAGCCACCCATTCTCGCGGGGTGCAGGAACAACCTTCAGCTCGATAGATTGGAACAACGATCTTGGGAAGATGCCAGCTCTGGCGGCACTGCTTGATGATTTCATGCATGTGACCATGGTCGTTGGGCGGGATAGCCTGGACGGCCATTTCTATGACCGTCTTAGCGGAGAAATACTCCCTATCAGGCAGGTAACCCTCGTGAGCGACTCTTCCGAGTTCAAGAACGGTCATGCCGGACTGCACTACATTCCCACCACCAATGCCATCAATATGGAGCGGGAAACCTCGCCAGAAACCGCCACTAGCGGGACTGAGGAGCAATACGCTCGCCAGGAACTGATCTTTGGTCGTAGCACACAGCAACGACTGGGCAGATCAACGGTTGCCGTTGTGGGACTGGGAGGACTCGGCTCATTCGTTGCACTCGAATTGGCCCATCTTGGGGTTGGTTCCCTGATCTTGATTGATCCTGACCGTGTTGAGGTAACGAACCTGAACCGCCTGCTTGGGGCGGAACCAGCCCATGTTGGTTTGGCAAAAGTAGATGTCTACAAGCAACTCATCGAGCGCATCGCTCCAACGGTACACGTCGAGGCTCTTCCCCTCTCTATCCTGGACGAGGCTGCCCTGACATATGCGAAAGGTGCAGATATTCTCGTTGGTTGTGTCGATAGTCATGGTGCCCGCATGATCCTCAACCAGCTGGCGGTACGCTACCTGATTCCCCTGGTTGACGGAGGCTCAGGCATCAAGCGGCTGACGGACAGTTCACCATTGAAAGCTGGTGGACAGGTGCAGGTGGTGCTCCCCAACCTTGGTTGCCTGGAGTGTCGTGGATTCATCGATGCCCGGCGTGCCGCATTTGACCTGGCTTCACCTGAGCGCCAGGCAGAAGAACGAGCACATGGCTATGGCCTGCATACGCCTGCGCCTGCTGTGATTTTTCTCAATGGCGTGATTGGCTCGCTCCAGGTTGGCGAGGTAGTATCTCTGCTTACTGGATTGGGAGTTCAGACGCCGCGGCCTGTGCCGCCAATCGGACTGTATGATGCCTTCGAGCGCTCTCTGCTCGCCGTTGACCCTCAGGCATCTCCCGAATGTCTCACCTGTGGCGAGGAGGGTGTGACTGGTATCGGTGATTTAGCCCCCATTCGTCGTGCCACAGACGCTGAATCAGGCACTTCTATTCCGCTTGTACGGAGTTCAGAGCCTTCCGAAGATATTCCAGAGGCTGTCCTTTCCATCTCTAGCGTGAATGGTCAGGGCGAGGAAAAACACGCTCGAACAGCAGAAACGGTACAACCTGGGCCTGGCGCAGCCGTAGTGGCTGGCGATGATGGAACCGTAAGTCTGCCAGGTCGCAATGGTTCCTTCTGGAGTTTTCTTGGCGGCTTACCGCAGAGGTTCAGGTTAGCCCTGCGCAGAGGGCACTCCCAAGAAGGAAATAATGAAGATTGAGGCTGAGACATTATGAACCAATTTCCTAAAAATTTCCGTTGGGGCACCGCTACAACATCCTATCAGGTCGAAGGTGCCGTCAACGAGGATGGGCGAGGCGAGTCTATTTGGGATCGCTTCTGTGCGACTCCTGGCAAGATACTGAATGGTGATACTGGCTCGATTGCCTGCGACCACTACCACCGCTATCGTGAGGATATACAACTGATGCAAGACCTGGGAGTGAATGCCTATCGCTTCTCGATTGCCTGGCCGCGCATCCTTCCGAATGGGAAAGGATCGGTTAATAACCCCGGACTCGACTTTTACGATCGCCTGGTGGATACGCTGCTGGCTGCGAATATCGAGCCGTTTGTTACGCTCTATCACTGGGATTTGCCGCAGGCATTGCAGGACAAGGTAGGTGGTTGGGCCAGCCGGGAGACGGCACAGGCTTTTGCAGAGTATGCCGATGTGGTCTCACGTCGGCTGGGAGATCGGGTGCAGCAGTGGATTACGATCAATGAGCCAAAGGTGAGTGCTTTTGCTGGTTACGAGACAGGCGAGCATGCTCCTGGTCTACGTGATCCAAAGGTGGCCTGGCAGACAGCACACCACCTGCTGCTGGCGCATGGGCTGGCGGCAGCAATCTTGCGTGCCAATGGGGGGGCAAACACTCGTGTTGGCATTACGCTCGATCTCCACCCGGTGCACCCGGCGGCCATGACTTCAGGAGATCAGCAGGCCGCTCAACTGGCAGATGGAAGGTCCAATAGATGGTTTCTTGATCCTGTGTTCCGTGGCAGTTACCCTGCTGATATAGTTGCTGCGCTGGGCAACCTGGCTCCACGAATAGAGGCAGGCGATGGCGAAATCATTGCACAGCCCCTGGATTTCCTGGGCGTTAACTACTACTTCCGTATGGTCGTGACTCAGGGGGAGGGTAGTGGGAGTGTCAAGATTATTCGGCCAAAGGAGGCAGAGTATACGCAGATGGGCTGGGAGGTCTATGCCAGAGGTTTATATGAGATGCTGCTGCGCCTGCACCAGGATTATCATATTCCGCAACTTTACATTACTGAGAATGGGGCTGCTTTTCCTGATATAGTAAGCGAGGACGGCCAGGTACACGATCCGCGCCGTGTAAACTACCTCCGTGAGCATCTGTTGCAGGCGCATGCCGCGATTGAAGATGGTGTTCCCCTGGCTGGCTATTTCCTCTGGTCACTGATGGATAACTTTGAGTGGGCCCTTGGGTATGCGCGGCGCTTTGGGATTGTATATGTGGACTTTGCGACGCAACAGCGTATAGTTAAGGACAGTGGGTATTGGTATCGGGATGCGGCTACGGCGAATGCGGTTGATTGATGAACAGGCCTCCGCCTGCGGATACCCCTGGCTTCAGCCACGGGGAGGAAGCAGGCATTCCTTATTTGGGGCAGGGGTTGGGCCTGCCTGGATGATCAGCCCCCTTGCGGGGAAACGAGAGAAATGCGGTCTCTCGTTTGGGTGACTGCAAACAAGATGCAGTCCGTGTCCGCACACACGTAAGGTGCTCTTCGCCAATGATATCGGACAGTTTTGGATGGGCAGCACCGCCTCTACCCCGCAAGACTTTTAACCACCCACCGCAGAGCTTCGGATTAGAGCAGGCGTCCAAAGGTGCCTATGTATTTGTCCGTATCGTAGCCCGATAGGGATTGCTCCCCCTGGCTGAGGCTAGTCAGACCCGGCTTGCAAGAGACGGTCAGAAGTCAACCCACTTGCAAGCCCCCGGCTTCTAGCCGTGGGGTATCTGACCATATTCAAACAATCTTAAAAATCTTCAGGTTGGCGAAACTGCCTTCGCCACTGGTTGTGGGTGCAAGCGTACCTGTCACAAAAGCAACCTGGCCACTGCTATAGGTACTATCCTGTTTCTCTCCGACAAAGACGCCATTGATATAGAGTTTGAAATCGTTGCCATTGGCAATCACAACCAGCGTATTCTTCTGACCCACTGGCTTAATGGCATCACTTTTTGTGGCTTTAATGAGAGAGACATAATTGCTGCCAGCACCGGCATCGTGGCGACGGAAGAAGAACTGCCCCTGGTTATTGATCTCGAAGTCATAGAACTGATCTCCGTTCGCTCGAAAGACCAGCCCTGCATCGTTTCCTGAGAGCAAGGTCACATCTACCTCTATGGTTGCATTATTGACTGTGAGGCTTGGATCATTTGCGTTCGCTGCGCCACAGAGCTGGAGAGAACCTGCCTGTTGCACAAGGACGTGGTAGCTTTCACTCTTAAAGACGCATGTTTCATTCTCTGTCCAACGGCCATTGGTGTTGCTACTCAGGGCATCTGCAAGCGTGGGTGTTCCACTGGTGGCAGTGACGACAACGGCAGCAGTTGCGGTTGCCTGGACTCCTTTGGCCTGAGCAGTTGCGGTTGCGGCAGCATGTGCCTGTTGGGTAGCTTTGGCTTCAGCAGTGGCTGTGGCTTTGCCAGCACTCGATTTTGCCTGTTGTGTTGCAGTAGCATTCGCCTGTTGTGTTGCGTTGACAGCTTGCGCGGTATTGGTAGCATTGGCCCCTGCTGTCGCAGTCGCATTCACCGGTCTCTGTGTTTGGGTATTGGAAGAGAGTGCAAGAAGTACCAGGGCGGTGATGATGAGAAGCAGGCCAAGGGCCATGAAAACTGTAATCAACAAACGCTGAATACGTCTCCGCCGACGTCGCCTCGCTACTGTACGCCCCGCAAGGGTTGCAGGAGGAATATAGGTAGGTCGAGGTGACGGGGCAAGAGGCTTGGGCATCGCCTGTTGACTCTGGCGCAATGCCTCCAGCGACTGTAAAGGTGGACTCTCAGGGGGGTAGCCCGGCAGAATCAGCTTTCCGGGTTGTTTCTGAACCTGGGCTGGTGAGGAAGGTGATGATGGGATCACTTTCTCTTCAAGCGGAGGCATGACTTCAGTTTCATTGGAGTCTGGGACTGTGAGAGCCTGCATATAGGCGTATGCCAGGGCCTGTGCGGTCTTGAAGCGACGACGCGGGTCTTTATCCAATGCTCGCAGGATGACCTCTTCAACAGCGCGAGGAATGGCAGGGTTGAGGCGCGATGGCGGGATGGGTTGTTCTCGAATCTGTTTCCAGTAGACGGCTAGAGGTGTCTCCGCAGTAAATGGGACTCGTCCAGTGACCATCTGGTAGAGGAGCACACCCAGGGCATAAATGTCGCTGCTGGTGGAAGCTGGCCCTTCTGCTAATTCGGGTGCCATATATTCGGGAGTACCTAGCAGGGAGCCGGTCTGCGTCAACTCACTGGCCCCTTTGAGGGTCTTCACCAGTCCGAAGTCTGCGAGATAGGCATAGTGATCGTCACGCAACAGAATGTTTGATGCTTTGATATCGCGGTGGATAATACCATGGTCATGAGCAAACTGGAGAGCACTGGCAACCTGCTGAAGTATCTCTCCGGCTTCTTCGAGTGTCAGAGGGCCCTGTTCTAACCGGTCGCGCAAGGTGCCCTGCTCAATGTATGGCATGACAAGGTAGTACCAGTAATCGTGCTCTCCAGTGTCGAAGGCGGGAAGAATATGTTTATGGCTGAGATTAGCGATAGCTTGAACTTCGCGACGAAAACGCTCAACGTAATCAGCATGGTTGCTGTTGACCACTTTAACAGCGACTTCGCGGTCCATAAGCTCGTCATGGGCAAGATAGACTTCTGACATGCCGCCTCGACCTAAGCGGCGCAGAAGGTGATAGCGGCCTAATGTTGTTCCCTCAAGTCCGGGCATTTCTTCTACATTCCTTTTTCATTCTACGGGGGCCAGGTACATGCATGTAGGCAGTATAAGCATCTCCGTCAAGAAGTGTCAACTTTAATACAGCCTGAAATCCACTCATAACTGGCCGCCTCTAGCGGCGAAGAAAGAAAGAAAAAAGGATTTTCGGGGGACACCCCCGCGCCCCCGGCAGAGGGCCGCGGCCCTCTGCACTCCCCCTTTCTGAGGGGTTCTCTGGATTAAGATCAATTATCCGCCTCCCCTGACTCCTCCTGGTGGGGGGGCGAATGCTCACCATCATGGTTATGCCCATGGTTGTGCTTTCCTCCATTTGATAGAGGTTGAGGAGGAGTCTGAGGCTGCGTTGAAGAGTGTTTTGTGGCAAGAGTGCCCTGAGGCGTGGGAGGAAAAGCCTGGGATTTATCAAACTGCACACTGGCCCCAGTGATCACTGGAGGCGGTGATGCTTGTGACGTCA
>WNGG01011367.1_pt1 | contig 13478 bp, 17 predicted proteins | sample 5400661 | NCBI WGS metagenome assembly WNGG01 (sample SAMN13153372, study PRJNA577476) | soil metagenome | isolation source: 100 cm soil or saprolite under Garry oak tree replicate 1 | place: USA:California | collected 2016-06-15
GAACCAGACCACGCCGATCATGAAGACCCGCCGGCGCCCGTACCGGTCGCCCAGCGCCCCGGCGACCAGCAGCAGGCCGGCAAGGGTCAGGGTGTACGCGGTGACCACCCATTGCAGCGTGGCGAGGCCGGTACCGAAATCCCGGCCGATCGCGGGCAGCGCGATGCCGACCACGGTCGCGTCGATGGCGGCGACCGCCGATCCCATGACGGTGGCTGCCAGTACACACCGCCCCGGCCCGCTGGCGTAACGAAGTCCGGTGTCCACCCTCGTTACCTTTCCACGGTTGCTGGTAGACAGGAACCATGCCGGGACCCACGTTCGTGCTGCACGAGCACCGGCGGCCCCGGCACCATTTCGACCTGCGGCTGGAGGAGAACGGGGTGCTCCGTTCCTGGGCGCTGCCCCGCGGCCTGCCCACCGGCCCGACCGGGGACCGGCTCGCCGTCGAGGTACCCGACCACGAGCTGGACCACCTCACGTACCAGGACGCCGACAAGTCGATCGCGGACATCGGGTGGTGGGAGGAGCACGACCGCAACGAGCGCCGGCTGCTGTTCACCCTGCACGGGCGGGGCGTGCCGCGCCGGTACGCGCTGATCCGTACCGCGGACAACTGGCTGCTGCACCAGATGAAGGAGCAGCCGGACTCATAGCACGGCGTACCACCCGGCCGGGTCGCGCGGTTGCGGGTTGAACTCGTACCGCACCCCGCCCGCGGACAGCGCCACCAGGCTGGTCGACGTGGAGCCGTACCGGCGCCCGCCGTACTCCCGGTCGACCAGCACGGTACCGTCGGCGAGCAGCCGTACCCAGTCGTCCCGGCCGTCCACCCGGCCCAGTGCCGCCGCGAGCGACGGGTCCGCGGCGCCCACCCCGCCGTTGACGATCACATGGTCGCCCTGGGGCAGCTCGGTGTCGCGCAGTGCCGTGCCGTCCCACGACCAGACCCGGACCTCCCGTGGCGTACCGAGCACCAGGTGGAACCCGTCGTAGCGGGCGAGCGTCTCCGGATCGGGCAGCGGCTGCCCGCGCAGCGCCGCGAGCGGGAGCTGGCCGCGGCTGGGCCGGGTACCGTCCTCGGGCGGCGGGCGGCGCACCCCGTTCAGTACGGCGGCGACCGCCGGCCCGGCCGGGTCGACGGCCAGCCAGGTGCCGCCGGCGGTCCGGTCGCGCCCGCCGAGCAGGCGATCACCCCAGTACGCCGCGGGCGGGTCCCAGGCGCGCTCGACGAACTCGTCCCGCACCGCCCCGAGCAGCAGCGGGTGAGCGGAGCCGGGCGCGAAGCGGAGCAGGACGGTACACATCAGGGGTGAGCCTACGAGCGATGAGTTTGCGCCGGCCGCCAGGTCGGTACAGAGGACGGGTACCGAGAAGGGAGAAATGATCATGTTTGGTGCCACGAAGGCGTTCAGTGGCTTCGCGGTGGACGACATCCCCGCCGCGAAGCGGTTCTACGGCGAGACGCTCGGCCTGCGCGTGTCCGAGGAGAACGGGATGCTGACCCTGCACATCGCCGGCGACCGGAACATCCTGGTTTACCCGAAGCCGGACTACACGCCGGCGACGTACACGATCCTCAACTTCCCGGTGGAGGACATCGACAAGGCGGTCGACGAGCTGACCGGGCGCGGTGTGCAGTTCCAGCGGTACGAGGGCATGCCGACGGACGAGAAGGGCATCTGGCGCGGCGAAGGCCCACCGATCGCGTGGTTCACCGACCCCGCTGGGAACATCCTCTCCGTGCTCCAGCAGTAGGCACACCTATCCGATGGTCATGGTGCCGTTGCGGATGCCGGGTGCCGGCCGCCGGGTCAGGGCACCGCTCCCTGACGGCGGCCGGTACCCGGCATCCGCAACGGCAAGTCGGCTTCGATGCGGGCGGCCGTGGCGAGCAGGGGCGGCAGGAGCCGGCGCCGCACCGACTCGACCGGGGTCCGGCTCGCGTGCGCGGAGACGTTGACCGCGGCCACGGTACGGCAGCCGCGGTCGCGGATCGGGGCCGCCACGGCGCGCAGCCCCTCCTCCAGTTCCTGGTCGACGATGGCCCAGCCCTGTGCCCGGACCCGGGCCAGTTCGGCGCGCAGTGCGGCGACCGAGCCGACCGTCCGCGGGGTGAGCCGCTCCAGCCGCACGCCGTCCAGGTACGCGTCGAGGTCCTCGTCGGGCAGGCCGGCCAGCAGGACCCGGCCCATCGAGGTGGCGTACGCCGGGAACCGGGTACCCACGCTGATCGCCACGGTCATGATGCGTGATGTCGGTACCCGCGCGACGTACACCACGTCGCCGGCATCGAGTACCGACACCGACGACGACTCGTTGACCTCGGCGACGAGCGCCTCCAGGTGCGGCTCGGCTACCTCGGGCAGCGACAGGCTGGACAGGTACGCGTAGCCCAGCTCCAGTACCCGCGGGGTCAGCGAGAAGAACCGGCCGTCGCTGCGCACGTACCCCAGTTCCGCGAGGGTGAGCAGGAACCGGCGGGCGGCTGCCCGGGTGACCCCGGTCGCCGCGGCCACCTCGCTGAGGGTCAGCTCCGGATGGGCCCGGTCGAACGCGCGGATCACCGCGAGCCCGCGCTCCAGCGACTGCACGAAGTCCGGGCCCCTCATGACGTCTCCCCGGCGCCCGGCGTGGCCGCCAATGCGGCGTCGACCAGCTCGGCGGCGAGACCGGTGTCGACCGGGCCGGGGGAGAGGTTGGCGCGCATCCGGTCCGGGTGCACGACCAGGTTCTCCAGGCAGTCATGCAGCCATGCCGCCGCCGACCCGGTCGCGGTCAGCAGCTCGCGCAACGGGCGCCACTCGGCGTGCCATCCGCCGGCCGCGCGCTGAAGTTCCTGCGGCATCGCCGCGAGCAGCGTGGCGACCAGGCCGGGCGCCTGCGCCGCACCGGCCAGCGCGGACACCGCCGCGACCGGGTTGCGCTTGTGCGGCATCGCGGACGAGCCGCCGGGCCGCCCCTCGGCCACCTCGCCGACCTCGGTCTGCGCGAGCAGGGTCACGTCGCGGGCCACCTTGCCGACCGCGCCGGCCGCGGTACCGAGGGCACCGGCCAGGTCGCCGATGCGGGTGCGGTCGGTGTGCCAGGGCAGTACCGGCGCGGCGAGGCCGAGCGCCGTGGCGAGCCGGGCCGGCAGGTCGGGAGCCAGGCCGGCGAGGGTACCGGCGGGACCGCCGAGCTGGACGGCGAGCCGGGTGTCGCGTACCTCGGTGAGCCGGCCGGCGCCGTCGAGTAACCGGCCGCGCAGCCATACCCCGTCCACGGCACCGTCGGAGCAGGGCAGGCCGAGCGCGAAGAACGGCCCGACGGTCTGCGAGGGCGTGGTCATGCCGACACCTCGCTGCGCCCGGTCATGTGGATTCCTCGAACGGGGTCGATCGCAGCACGATGTCGAACCGGTACGCCAGCGCCCACTCGGGCATGCTGCCCGGCAGGTCGAGCGACGCGACCAGCCGGTCGCGGGCGGGTTCCGGTACGGCAAGGGCGATGGCGTCCTGGGCGAACAGCGGATCGCCGGGGAAGTACATCTGGGTCACCAGGCGCTGCACGAAGGCGCGGCCGAACAGCGAGAAATGGATGTGCGCCGGCCGCCAGGCGTTGGGGCTGTTCTTCCACGGGTACGCGCCGGGGCGCACGGTCACGAACCGGTACCGTCCCCCGGCGTCGGTCAGGCAGCGGCCGGCGCCGGTGAAGTTCGGGTCCAGCGGGGCCGGGTGGCGGTCGGCGTCGTGCCGGTACCGGCCGGCCGCATTGGTCTGCCACACCTCGACGAGCGTGTGCGGTACCGGGCGGCCGTCGGTGTCGAGGACCCGGCCGTGCACGACGATCCGCTCGCCCTGCGGCTCCCCGGCATGCTGGCGGGTCAGGTCGGCGTCGGACGTGCGGACGGTACCCTCGCCGAACACCGGCCCGGTCAGCTCGGTCCGGCCGGGCGGCAGCGGTACCGGCGGCAGGGCCGGCGCCCGCAGCGCGGTGGACCGGTACGCCGGCCAGTCCAGCGGCGGATCCGACGCGGGCATGACACCTCCTCAACTCGCGGCGAGCAGTTCGCGCAGCGCGGACAGTTCGGCGCCGGTCGGCGGTTCGCTGTGTCCGAGCGGCTCGGCGACGGCCAGGTCCCAGCCGGTGGCCGCGCGTACGTGGGTGACCGCGACGCCGGGGTGCAGCAGGGTCAGGGTGAGCTCGCCGGTGGTCGGGTCCGGCTCCAGCTCGCCCAGGTCGGTGATGACCCGTGCGCCTTCGGCCACCGAGGTGACGAAGTCGACCCGCTCGACGAAGGTACGCGGGTTCTGGCGGACCACCAGGATCACCTCCCGGCAGGAGGCCGCGATCTCCGGCGCGCCGCCGGCACCCGGCAGCCGTACCTTCGGGTGCCGGTAGTCCGCGCCGATCAGCGTGGTGTTGATGCGGGCGTGCCGGTCGAGCTGCGCGGCGCTGAGAAAACCGACGTCCACCCGGCCGGGCTGGAGCCAGTAGTTGAACACCTCCGGCACGCTGACCACCGCGTCGGCGGTCTCGGCCAGCTCACCGTCCCCGATGGACAGGGGCAGGCGGCTCGGGTGCGCGCCGATCGTGCCGGACTCGTAGATCAGCGCCAGGTCCGGGCACGCGGTGCGCTTGGCGAGGTTGGCCGCGGTGCTCGGCAGGCCGATGCCGACGAAGCAGGACGTCCGGCCGGTCAGCGCCCGGGCGGCGGCCACCGTCATCATCTCGTCCGCGGTCCAGGTCACAGGTCGTCCAGCCACGCGATGAAGGCGTCGCGGTCCCGGCTCGTCGCGTCCCAGTCGCGGTAGGACCGGTTGTCCCGGTCGTAGTAGCCCTGGGCGTACGAGGGCCGGGCGCCGCCCGGTACCACGGCAACGGCGGTGACCACCCACGCGGGCAGCACGATGGCGCCGGGGCGCGGATCCAGCCGGTCGACCAGCTCCTCGACGGTGACCAGCGACCGGCGGGCCGCCAGGACCGCCTCCTTCTGCACCCCGGTGATGCCCCACAGCTGGACGCTGCCGCTCCGGTCGGCGCGCTGCGCGTGGATGACCGCGACGTCCGGGTGCAGCGCCGGTACCGCGGTGAGCACCTCGCCGGTGAACGGGCAGGTGATCGGCGCGATCGTCGCCGTGTGCCTGGCGAGGTCGGTGCCCCGGTACCCGCGCAGCACCGCGAACGGCAGGCCGGACGCGCCGGCGACGTACCGGTTGGCCATGCCGGCGTGGCTGTGCTCCTCCAGCTCCAGCGGCCGCGGCCAGTCGTGCTCGACGGCGTCGCGCAGCCGGTGCAGCGAGCCGACGCCCGGGTTGCCGCCCCAGGAGAACACCAGCTTGCGCGCGCAGCCGGCGCCGATGAGCTGGTCGTAGATCAGGTCGGGGGTCATCCGGACGAGGGTGAGGTCGCGCCGGCCCTGCCGGATGATCTCGTGACCGGCCGCCATCGGGATCAGGTGGGTGAACCCCTCCAGCGCCACGGTGTCGCCGTCGCCGACCAGCTCGGCGACGCCGTCGGCCAGGGAAACCAGCTCGGCCATGCCCGTCCTTGTGTACGGTCCGTCGTTGTGTACGCATAGCGAACGGAGGTTCTTTCCCGGACCCTAGGGCCGGATGCTTTCGGCGTCAACGCACCCGCTCGTTGACATTGGGCCGGGCCGGTACCTACGGTCGCATAGAGAACCATCGTGCGACATCCGAACCCCTCCCGGACGGAGGACCCGGCCGCCGACCTGGCCTCTACGCCCGCATCAAGCGCACCACCGCACTGGAGGCCTCACCATGAGTCCTGATGACCTGATGCACGAGAAGACCTGGCACGGCCAGGTGTACAGCGACGGCTGGACGACGGCGCACGGCGGCGATGCGGCGGTGCGGGAACCGGCCACCGGCAACGAGATCGGCCGGGTCGGCCGGGCCGACGCCGACGACGTGGCGCGGGCGGGTGAACACGCCGCCCGCGCCCGGCGCGACTGGGCGGCGACCTCGTTCGAGGAGCGCGCCGCGGTACTGCGCCGGGCCGGCGCGCTGTTCGAGCGCTGCGCCGCCGACATCGAGCGCTGGCTGGTCCGGGAGGCCGGCTCGATCCCACCGAAGGCCGGCGTCGAGACGCACACCGCCGCGCAGGAGTGCTACGAGGCGGCGGCGCTGGCATCCCGCCCGCTCGGCGAGATCCTGGCCACGGCGCAGCCGCAGCTCAGCCTGGCCCGCCGGGTACCGGTCGGGGTCGTCGGCGTCATCGCGCCGTTCAACTTCCCGCTGATCCTCGGGATCCGCTCGGTCGCGCCGGCGCTGGCGCTGGGCAACGCGGTCGTGTTCAAGCCCGATCCGCGGACTGCCGTGTCCGGTGGGGTGTCCATCGCCCGGGTGTTCGAGGAGGCCGGCCTGCCGTCCGGGGTACTGCACGTGCTGCCCGGCGGTCCCGAGGCCGGCCGGGCACTGGTCACCGACCCGGCGGTACGGGTGGTGTCGTTCACCGGCTCGACCGCGGCCGGTCGCCAGGTGGCGGAGTTGGCCGGGCGCCATCTCAAGCGGGTACACCTGGAGCTGGGCGGCAACTCGGCGCTGATCGTGCTCGACGACGCCGACGTCGCTCTCGCGGTATCGGCCGGTGCCTGGGGTTCCTTCCTGCACCAGGGGCAGATCTGCATGACGACCGGCCGGCATCTGGTGCACGCGGACCTCGCCGACGCGTACGTTTCGGCGCTGGCCGAGCACGCCGAGGCGCTGCCGGTGGGCGATCCGGCCACCCAGCAGGTCGCGCTCGGCCCGCTGATCGACGAGGGCCAGCGGGACAAGGTACACGCGCTGGTGACGTCCACTGTGGACAGTGGCGCGCGGCTCGCCGCGGGCGGCCGGTACGAAGGGCTGTTCTACCGGCCGACCGTGCTGGACGGGGTACGCCCGGACATGCCGGCCTACGCGCAGGAGGTCTTCGGGCCGGTCGCGCCGGTCGTCCGGTTCGCCGACCTGGACGAGGCGGTGAAGCTGGCCGCGGACACCGGGTACGGGCTGTCGCTGGGCATCCTGACCGGCAACCCGATGCGCGGGCTGGCGCTGGCCGAGCGGATCCCGACCGGGATCGTGCACATCAACGACCAGACCGTCAGCGACGAGGCGGTCGCGCCGTTCGGCGGCGTACTCGACTCCGGCACCGGGGCCCGCTTCGGGGGTACCGCCAACCTCGACGCGTTCACCGACACCCGCTGGATCACCATGCGCGGCGAGATTCCCGCGTACCCGTTCTGATGCGTACCCAGGTGGGCATCGTCGGCGCCGGGCCGGCCGGGCTGGTGCTCGCGCACCTGCTGCACCGGCTCGGCATCGACTCGGTGGTGCTGGAGAACCAGAGCCGCGAGCACATCGAGCGGCGGATCCGGGCCGGCGTGCTCGAACACGGTACCGTCGACCTGCTCACCGAGATCGGCCTCGCCGACCGGCTGCACAAGGAACGCATGGTGCACCACGGTCTGGAACTGCTCTTCGACGGCGAGGGGCACCGGATCCCGCTCACCGAACTGGCCGGTCGGGAGATCAGCATCTACGGGCAGCACGAGCTGGTGAAGGACCTGGTGGCCGCCCGGCTCGCGACCGGTCGCCCCTTGCTGTTCGAGGTGTCCGACGTGCGGGTGTCCACTGTGGACGGCGCCGTCGACTTCGTGCACGACGGCCGGCCGGTGAAGCTGGAGTGCGACATCGTCGCCGGCTGCGACGGGTACCACGGGGTGTGCCGGCCGTCGATCCCGGCCGGCGCGCTGCGCGTCTACGAGCGGGACTACCCGTACGCCTGGCTCGGCATCCTCGCCGAGACGCCGCCCTCGTCCGAGGAACTCATCTACGCGTACCACGAGCGGGGCTTCGCGCTGCACAGCATGCGCTCGCCCCGCATCACCCGGCTGTACCTCCAGGTCCGCCCGGACGAGGACCTCGCCGGGTGGCCGGAGGAGCGGATCTGGACCGAACTGCGGACCCGCCTCGCCCGCCGCTCCGGCTTCCACCTCGCCGACGGCCCGATCCTGGAGATGGGCGTCACGGCGATGCGCAGCTTCGTCGTCGAGCCGATGCGGTACGGCCGGCTGTTCCTGGCCGGCGACGCGGCCCACATCGTGCCGCCGACCGGCGCCAAGGGGCTGAACCTCGCGGTGGCCGACGTGTCGGTACTCGCCGGCGCCATCGCCGACTTCTATGCCGGCGATCCGGCCGGGCTCGACAGGTACTCGGAGAGGTGCCTTCGCCGGGTCTGGCGGGTACAGCACTTCTCGTGGTGGATGACCTCGATGCTGCACCGGCCGGACGACGGCGACCCGTTCAGCCACCAGCTCCAACTGTCCCAGCTGCGGTACGTCGTCAGCTCCCGGGCCGCGGCCACGTCGCTGGCGGAGAACTACGTCGGGCTCCCGCTGGCCTGGACGTGAGGCGCCATCTCTGGTGGCTCGGCGCCGTCGTGCTCGTCGCGCTCAACCTCCGTACCCCCATCGCGTCCATCCCGCCGGTCGCCGGACCCATCGGCCGGGACCTGCACCTGAGCGCGGCCGCGATGGGCCTGCTCACCACGTTGCCGGTGGTGTGCATGGGGTTGTTCGCCCCGGTCGGCGCGCTCGCGTCGCGCCGGTGGGGCCGCGGCCGGGTACTGGCCGGCGCGGTCGCCCTCATCCTGGCCGGCACCGCCATGCGGCTGGCTCCCGGCCTGCTGTGGACTGCGACCGTCGTCAGCGGGGTCGGTATCGCGGTGGCCGGCGCGCTGCTGCCGGCCCTGGTGCGGGCGCGGTTCCCGGAGCGGATCGGGCCGGTCACCGGGCTGTACACGGCCGGGCTCATCGGCGGCGCGATGCTCGCCGCGGCCCTCACCGAGCCGGCCCGGCAGGCGCTGGGCGGCTCGTGGCCGGCGGCGCTTGCGGTGTGGGCGCTGCCCGCCGCGCTCGCGCTGGCGGTCTGGCTCCCGGTGGCCGGCGGGAGTCAGCCGGTTGTCGCGGCGGAGCCACGCGCGCGTGCCCCATGGGGGGACCGCACCGCGTGGTACGCCGCGCTCTTCATGGGCGGGCAGTCGCTGATGTACTACGGCATCCTCGCCTGGCTCGCGCCGCGGTACACCGCGATCGGGGTACCGGCAGCCGAAGCCGGCCTGCTTCTCGGCCTGTTCAGCGCGACCCAGCTCGTCTCGGCGCTCGCCCTGCCGGCACTCGCGCACCGGCTGGGCCGGCTCCGCGTGCTGATCGCGGCCAGCGTGGCGACCAGTGCCGCCATGCTCACGCTGATCGCGCTGGTACCGTCCGGGGCGCCGTACCTGTGGACCGCGCTGCTCGGGCTCGGTGTCGGCGGGCAGTTCGCCCTCGCGCTGACCGTGCTCGGCAGCCTCGGTGGGGGACCGGCCGGGTCGGCGGCCATCTCCGGGATGGCGTTCTTCGTCGGGTACCTCCTGGCGGCCGTGGGACCGGTCGCGGCCGGGTGGCTGCGCGACATCACCGGCGGGTACCGGGTGCCGTTCCTCGCGCTGGCCGCCGTCGGTACCGCCACGCTGGTGGCCGGCGTCGCGACCGGCCGCGCGGTGACCACACCAGGAAGGAGCGACGTACCAGCCTGATCAGTCACTCCAGCGGTTCCTGGGCGATGGCGTGCGGTTCGCGTCCGGCGGACCGGTGCATGCCGGCTGGCCACCGCCAGTACCGACAGGCAGGCGGGCGCCACGAACAGCAGGCCGAGGATGGTCGCGCCTAACCCCAGGAGCGCCTGAAGTTCGTTCGAGGAGCCCCAGCCGCCGGAGAGCGCGAGCAGGATCGGCCCGGCCACGAGCAGGACGATGCCGGGTACGGCGAGCCGGCGCGCCGCCTCGGGCGGGGCGGGCTGCCCGGACAGGGCGGCGACGACCGGCATCCGGGCGACCGCACGGGCCGGTCGCCGCGCGGCGAGGACCGCCGTGACGACGGCGAGGGCCATCCCGGTACCGATGACCCACCAGGGCAGGTGCAACGGTGGGATCCGGTGTCCGGTGCTGGCCTGAAGGCGCGGAGCGTACCCGAACCACGCGGCCAGGCCGACGACGGCGCCGGTGAGCGCGGTGGTGATGCCGACGACGGCGCCGTTCGCGATCATCACGAGGCGGACGTCCGGTCGGTGGCACCGAGCGCGCTGAGCATGCCGAGCGACCGGAGCCGCCGCTGGGCCAGCACGGTGAAGCCGGCGGTGGCCACCAGCCCGATGAAGATCAGTCCGAAGACGGCGCTGACGAGCACGACGAATTCGGGAGGGAACCCGAGTTACGGCGGCGCGGGACTCTGCGGCGTCACACCCGCGTGGAAGGTGAACGCGGCAACCTCGGCCGGGGTGGCGTCGAACAGGACGGCGACCCGGGTCGGTGCGCTGGCCTGGCCGGGCGCGACCAGCGCGAACTCGTCCAGCAGGTTGTTGGGGTTCTCCACCGTGCCGACGACGCGCCGGGCCGCCGCGTCCTGGTGCCACAGGTCGCCGACGTGCAGGTCGTACAGGCTGGCCACCGGGGCGGTCAGGGCGACGGACAACGGTGGTTAACCCTGGTCTGGCTGCGGTTCTCCCTCAGGGGATCGCTCTGCGCCGGCGGCGGCATTCGGCGTCCCGACCGGCCGCACGGTAGGTCTTGACGTACCGGCGTCGAGCGGTCGAAGCTGGACCCGTCGAGAAATTCTCGGTAACGCACAGGGAGGCGAGATCATGCGGCTTCGGTTCCTCGGTACCAACAGCGAGCAAGGCACCTGCCCGGCGATCTACGAGACGGACCGCGACACGTTTGCCGTCCAGGGCAGGCTGGTCACCGACTCCGAGGCGCTGGGCGACAGCGTTAACCTGGCTGCGGACGAGGCGATCGTCGAGATCCCGAAGTCGCTCGCGCGGTTGCTTCCCGCAGCGGAGTGACTGTTGGCATTTCTCAGCGAAGGCGAACTCGGCAGTCTGCTCAAAGGCTTCTCGCACAGCGCGTTCCGCTTCGAGACACGCGATCGCTATAACAGCGAGGTCGGCCGTGAACCGTTTCGGAAGTACCTTGCCGGCGAACCCGACGACTACGAGTGGCACCGTTGGTGGACGGAAATGATCCGCCGGGATCGGGCCCAGGGTAAGGCGTGGCAGCGGGTGCGGATCGTGTCCGTACCCCTGTCCGATTACAACCGGTACGCTCTCACCATTGCCCGGCTGAGCGTCGCCGCCGGCGAGGACATCCGGTACCTCGACCGGCCCACGGCCGATCGGCTCGGCATCAAGCCGCACGACGGGTGGTTGTTCGACTCGCAACTACTCGTCCGGCTGCATTTCGACGACGAGGACGATACGTTCCAGCGTGCTGAAGCCATCAAGGACCCCGCCACGGTGGAGAGTCACAACCGATGGCGCGAACTGGCCTGGCGCCACGCCCAGGACCTCGAACAGTTCGCCGCCGCATACCGGTGAGTCCACCTCTGCTCGGACAGCCGGCGATCGAAGCACTCGGTATCCGGCTTCGCGACCTTCGCCGGGATGCGGGCATGACGGGCCGGCAACTCGCTGCCCAGTGCCGCTGGGCACCGTCGAAGATCACCAAGATCGAGCACGGCCGGCAGGTGCCGTCCGAAGCGGACATCCGCGACTGGTGTGTCGCCTGCGGGTTTCCGAGCGAGATTGCGGACCTCATCGCTGCCGTGCGGTCCATCGACGCGCAGTTCGTGGACTGGCGCCGGTCCCTGAGCATCGGCACCAAACAGCGGCAGCGCCAGAACATCGAAGCCTATGAGAGGACGACGCTGTTCCGCGCATGGGAGCCATCCGTCGTTCCCGGACTTCTCCAGACACCCGACTATGCGCGCGGCATTCTCACCACGGTCGTGGACTTCCACGGCATTCCTGATGACGTGGAAGAAGGGGTTCGGGCCAGGACCGACGCGCAGCGGGTCCTTACCCACGGGGATCGGCGTTTCCTGCTCCTCCTCGGCGAGGCCGCATTGCACACCCTGGTGGGCGACGCCGACATCATGCAGCACCAGCTGCGCCGGCTGCTCGAGGTATCGCGTCATCCGCGGGTCAGCCTCGGTGTCGTTCCGCTGTCGGCGCCGTATACGGTTCCCCGCAACAATGCCTTCACGGTCTATGACAACCGGCTCGTCACGGTCGCCACGTACACGGCGGAGCTGGCGTTGACACAGCGACATGAAGTTGCCACGTACGAGCGCGCGTTCGACCGCCTCATGGCTATCGCGAGAACCGGCGCAGCGGCAAGAGATTTGATCGCGGCTGCGCTGAACGAGGGTGCAAGAAATCCAGAGCAATCTCGTTGAAGCTCGTGCTCACGTGGTCCTAGCGTCCTACCGACAGCGGTTCAGGCCAGGTGGCCAGGCCACATCAGTGAATCAACGGTGAGGGTCGTATGTGGCAGTGGCGCAGGCGCAGATGGGCGACGTCGGATCGACCAGGGTCCATCGATGGTCGGCCGGTACGGTTGTGCGACGGGGACGTCGTTCCCATCGCCGGCTATCCCCGCTGGTCGGTACTGATTGCGCGGGCGGCCGAGCAGCGAGGCGGGAGCGTCTCCAGTGCGCGGGGACGGCAGTCGTGACGCTGCCGTTCGATCCCGCCCGCCCCCCGCCGGATTCGCCGGCTGGTTGTGATGCGATGACCTGGCGTCTGGCGTACCAGATCTACGTCGACCACACGCTGGCATCCGACAGTGTATGCAAGGCGCGCACCTGCCGGGCCTTGTTCACCAATGAATGGCCATGCCAGCCACGCATACTGGCTGAGTCCGGCCTCCTCGCCAGCGTCGGCACCTGGGCCGGAACCAATGCTGACCGCCCGCCCACTCGCTGGGCGGCCAACGCAATGCCGCCCTAGGGTACCGTCTTCTCGATTGCTGCCGGGCCTTCCTCGGCAAGCTCCCGGCGGCTGCGCTCGACGTTGGCCGGGGTCGGATCCTGGCCCTTCGCGATCGTCAGGTCCTCCGGGTCCCAGGGTTGCTCCGCCCCGGTCCGGACAGTCGGTTCCTTATCGGTTCGCTCGGTCATACCCGCCTCCTTGATCTTCATCTGCGGCGTACCCGGCCGCGGGCCGGCCAAACGCGGCTCAGTGCCGGCGGCGGCGCCACTCGGCGTGGCCGGCCCGGGTATGGGCGGCCATGATGTCGACCGCCTCGGGCGGCCAGTCGTCGCCCCGGGTGGCCGCGTCCGCGCGGGCGGCGGCCAGCGCGCCGGGTTCGATTCCGTGCACGTCGACGATCGCCTGGGCCATCGACCGCACCACCCGCTCGGCGTCGCGGGCGGCCAGCCCGGACAGCTCGATGCGGACCACGTCGGGCGCGAGCCGGCGCAATTGCCAGCCGGCTACCCGGCCGGCGGGATGTGGACCGTGCAGCGCTGCCGTGACCGCCGGGTACAGCGACGGCTCGGCGGTCGGCCCGACGTCGGCCGGCGGCCAAGACACCGTCGGCGGGCCGAGCAGCTTGACCTCGCGGGCCTGCCACCGGTCGTCCGCGGTCCGGCCCACCGCCACCACGCGGGGATG
>WNGG01006017.1_pt1 | contig 13476 bp, 15 predicted proteins | sample 5400661 | NCBI WGS metagenome assembly WNGG01 (sample SAMN13153372, study PRJNA577476) | soil metagenome | isolation source: 100 cm soil or saprolite under Garry oak tree replicate 1 | place: USA:California | collected 2016-06-15
GTCATCGGCGATGCGATCGGGCAGCCGGTGGTGACAGTTTCGCGAGCAGCAGCGCTTCGGCAATACAGGCCCGCTCGAACTCCGCCAGGTGCAGGCTCTCGTTCGCGCCATGGGCGCGCGTGTCGGGGTCCTCGACGCCGCTGATGAGGATCTCGGCGTCCGGGAACCGGTGGGCCACCACGCCGACGAAGTCGATCGACCCGCCCACGCCGATGTCGACCGCCGGGGCGCCCCAGGCCTCGGTCAGCGCCGCCCGCGCCGCCGCGTACGCCGGACCGTCGGTACGCACGGCGATCGGCTGGACCGACTTGCCAACGTGCACCGTCACCGCGGCGCCCCAGGGTGCGTGCGCGCGCAGGTGGGCGGCCAGCGCCGCCCCCGCGGCCTCGGCGTCGTCGCCCGGCGCCACGCGCAGCGTGATCTTCGCCCGAGCCCGTGGTACCAGCGTCATCGCCGCGGTGTCGACCGCGGGTGCGTCGACGCCGATGACGGAGATCGCCGGTCCGGTCCACATCCGTGACGTGAGCGCGCCGGTGCCGAGCAGCTGCACACCGTCGAGCAGTCCCGCGTCGGCGCGCAGGCGGGCCTCGGTGAGGTCGAGCGGGTCGGCCGGTCCGCGCGCGAGCCCCGCGACCGCCACGTCGCCGCGCTCGTCATGGAGTGTGGCGAGCAGCCGGGCCAGCGCGGTCAGCGCGTCCGGAACGGGTCCGCCGTACACGCCGTTGTGGACCGCGTGGCGCAGCGTCCGCACCTCCACGACGACGTTGAGGCCGCCGCGCAACGAGGTCGTCAGCGCCGGTACCCCGATCCGCCAGTTGGTCGAGTCGGCGAGCACGATCACATCGGCGGCGAGCCGGTCGCCGTACCGGTCGAGGAGCCGGTCCAGGGTCGGTGAGCCGAGTTCCTCCTCGCCCTCGATCAGTACCGTCACGCCGACCCGCAGGTCGTTGCCCAGCGCGCGGAGCGCGGCGAGGTGCAGCGCGATGCCGGCCTTGTCGTCGGCGGCGCCGCGCGCGAACAGCCGGCCGTCGCGCTCGACCGGCTCGAACGGGTCGGTGTCCCAGTCCGCGAGGTCGCCGACGGGCTGCACGTCGTGGTGCGCGTACAGCAGCACGGTCGGCGCGCCGGCCGGTGCCCGGCGGTGGCCGAGCACGGCCGGCTGGCCGCCGTCGACCTGGACCACCTCGACCCGCTCCAGGCCGGCGGCCGCGAACAGCGCGGCCACCGCGTCCGCACTGCGGCGCATCGCGTCCGCCGCCGCCGGGTCCGCCGACACGGACGGGATCCGGACGAGGGACTCGAGATCCGCGCGTATCCCGGGCATCACCCGGGTTATCTCAGACCGCATACAGGTGCAGGTCGGACGCGAACCGCTCGGTCATCTCGATCAGCGGCTGGAGTTCGGGATGCCGGACGATGACCGTACCGTCGCTGACGAGCGTGGCCCGCCAGTCCCGCCGCGGCGCGCCGACCGGCAGCAGGTCGACCAGAGCGACGTGGTCGCCGTACTCGGCGAGCAGCTTCTGCAGCCCATCGACGTGGGTGATCCGGCCGGCGCCGTGCGCCCGCTTGAAGATGATGCCCGCGTTGTACCGGTGTTCCAGCGGCCGGGAGAGCGTGCCGTGCACGACGGCCTCCGCCCAGCCGGCGTACACGTCGCCGTCGGTCGCGAAGTTCATGAGGTCGGCCACCCGCGCGCCCGGCGGCCGCGCCCCGATCTCGCCGAAGACCGCCTCGCCGTCGGCCCTGCGGTACCACCCCAGCACACGGCACGCCGGCCGCGCGCAGGACCGTCTTCATCCGGGCCTTGTCCCAGGACGTTGCGCGCGGTCTGCACGTCCATCCCCTCGATGCCCATCGCCTCGCGGACCTGGGCCAGCGGGACCTGAAGCTGTTCCAGCGTGCCGATGAGGCGCTCCACCCGGCCCATCTGGCGGCTCAGCCCGGCGACCGCCTCGGCGATCTGGCGCGGGTCGAGCGCGTCGTCGACCCGCCAGTGCCCGTCCAGGTGGGTCGTGAGCTCGGGCGGCAACCGGTCCGCCGGCGTCGAGGTGATGACGGCGAGCCGCACGCCGGGCACCTGCGCGGCGGTCGCGACGAAGCGCGTCGTGGCTTCGAGCAGGAAGGGCGCGACGAAGGCAGCGACAACCACGGGTCGAACGTACCGTCCACGGCGGCGCCGCACTGCTGCCGGCCGCATTTTAGCTCGTCAACGTCGCCCGGCGCGGCTCGGGTAGCATGCCGGACGTGAACGTTGTCTTCGTCGAGCCGGCGTTCCCGCCGACGCAGCGCCACTTCGTACGCGCACTGGCCGAGGTCGGCGCGACCGTGATCGGCGTCGGCGAGCGCCATCAGGACGCGCTCGACGAGCAGCTCAAGAGCTGGATGGCGCACTACCACCAGGTACCGACGGTGGTTGATGTGGGCGTAATGACCGACGCGGTCCGCTGGATTCAGGGCAAGGTCTGGGTCGACGGGCTCGAAGCGACGATCGAGGCGCACACACTGGCCGCCGCGCAGGTGCGGGAGAACTGTACGATTCCCGGCACATCAGTGCGTACCGCCTGGCTGTGCCGCGACAAGCCGTCGATGAAGGAGGCGCTGCGCGGTGCCGGCGTGCCGACCGCGGCGTCGACCGCCGCGCAGACCGCCGCCGAGGTGCAGGCGTTCGCCAACACGGTGGGCTACCCGCTCATCCTCAAGCCGCGCTCGGGTGCGGGCGCGCTGGACACCACCCGGGTGGACAACCGGGCCGAACTCGACGCCGCACTCGGGCGGTTCGGCGGGCAGGGTGTCGAGTCGATCGCGGTCGAGGAGTTCGTCGAGGGCCACGAGGGCTTCTACGACACGGTCTCCATCGACGGGAACGCGGCGCTGGACTTCGTCTCGCACTACTTCCCGAACGTCCTTGAGGCGATGCGCGCCCGGTGGATCTCGCCGCAGTTCATCTCGACCAACCGGGTGGACTCGGTCGCAGACTACGCACAGCTTCGCGAACTGGGCGCCCGCGTGAACGAGGCCCTCGGCCTCGGTACCAGCGCTACGCACATGGAGTGGTTCTTCGGCCCCAAGGGCCTGAAATTCTCCGAGATCGGCTGCCGCCCGCCCGGCGTCGGCGCCTGGGATCTGTACTCGGCCGGCAACGACATCGACGTGTACCGCGAGTGGGCGAACGCGATCGTGCACCACCACATCGCGGTGCGCCCGTCCCGGCGGTTCGCCAGCGGCATCATCGCGCTGCGCCCGGACCGTGACGGCAACATCGCCGGGTACTCCGGGGTCGACGAGATCCAGGCCCGCTCGGGCGAATGGGTGATCGACGCGCACCTGCCACCGCCCGGCACGCCGACGCAGCCGGTCGAGGCCGGCTACATGGCCAACGCGTACGTGCGCATGCGCCACCCCGACTACGACGTGCTCCGGGGACTGCTCGACGACGTGGGACGCACCGTACACGTGCATGCCACGTGAACGACCTCGCCATCAACAAGTTCCTGCGGCAGCGGCCGGTCGACGTCGACCGGTTCCTCACCGAGCACGACGTACCGATCGTGGAAGGCCGGTACTGCACGTTCCTGTAACCGGGGCGCGGCCGACGAGGTGCGCCTGGTGCAGCGGATCGTCGGGCTGCCCGACCGGCTGCCCATGCGGCGCGTACCCGACACCGACCTGTGGTACGTCGTCCTGGGTGTGCCCGAGGGCTCCCGGCTGGACTACCAGTTCCAGGTCAGGCGCGGCGACCACGTCGAGCGGCTCAACGACCCGCGCAACCCGAGGCGGTCGTACAGCCCGTTCGGCAGCCTGTCGGTCTGCTTCGCGCACGGCTACACCACGCCCGAGTGGACCCAACCGGACCCGGCGGCCCCGCGCGGGACGCTCACCGATCTCGTCGTGGACAGCCGCGCGCTGGGCCGCGACTGCAACGTGACGATATACCTGCCCGCGACGGTGGTCGCCTTCCTGCACCCGAAGGACCGGCTGACCGAGTACGCCGACTCTCCCGGGCACGCCCGGTTCCTCGCCGACGAACTGCTGCCCCGGCTGGCGGACGACTACCCGCTGACCGGCCAGCGCTGCCTGCTCGGCGCCAGCTTCGGCGCCGTCGCGAGCCTGTCCGCGGCGGTCCGGTCGCCCGGCACGTACGCCTCGCTCGTCCTGTTGTCCGGCTCGTTCGTCTTCACCGAGGGCGGCGCGGACCACGGCGGTGGCCCGGTGTTCGAGCCGGTGATCCGGTTCGTCAACGCCTACCGGCGCCAGCCCACCCGGGTCGCGGACCGGCTGTTCCTCAGTTGCGGCGCGTACGAGCCGCTGATCGTGCGCAACCGCGCGATGCGGCCGGTCTTCGAGTCCACCGGCATGGCGGTGCGCTATGTCGAGGCACGCGACGGCCACACCTGGGAGAACTGGCGCGATCGCCTGCGCGACGCGCTCTCGTGGGCTATCGGGCCGGATACCCAGGCCGCATAGCCGCACCAGGTTTCGGCACCCATGCCAGCGCCCATACGAGCGTCAAGGTCGGCTTGACGTGGCGGCCGCTCCCGGCGACTGCCGCTGAATTCCTGGTCAGTTCCCCTCAACCCGATCCGCTCGCTGCCGAGAGTACTCATTGCGTCGCCCCACGCAACCCCCGGGGGAGGACGCCAGGACGACGGCGGGCGCCGGCCCAGATCGTCCTGCCGGCCAGGCCACGGTCCCCCCGGTGGCCCAACCAAGGGAGAGTCGATGCGTTCGAACTCCGCCCACGCACCGTGGTCAACCCCTCGATAGAGAATGCCTGCCGGCCTGTTCGCCGCGGCGCTGGCACTGTCGGTCGGCACGGCAACTGCCCTTGCCGTCGCAGGTACCGCGTACGCCGCGGACACCTCGAAATCCGCCGGTCACACCCACCGCAAGTGGCTCGTCGACTCGGCGGTGACCACACTGCATGAGGTCAACGACACGATCGGCGCGCCGGCGGTTTGGGGCAAGAGGGACGCATTTGGCCAGCGGCTGACCGGTAGGGGCGTCGGCGTGGCACTGATCGACTCGGGCGTCGCGCCGGTCGAGGGCCTGGCCCAAGCGGGCAAGGTCGTCAATGGTCCCGACCTGTCGTTCGAGTCCCAGACGGCCGACCTGGCCCATCGGGACACGTTCGGGCACGGCACCCACATGGCGGGGATCATTGCCGGCCGGGATCCGGACGTCCCCGCCGGTGCGGAGAACGACCCGCGGTACTTCGTCGGCGTGGCCCCGGACGCGAGGCTGGTCAACTTGAAGGTCGCCTCGGCCGACGGAGCCACCGACGTGTCGCAGGTCATCGCCGCGATCGACTGGGCGGTTGCGCACCACGATGACCCCGGCCTGAACATCCGGGTGATCAACCTGTCGTTCGGCACGCACTCGGCGCAGGACCCGCGGCTGGACCCGCTGTCCTTTGCGGTGGAGTCCGCGTGGCGGGCCGGCATCGTGGTGGTGGTCTCGGTCGGCAACGACGGTGCCGCCGCGACCCGGGTTACGATGCCCGCGATCAACCCGTACGTGATCGCGGTGGGCGGCGCGGACACCGCCGGCACGATCAAGCAGGACGACGACACCGTCGGCGGGTTCAGCACCCTCGGCAACGCCGCCCGGCACGCCGACCTGGTTGCCCCGGGCCGCTCGCTGGTATCGCTGCGCGACCCCGGTTCGTTCGTCGACGCCAACTACCCGACCGGCCTGATCGACAACGGTACCGGCAGGTTCTTCAAGGCAGCGGCACCTCCCAGGCTGCGGCGGCGGTCTCCGGCGCGGTCGCGCTGCTGCTGCAGCAGCGCCCTGGCCTAACCCCCGACCAGGTCAAGCGGCTGCTGACCAGCACCGCGCAACCCCTGTCCGGCGCCGACCCGATCGCCCAAGGGGCCGGCGAGCTCAACATCAAGGCGGCCGTCGGCGCGCCCACCCCGGCCAGGGCTGGGCAGTCCTTCCCCGCGGCGCTGGGCACCGGTTCGCTGGAGGCCGCCCGCGGCAGCGCGCACGTGGCCGACCCCGAGACCGGCGTCGAGCTGACCGGCGAGCAGGACATCATGGGCCAGCCCTGGGACCCGGCGACCTGGACCGTGGCGTCGGCCGCGGGGACGGCCTGGTCCGGTGGCGTGTGGAACGGCAACGCCTGGGCCGGACCGGACTGGAGCGGCTCGTCGTGGGCGACCCGCACCTGGTCGTCGACCAACTGGTCGGCGCGCACCTGGTCCGGCAGCTTCTGGCAGGCCCGTACCTGGTCGGCGCGCACGTGGTCGGCGCGCACGTGGAGCGGCTGCAACTGGAGTTCCACCACCTGGCAGTGAGCGACCAACTCACCGCGTGCCTGTAGGAGACCGAGGACGGCAATGAACCGACGGACGGAACCGAACACCGGAGAAACCTCTGCCGGGTACCTGCGGTGGTGGTCCCGTCCGGACAGTCGCGTCGCGGCGCTCAGCATCCTGCTGGGCGCCGCGGCCCTCGCGGTCAACGGCACGCTGCTGTTCAGCGGTGGAATCCCGGGCCCGAACCGAGGCGCGAGCATGCTGTGGCCGCCTGTGCTGCTCGTGATGTTCTGCATCACCGAGGGCTTCGCCATCCATTTCCGGGTCCGCCGGGGTGGCCACGCCATCAGCGTGACCGAGATCCCGATGGTCCTCGCGCTGTTCACCATCGCCCCGGTCCTGGTCGTCCTCGCCCGGACCGTCGGGGGCGCGGTCGGTCTGGCACTGCTGCGCCGCCAACGAGGCACGAAACTCGCGTTCAACACCGTGCTGATCAGTCTCCAGGCGACCGTCGCCATCCAGGTGTTCGGCACCCTCGCGCGCCCGGGGGCCGGGCTCGCCCACCCGCGTGACTGGCTGGCGACGTACGCCGCCATGCTCGGTGCGGACGTCCTCGCGGTGGTGCTCGTCACCGCCGCCATCTCGCTGCACGACGACCCTTCGGAATGGCGGCGCCTGCCGTCGGCGCTGCGCGGCCTCCCGCTCGTGGTGGTGGCCACCAGCATCGCGCTGATCGGCGCGCTCGCGGTCCAACACAACCCCTGGGCATTGACGCTACTGGTCATCGTGTCCTGTGTGGTCTATCCGGCCTACCGCGGCCACGTCCGGCAGAGCCAGGGACACGCGCAGGTCGAGGGGCTCTACGCCTTCACCAACGCCCTGGACAGCTCCCTGGACACCGGTCAGCTCGTGCGCGTCATCCTCGGCCAGATCCGCGACGAGCTGCGAGCCGGAACCGCCGAGCTGATCGTGCCCGCCTCAGGAACGGAGCCGGGAGCCCGAATCCGCATGTCCGGCCAGGGAGAACTCGACGAGTCACCGTACCGGGAATCCCCGGTCCCCGCCTGGTGGGCGCCGGCCGCGGCGGGCCGGCCGGTACTGCTCCCCGCGCGCGACAGCAACGTGGCGCCCGCTCCGGCTGGGCACCCGGTGGACGGGATCGCCCTGCCGGTGCCGCTCGGCGAGGGGGTCACCGCCATCCTTCTGGTCACCGATAGCCTGCCCGACATCCCGACTTTCGCCGAAGACCATCTTCGGCTGCTGCGCGCGATGGCCAACCACGCCAGCGTGTCGCTGGCCAACGCCCGCCTGGTGGAGCGGTTGCGCCAGGAGGCCGCCGAGAAGGAACACCTCGCTCTGCACGATCCACTCACCGACCTGCCCAACCGCCGGCAGTTCCACCGCCTCCTCGCCGGGGCACTGCACCGGTCCACACCGACCGGTGATCCCGGCGGCCGCACCGCGGTCATGATGATGGACCTGGACCGCTTCAAGGAGATCAACGACGCCCTCGGCCACGACACCGGCGACGCGCTGCTCCGCGAGGTGGGTGACCGGCTTCGGCGACGGCTCGCCGACCGTGGTGCCGTGGCCCGCCTCGGCGGCGACGAGTTCGCGATGCTGCTCAACGTCGCCTCGCCCGATGACGCCATTGCCGTGGGCCACGAGTTGATGCGCCACCTGGAGCGCCCGGTCCATATCGGGCACCTCACCCTCGACCCGCGTGCGAGCATCGGCATCGCCCTCGCGCCCGACCACGGGGACGACCCGGGCACCCTGCTGCGGCGGGCCGACGTGGCGATGTACGCGGCCAAGGAGAGCCGCTCCGGCGTACGGATCTACCAGGCCACCGACGACCAGAACACGCCACACCGGCTCGCCCTCATCGGAGACCTCCGCGAAGCCGTCGCCCGCCGGGAGCTTCTCGTGTTCTTCCAGCCCATGGGCGAACCCGCCGCCGGAGCCGTTGTCGGCGCTGAGGCACTGGCCCGCTGGCGCCACCCCGACCAAGGTTTCGTCCCGCCCGACCAGTTCATCCCGCTCGCCGAGCATTCCGGGCTCATCCGCCCGCTCACCCTGCACGTCCTGGAAGTGGCGCTACGCCAGCGCGCAGCGTGGCGACGGGCCGGCCTCCACCTGAACATCGCGGTCAACCTCTCGCCCAACACCCTCCTGGACGACACCCTCCCGGACGCCATCGTCTGGCTGCTCTCACAAACTGGAACGCCACCGGCCGCGTTGACTCTGGAGATCACGGAGAGCAGCCTCATGGCCGACCACGACCGGAGTCTGGCCACCCTCAACCGGCTACACGCCCTCGGCGTCAAAATCTCCATCGACGACTTCGGTACCGGATACTCCTCACTCGGTCGGTTGCGCGACCTCCCCATCCACGAAGTCAAGATCGACAAGTCGTTCGTCCAACGCGCCGCCGTCGACGCTCACGACCGCGCCGTCGTCCGGTCAGCTGTGCAACTGGGCCACGCGCTCGACCTCCACGTCGTCGCCGAGGGCGTCGAGGACGAAGAAACCTACAAATTCCTCGTCCAGGAAGGGTGCGACATCGTCCAGGGCTACTTCCTCTCCAAACCACTGCCCGGCGATGAATTCATCGCCGGGATACAGCACAACACGGCTGCCCGAAGCGGGCACATGAACCTCGTTCGGCCCCTCTTCCCAGCCGCAATCGGGGCGGTCAACGGTAGCCGGCGGGGTACGACGCGCTGACGATCGATAGGCCGGGCGTGCCTATGTCTCCGGCCGGCTGTCCGGCTCGACGGTCCATCCGCCCGTGGCCGCCAACCGCTCGGCGACGCGCCCAGGACCTGGAACCCGCGACCGCGGCCGATGTCGGCGGCGGCCGCCACCAGCGCGGTCTTTCCCGACCCCGGCGGCCCAACCAGCGGACCAGGCCGCCGGAGCCCGCAGCCGCCCCGGCCGACGAGCCGGTCCAGTTCCCGAAGCTCGGCCGACCGGCCGACCAGAGCCACCCACCGAGGGTACGCCGCCCGCCGAGGCCGGGTGCCTAGCCCTTCCAGAGCGCGGGTTTGCGACGCGATCGGCCGATCAGCGGCGGTCAGCAGCCTTCCAGCACGACCGCCAGTCCCTGGCCGACGCCGATGCAGATCGCGGCCAGTCCGTAGCCACCGCCCCGGGCATGCAGGGCATGCGCGAGGTGACCGACGATCCGAGCGCCTGAGGCACCCAGCGGGTGCCCGATCGCGATTGCGCCGCCGTGGACGTTCACGATCGCCGGGTCCAGGTCGCGCCACTCCGACAGACAGGCAAGGGCCTGCGCGGCGAACGCCTCGTTCAGCTCGACCATGGCAAGGTCCCCCCAGCCGATCCCGGCCCGCCGGAGCGCGACCTCGGCCGCCTCGACGGGGCCCGCACCGAAGAACTGCGGATCGATCGCGGCGACGCCCCGGGAGACCAGCCGCGCCATCGGTACGCGGCCGGCAAGCTCGGCTCCCACGGCGGTCCCGAGGAGCAGGGCGGCCGCGCCGTCGTTGAGCGGCGAGGCATTGCCGGCCGTCACCGTACCGTCGACACGGAACGCCGGCTTCAGCTTGGCGAGCACCTCGCGTGTCGTGGCGCGGCGGATCGACTCGTCCTCGGACAGCTCGACTCCCGGCAGGGTAATCACCTCCGCTGCGAACGCGCCGCTGTCCCATGCGGCTGCGGCCCGGCGATGGCTCTCCAGTGCGAAAGCGTCCTGCGCCTCCCGACCGATGCGGTACCTGTCCGCAAGCAGCTCGGTCGCCGCGCCGAGGGAGACGGTCCACTGCGGGTTCATCGCCGGGTTGACCATCCGCCAGCCCAGGGTCGTGGAGTGGAGGGTCTCGTGTCCGGCCGGGTATCCCTTCGCCGGCTTGAGCAGTACCCACGGGGCGCGGCTCATCGACTCGACGCCGCCGGCAACCGCCACATCGATGTCGCCGATCGCCGCGGCGCGGTTCGCCGCGATCACCGCCTCCAGGCCCGAACCGCAGAGACGGTTCAGGGTTACGCCCGGCACCGAAGTTGGCAACCCGGCGAGCAGCGTGGCCATGCGGGCGACGTCGCGGTTGTCTTCCCCGGCACCGTTCGCGTCGCCGAAGAAGACATCGCCGATCCTCGCGGCGTCGAGCGCCGGCGCCCGGTCGACCAGGCCTCGGACCACGCCCGCGGCGAGGTCGTCGGGACGGACCCCGGCCAGCGCCCCGCCATAGCGACCGATCGGGGTACGGACCGCGTCGAGGACGAAGACGTCCGGCATGTCATATCTCCCAACAAGGTGTCGACAGTCTAGGTCACACTACCTTTTCTTCTCTCGGCTGGACCAGTTAGTGTCGACAACTCAGGCAGGCCGGGCCCCAGAACCGCGAGTTCCAGCCGTAGCCACCGCCGAGGATGAACCCTCCGATGCCGACGGTCGGCGCGTGGCCGGTCGGGAAGAAGAGCCCGTGTTCGAGCAGCATCGTGTTGATCGCGGGACCCTTCGCCGCAGGCTGCACAGCGGCGACCCGGTTCTCGACGTCGACGTCGATCGCCTGCAGCTTCGAAAGGTCGATCAGCAATCCACCGTCGCGGACCCCGTTTCCCACCCAGCTGTGCCCACCGGAGCGGACGCTGATCCGCAGTCCGCCTTCGCGAGCCCGACCGCCTTGACGACGTCGCTCTCATGCTCGGCGATCACGATGAGGTCCGGATACCGATCCGGCTTGCGGGCGTTCCATACCGCGTCCAGCCGCGCCTGCTCGTACCCGTCCTCCCCGCGGCGCAGCACGTGACCCTGGATGGAGTGGATCGACTTGGGGTCAGACACGGGTGGCTCTCCTGGAGGGTTGAGGCGAGGCAGGCTCGGTGGCGTCGGTGTCGCGGCGGGTATCCGAGCGACGCTAGTAAAATAGTGTCGACACTTCTCGCTCGTCAACGGTTCCCCAGCTGTCGGGACTACCACAGTGTCGACAGCGCAGCTATTGTGCATGCATGGTCCGCCCGGTCCGACCGGAGTTCGAACGAGTAGGCAGGGACACGCGATGAGTAGCCGCACGGTGCAGACGGCGCCCGACCGCGCCGCGGAGCTGGTCCGGCTGTTGAAGCTGAACGAGCGCCGGGAGCCGGCTGTCGTCCAGATCGCGACGTGGGTCGGGCTCGGCATCATCGAGGGGCGGCTGCTTCCGGGTGAAGATCTGAACAGCGTCGACCTCTCGCACCGGTTCCGCTGCAGCCGGACCCCCGTCCGGGAGGCGCTCATGCTGCTGGAGCAGGAGGGCCTGGTCGAGATGCGGGCCCGCCGCCGCCCCCGGGTCGCCGCCTTCACCCGCAAGCGGGTCGAGGACATCTACTTCGTCCGGCAGCATCTGCTGGCCCTCGTCGGCCGGCTGGTGGCCCAGAACGCGACAGCCGAGGATGTGGAGGACCTGCGGGCGCGGCTCAGGGAGATGGAGGCGGATGCCGCCGCGGGCGATGTCGACAACTACTTCTGGCGTCACGTCACGCTGCAGGAGCGGATGACCGAGATCGCCGGCAATGAGGCGCTGAAGACCATCCTGGACTCGCTCGCGCTGCGCACGCTCGTCCTGCGGCACGCGAGCCTCGCCCAGCCTGGCCGGCTGGCGGCGAGCGTGGCCGATCAGATCCGCATCTTCGACGCGATCGAGCAGCGCGACGGCGAACTGGCCGCGATCCTGCTCTCCCGTGCGACGGTGGCGGCGTTCGGCGCGATCGAGCTCAGCGCCTGGGCGGAGATGCAGGGCGAAGCGAGCGCCGACGGCGGGTCACAACCGGCCGGTACCGGGTCGGCGGCTGCGACCCAGCGCGGTGGATGACTCGTGCGGGGCAAGGTAGGTCCGGAACACCCCGCCCGGGTCGTACTTGCCCCGCAGTTGTTCGAGGCGGTCGGCCTGCGCCGGGTCGAGGCCGCGGTCGGGCCGGTCGCCGGGGTTGGCGTCGGAGAACTGGGTGCCGTCCGCCACGGCGGCCATCTCGTCCAGTGCCGCGTGGGCCCACTGCTCGTTGCGCAGATCGTCCGCCGGGTCCGTCCACACCGCGTTGGGCGAGAAGTACAGCCGGGACTGGGTTGACCAGCACGCGGTGGGACGTGGCTGGACATGTCCCCACAGCATCCACAACAGGAAGCTCTGTCGTGTCGGCAAGCTGTCGAGAATGTGTCGCCCGGCATGCAGGATGTCCGGCGCGGGAGCGTCGGTCCAGATGCCGTCAACGGCGTAGCGGTTGCCTTTCGGCATCATCATGTCGGAGAACGCGTACAGGTCGGCGAGAGTCGACGGGACGCGCTCGGTTTTCCGGATCGCCCGGGCGAGGAACGGCTGCGTACCGGTGACCGTGACCGGTACCGGATCGGACCTCCTCGTACGCCCGGACTGGGCCGCGCTCGGCGGTGCGCTGCCGGGACGGGTCGCCACGGTACGGTTCAGCGGCCCGCGCACCGACTACCACCTCGACACCCCGGCCGGCACCGTGATGATCCGCGAGGCCGGGCCGCCACGCCTGGCAGTCGGCGACGCGGCCCGCTGGGTGCTGCGCCGCGAGTGGCTCGTTTAGCATCTTCCGGGCCGGGAAGGCGGACAGCGGAGGCGATACCCCATGTCAGACAGCGAACAGACCTTCGAGCCCGGCACCGTCCACGGGCGGCCAGACGGCGGCCAGGTATCCGGGCCAACCGAGCAGCTCGGAGTAGAACTTCGCCAAGGCGCCGGGGTCCGGCGCTTCGTCGGCGTCGCGCCAGCGGTGCTGCCGCGGGCATTGAACCTCGTTCATCGTGGTGTTGTGGCAGTTCACGGCGTGGTTTGACAGGACTGTTGATTCTGCTTTGTGGCAGGCCGGGGTCTTGATCATGTTGGTCGGGTGCCTGGAGAGACGACGGTCTATGCGGCAAACGGGGTGTGCTCAAGGTAGTAGACGGTCAGCACGGCCTTGATCATGCGGGTGCAGCGGCCCGGACGGCAGCGCAGTTCGGTGGCCAGCACCCGGAACCATTTCAGCTGGGCGTTGCCGCGTTCGCCGAGGCAGCGCAGGCTGGCGTGTAGCCGGTTGGCTTCGCGTTGCTCGGCGGTCAACTGCCCGCCGCGGGGTCGGCGAAAGCCCGTGGCCACGTCGCCCAGGCCGAGGTAGCCCAGGTCCGCCAACAGCCCCAGCAGCTTGCCGATCTTCGCGGGCAGGCCGTGGCGGCGCGCGGCGGTGATGTCGTTGACCTTGCCGGGTAGGG
>WNGG01013290.1_pt1 | contig 13476 bp, 9 predicted proteins | sample 5400661 | NCBI WGS metagenome assembly WNGG01 (sample SAMN13153372, study PRJNA577476) | soil metagenome | isolation source: 100 cm soil or saprolite under Garry oak tree replicate 1 | place: USA:California | collected 2016-06-15
CCACGTGCGTTCAAATTTGACGCTCAATTTGGGCCTGCGTTACGAGATGGCTACTGTGCCGACAGAGATTCAAGACAAATTATCGAACCTCCGCAACCTCACGGACGCCAAGCCAACGCTCGGTTCCCCTTATTTTTCAAACCCCACACTGCGCAACTTCGAACCTCGCATCGGCTTTTCCTGGGATCCGTTTCGCAACGGCAAGACGGCGGTCCGCGGAGCGATAGGAATGTACGACGTTCTGCCTCTCACATACCAGTTTGAGACTCTTACTATCTTACCGGCCCCGTTCTTTGCGCAAGGCAGGGTGTCGGGACTACAGACTGGAACCTTTCCGACAGGTGCGTTTCCGTTGTTGCAATCCAACCGTTTCCGGTATGCACACGTAGACCCCAATCCACCCCGCAACTACATCATCCAGTGGAACTTCAACGTCCAACGCGAACTGGCCCGCAACCTCACGGCACTGGTAGGCTACGTCGGCTCTAGGGGTGTACATCTGCCCTTCCGCGTGGAAGATGTCAATATGGTCCTTCCAGCTTCTTCGACTTCGCAAGGATACCTCTGGCCCTCGCCAGTGGGCAGTGGAACCGCGTTGAATCCGAATCTGGGTCAGATTAGCGCATTGTTCTGGAATAACAACTCGTATTATCACGCTCTACAGACACGGCTTTCGAAAAACATGAGTCACGGTCTGCAAATCGGGGGCTCTTACACCTGGTCTAAGAGCATTGACGACGGCTCCTCTACGCTCGCCGGCGACGCGTATGCGAATTCAATTGGGAGCCTGCCGTTCTTTGATTTAAGGTTAGGGCGCGGGCTGTCGGACTTTGATGTCCGACACAACGCGGTCATTTACTACACATGGGAGATCCCAACCTCGCCGAATCTCTCAGGTTTACCCCACACGATAGCAAGTGGCTGGCAGTTAGGGGGAATCTACGAAGCCAGTTCTGGATTTCCGTTTAGCGCTTTGGTTGGCGGGGATCCTCTAGGGGTGAACAACGGTACCGTGTTTGATTATCCCGATCGTGCCAGTGGACCGGGATGCTCATCCCTGGTCAACCCGGGGAACGCCCTTAATTACATCAAGCTGCAATGTTTTGCGTTTCCCAACCCAAGCAACCGGCTGGGAAATGCGGGGCGGAACATTCTGATAGGTCCGGGGCTTTCCAACTTTGATCTGTCGCTGTTCAAGAACAATCGTGTCCCAAGGATTTCGGAGCAATTCAACGTGCAATTCCGGATCGAACTTTTCAACGTTTTAAACCACACGAACTTTGCCCCTCCACTAAAGAACAACAACCAGAACTCGGCGTGCTGTGTGATTATGAATCAAACTGGAAATCCAATCTCGACAGCCGGGAGGCTTGATTCGACTTCAACTACTTCCCGGCAGATTCAGTTTGGACTCAAATTCACATGGTGATCAGGACTGGCGATTCAAGGCGAACATGATTGTCCGTCCTGGGGACGAAGATGGCGGCGCGGTTACTGCGCTTACTTGCTGCGGGGCTAGAGCGTCGACTTCCTGCTCCAGAAGCCCAGACGTTTTCATACATACGATCCAATTGGAGGACGAAGAAGATGAAAAGAGGTTTTGCGATTCTGTTGATGGCCATTATGTGCGGAGCCGGGTTGCCGGCGCAGGAGAATACGCCTCTGCGTCTTGTAACAACGATTCCCCTGCCTGGCGTGAGCGGGCGATTCGACCACTCCGCCGTGGACTTGGAAGAGCAGCGTCTTTTCATTACGGGGCGTGACGCGAATACGCTAGAAGTGATTGATCTTCGCGCGGGGCGGCACGTGCAAAGCCTCCCTGGATTCCCGCAGCCTCAGGGCGCCTACTACGTTCCTTTCGCGAAAAAGCTTTTCGTGAGCACTAGGGACGACGGGGCGTGCAAGGTCCTTAGTGGGGATTCCCTGAAGATTATTGACTCCATAAAACTTTCTATCGGCGCCAACGTCATCGCCTACGACCCAGAGGCCAAGTCCCTATATATTGGCCACGGGGGCAGACAAGTCGGAGACGCCCCGACAGTGAAACGGGACCCAGGTCAGATTGCCATCTTGGATGCGGCTAGCGGCAAACAAATCGGAAACATCGAATCGGATCCAGAGCTGCGTCCGGGAGCCATTGTGGTCGAACAACTCGGCTCGAGATTGTTTACCACAAATGCGCTCGGGAGCCAGATCGTCATCATCACCAGCTTTTCGACCGTCGCTGGCATCGACCGCCTGTTGTACGACGCGGACAACAAGCGCCTCTACTCAACGGGATCTGCAAAATCGGGTGAGCACGAAGGGTCCATCGAAGTGTACAAGCAAATTGACGCCGACCATTACGAATTGATCACCCGAATGCCGACCGGACCAGATGGAGGCACATCGTTGCTGGTCCCCCAGACCGGTCGGCTTTATGTGGCGCTTCCACGTTACGAGCAGAGGAACGCGGAAATACGGGTGTATGACACACGGCCGTGATCGCCTCAGGAGACGTAGGAGAGTTCGCCGGTCCACTGGCGGCGTATAGAAACTGATGGAGAGGATGGACCAAACTGGAAATCCAATCACGACGGCATGGGGGCGTGATTCAACATCGACTCCATCACTGTGAGTCCCAGTTTGGCCTTAAACAAGTATGTTGATCATGACAAGCAGTGCAAGGCGAACATTTAGACAGTTGGAAAGTGCCCTTTTACCGGCCGTGAAGGTTGTTCTAGTAACTCTCTTCATCGGTTCCGGCCTTGTTCCGAGTCTCTGCGCGCAACAGCCTCTGGCGGAAGATCGCGGTTCTGTCGGACTTGCGCAGTCGTTGCGGCGGCTACAGACCACTGGCCGCATCGTCTACATGATTGCCCACCCTGACGACGAAGATGGCGGCACCGTTACCATGCTTAGTCGCGGGGAGGGTTACACGGTCACCTTCCTAGCCCTGAGCCGAGGCGAGGCTGCGGGTGACGCCGTGAGCAACGATTTCGGTCCCCCACTTGGTATTCGGCGAACTATTGAATTGATCCGTTCCTCCGACTACTACGGCGCCCGCCTTCGAGTGTCTCGTTTTCTTGATTTCGGCCTTTCCAAGACCCTGGCGAAGACCCTCCGTTATTGGAACGAGGAAGACGCACTCCGCGACATGGTTCGATTCATTCGCCAAGAGCGCCCGCACGTGGTGCTTTCTCGCTGGCAAGGGAACACAGGTGATCGGCTCGGCAATCACGAGGCTGATGGAATCATCGCTCAGCGAGCTTTTGAAGCCGCGGGTGACCCCTCGCGGTTCCCTGAGCAGATTGCCGATGGGCTCGATCCGTGGCAACCGCTAAAGTTATACAGCGACAATCGGACTGAAAGCGACAATTGGACGGTCAAGGTGGACTCCGCGGTATACGACCCGCTGCTTGGACGCACTTATGGACAGATCGCTCACGAAGGCTTAGGGCAGCAGGTCTCGCAATCCGCTGTTGGACCAATTGTTCCAGTGGGCTGGCCGTCGGTCAGCTATTACAAACTGGACCGCTCCAGCGTAGGGATGGCGGACAAAGAATCGGATTTCTTCGAGCGCATAGAAGTCTCGCTCAAGAAATACCCGGAACTCGAAAAACACGTGGCGGAAGCAGTTGCGGCTTTCCATGCCCAACATCCCGAAGCTTGCGTCGCTCCTCTCGGTCGTGCACTACAAGCGGTGCGCCAACTCTCCTCTTCCGGGAAGAAAAGTCTGGACCTTTCCATCAAGGAGAAGCAGCTACAAACCGCCTTGGCGCAGGCCTTGGGGGTTCAGTTCGAAGCCTTGGTGGAGGCGGACCGGCCGAGTCGCGCATCCGGGGAATACAAGGCGGTTCGCACTCCATTCACCTTTAGCCCAGGCGACACCTTCCGGGTGCTTGTGAACTTCCGCGCATCCCCAAACAAAAACGTTGAGGTAAGAGAAATCAAACTGCTCGCACCAGATGGTTGGAATATCAAGACGTTAGCGCCAAATCGATTCGAGGTTACCATTCCGACGGACGCCAGCTTTACCAGTGCTTTCTGGATCCGTGATTCGATCGGCGATGGATATTATCGCATCACTCGTCCCGAACTTCTCGGCGCGCCAATCACTCCCTCTCCCCTGCAGGCGAAGCTGACGTATTTGGTCGACGGTGCAGAGGGATCCATCGATGCCGATGTTCAAACGAGCTCGTGGTCGCCGTCGATGTGACGTGATCTGCTCGGTCCACAACTTTCGTGATGGGTCGACCGAAGGCACGCTTCGGCTAGAGCTGCCAGAAGGCTGGACTTCAGATCCGCCAACAGCGTCGTATTCATTTCAGAAGCAGAACGAAGAGGCTGACCTGCTCTTTCACATCGTACCTCCCTCCAACTTGGAGGATGTGGAATACCACATTCAGGCCGTGGCTGAATCCAGTGGCCGGACTTATCGCAACAGCTTTGTGCCAGTGACCGAGCCAGGCCTTCAAACCGTCTATATGGAAGAGCCGGCAAGACTGACTTTACGTCCGGTCGATGTTCAGATTCCATGCGTGCGTGTGGGTTACGTCATGGGCACCGGCGATGAGGTTCCTGCGGCGTTGCGCCTCCTTGGGTTCGACGTTGACCTCCTAGATCGTGATGCCCTGGCGCTGGGGAATCTTTCGCGATACACCACCATCGTCCTTGGTGTGCGCGCGTATCTGGCCCGTGAAGATTTGAGGACATACAACTGGCGACTACTGGATTATGTGAAGAACGGCGGAGTCCTCGTCGTCCAGTACAACACTGAGGAATTCGGCAGCAGCAATTATGGTCCTTATCCTTACTCAGAGGCTGGCGCTGCGCAGGACGTCACTGAGGAGGATTCGCCGATCAAAGTACTCGAGCCGAATCACCCAATCCTAAACTATCCCAACAAGATCGGGCCGAAAGATTTCGACGGTTGGCTAGAAAAGCGGGGACTGCGATTTGCCCCCTCTTGGGACGAACGATACGTTGCTGTCCTCTCCACTCATGATCAGGGCCAAAAACCTCAGGCAGGGGGGTTGTTAGTGGCTCGGTACGGAAAAGGACTTTACGTCTACAACGGTTATGCGCTCTATCGGCAGATTTCATTCGCAGTGCCGGGTGGTGTCCGCCTGTTCGCAAATCTCCTTGCGCTCGGCTTGCCCGACGCCGGCTGGCGGAAGAGTGTCTCGCCCAATTGACATATCGCGTCCAATAAGGGGCGCAGATCAACCTCATATATGCAAAACCGGACGAGTTTTGACGAAATCGCGGATTGTTTCATGATTCCCAACGTCCGTAGCAGGCGAAGTATAGCGCCCTGTCACTCCACGGTCAAAGTAGACAGCGTGTTACTCCGCGCTCTAACCCGTTTGTCATGAATGGCTATCCGCGTTATCGACACTTGTTTTCGATGTGATGCATAGAGCATTGTGATGCTTTGGCGTTTTGACGCAGAGTACAAGCTAAGGGGTTGCCCATGCGATAGCCGCTCGGAACAGACGTGTCCACCCAGAAGCGCGGTTAGCACGGTCCGAGGCTCTTTATGAGCGGAGGGGACAGGTTCCTTTCGCTAGCGGTTGAGTGCTCCGATGACATCGCGTTTGATGCCGAAAAGGGAGGCATCTACGTCCCGGGCAGCGAAGGATTTACGTCAGTGCTCCAGCAGAAGTCCGCGGACCAGTATGAGTTGCTAGCGAAAGTTCCCGGCGAGCCGGGCGCGAAGACGTGCCTGCTCGTGCCGAGTCTCGCTCGTTTTTGCGTGGCTGTTTCACCTGGTGACACTAAGGCCGCCGGAAAAGTTTTGATTTATCGAGTGGTGTCGTAGCGTGGCGTCTGAGGCGCATGTAGCAGCACGAAAGTTCCTCTGTTCGCGGAACATCTGTCGAGAGTGTTGACGTTCGAATGGCAAGGGAGGTCGTAATGATCAATCACGGGGCAAGAGAAGGGTGGGGGCCGGGACTCCGGACCTCTGTCGTGATGCTGCTTTTGTTCTTTGGCTCAATCAGCCCCGTTGCGGCTCAGGAGGCGGGCGGAACCATCGTCGGCACTGTGACGGACCCGAGCGGGGCCGCCGTGGCAAACGCCAACGTGACCGTCAAGAATGTCGCCACGGGTGTCGAGCGCAATTCGACAACGAATGCCGACGGCGTCTACGCTGCGCCCAATTTGATTCCAGGCGCCTACGAAATCACCGTGACTGCGACGGGATTTGCGACCGCCGCAGTGCAAGGTGTCGGTTTGTTAGCGGGCGAACGGCGCGAAGTCAACGTCGACATGAAGCTCGGACAGGTCTCCGACAAAGTCAGCGTAGTCAGCTCGGAAATCTCCGACGTTCAATTGGCTTCTTCTGAAGTGCGTGGCGTGGTGGATTCTCACACCGTTAACGAATTGCCACTCAACGGACGCGATTGGACCTCGTTGACCCTCCTGGAGCCCGGCGTGGCGCAGGTGCGGACGCAAAAAGCCTTGGGCGTGAGTAACGACCGGCCCAACCGTGGGCTGGGCACGGACGTGACGATAGGCGGGAACCGCCCTCAGGGAAACAACTATCAGCTCGACGGAGTCAGCATCAATGATTATAGCTCAGGGGCGCCGGGAAGTGTTACAGGTGGAGTACTGGGTGTGGATGCCGTGCAGGAGTTTTCGGTGGTGACGAGCAACGCGCCTGCCAACTATGGAAAAACTTCTGGAGGCGTAATCAATGCGGCGTCCCGCTCCGGTACGAATGCCCATCATGGATCGGCCTACGAATTCATTCGGAATAGCAAGCTCGACACTCGCAATTTCTTTGACACGGCGAAAGACGCGTCCGGAAACCTGATCGTCCCACCCTTCAAAAGAAATCAGTTCGGCGCAACCGCCGGAGGACCAATCATCAAGGATCGCACTTTCTTCTTCGGCGATTACGAGGGCTTGCGCCAGAGTCTCAGTCAGACCAATACCATCACGGTCCCTTCGCAGAACGCCCACAATGGCATCCTCGTCAGCAGTAACGTCACCGTGGATCCAAAGCTCGTGCCATACCTTAACCTATTTCCCCTCCCGAGTTCCCCGACGACAGGAGATACCGGTACTTTCAGTTTCGTCGCGAAACAAGTCACCAATGAAGATTTTGCCACCGGGCGGATCGATCACAGGATATCAGCGTCGGACAATCTTTTTGGAACCTACGTCTTTGATAGGGGGCAGCAACAAAATCCGGACGCCTACAATTTCAAACTGATTGGGAACCATTCGAGCCGCCAGACCTTTGCGTTGGAGGAATCCCATATCTTCGCGCCGGCACTCGTAAGCACGGCACGCTTCGGGTTTAATCGCGACGTGGTGATTGCCTTCACTACCCTGTCTGCGATTAACCCTGCCGCCGCAGACACGACTCTCGGATTCAATCCGGGCCTGCCAGTCGGAATCATCACCGTGGGTTCAGGCGTTACGCAATTCTCCGGGGGCTTGGGTGCGATCTCCGCGTACCGCTTTCACTACAACTCTTTTCAGGCTTATGACGATCTCTTCTGGACGCGGAACAAGCACTCTTTGAAATTTGGTTTTTATGCCGAACGCATGCAATCTAATCAATTCACTCAGGGGGCCAGTCCCAACGGCTTTTACACATTTGGGTCACTGTCGAACTTCTTGCAGAACATACCCACTACGTTTCAAACGTTGCTCGGTACATCCCGCACGCCACGTGATCTTCGACAGAGTGTGTTTGGCGGGTACCTCCAGGATGATTACAAGATCAGGCCCCGGCTGACTCTAAATCTTGGGCTTCGCTACGAGATGGCCACCGTGCCGACGGAAACAGCCAACCAACTCTCTACTCTTGTCAATTTTACAGATACGACGCCGCATCTCGGCTCGCCGTACTATTCGAATCCTACATTGAGAAACCTCGCGCCTCGCGTGGGATTTGCTTGGGATCCTTTCGGGCGCGGGAAAACGTCTGTTCGTGGCGCGTTCGGCATTTACGATGTGCTGCCGTTGCCCTACCAGTTCCAACTCCTGACCTTGCTTTCTGCCCCGTTTACGGAAGGTGCGAGCACCCCCGTCGTTGCTGGCGACTTCCCTTCTGGGGGCTTCGCAAAAGCAAGCAACCCTACCAACCTGCGCAACGCGTACGTCGAACAGAACCCGCACCGCAGCTACGTCGAGCAGTGGACTTTGAACATTCAACGCGAGGTAATTCGCAATCTCACGGTCACGGCAGGCTACGTCGGTTCACACGGCGTCCACCTGCCTTTCCATGCAGACGAAATCAACGATATCCAGCCCAGCCTTACTTCTGCAGGGTACCTTTGGCCGGGTCCGGGCGTCACCGGGACGCGCCTCTTCCCTAACCTCGGCGGCCAAGTCAGCACGGTCCAATGGTCTACTTCATCGACCTATCACGGCCTGAATCTTTCGGCGATCAAGCGTCTCAGTCATGGGGTTCAATTCCAGGGCTCCTACACTTTTTCGAAGAGCATCGATACGGGATCGTCAGGAATCGCGGGTGACACGTTCGGGAATTCCGTTTCCAGCCCCCCGCTGTTCAATCCCCAAGTACGCAGAGGTCTTTCGGACTTCGATGTGCGGCACGTTGGCGCTATCAATGCTATTTGGTTGGTTCCAAGTCCTGCGAACTGGAGCGAGGTCTCGAAGTGGTTCGCATCGGGTTGGCAGATCGGTGGTATTTACACCATTACCAGCGGACTACCCTTCACTCCCACGATCGGCGGCGATCCACTTGGCCTGAAGGGTGCGGACCTCTACGCGTTCCCGAATCGTGTTTCTGGATGCGATCCGGTCAATTCAAACTTCAAGAGTAACGGGCTGCATTATCTGAACTTGAATTGCTTCACCCTTCCCACAGCGCCGGCGTCCATGGCATCGTCGTGCAAACCATTCGCAGGGGCTACAGCGGCTGCACCTGCGGGCCAGGTCTATTGTGCCAATCTCTTCGGCAACTCCGGCCGCAACACCGTGAGCGGTCCAGGTCTCCAGGATTTTGATTTTTCCTTGTTCAAGAACAACCCAGTTCATCGGATCTCGGAAACGTTCAATGTGCAGTTTCGCTGGGAGGTCTTCAACATCTTCAATCACGCAAATTTAAATCCACCCGCGCCTGGCGCGCGCCAGGTCTTTGCGACATCGGGAGCTTTGAACAACGCCGGACTGCTGACTAGTCCCACGATCACAACTTCACGTCAGATGCAGTTCGCCTTGAAGTTTATTTGGTAGGCGGTGCAATGGAATTCCAACACTAGCTGCATTCAATTAAAGGAGAGTGAAATGGGAGTCTTGAAGAGAATGAATTGGGCATTGACGCTGCTGCTGGTTTTTGGGAGCACGCTTTTGGTCTCGGCGCAGGAAGACAAGAAGATCTATGCGCAGAAGCTTCTGGATGAGACGCTCGCCAAGCACAAGGATGTGGTGATCATGGCTATGCACGTCACGCCGCCGGGCAAGACGGAAAATGTCATCATTGCCTCAAACATCGGACGGATCGGCAAGAAGGCTGACGAGGACGACATACGCGTGATCGAAACAGGCAAACCCAACCTCGAAGTCAACAAGAAGGGCGATCACTTCGAAGTCGAACTTGTGCTGCAGGATCAATCCGGCAAGACCATTGGCGCGGTCGGGATTGTCTTCATGTACGAAAAGGGAAAAGAAGCGGAGTTCCAGAAAAGGGCCGAACAGGTCCGCGACGAGATGAGGCAGAAAACTCCAACCATCGCAAAGCTGTTTGAGCCCGACTAAGGCGACGGCGGAGCCTGATGGCTCCCCTCGCGATCAAGTTTTGTCATGCGTCTTCATCCTCATCGATCTGGAAGGTCAATCCGTGTGTACTATCGTCGGCTACTCGAAGTTGGCGGGAGCAAAGGCCGATTTCTGGCAACAATGAGATCCCATGATCCCGCCTTCTGATCGGAAATCGAAGCTCTGGTCCGTGATTCGCGTCTCCAGCGGAAACTTTCTGGAGATGTACGACTTCATGGTGTTTGGGTATTACGCCTCTGCGATCGGCAGGGCGTTCTTCCCAAGCGGGAATGCCTACCTATCGTTGATGTTGTCGCTGATGACGTTTGGAGCGGGCTTTCTGATGCGGCCCCTCGGTGCGATTCTGCTGGGGGCCTACACTGATCGCCACGGACGTCGCGCGGGACTGCTGCTGACGCTAGGCCTGATGTCGGTCGGGATCTTTTCCATAGCGTGCATGCCCGGGTACGCGACGATGGGCCTGCTGGCCCCGCTGCTTGTGCTGGTCGGCCGCCTGCTTCAAGGCTTTTCCGCAGGTATGGAACTCGGTGGTGTCTCCGTCTACTTGTCGGAGATTGCTACTCCAGGCCGCAAAGGCTTCTATGTCAGTTGGCAGTCGGGGAGCCAGCAAGTGGCGGTCATGTTCGCCGCACTGACTGGAGTGGTGCTGAGCTCCGTGCTTCCGCCGGACAAGATGACGCTGTGGGGATGGCGTGTCCCCCTGCTCCTCGGTTGTATAATCGTTCCGTTTCTCTTCAGGCTCAGGCGGTCCCTCCAGGAAACGGATGAGTTCATCGCCCGCAAGCACAGGCCAAGCACGTCGGAAATTCTCCGCTCGCTCACTGCCAATTGGGGAGTCGTGGTCATCGGAACCCTGATGGTAACCATGACCACGGTTTCCTTCTACATGATCACAGCATACACACCTACTTTCGGGAACTCCGTTCTTCACCTTGCAAGCATTGAAAGTCTGATCGTCACCTTGTGCGTGGGAGCATCCAATCTTTTCTGGCTCCCGATAATGGGCGCCTTATCCGACCGGATCGGACGCCGGCCGCTGCTCTTTACGTTCACAACCTTGATGCTACTTACCGCCTATCCGGCAATGTTATGGCTGGTTAAGGATTCATCCTTCGCGAAATTGCTGGGGGTCGAACTCTGGCTGTCTTTCATTTACGGGAGCTACAACGGCGCCATGGTTGTCTATCTCACAGAGATCATGCCGGTCGATGTGCGAACCACTGGATTCGCGCTTGCGTATAGCCTTGCCACGGCCGTCTTCGGTGGATTTACTCCTGCGATTAGCACTTATCTGATTCACTTCACGGGGAACCGCGCTGTTCCCGGGTTGTGGCTGTCCTTTGCGGCCGCGTGCGGCCTCATAGCAGCGCTGCTCGCCAAACCTCAGAATGCCGCCATGGAAACCTGTGAGAACGCAAGATTCGTGTAGCTCAAAGGTTCGGACACTTATCTAGATCTTGATGAAGTAAAACCGCTGCCACGTTTCCGCTCGAACGGCGGCGCATTCGAGAGGGAAGCAAGGTCTCGCTTGAGTTATCGCGTTCACATAGTGGATGTTATACCTCGCGACGGTCTCCAAAACGCGGCGAAACCGGTCTCCGCGAAGGAAAAAATCACGTTGATCGAAAAATTGGTCAAGGCGGGAATCAGAGAAATTCAGGCAACGAGTTTCGTCCATCCGCGTTGGGTGCCACAGCTGGCGAATGCGGAGCAAGTGGCGGCCGAGCTCCACCGTTTTCCGCGTATACGGTTTTCCGCACTTATTCCCGAACCTCAAAGGATACGACCGCGCTGTAGCAATTCAGCCGCTCGAGGAACGGTAGCCGGGATACAGAGGTGTAGGGAGACACTGGAGCCTCTACTCGTTGGCTTTGTTCTCGCTCCACCCCAATCCTTAAGACTTCTTCAGCAAATCTTCAGTGGTGTTATCCGATTGGCGGGTGTAAGAAGGACCCTCTCATTGGTTGACATTTCGCCTTTACAACCGCAGGAAAGGGGGACGGCATGATGAGACCACTGACAATCTGCCTAGCTCTGCTTTTGAACTCTGGAGTCGGCACGCTGTCCGAGAGTGCTGGAGCCAACGATTCAGGATCCGCCGCGACAAAAGTCAAAGAAACGACAGGTCCACTACGGCTCCTGCGAACTATCGAACTGCCGGGCATTGAGGGGGACTTCGATCACTTCGGTGTAGATCTGAAGGGCGGCCGTTTGTTCCTTACGGCAGAGGACCACAGTAGCGTTGAAGTGTTCGACCTGAAGACAGGGAAGCACATCCACAGCATCAACGGTTTGAAAACACCGCACTACGTTCGTTTTCTCCCCGAACAGAACAAACTACTCGTGGTGGATGGGGGCGTGGGTGAAGTGAAGTTCCTGAAGGGCGACAACTACGAACCGATTGATTCCGCGAAGCTACTTCTGGATGCCGACTCTTCCGCCTTTGACACCCCAACCGGCTATCTTTATACGGTTAATGGAGGCAAGGACACCGGTAATATGGACTACTCCACGATCGCCATTACTGATACGAAAGCGGACAAGCATTTGGGGGACATTCGCATCAATTCCCCGCAGGTTGAAGCAATAGCGCTGGAAAAGTCGGGCCCAAGAATCTTCGTAAATGGCCGCGCGCACAGTCAGGTTGCTGTCGTGGACCGCGAGAAGCGCGCCTTGGTCGCCACCTGGCCCATCTCCGGAGGACAGAACAATGTTCCCATGGCACTAGACGAGCCCCATCACCGTCTTTTTCTCGTAACCCTCACCAATCCTCAATTCACCGTTCTCGACACGGTGGACGGAAAGCAAATCGCCAGCCTGCCGAGTAGCGGCGGTGCCGATGATATGTTCTTCGACGCGGCTCGCAAGCGGATTTGCGTGTCCACACGCGAAGGCTTCATAATGGTCTATGGACAAAATGATCCTGACAACTACGAATTGATGGCGAAAGTTCCCAGCGCGGCTGGTGGAATGACGTCAATCTTCGTTCCTGAATTGAATCGGTTCTATGTTGCGGTTTCTTGCCAAGATGGTCCCAAACTGGGGCAAAAATCGCGAAAATACAGATTTTTGATTACAGTAACCGCCCCGATGAGACAGCAAGGCGGTGAAATCGGTTCTGCCTGAGCCGCTAGCACCAGCGTATCGTAAAAGCCGTCTGATAAAGAACTTGTCGAAGTGTTATGGAGATGTTCGCGCGCTTGAACACGTTGGCTTTGAAATTCCTCCAAATTCCATCGCGGGTGTCATCGGACCGAATGGCGCAGGAAAGACCACTCTGTTGCTTGGTTTGGCCGGGCTTTTGCCCATAGATGGTGGCACCATTTACTGGAATGACAGAACCATATCAGGATATTCTCGGTCTCACACGGTGTTCTATGTGGAGGACGCGATCCGACCCCATGCACTCCTCTCTCTTGCTTCCACGCTGGGTTTCTACGGCTCCGTGTTCCAGAGAACCAAGGCGCACTGCGACGATGTCATCGACCGGCTGAGGCTCCGAGATTTTCTGCGCTCCCGAGTGTGTGATCTTTCCAAGGGCACCGCCAAACGTTTTCTGATCGCCATCGGTGTGCTATCGACTCAGCCCGTACTCATGCTGGATGAACCGTTCGACGGATTGGATCTAAAGCAAACGCTAGAACTCGCGCCGATGTTGCGTGGGATTTCTGCGGAAGGTCGAACTTTATTGGTATCGATCCACCAATTAAGGGACGCAGAAAGAGTGTGCGATCG
>WNGG01006021.1_pt1 | contig 13471 bp, 15 predicted proteins | sample 5400661 | NCBI WGS metagenome assembly WNGG01 (sample SAMN13153372, study PRJNA577476) | soil metagenome | isolation source: 100 cm soil or saprolite under Garry oak tree replicate 1 | place: USA:California | collected 2016-06-15
TTTTACCGAACGCTGGATCGATGCTCCGGTGCGTCCCGGCAAGGCGCCGGGCGCGTTCTCGCATCCGACCACGCCGTCGGCGCATCCTTATGTGCTCGTGAATTATCAGGGTAAACCGCGCGATGTCATGACGCTCGCCCACGAGCTCGGCCACGGCGTGCATCAGGTGCTCGCGGCCCCGAATGGCGCGCTGATGGCGCCGACGCCGCTGACGCTTGCGGAAACCGCGAGCGTGTTCGGCGAGATGCTCACATTTCGGAAATTGCTGGCGGCGACGCGCAATCAGAAAGAGCGCAAAGCGATGCTCGCGGCCAAGGTCGAGGACATGATCAACACCGTGGTGCGGCAGATCGCGTTCTATACCTTCGAGCGCGCGGTGCACAGCGAACGCAAGAACGGCGAGTTGACCGCCGCGCAGATCGGCGAGCTATGGCTTGACGTGCAGCGGGAAAGTCTCGGCCCGGCGATCGAGCTGAAGCCCGGTTACGAGACGTTCTGGTGCTACATCCCGCATTTCATTCACTCGCCGTTTTACGTTTATGCCTATGCGTTCGGCGATTGCCTGGTGAACTCGCTCTACGCCGTCTACGAGAACGCCGCGGAAGGTTTTGCCGAACGCTATCTCGCCATGCTCGCAGCGGGCGGCACCAAGCATCACTCCGAACTGCTGGCGCCGTTCGGGCTCGATGCCCGCGATCCGGCATTCTGGCAGCGCGGTTTGGCTGTCATCGAGCGGATGATAGGTGAACTCGAAAAAGTAAGCTGAAACAATGACTTGTTGCGAGTAAAACACCGTTGTTGAACTCGGCGCTTCGCCGATGTTATACGTTTTGTATAACAACGGAGCCGAGCGATGGCCGCTGACGAAGGTTACGTTCTGCAGATCAAGAAGATCGGCAATTCGACGGGTCTCATCCTGCCGAAGGAACTACTGGCGCGCCTCAAACTAGCCGAAGGCGACAAGCTCCACGTCATCGAGCAGACCGAGCGCGGCCTTAAGCTTAGTCCTTACGATCCGAAGCATGCCAAGGCCATGGAAATCGCGCGGCGGTCTTTCCGCAAATATGCCGATACCTATCGAGCATTGGCGAAATGAACGAGCCGGAGTGGCTCGACATCGACATCGTTCTTGATTTTCATGCCGAGCAACTGGCCCTTTTCGGCGGTGCCGACGGCACGCGCGATCGCGGGCTCCTTGAATCCGCGTTGGCGCGCCCGCGCAATAAGTTTACTTATGGTGAAACCAATATCGCCGCTCTCGCTGCCGCTTATGGGTTCGGAATCGCACGCAATCATCCTTTCGTCGACGGCAACAAAAGAACTGCCTTGGCAGCCATGATCGTATTTCTCGCGCTCAACAAGTTTGATCTGGAAGCGCCGCAGGAAACCGCCACTGCGATTGTCCTTGGAATGGCCGCGGGAGAGGTGACGGAAACGGTTCTTGCCGATTGGATCGCCGATCACGTCAAGTCGTTGGACGCGCCTGGTATGGCGCCCTAACTTGCTTATGTTCGGCTCGCTGCACGATTGATCATGGCTGATCGCGAAAAGAATCGCTTCTCCGCCCGCGCGGCGCGCTATGCGCGCGTTTCCGCAAATGTCGGCGGCGTGGCCGCGCGCTATGCCGGCCGACGGCTGCTCGGCGGTGAGCCCGACCGCGCCGGTGACGCAAGCGCGCTGTCGTCGGCGCTCGGCCGGCTTAAAGGGCCGCTGATGAAGGTCGCGCAATTGATGGCGACCATTCCCGATCTGTTGCCGCCGGAATACGCCGCCGAATTGCAGAAGCTGCAGAGCGAAGCGCCACCGATGGGCTGGCCCTTCGTCAAGCGGCGGATGATGGCGGAGCTCGGTCCCGGCTGGGAAAGTAAATTTGCGCGCTTCGAACATCATCCCGCCGCCGCCGCGTCGCTCGGCCAGGTGCATCGCGCTCGCTCGCTCGACGGCGCCGCGCTCGCTTGCAAGCTGCAATATCCCGACATGCAGTCCGCGGTCGAAGCCGACCTGCAGCAGCTGCAATGGTTGCTGGCGATCCGCCGCCGGCTCGATCCGGCGATCGATACCACCGAAATCGGCAAAGAGATCGGGGCGCGGGTACGAGAGGAGCTCGATTACCGGCGCGAAGCCAAGCACGTCGCGCTCTATCGCGAAATGCTCGACGGCGTCGAGAATGTGCGCGTGCCGCGCGCCTGGCCCGAACTGTCGACCGGACGCCTACTCACGCTCGATTGGCTCGAAGGCACACGTATGCTGGCGCACAAGAACGATCCGCTTGCGGTGCGCAACGCGCTGGCAACGGCGATGTTCACCGCTTGGTGGTTTCCGTTCAGCCGCTTCGGCGTGATCCACGGCGACCCGCATCTCGGCAATTACACAGTGTTCGTGCGCGACGGCGCGCCCGCGGGCATCAACCTTCTCGACTATGGCTGCATCCGTATTTTCGCGCCGAAATTCGTGCGCGGCGTGGTTGATCTCTATCACGGGCTTCTTCGCGGCGAGCACGATCTGGTTGTGCACGCCTACCAGACCTGGGGATTTCGCAATCTATCACGCGACCTCATCGATACACTCAATATCTGGGCGCGCTTCATCTATGCGCCGCTGCTCGACGATCGCGTGCGGACTATCGCCGACGGCATTGCGCCGTCCGAATATGGCCGCCGCGAAGCGTTTCGCGTGCACCAGGCGCTCAAGCAGAAAGGACCGGTGACGGTGCCCCGCGAATTCGTCTTCATGGACCGCGCCGCGATCGGTCTCGGCGCGGTATTTTTGCACCTGCGCGCCGAGCTTAACTTCTATCGCCTGTTCAACGAGGCGATCGAGCGTTTCACGATGGAGCGCGTCGGCAAGCGCCAAGCAGCGGCGCTGGCGAAAGCGGGGCTGTAGTGTCGCCCCTTTGTGCAATTCACTGAAAGAAGTATGATGTGATCATGACTAAGCTTCTTGAGAAGGCATTCGAGGCGGTCACGCGTCTCCCGCCCGAGACACAGGATGAGATTGCACGGGCCGTTCTGCAGCTTGCCGCAAGTAACGGCGAGCCTGAGGAAATCGATGCGGCGCACCTTCCGGCAGTGCTGGAAGGCCTTACCCAGGCCGAGCATCGCCAATTCTCCAGCGACGCCGAGGTTGAAGCCGCGTTCCGCCGTTTCGATCGATGAAGCTGCGCTTCACGGCGCGTGCAACGCAGGACCTTGTCGAAATTTCGGAGTACATCCGTGAGCGCAATGCAAACGCGTCACAGCGTGTTCGCGCCGCTCTCTTAGAGTCTTTACAGACCTTGATTATTTTTCCGGAAGCTGGGCGCCGTCAAGGCTTGCCGAGTGTACGCAAGCTTGTGACGCGAAAATATTCCTACCTTATCTATTACAGCTTTGACCAAGCAAAAGATGAAATCGTAATTCTGACGATCCAGCATTCCGCGCGCGAAAGGGAATACGAAGATGTTTAAGCGAGCGGGCTGACAGTGTAGAGGCTGCGCATCAGCAGCAATCGCAGTCGAAGCCTTCGGGCGCGAGCAGCGCATTCTTCATGAATGCCGGCGGCAGGTCGTCCTCGCTCACCGCGGCAAGCGGCTTGAAAATCTTGAAATGATGGCGGCCGGCCGCCGTCCAGAACACCACATGCGTTTCGATCGGTGGACAGCCCGGCACCTGGCAAGCGATCTCCGACACCATCACGGTTTCGTCGTCGTCGAGCCCAAAGCGCTGGCGGGTCCAGCCGCGCACGCGCTCGGTCAATGCGCTGTTTTGGCGGTCTTTTTTGATGAAACCGAGCATGGCAAATCATCTGCCCGGGCTTGTCTCGGGCATCCATGACTTTATACACCTTAATAGAGCAAGGACGTGGATGGCCGGACCGCCTCCGGCCAGGGTCCAGAAGGAAAGACCGATAAGGGACGCGAGCGTGTCCGAAAAAGTACTAGCGGCGGTGCGGATCGGACCCTGCAGGACCGAACTGCGCGAATTTCCGATGCCGGACATCCCGGAGGACGCCGCACTGATGAAAATGGAAGTCGGTGGCATCTGCGGCACCGACGTCAAGCTCTACAAGCATCCGCCGTCGGCTGCGCCCGTGATCATGGGCCATGAAAATATCGGCACCATCGCCAAAGCCGGCCGTGAATTCACCCGCCGCAAGGGCTTCAAGGAAGGCGATCTCGTCTTCGTCGAACATTATGTAAGCTGCGGCAAATGCGAGTGGTGCCACGCCGGACAATACCGGCACTGCGAAAACACCAACTGGCGCACCAACCCGGATGCGATCCGCTACGGCTACACCTCCTCGGAGCGGGCGCCGCATTTGTGGGGCGGCTTCGCCCAATATGTCTATCTACCATGGAACGCGGTCGTGCATCACGTGCCCAAAGGGGTCACCGCGGAACTCGCCGGCCTGGTGACGCCGATGGCCAACGGCGTCGAATGGTCATTGTTCGACGGCGGCATCGGCTACAATCCCACTGTCCTCATTCAAGGTCCCGGCCAGCAGGGGTTATCGCAGACGGTGATCTGCAAACAGGCCGGCGCCTCGCTCATCGTCGTCACCGGCACGTCGAAGGACAAAGTGCGCCTAGACGTCGCCAAGAAACTCGGCGCCGACCACGTCATTGACGTGCAGAAAGAAGATCCGCTGGCGCGCATCATGGCGATCACCGGCGGCAAGGGCGTCGACGTTTCGCTCGACTGCACCGCGGGCGCCGGCACCATTCCCATGCTGCTCGGCATCGAGGCGCTCAAGCGCAAGGGCGGAGTTATCGTTGCGCAAGGCGAGATGGCGCAATTTCCGAACTTCCCGCTGGAAAAGTTCACGGTGAAATTCATCACCATGAAGAGTGCGCGCGGCCACAGCTACAAAGCCTGCGAGCTAGCTTTGGCGCAGCTTGCCTCCAAACGCTTCCCGCTCGACTTGATCACGACCCACCGCTTCGGGCTGGACGAGGTCGATCTCGCCATCCGCTCGGTTGGCGGCGAAGGCGTGCCCGACGTTATCCACGCCTCGCTGATGCCGTGGCTGTGACGGCGCGCAGCGCGTTTTTGCGGGTTCTATCCGGGCCGTCGCTCTCGTTCGAAAAGAACGCTCGTTGCTTCACGACCATCCACCGGCGTGTTAGCAGAGCGTGACTGCGCGGGATGATCGATGGACCCCCTCTTCACTGCACGCGCCGCGGCGAGCGCGGTTCCGATCTGGTTCGTCACGGCCGCGAACTATCCGGACGTGCGGCAATCGGTCGGCGCCGAGGCAAGCGCGTTCGCCGACGCGGCCGGTTTCGAGCCGAAGCCCGGCCGGTATCTGTTGTTTCCCGGCAAACCTTCCGGCAAGAGCGGCGCCGCGTCCGGCGGCGCCGGCGGTAGTCCGCTGGGCGGCGTGCTGTTCGGCATCGAAGGCGCCGACGAGACCAAGGATGCGTTCCTGCCGGGGCGGCTGCCGCAGCATTTGCCCGACGGCGTTTATCGCTTCGCCAATGAGCCGCACGATGCGCGGCTCGCCGCGCTCGCTTTCGCTCTCGGCTGCTATCGTTTCACCCGTTACCGCAAAGCCGAAGCGCGCTCGATCAAGCTCGATCTGCCGCAAAGCGTTGCGCGCGAGGAACTGGAGCACATTGTCGAGGGCGTGACGCTGGCGCGCGACCTCATCAATACGCCGGCAAACGACATGGGCCCGGCGCAGCTCGAGCAGGCGGCGCGCAAGCTCGCTGCGCGCCACGCCGCCACGATTACGGCGGTGGTCGGCGATGAGCTCTTGGAGCAGAATTTTCCGCTGATCCATGCGGTCGGTCGCGCCGCGGCTGCCGCGCCGCGGCTCATCGATTTATCCTGGGGCGACGCCAGTCATCCGCGGGTGACGCTTGTCGGCAAGGGCGTCTGCTTCGATACCGGCGGTCTCGACATCAAGCCGGAATCCGGCATGCTCAACATGAAGAAGGATATGGGCGGCGCGGCGACCGCGCTGGCGCTGGCGCATATGATCATGGCGCGCGGGCTGCAACTGCGGCTGCGCGTGCTGATCCCGGCGGTCGAAAACGCCGTTGCCGGATCAAGCTTCCGGCCGCGCGACATTTATACTTCGCGCAAGGGGATCACGGTCGAGATCGGCAATACCGACGCCGAAGGCCGGCTGATCCTGGCCGATGCGCTGGCGCTCGCCGATGAGGACAGGCCGGCGCTGATTGCCGATTTCGCAACGCTGACCGGCGCCGCCCGCGTTGCGCTCGGGCCGGACGTGCCGGCGTTCTTCACCGATGACGATCGCCTTGCCGATGATTTGATGCGTGCGGCGAAAGCCGAGAACGATCCGTTGTGGCGGCTGCCATTGTGGCGGCCTTACGAATCGATGCTCGAATCCAAGGTCGCGGACATCAACAATGTCGGCGGCAGCCAGGGCGGCGCCATTACCGCCGCGCTGTTCATGCGCCGTTTCGTCAGCGCGCAATCGTGGGTGCATTTCGATCTATTCGCCTGGACGCCGTCGGCCAAGTCCGGCCGTCCGGAGGGCGGCGAGTGCCAAGCGGCGCGCGCTCTCTATGCTTTGCTCGCTGCGCGCTATGCCTGAGACTTTGCCGGCCTTTGATCCGCGGCTAACGCCGTTTCGTGATGGCGTCGCGGCGAAATATCTCGAAGGCAAGCTAAAGGCCGGGCGCTTCGTCGACGGCCGCGTCATGGAGGTGGTCGCGCCGCAGGCGCCGCTTCGCCGCGAGCCACGGCCCGATGCGCCGCTCGACAGCGAGGCGCTCAAGGGCGAGCGTGTCACGATCTACGACACCAATGCGGAGGGCTGGGCCTGGGGTCAGCTTGCCGTGGACGATTATGTCGGCTGGCTGCCGAGTGCTGCGCTCGCGGCGCCTGGGCCAATGCCAACCCACAAAGTCACGGCTTTACGCAGTTTCGTCTTCCCCGGACCGTCGATCAAATTGCCGCCGGTCGAGGCGCTGCCGTTCGGCGCCAAGCTCAGCGTTGTCCGCGTGGCAGATCGCATGGCGACCACATCATCCGGCGGCTACGTGCCGGTGGCGCATCTTGCGCCTATCGGCGAGAGCGAGCGGAATTTCGTCGTCATTGCGGAGAGGTTTGTCGGCGCGCCTTATCTATGGGGTGGCAAGACCGTGCTCGGGCTCGACTGCTCCGGCCTTGTCCAGGTAGCGCTTTCAGCTTGCGGCGTGCCATGCCCGCGCGACAGTGACATGCAGGAGCGGGCGCTTGGCACAGCGGTCGATCACCAGGCGCGGTCTTTCGAGTTCGAATGCGGCGATCTCATTTTCTGGCGTAGCCATGTGGCAATCGCGCGCGGCCGCGACAGTCTCGTGCATGCCAACGCCTTTCATATGGCCGTCGTCATCGAGCCGGCAGGCGAAGCGATGACCCGCATTCGCGGCATGGGCGGCGAGATCACGAGCGTGCGGCGGCTCTCATTCCACTCTAGGACCATGCGCTCTTAAGCCCGAGCGTTACCCACCCGCCGGTTTCCACTTTCCGGATCATGCTCTAACATCCGCGCGCTCGCAAAGAGGCAGTGCGCGTGGTGGGACGAGTCGAGGGCAAAGTCGTACTTATTACTGGGGCTGGCTGTATCGGTCCGGGCTGGGGCAATGGCCGCGCCGTCGCGGTGCTGTTCGCCCGCGAGGGTGCCAAAGTCTTCGCTGTCGACAAAACAGCCGAGGCGATGGCCGAGACCGTCGCGCGCGTCGGCAATGACGGCGAGATCGCCACCCATGTCTGCGACGTGCTCGATGACACGCAGGTCGCCGAGATGACGGCCGGAAAAAGTTCGGCCGCATCGACATTCTGGTCAACAATGTCGGCGGTTCGGCTGCGGGCGGCGTGGCGGAAATGCCGGAGGAGAACTTCGATCGGCAAATCGACTACAATCTCAAAAGCGTGTTCCTGTGCTGCCGCCACGTCATCCCGATCATGGTCGGGCAGGGCGGCGGCGCCATCGTCAATACCGCGTCCACTTCAGGGATTCGCTATACCGGCTCGCCGCAGATCGGCTATGCCTCGGCTAAAGCGGCCGTGATCCAATTCTCGCGTGTCACTGCCGTGCAATATGCCAGCAAAGGCATCCGGGTGAACACAGTGGTGCCGGGCCAGATGCACACGCCGATGGTCGAGGCGCGGCTTGCCAAACAGCGCAGCGGCGGTGACGTCGAAGCCTTATTGAAATCGCGCGTCGCGCGCATTCCGCTCGGCTTCATGGGCGACGGCCGCGACACCGCACATGCCGTGCTGTTCTTGGCCTCCGACGAGGCGCGCTTCATCACCGGGACCGAGATCGTGGTCGACGGCGGTATGACCGCGCGCTGCGATTGATGGTGTAGGCCGGATCGAGCGGTGCTAAGAGAATCACGTAATCGCGTCGATTCAGTTTTCCCGCCATTCCCGCTGAAGCGGGAATCCAGACGAAATGAAAAGTGACTAAGAAACGCGCCCTGACTGGCTGGGTCCCCGCTTTCGCGGGGACGGGCGGATGCTAAGCTGCTGTGGCGCGAGAGCAGGACCGAGTTTGATGACCATTCGCCCCGACGACCTCACGCCGACGATCGCGCCGCCGGACCCGAATCCGAACAAGCCGAAATTCAAGCTGCCGCCGCTGGCCTGCGACTCGCATTTCCATGTGTTCGGGCCGCACAGCAAGTTTCCCTACGCGTCAGACCGGCCATTCACGCCAGCCGACGCGCCCAAGGAGGATCTATTCCGTCTGCATGAGTTTCTTGGCTTCGAACGCGGCGTGTTCGTGCACTCGACCTGCCACGGCAGCGACCACGCGGTGCTGGTCGATCTGCTCGCCGCCCCGGGCGGCCGCTATCGCGGCGTTGCTTTGCTAAAACCCGATATGTCGGCTGCGGAGATCGAACGGCTCGACCAAGCCGGTGTGTGCGGCATCCGCCTGCATTTTCATTTTGCTCATCTTGGCGCGCCCATGCCGCGTGAGGACATGCGCAGGATCATCGAGGCGGTGGCGTGGCACGGCTGGCACATCGCCATGCATCTCGGCGGCCAGGGCGTGCTCGATCATTACGACTTCATCACGTCGATCGAGGCGCCAGTCGTCGTCGATCACATCGGCCGCATCGACATTACCGAAGGGCTGCACAGCGCCGCCTTCTCGGCGCTTCGTCGGCTGCTCGACCGCGGCAATGTCTGGGTGAAACTATCGGGCGCCGACCGCATCACCAAGCAAGAATATCCTTATGCCGATGCGGTGCCGTTCGCGCGTGCGCTCGCCACGCACGCTCCCGAACGCGTGGTCTGGGGCACCGATTGGCCGCACCCAAATCATAATGCCGTGCCCAACGATGGCGCGCTTGTCGATCTGATTACCGAGATCGCGCCAGACGCGAAAACGCGTCAGCTTATGTTGGTCGACAATCCGGCGAGATTGTTCGGGTTTTAAGCTCAGATCGAGCTTACGGAAATCCGCTCATTCCCGCACAATCGGGAATCCAGTTCGAGCGAACAGCAATCTTCAATCGTCACTGCGCAACCACGCCCTCAGGCGCGGTTTCGAGATTGAATGCCGCCGCGAACAGGGCGCGCGTATAATCGGTCTTCGGATTACGAAACAGTTCGGCGGCATTGCCGGATTCCACCACCACGCCATGCCGCATGACCAGAAGCCGGCTCGCCAGCGCAGCGACCACGCGCAGATCGTGGGAAATGAACAAATAAGTAAGGTCGCGCCGCTTCTGCAGGTCGCGCAACAGGTCGACCATTTGGGCCTGGATCAGCATGTCGAGCGCGCTGGTCGGCTCATCGAGCACGATGAAGCTCGGCTCGAGCACGATCGCGCGCGCCACCGCGATGCGCTGCCGCTGGCCGCCGGAGAATTCGTGCGGAAAGCGGAACCGCGTCTCCGGATCGAGCCCGACATCGTTGAGCGCGCGAATGACGCGGCGGTCGCGCTCGTCATCCGACATGCGCGGATGGTGGACCTTGAGGCCTTCCTTGATGATGTCGGCGACCGACATGCGCGGCGACAGCGAACCATAAGGATCCTGAAAAACAATCTGCATGTTGCGGCGGAACGGCCGCATCTCCTTGAACCGCAGGCCTTGCAGATTATGGCCCATGAACGCGATCGGGCCTTCGGATGAGATAAGCCGCAAGATCGCACGGCCGAGCGTCGATTTGCCCGAGCCGGATTCGCCGACGACGCCGAGCGTCTCGCCCTTGCGCAGCTCGATGCTCAAGCCGTCGCAGGCTTTGACGTGGCCGACGACCTTGCGCAACAGCCCACTGGTGATCGGGAACCAGACTTTCAGGTCCTTGGTTTCGAGCATCATGGGCGCATCCGGCTGCGGCGGCGCCGGATCAGGTTTTGGCTCGGCGGCAAGCAGTGCGCGCGTATAGGGATGTTCGGGCGCGGCAAAGACCTGCGCGACCGAGCCCTGCTCGACGATATTGCCGTCCTTCATCACGCAGACCCGCTGCGCGATCTTGCGCACGATGCCGAGATCGTGGGTGATGAACAACAGCGACATGTGGAGGCGGGACTGCAGGTCCTTCAACAGCGCGAGGATCTGCGCCTGCACGGTGACGTCGAGCGCAGTGGTCGGTTCGTCCGCGATCAACAGATCGGGCTCGTTGGCGAGCGCCATCGCGATCATCACGCGCTGCCGCTGGCCGCCCGATAATTGATGTGGATAGCTTTTGAGCCGCATCTGCGGATCGGGAATGCCGACCTGGGTGAGCACCTCGATCGTTCGCTCGCGCGCGGCGGCGCCAGTCAATCCGCGATGCAACAGCAAAATCTCGCCGATCTGCTTTTCAATCGTATGCAGCGGGTTGAGCGAAGTCATCGGCTCCTGGAACACGATGCTGATATCGTCGCCGCGCACCCGGCGCATCTGCCGTTCGTCGAGTTGCAGAAAGTCGGTGCCTTTGAAATGAATCGCGCCGGACGGATGCCGCGCCGCCGGGTACGGCAACAGCTTGAGGATCGAAAGCGCGGTCACCGATTTGCCCGATCCCGATTCTCCGACCAGCGCCAAGGTCTCGCCCTTGGCGATCTCGAACGATATGCGGTCGACCGCCAGCGTCTCGCGCCCGCCGGAGCGAAAGGCGATGGAAAGATCGCGGACGGAGAGGAGGGGTGTGGTCATGTGTCAGTCATGCAGCGGTCATGTGAACGTCTTGCGCGGATCGAAGGCGTCGCGCACCGCTTCGCCGATGAAGATCAACAGTGACAGCATCAGCGCGAGAGTGAAGAAGCCGGTCAGCCCGAGCCACGGCGCCTGGACGTTGGCCTTGGCCTGGGACAGGAGTTCGCCGAGCGACGGCGAGCCCGGCGGCAGGCCGAAGCCGAGAAAGTCGAGCGCGGTGAGCGTCATCACCGACGACGACATGATGAAGGGCAGAAACGTCATCGTCGCCACCATGGCGTTCGGCAGCAGATGGCGGAACATGATCACGCGGTTGGAGACGCCGAGTGCGCGCGCCGCTTGGATATATTCGAAATTGCGGCCGCGCAGGAACTCGGCGCGCACCAAGCCGACAAGCCGCACCCAAGAGAATAGGAGCAGGATTCCGAGCAGGACGAAGAATCCAGGCACCAGTACCGAGGAGATGATCAGCAGCAGATAAAGCTCGGGCACCGAAGTCCAGATTTCAATGACGCGCTGGAACAACAGATCGGTCCAGCCGCCGAAGTAACCCTGCACCGCGCCGGCGGCGACGCCGATGATCGAGGAGACGATGGTGAGTATCAGTCCGAACAGCACCGAAACACGAAAGCCGTAGATCAGCCGCGCCAGCACGTCGCGGCCTTGATCGTCGGTGCCGAACCAGTTCATCTCCAGCGCGCCGCACTGGCTGTAGCCGTTTTTGAGGGCGAAATCGCAATCCCGCTTATTCAGCAGCCAAGTCGGTTTTGAGGGAAATGCCGACGGCGGGCGATCATTGATCGTGCGGTAGGAAAAACGGATCGGCGCCCAGATCACCGTGGCGTGCTGCTCATCGAGAAACCGCTGAATGTAAGGATCGCGGTAATCGGCTGCGGTGCCGAGCGTGTCGCCGAATTCGGTGTCGGGATAGGTCACGAAGACCGGAAAGTAATTCTTGCCGTCGAAGTGAATGAATAGGGGCCGGTCGTTGGCGATGAGCTCGGCGAACAACGAAAGGATGAACAGCACGAGAAATATCCAGAGCGAAAAATGACCTCGTCGATTGGCCTTGAAATTGCGCCAGCGCCGGGCGTTCAGCGGGGAAAATTCGAATCCGAGCGGCGGCGCGGTGACCCCCATCGGACCGGCCGGCTCGACATCCGGCCGCAGCTGTTCGCGGCCCCGCAGGCTCTGCGGAACCCTGATCTTTTCTTCCGCTTCGAGCTTGACGTCCACCTAGACCTCCCGCGTCTCGAAATCGATGCGGGGATCGATCCAGGTATAGGTGAGGTCGGAAATCAGGTTCACGACGAGGCCGACCAGCGCGAAGATGTAAAGGTTCGCGAATACCACCGGATAATCGCGGTTGAGCACGCTCTCGAAGCTCAACAGCCCAAGTCCGTCGAGCGAGAAGATGGTTTCGATCAGCAGCGCACCAGCAAAAAAGGCCGAGACGAAGGCGGCAGGAAAGCCGGCAATCACCAACAGCATCGCGTTGCGGAAAATGTGGCCATATAGCACCTGCGTCTCGGAACAGCCCTTGGCGCGCGCGGTGAGCACATATTGTTTCCGCAACTCCTCGAGGAACGAGTTTTTGGTCAGCAGCGTCATGGTGGCAAACGCTGCCAAGCCCATCGAAACGATCGGCAGCACCAAATGCCAGAAGTAGTCGAATATTTTCTGCCACCACGGGAATTGCGACCAGCCATCGGACACCAATCCGCGCAACGGGAAGAACTGAAAGAACGAGCCGCCGGCGAACAAAATGATGAGCAGAATCGCGAACAGGAATCCGGGAATCGCATAGCCGACGATGATGACGCCGGAAGTCCAGATATCGAACTGCGAGCCGTCCCGCACCGCCTTGCGGATGCCGAGCGGGATTGAGATCAGATAGCTCAGCAGCGTCATCCAAATGCCGAGCGAAATTGAGACCGGCAGCTTCTCAGAGATTAGGTGCAGAACGCTGACGTCGCGGAAATAGCTCTTGCCGAAATCGAACCGGATGTAGTTCCAAAGCATGATGAAGAAGCGCTCGTAAGCCGGCTTGTCGAAGCCGAACTGCTTCTCCAGGCTTTTGACGAATGCCGGATCGAGGCCTTGCGCGCCGCGATATTTGGAATTGACCTCGGCCTGGAGCCCGCTTGCACCGGCGCCGCGCGAACTGAAATCGCCGCTGGCCGAGCCGGAAATGCGCGACGTCGCGCCAGTGTCGGCGCCGGACAATTGCGCGATGACGCGCTCCACCGGCCCGCCCGGCGCGAACTGAACCACCACGAACGAGACCAGCATGATCCCGAGAATCGTAGGGATCATGAACAGAATGCGGCGGGCGATATAGGCGGTCATGACTGCGTCATTGGCCCGGTATCGTCATTGCGG
>WNGG01006775.1_pt1 | contig 13465 bp, 11 predicted proteins | sample 5400661 | NCBI WGS metagenome assembly WNGG01 (sample SAMN13153372, study PRJNA577476) | soil metagenome | isolation source: 100 cm soil or saprolite under Garry oak tree replicate 1 | place: USA:California | collected 2016-06-15
TGGCGCCATGTTATTTGCCGACCGCATTGGAACGCGGCTGGCCATTGGCTGGACCATGGGAACCTTGGTTTCTGCCCTGGGCTGCTATTGCTCCGTGTTCTTTGATACCCCCACCGGGGCCACCATCGTATGCACATTTGGCGCGGTTCTGGTGGTGATGGCCGCGGTTAAGGCGGTTTTCTTCCGTGTAAAACAGGAACAGACCCAGGCCGTGGAAGTTCGTACCCGGCAAGTCGTGTAATCAAGTTTTTTACGTTATGAAACACAAACAAGGCAACATCGCTCGTTGGATCCCGCCATGGCTGGTTATTGCCTGCCTGGTGCTCGTGCTGGGTTCAGCAGCGGCGCAGGCGTTGCACTTCCATCCTGACGGGATGGAAACGGACGCCCGCCACTGTACCGTGTGTCCGCTGTTGCACTCGGCAGTCCGTGTGGCAAGCACTTGCCACATGCACGTTACCCTTCGGCAGACCGGCGTTCTCAAACCACTGCTGAAAATGGAACATAAGACAGAACTACATTCCTCCCCATATTCGTCACGTCCTCCTCCAGTCGCATAGCTCCTTACGCAAAGACAATTCAGGGCCCCAAAACACTCTTCACCCACAAACATTGGAGGAGCTATGCGTATTTCTATGAAAGCAATTCTGCTGTTCTCTTCGCTCATATTTGTCAGCATTGTATTTTTCTTCTGTACCCAGGCTTCCGCTCAAACATCCAGCGGAACCTTGCAGGGAGTCATTACCGATCCCACCAACGCCGTGGTCCCCGGCGCCAGCGTTCAAATACATAATCCAGTCAGCGGTTACGATCGCACGGTCACCACGGACGGCGCGGGCCGATTTACCATTTCCAACATCCCTTTCAATCCTTACCATCTCACCGTTAGCGTCAAGGGGTTCGCTCCATACACGCAGGATGTAGATATTCGTTCCATCGTTCCAACAAGTTTGAATATCGGGTTGAAGTTGAGCGGTTCGACCGAGACGGTCACGGTGGAGGGCGGAGGAGCAGACCTGATTGAAGCTGATACCACATTTCACACTGACGTCGATCGCAATCTTTTTGACAAAGTACCGCTGGAGAACGCATCCTCGTCTGTGAGTTCGCTGGTCACACTGGTTACGCCGGGAATCGCCGCCGATTCCAATGGACTCTTCCACGGGCTTGGCGATCACGCGGAAAACTCTTTCTCAGTTGACGGCCAGCCCATCACCGATCAGCAGAGCAAAATTTTCTCCAACCAGATACCTGCCGATTCCATTCAGTCTCTGGAGGTTATAGACGGCGCACCGCCGGCGGAATTCGGCGAGAAGGCGAGCGTTGTAATCAACGTTACAACGCGATCCGGCCAGGGCGTGACTACGCCTCACGGCGCATTCACTACCTCATACGGCAGCTTTGGCACTTCCAGCGCCGGGTTCAATCTGGCTTACGGAAGTGACAAATTGGGAAATTTCATCTCCGTGAATGGGTTGAACAGTGGCCGCTTTCTTGATCCGCCGGAGTTCACGGTGATGCATGCCAAAGGAAATGAGGAAAACATATTTGATCGCGTGGATTTTCAACTTTCTCCGGCCAATTCTCTCCACCTTAACCTGGGATTGACGCGCTCATGGTTTCAAACGCCGAATACGTTTGACCAGCAAACGGCCAGTGCATGGTCTGGCCTTGTGGTCGATAATGGCGGCCTTGGTCCTAATGGCCTTCCTGTCGAACCGGCAGACCAACGCTCTCAGATCAGGACTTTCAACATTGCTCCCACATGGACCCATCTGCTGAATGCCAACACAGTGTTAACCGTAGGCGCGTTCGTGCGGCATGACCAGTTCAACTATTATCCCAGTGGCAATCCATTTGCCGATCTCGCCCCTGGTCTTCAGCAGGAGACGTTGACCCAGGACCGAAGGCTTACGAACACCGGAGTGCGTTCCGATATTTCCTACGTCAAAGGCATCCACAACCTGAAGGCGGGGGCCACCTATCAGCAGACTTTTCTCACGGAGAAAGACCGCTTTGGCATCGTCGATCCTACGTTAAACGCAGTCTGCCTCAATGCCGATGGAAGTCCCACTACCGATCCCACAGTGACTGACCCAGGACAATGCGGAGGACCGGTGAATCCAGGTGGCTCGGCGAATCCAGACTTCAATGGTCTTCTTCTGCCGGTTGACCTGACGCGCGGAGGCAGCCTGTTTCTCTTTAATGCTCATACCGACATTAAGCTGCTCTCTCTGTATCTGCAGGATGCCATTACCACGGGTCCCTGGACGTTCAACCTTGGTCTTCGTGGCGATCTCTACCACGGGCTTGTTTCACACAATGAGGCTGAGCCCCGCCTTGGGATTGCCTACAACATTAAGAAAACCAACACTGTTTTTCGCGCTTCGTATGCTCGAGTACTGGAAACGCCATTCAATGAGAACCTGATTCTATCCAGCGTTGGGTGCGCCGATCCGGTGCTGAACCCGCTCTTGGTCTGTGCATCCAATTCGGTTACCCCATTCACTCCCGGCTGGCGCAATGAGTTCCATGCTGGTCTGCAGCAGGCGTTCGGGAAATACCTGGTCTTCTCCGGTGAGTACGTGTGGAAGTACACCCATAACGCTTATGATTTCGGCGTCTTTGGGGCCACTCCGCTGACCTTCCCGATCGAATGGCATAACTCCAAGATTCCCGGTGTTGCTGGACGCGTGAGTGTGCCAAACTTCCATGGCTTCACCGCACTTTTCGTTTTCTCCAGTGTGCAGGCGCGCTTCTTTACCCCGCAGATCGGCGGAGCCGGTGCGGTTCCTTCGTCCATTGGCGCGTTCCGCATCGACCATGATGAAAAGTTTAATGAGACCACGCACTTGCAATATCAGCTTGGCAAGCGTGGCCCCTGGATCGGTTTCAACTGGCGTTATGACAGCGGCCTGGTGGCAGGCGCGGTGCCATTCGCTACAGATTCCACAACCCCCATCGACCTGACAGGACTCACCGCAGACCAGCAAATCCAGGCAGGCTTGTTCTGTGGAAATGTGTTCCCAACTCTGGCGTCACCACTGACATCGTGCGCGCCGTCACAGTTTGGAGCGACCAGAGTCTCGATTCCGGCGCCAGGGACCGAGAACGACGACCATAACCCGCCGCGGATTGCCTCCCGCAGTCTTTTCGATTTGGCGGTTGGACATGACAACCTGTTCCATGGCGATCGGTACAAATGGAGCCTGCAGGGTAGTGTTATCAATCTCACCAACAAGACTACGCTCTATAACTTTCTTTCTACCTTTACAGGGACCCATTTTGTCACGCCGCGAAGCTACTCGGCGCAACTGGGGTTCCACTTCTAATTTCCCAAGCTGGGAGCGGGCCGGTGACGGTCCGCCCCGGTGAGGTATTTAAAGATGAAAGCAATCGCGTTTTTGGCCTGCCTCCTGCTGTCCTCGGCGATGGCATACGCCAAGGGATTCAAAGGCGGATCGCACTCGCATCCGGACAATCATGCACACCATCACCACCATCATCGGCAAACCTACCATCCTGTGCGCACGTCTTCACCGCGGCAGAACTTTCCATGTGTGGATGGCACAGTGAGCCACGATCGGCACAATCCCTGTATGCACCACGGCGGATTAAGAGGCCACTGACCTTCAGGCCAAGAGATTTGCCACCTGCATTTCAGTTAGAATTTTTACGTGGTAACCGGAGCAAGCTCAGAAATCATTCAGGCGTTTGCGGCGCTGGTGCGTTCAGAGATCGAAGACGAACGCGTTGAGCTGGTGCGGGCTGCGCTGACGTTTGCGCGGATTGAAGACCCGCAACTCGACATCGAGCATTATGTGCGCCGGACCGAGGAATTGGCCTGCGCGTGGCCGCGAAAATCCAGGACCCGGACGATCCCGTACAGATCATTGCGGCGCTGAATGATGTCCTATTCCGGGAAGAGGTGTTCCGCGGCAACACGGTGGATTATTACAGCCCGCGCAACTCCTTCCTGCACCACGTACTGGATCGCAGGCTGGGCATCCCCATCACCCTGGCGCTGGTGTATATGGAAGTGGCGCGCCGGGTAGGCTTTCAGTTGTTTGGCGTCGGGATGCCTGGGCATTTCCTGCTCAAGCATTATGACGTGGACGGCCATTCGATTCTAATCGACGCCTTTGAGCGGGGCTCAATCGTTACAGAAGACGACTGCCGCCAGAAGCTTGATAGCATTTATTCCGGCCAGGTGGCGCTGCAGCCGGAATTCCTGCTTCCGGTGACGCGGCGGCAGATGCTCACCCGAATGCTCAACAACCTGCGCTCGATTTATCTCTCCCAGCGCGATTTCCGCCGGGCCGTGCAGGTGGTGGACCTGATCCTGGTGATTTATCCGCGCTCGCCTGAAGACATGAAGCAGCGCGCCGTGCTGCGCTACAACCTCAATGATTATCGCGGCGCGCTGAGTGATTTTGAGGAGTACGTAAAGATGTCGCCAGACGCGTCCGACGCGGAAGAGATCAAGCAGACCGCGCTGTCATTGAGAAGATCAATGGCGATGATGAACTAGCTTTTCCCACATCCCGAGCGGAGCGAGGGATCCCTATAATTTCGGCCATCTTGAAGAACACTCAAGTCAAAGCCCCCAGTCGATCTTCAGCCCCTTCAGGATTCATTTCAGAACCGGAACGAGTAACGAGTTTATAGGGTTCCCTCGCTCCGTTCGGGATTGCAGAAAAAGCCTATTTTGGCTGTGCGCTCTGCGCGCTTCCGCCTTCTGGCGGATTCAGTTCCGCAAGCTGGCTGATTAGCTTCTGCTCCTGGTCAGAGAAGGTGCTGCGGAAGCGGTCTGACTGGATGACTTGCTGGCGCTCTGCGGGCGGCATCTGGCGCAGATGGCGCAGCGCCGTGTGGACGGCGACCTGTCGCTGCGGCGGCAAGACTTTGAGTTGCTGGTTGGCATCGCGCAACTGCTGCCGTTGCTGCGGAGTGAGCTTGGCCATGAACTCCAGGTTCTTCGGCATCCACTCGCGTTTTTCCGGCGGCATGCTGTTGAGTTTTTTCAGTCGTTCACGTAAAGCGGCCTGGCGTTGCGGCGGAAGCCTTTTAAACCCAGGATCATTTTCCAAAAGCTTGAGCTGTTGATCGAGAGGCAGATCTTTGTGGGCCTGGAGCCAATCGCCCATCTTCCGTCCGCCTTTTTGGCTCGGATGGTTGGCATTCGGGGCTTTCTGTGGGGCGGCCTGTACAAGCACAAGCGGGGAAGTGCGGTGTCCAGATGTGCTTACGCGCGAGGGTGCATTCAGGGTAATCAATCCTGAGAGTAAAAAAACGGAAACAACTTTGGTCCCGATTACCATTTGCTCCCCCGAGCAGAAAAGTTTATGGCTCCGCTACGTCATCTGACGGACCGCCCGTCAATTCATTCACCAGATCCGTGTCGATCAAGAGGTCGTGGTTCTTGTCCAGAGACTCAATATCCGCAAGCGCAGTACCGGGTTCTGGATTTGGGTTGGCAGGCGGGGTTGCCACGGTCAGCCGGTACACGACGCCTCCGGCGGCTAATACAGTAGCGAGCGCAGCGGCCAGCACGGGCCGGCGCAGCCAGCCAAACATGCTTGCCGGCGCCTTCTCCCGTTCTTCCTTCACGTGCGCCCGCAGGCGGGTAAGAAAGTAAGGAGAAGGCTCTGGCGATTCCCATTCATCCAGCAACGCCATGGTCTTGCGCATGGAGGAAAGCTCCTCGGTGCAGGCGCTGCACTGGCTTACGTGAGCCTTTACCTGCGGGTCGGCCGGACCATCAGTGAGAAGCTCGATCAATTTTTCCCGAACATCATTGCAGTTCATACAAATTCCTTCAGCCGGTCACGCAGCACTTCATAAGCGCGGAACAGCAGAGACTTGGTGGCGGATTCACTTAATTTCAAAACTCCCGCAATTTCGCGATAATCCATCCCCTGATACTTGTGCATTAACACTGCGGCGCGCTGTTTTTCCGGCAGCGCTATTACATGCTTCTTGATGGCCTGGAGCCGTTCCCGGCGCAGAATGTTTTGTTCCACATTCAGCGTGGGGTCGGCCACGTCCATCGTGGTGCCGGATTCTTCATCCGGCTCGTCCAGGCTCACCACTTTTCCGCTGCGCTCAACCTTGTGGTCACGCGCATGGTTCACCGCCAGGTTGGTGGCGATGCGGTAGAGCCAGGTCGTAAATTTGGCTTCCGCCGCATAGGTCTTGCGCGAGCGATATACGCGCAGAAAGACTTCCTGCGCCAGCTCTTCCGCCAGCGCCTGGTTGTGGCACATGCGGTACATGAAGGCGATCATGGGCCGGTGATACTTGGTTACGAGATACTCGTAGGCCGCGTTATCATCGGTCCCGGCGCGGAGCATTACCTCCGCATCGCTCAGCGAATCATAAGGAACGTGGCTTGCTGCCATCTCCGCAATACCCTGCATCCTGCCGGTAGTTGTGGGCATGAACAAACCCGACTTTAAGGCCACGCTGCTCACATCCCCTTAAACCCTTTGGCAACCAAAAAGTTGCAGGTTTCAGAGAGAGGCCAGCAGAGCCCCGACACCAGAGTTTATTCCATCCGGCAGCTTTCGCGCATCTCGGAAGTTTACAAAGATTTTACTTGATCTTCTTCATCTTGATGGCCTTTACGCCGGCGGCAAAGACTTGCGCCCGGTCATTGTTGTAGCTGGTCCGGGCCAGCTCCTCGATGAGATCCACCGTGCGCTGGGGAATGCGATAAGTCATGCGCTGCATCTCTCCCAGCGCAGGGTCTGGCGTGGGCGGAGGGTCCATGCGCGTGAGTAGCTCGGCCGCCACCTGCACCACGCGCCCGCGCGACCGATATTCCGCCGCTGCTTCCCGGATCGCCTCCACTGCGGCGGCAGGTAGGGTATAGCGTTTGGAGATGTCTCCTGACTTGCTTTTCTTCTTGCGTTTCGGGCCTTCCCAGGGCTTTTGCGGTTTCATGGCCATACTCCGGACATCGGTGGGGAGGTGTAAAGGCCGAAATAGTGTAACACACCAGTGTGTCCCACCTGGAGATGAAACCAAGTCGAAGGCCAGCTTCCGTTGTACCTTCTATAGATACCCTCCCCCTCCCTTGGTATCCCACCGCATCCCAGGCCATCCCAGATTGGCGTGGGTTTCAGGGGATTGGCTCGATTTCGCGTGATTTCGGCGCGATCCCGGCGATGTCTCCCTCCCCCTCCCTTGGTATCCCACCCGCATCCCAGGTTATCCCAGATTGGCGTAGGGTTCAGGGTTTTGGGGTAGCTAGGGGCTGGTAGCCACTCGTTAGCAGCTAAATTGTCAAAGAGCGTCTACGCACTGCATTTCCTCACTGGAAGGAAAATAATTAACTTTACCATTTGTTCGCCTAATTGTCAAGGCAAATCGGCGTGAGGTAGTGGGTCAGTTTGAATCAATTTCACCTACTACAAAAATTCGTCATCCTGAGGTCCGTAAACGAGCAAGCGGATTCGGGCCCCGTTCGCGCCCGGTTTTGGCGTGAATGGGCAGAGCTTGCGAGTAGGACCGAAAGGACCTTGTGCTTGAGCTCCCTATCCCCGCAACTATTCTCACGGGGATTGAAAGCGAAGAAGAAAAAAGGAGGCTGAAGATGGCGAGATAGCACCGGGAACGCGACCCAAGCGTAACACACCATTGTGTCGCTAAGCCAATCAGCCACAAGGACTTGCCCCACATTCGGAAGATTGGAAAATACACACTTTGTGCTCTTCCGGAAGCAGTCAGCGGCTATGCTTTGCCGAGGGAAAATCGAATCCCGCTCACCACAAGGAGAAAAACATGAAAAAGACTATTGTCAGGATTGTCGTGGTTACGTTTCTGCTGCTCGCGTCAGGCGCAGTACCTGTTTTGGTAAGCGCTGATAGCGTACCATTGCCAATCTGTTATCCCAAGCCGTGCCCATTGAAGTAACATTTGTTCACTGTGGGTGGCTGGTTTAAGCTGGCCACTCACAGAATATGCGCAAAACCGATACACTGCTCGGCCTCGTCGGTCTGATCGCAGCCACATGGCTTGCAACTGTTTTGGTTCGACGCAAAATCTACCGTGAATTCCCGCTCTTTTTCTTGTATGTCAGCTTCTCCATAGTGTTCATAACTCTGAGGCTGTCCATCAGCAACAACTATCAACTGTTCTTCATTGTTTCTTGGACAACTGAAAGTATTTACGTTTTATTGGCGCTTCTTGTCCTGCACGAGGTCTTCCGCAAAGTCTTTGCAGCCTTTTATGAGAAGCGCTGGTTCTGGCTCTTCTTTCCTCTGGTCGTCGCTGCTGTCTTCGCGATAGCCATCGCCTACCGTCTCGGCAGCCCGCCGGTACAGGCCAGCAGTCTTATCAGCCTGATCCTCACACTGGGCACGGCGGTTAGTCTGGTGCAGGTCGCCATCTTCGGCCTCTTTTTTGTTCTGGTCTGGTTTCACGGCATACGCTGGCGAGACTACCCTTTTGGCATTGTGGTGGGCTTTGCCATCATCGCGTTGGGATCATTGTGGGGCAATTGGTCGCGTTCGGTTTTTGGAACAAAATTCAACAAGTTCTTTGGCTACGCTCCTGCCGTGGCATACATAGTCGCGGTGATTGTATGGCTCGATACCTTCTTGCGGCCGCCGTCCGAGCCCAAGTGGAGCCTGCGGATCACCCCTGAGCAACTGCTGGAAGAGATCAGACAGTCCACCCAAATTCTGCAAAGGCTTCTAGGTAAGAGAAAATGATCGTGGGAATCGTAGCGGCACTCGCAACTCTCTTTGTTCTGCGAATTCTTTTGCGTCGCATTTACCGTTTCCGCAACCGCACCGAAAATGACGTAGCGCCTTTCATGGTGCGTGTCGATCTCGCCGAGTTGAGCTATCTGGTGGACAACCTGACGGAAGAGCGCCTGCGTTATGATCTGGGGCCCGCCGAGTTCCGCAAGGAACAGTTGGTCCGGCTGCGCCTGCTGCAGGAATTCACGCGCCGGATGCGGCATAACGCTGACATTCTCCAGGAGTGGGGCGAGTACGGCTTCAACCGCCGCCGCTATGCTGAAGAAGACGGCATCCGGTCACACAGCCTGGAACTGATCAAAAGCTGCCGGGAGTTCCGCTACGGAGCCCGCGCCGTCCAGTTGCATTTGCATCTGTGGTTCATCAGGATGAAGTTCTTCCCGGCGCGTCCTGCGCCCATGCTCTCCCGCGCGCGCCAGGTGGATGGTTCGTTTGACCTGCTGTTTGCCTACCAGGGAATCAGGATCGCGGCGGAGTACCTGAGCCGGGCTTATGGCGACGCCTGCTTTGACGCCCTGGCCGAGGTCCTATAAGGCGGGTTTCTCAACGCAACGCGGCGATTCCTCAATCCAGCGCCGAGGCGCGAACCAATGGTAGCCCGGCGCGGAAGCTTGTCTAAAACATTCGGGATCGAACGAAACGCCTTGGGTTTGTGAAGTGGTACCCCCCATGAGAATCAGCGCCGGAGGCGCGAACCAATGGTAGCCCAGCGCGGAAGCGCTGGGAAAAGATGAGAGATAAAAGGGAAGCGCCGGAGGCGCGACACTTAATCGAAGACGTATTTTGGATCAAAAGCAATTCCATGTTTCTTCAGAAACCCGATGAATTCATCTTCAAACGTCATCTTCCGATGATGCTGCTCCTGGCTCCTGACATAACGCTCCACTGTCGCAATATTCGACGCGCTCACGCTGAATGCCGCATACCCCTTTTGCCACGCAAAGCTCCTGCCCAGCTCGTTCACCCATTTTGAAGAATTGGACTTAATCGTGCGCACTGCCGCGGAGACGGCCAGCGTCGGCGGCAATTCCAGCAAAATGTGAATGTGGTCTTCCACTCCGCCAATCGCGCGCACAAACATATCGTGATTCCGGCAAATCCCAGCTACGTACGCCCACAGCTTGGGCTGGAAATGTTTATCGATCAACCTTCGGCGCTCTGCCGTACTGAAGATGATGTGCTGGTGGTTTTTCGTAAAAGTATGGGACATGTGTCGCGCCTCCGGCGCTTCACTGTACACCAATCGCCTTCCCAGCGCTTCCGCGCTGGGCTACCATTATTCCGCGCTCCGCGCTTCCTGATCGTGCAGCGTGATTGCATGTGTCGTTACTCCGGTTCCGGCACCGCGCGCAGAATAAAGTGCCGGCGTTCTTCTGCGGTAAGCATCTTTTCCACTTCGCGCAACACTTCAGGAGCGTATTCAATCGGCGTATCCACGGGGCCGGAAGACGGAAAAACATCCAGCACCTGGCGCAGCTTGCGAACAATGGCGGCGGCATCTTTGGCGGATATCCGTTGCTGCAGCAGGCATTCCACAGACTCTTCATAGCTCAGTTCGAACGCGTAAAATTGCTTCTGTTTGGCAAAGCAGCGAATCGCGCGATGAGTTCCGTCCAGCAGGATGGGAGCGCCAAAACGCCGGATGAAAATTCCCGGACGAGAGAGGTCGACATGCAGCATATGATTGAGATCGAATTCATTCATCCCGGCAAAAGCGCGGAGCATTTCTTGTGATACCGGCTGCGCGGCCCTTCCATCGGCCACTATCTGCTTGGCCGTATCGATTTTAAAAATATAGGTATCGACTTCATCGGAAAATTGAAAGATTTCCACCGTGGCCGGCTCGCGGCGGGATTCACAAATGGCGCAGCGCTCTCCGCGTGACTGCCCTTCACCCATTCGCCGCGTCAATTCGTTCTCTCCTGCATTCCAGAAACCTGCCACATGGTACACACCGCCATGTCACTCTGGCAAGGCGCGCGGAAAGTGGAAAATCGCTTTCGCGGTAAAGTGGCTTCCGCCAAGGCTGGTCTGGGGCGACAGAAGTTCATTACGAGGGTTTCTGATAAAATAAAAGCTACTCGAAGCAGCGGTCATGAGCGCAATGGGGCGCTTAACTCAGCGGTAGAGTGCCATCTTCACACGGTGGAAGTCATAGGTTCGAATCCTATAGCGCCCACCACTCATCAGAATCCAAGGGCAGCCAGAACGGGGTTGGGAATTCTGCGGGTGGGGAAATTTACAAGTTTTTGCTTGCTTCGGGACGCGTTCGTGGTAACATCACTTTGTCTTCAGTAGCCGCCCGTTCCGGTGCGACGATTCGCGCAAAAGAGTTTTAGACTAAAGCGCAAATATAACGAAGATTTTCCGAAACTTAGCCGACTGACCTCCAACCAGACCCTGAGGAATTCGCTCATAGCAGGTCACCACGTTTGGAAGTCCGGCAGACAGAACAACGCTCACAGGTATACGAATGAATGAAGGATTGAACCAACCGCAGAATCCGCAGAACCCGCGCAATCGCAAGTCGCGGCGGCGGAGACGGAACTTTGGCTCGCAGAACCCGGGCCAGAACAGCCAGAATAGCCAAAATGGATCCAGCAACCAGGGACGTCCGGGCGGGCAGAATCGCCAGAACCGCAACAATCGAGGCGGGGGACAAAGGCGCGGCGGACCGGGCTTTGTGGGACCCATGGACCATAGCTATCGCAACCAGGGAAACGGCAACAGCATGCAGGGAGCGCGGTTCCACAATGGCGCCCAGGCCACTCCCAACATGGAGCCACTCACCCAGCGCGTGGATGCGCCCACAAAGATTTTTGCCTTCGTCGACGATCTTTTCTTTGTGGCCAAGATCCAGGAAGTTTCGCGCAAGCTGAACGTGAAGGTCGAGTTCGTCAAGACCGACAAAGAAATCGCGGAAAAGACTGAGGGCGCGGAAGAAAAGCCATCGCTGATTATCGTTGACCTGAACAGCAACGGCATCAAGCCGCTGCCGGTGATCACCAAGATGCGCTCCAAATACAAGAAAGCCACGTCGATTGTGGGCTTCGTCTCCCACGTTCAGGGCGATCTCAAGGTCAAGGCTGTGGAAGCTGGCTGCGATGTGGTAATGCCGCGCTCGGCGTTCTCACAAAACCTGGTGAGCATTCTCCGCCGCCATGGCGCCGATGACGATACGGACGATACTTTCAATCGCGTTTAGTGCACACCGAAACGGAATTGAAGCCCCTTTTCAGAACGGACTCATACTTTGAGGGCTAGTCCGCGCCTCATAGACCGCTTCAAAGCGACGAATGCTACTCCTGCCTCAGCGCGCTCATGGGATCCACCCGGCTGGCGCGCCGGGCCGGTACCAGGCTGGCCAGCAGCGCCGCTAAAATCAACACTAGAATCATGGTGGCGAAGGCCACAGGATCAGTGGATCGAACCCCGGGCACTAGATGTTCCAATAGACGCGCCGCAGCGAAAGCGGCAATCATTCCCAAAACAGTGCCAACGATAATCATTCCAACGCTCTGCCGGAGCACCAGGCGCCTAACGTCGCCGGCGTTGGCTCCCAGCGCCATTCGTATTCCGAATTCCGGTATGCGTTGGCTGGTCAGATATGCCAGGACGCCATAAATCCCGACGCACGCCAACAGCAAAGCCAAGGCGGCAAATACGCCGAACAGCAGCAAGAGGAATCGTTGCCGCGACAGCGTGCCCTTGGCCAACTGCTCGATGGTGCGGACTTCATAGAGAACCTGATCGCCCGCGGCTCCGCGCACCGCGCGTCGCAGCGGCTCGACCAGGGGCAGGGGATCCACGCTGGTGCGGACAGCAATGGACATGAGTTCCGACCAGCGGGGCACCAAATTGTCCGGCACCTGGGCAAACGGGTAATAAAGCGTTGCCCGCACTTTGGCCTGATCGTCGCCAGCGAGTCCCCAATAACGCACATGGCCCACAACACCCACAAGGAAAGCCTGTTGCGCCATCACGTCGTCAATCACCGCCACGCCCTCACTCCCCTGCCGGTCCTCATCGGTGATGAAACGGCCACGGAGCAGCGGGATGCGCATCACATTCAGGTAATCCGGCGTGACGCTGTTGGCGAGAACAAGTTGCTGCTGATCCGCTGGAGCCTTAGCGGCTGTTGTGGAGTAGCGTATTTGATTGTTGCCTTCCCGCATGGGAACGGTATCGACCATGGCAACCGACTCAACTCCCGGGATGCTGCGCGCATTCTCAAGGACCTCATGCCATGCCGCGCGGGTCTTTGCCGGATCTTTGAGCGTGCCTGGAGCCAGCGCCATCCGGCTCGCCAGCACATTGTGGATGTTGACACCGGGATCGAGCAAGGACAGGCGCAGCAGCGTGCGCCCGAGAATCCCGGCAGCCACCAGAAGAACCACAGCAAGGCCGAGTTCGGTGATGACAAAACTGCCGTGCAGCCGGCGTGATTGTCCACCTACGTTCTGCGCTCCGGCACGGAGTATCGGTTCGATCGAGCGAACTGGAATGCGCAAAGCCGGCGCGATCCCCAAAAGAAGGCCACTCAGCAGGGAGACGGCAAAGGCGAACAGCAGCACATGCCAATCCAAGTGGACTTCTTCCGCGCGCGGCAAGCTGCCGGGCCAGAGCGCCACAAACGGGCGGATACCAACTGCTGCGAGCAAGACGCCGAGCCCTCCTCCGCAAAGGCCCAACAGCGC
>WNGG01006028.1_pt1 | contig 13464 bp, 9 predicted proteins | sample 5400661 | NCBI WGS metagenome assembly WNGG01 (sample SAMN13153372, study PRJNA577476) | soil metagenome | isolation source: 100 cm soil or saprolite under Garry oak tree replicate 1 | place: USA:California | collected 2016-06-15
AGCGTCTCGTGAGCCTCGTGGCCCCCCACTCGTACGAGGCCGAGCAGTATCGTGGCCTCCGACACCTGGTGGAGCAGGCCCACCGCACGTCCGCCCTCTCGGTCCTCGCCGTCTCCAGCGCCACCGTCGGGGACGGCAAGACCACCACCGCGATCAATCTCGCCGGCGCCCTCGCGCAGGCGGCCGATGCCCGCGTGCTCCTGATGGACGTCGATCTCCGCCGCCCCGCGATCGCGGAGCGCCTCGGGCTCGAAGAGGGGCGCCACGGGCTCGTCGACGCGATCCTGAGTCACGACCTCAAGCTGGCCGACGTGGCCAGACCGTGCGGGCCGCTCAACCTCGCGGTCGTGACCGCCGGCGTCTTCTCCGACATCCCGTACGAGCTGCTGAGGTCCCCGCGACTCGGCGACCTGCTGGACCAGGCGCGTCGCGATTACGACTACGTGGTGCTGGACACGCCGCCCCTCGTCCCGATTCCGGACGCGCGGGTCATCAGCAAATGGGTGGACAGCTTTCTCCTCGTCGTCCGCGCCAACACGACGCCGCGCAGCCTGCTCGAAGAGTCGCTGAACCTGATGGAGCCGCAGAAAGTGCTCGGCCTCGTGTTCAACAACGACGAACGGCCGCGCACCACGTACAACGACTACTACGCTGGAAGTGGGCGTCACGACAAGGGAGGGGCGCCGACGTGGTGGCGGCCCTTCGCGAAGATCCGCTCGGTGTTCGACCCAGACGCCGCGGGCCGACGGCGCCCCGAACGCCGCAGGGAGATCCGATGATCGGGGGATCCGCGCCGTGGCGCTGACGCTCGCGCTCCTCGAGGGCGGCCTGCTCTTCACGGTCGTGCTGTTCGTGATCGTCGTCTGGACGCATCCCCTCCTGATGGGCTGGATCGACGTCGCCATCTTGTTGATGCAGAGTCTGGCGATCTGCGCGTGCTGCATCACGGCTTTCTACTACAACGACTTCTACAACCTGCGCGTCGTCAAGAGCTTCCGGCCCTATGCGGCCCGGGTCCTGTCCTCGTTCGGTCTCACCTTCCTGCTGCTGGCAGGATTCTACGCGCTCTTTCCCACTGCGAAGATCGCCGACGGTCCCTTCGTCTCCAGCTTCGCGATCATCGTCGGTCTCCTGCTTCCCTTTCGGGCGGCGTCGTACGCCTTCATGCGGAGCCATCCATTCCGAGAGCGCGTGCTGGTGCTGGGCGCCGGCGGGCTCGCCGCCCGGCTCATCCGGGAGATCGAGAGCCAGCCGCATCTACGCTACGCCATCGTGGGCGTCGTCGACGACGATCGCGCCGCCGGCAATCTCCGTCACCTTCTCCGGGGGCCGCTCGAGCACCTCGACAAGATCGTGAAGGACCTCGAGCCCGACCGCGTGATCGTCGCGCTCTCCGAACGCCGCGGGCGGTTGCCGCTGGGCCCGCTGTTCGACGCGCGCCTCGACGGCGTCGTCGTCGAACACGGCGTGGAGGCCTACGAGCGGCTGACGGGAAAGGTCGCCATCGAGGCGCTGACGCCGAGCAGCGTCATCTTTTCGCGCGACTTCCGCAAGTCACGCCTGGAGAGCGCCGCCGGTCGCGGTCTGAGCCTGCTCGTCGCGCTGGCGGGGCTGATTCTGGTGGCTCCGCTCCTGGGCCTCATCGCCCTGGCCATCAGGCTCGATTCCGGGAGCCCGGTGCTGTTCGTCCACGATCGGGTGGGTCTGCGTGGCCGCCGGTTCAAGCTCCTCAAGTTCCGGACGATGCACCGGGCCGGAGCGGACGTGTCCGACTGGACCCGAGACCAGACCCATCGTGTGACGCGTCTGGGGAAGTGGCTGCGGCGCTTCCGGCTCGACGAGCTCCCCCAGTTCGTCAACATCCTGCGTGGCGACATGAACCTGGTGGGGCCCAGGCCACACCGGGTGACGAAATACGAAGCGTTCCTGGAAACGATCCCCTACTTTTCGCTCCGCTCCGTGGTTCGCCCGGGCCTCACCGGGTGGGCACAGGTGCGGTACGGGTACGCGAGCCGGCTCGACGAGGAGACGGAGAAGATCCGGTACGACCTCTATTACGTCAAGCGGCTCTCGCTGGCCCTGGACCTTCGCATTCTGTTCGCCACCGTGAAGATCGTCCTCTTCGGCCGCGGCTCGCGGACGCGCCCCCGCCGCGACGAAGAGGTGTTCGCAGAGGGTGTCAGGACTGTTTCGCCTCGCGTGAGTTCCGTCGCGAGGTGAACACAGCCGAGTAGCAACGCAGTCGGTCGAGCCCTGACAGAGGGGCTCGAACCGAAGGGGGCGAAGCCTTGTCAGGTACGAGGAGCACGCTCGAAGAGCCTCGATGGGCGGCGGACGATCCGGTCCGCCCGCAGATCACGGGCGCCCGGTGGTACGCGCTGTGGACGCGGAGCCACTGCGAGCAGCTCGTGCACGACCAGCTGGCCGCACGGGGCTTCAGCCTCTTCATTCCCAAGATCGACGTGTGGTCGCGTCGCGCCGGACAGCGACGGCTGATCCAGACCCCGATGTTCCCCGGCTACCTCTTCCTCCATCACGCCCTCGACAAGCACAGCGACACCGAAGTCCGGAAGGCGCGCGGCCTGATGGCCATCCTCGGTGAATCGTGGACGTGTCGGGCCGTGGTGCCGGACGAGGACATCACGGCGATCCAGAGGCTGCTGCACAGCGGGCTCCCCGCCCGGCCGCACCCGTATCTCCGCGAAGGCCAGCGAGTGCGGATCACGCGCGGGCCGATGGCCGACGTCGAGGGAATCCTGGTGCGCAGCAATTCCAGGAAGGGACTGCTGGTCATCTCCGTCGCGCTGCTCCGGCGGAGCGTGGCGGTGGAAGTCGACTGCACGATGGTGACGGCGGCCTGAGCCATGTGCGGGATCGCCGGTAAGGTCTACCTGGAGCCGCATCGCGGCGTCGAGCCCGACGCCCTCGCCGCGATGTGCCAGGCGCTCGTCCATCGGGGTCCCGACGACTACGGGGTTCACCTCGACGGCAACGTCGGCCTGGCCATGCGGCGCCTGGCCGTGATCGACGTCGACACCGGCCGGCAGCCGATTCACAACGAGGACCGGAGCGTCTGGACGGTCTACAACGGCGAGATCTACAACTTCGCGGAGCTGCAGCGCGAGCTCGAAGCCCGGGGTCATCGCTTCTACACGCGCACGGATACGGAAGTCATCGTTCATCTCTACGAGGAGCAGGGCCTCGACTTCGTGCGCTCGCTCAACGGCATGTTCACCATCGCGCTCTGGGACGCCGCCCGGCGCCGGCTCGTCCTGGCCCGCGATCGGCTGGGGATCAAGCCGCTGTACGTCGCGCAGCTCCCTGACCGCCTCCTCTTCGGCTCCGAGATCAAGGCGCTCCTCGCCGATGGCCTGCGTCCGACGGTGGACGTCGAGGCGCTCAGCCTCTACCTGTCGCTGCTCTACATCCCGGCTCCGCACACGATCTACCGGGAGATCCGCAAGCTCGAGCCCGGCCATCTTCTGGTCTGGCAGGGCGGGCGGCTCACCGACCACCGCTACTGGGACCTCGCGGAGATTCGACCGGCCGCACGCGACCTCCGTCCGGCTGCGGTGTCGGCGCAGCTCCTGGACCTCCTCACGGACGCCGTGCGACGGCAGCTGGTCTCGGACGTTCCCCTCGGCGTCTTCCTGAGCGGCGGGCTCGACTCGAGCACGGTCGTCGCGCTGACGCGGCGGGTCCACTCCGGCGCCGTCAAGACGTTCTCGATCGGCTTCGACGATCCGTCGTACGACGAGCGCGCGGCGGCCCGGCTCATCGCCCGGCGATTCGAGACGGACCACACCGAGCTGACCATCACGCCCGACGTCGCCGACCTCGTCCCGAAGCTCGTGAGCCACTTCGACGAGCCATTCGCCGACGCCTCCGCGATCCCGACCTACTATCTCTCGCAGCTCACCCGACGCCACGTGACGGTCGCCCTCGGCGGGGACGGGGGCGACGAGCTCTTCGCGGGCTACGTCACCTACCAGGCCGACAAGCTCGCGCGGCTGTACGAGCGGCTGCCGGGGGTGCTCACGCGCGGACTCATTCCTGCGGTGGTGCGGCGGCTGCCGGTCTCCGAGGGCAAGGTCAGCTTCGACTTCAAGGCGAGACGCTTCATCGCCGACGCGCTGCTGGAGCCGGGACGCCGGCACTACGCGTGGAAGGCCTTCTTCGACGACAGCCTGAAGCGGGACGTCCTGTGCGACGACGTCCTCGCCGGTCTCGATGGCCGTCTCGACGCCTTCCCGGTCTACCGCCGCCACTACGACGAGGTCCCTCACCACGACCCGCTCAATCGGTTTCTCTACGCCGACACGCGGGTCTACCTGCCCGACGACATCCTCGTGAAGGTCGACCGCATGAGCATGGCCCATTCCCTCGAGGTCCGCGTGCCCCTGCTCGACCACCGGGTCGTGGAGTTCATGTTCCGCCTTCCCGGCGTGCTCAAGATGCCCGGCCTGGCGCTGAAGCACGTGCTGAAGCGGACGATGCGTGGCCTCCTGCCCGACGAAACCCTCCGCAAGCGCAAGGGCGGGTTCAACGTCCCGATGTCCGCCTGGCTCAAGCAGCAGCTCCGGCCGCTCGTCGACGAATACCTGTCCCCGGCCCGCGTACGGCGCGACGGGTTCTTCCGGCCCGAGACGACGTCGCGGCTGGTGGTGGAGCACATGACCGGCCGCGCCGACTACAGCCGCAACCTGTGGGCGCTCTTGCTCTTCGGCGTGTGGCTCGAGCAGGCACGGACCTCCGGAGCGAGCGCGGCGACGTCAGCCATCGCGGCGGGACTGACACCATCCTTCGCCCTGTGCGCCCCCGCCACAGGTGTGATCCGCGGATGAGCGTGGTCGGTGACGGCGCTCACGCCACCGTCGTGTGCCCGGGGTTGGAAGCGGCGACGGTTCCGTCGGCGCTCAAGGTCGTCGCCCTGGGAGGCGGGACCGGCGTCCCGCTCCTGCTGAGGGGATTGAAGGACGTCGTCTTTCCACACGCCTCGCCCTGGCGCCCGGCGGCCGATCGGGACCGGATCACCGCGATCGTCACGACCGCCGACGACGGCGGCAGCTCGGGGCGCCTGCGCCGCGCGTACCGGGTCTCGGCGCCCGGCGACATCCGCAACTCGCTCCTCGCGCTCTCGGGCGCGGACCGTGCGCTGGCCTCCCTCTTCGACTTCCGCTTCGGCGGTGAGAACGAGATCGCCGGACACAGCCTGGGCAATCTCATCCTGGCGGCGTTGACACACCTCGAGGGTGATCTCGGCCGCGCCGTGGATCGGGCCGGAGAAATCCTCGGTATCCGCGGCCGGGTGCTCCCGTCCACCCCCGCGGAGGTCACCCTGACGGCGGAGTTCGTCGATGGCTCGTGCGTCGACGGCGAATCTCGCATCGCCGCGGTGCGCCGACCGATTCGACGGGTCCGTCTCCGACCCGAGGCGGCGCCGGCCGCGCCGGCGGCCGTGCGCGCCATCGAGGCCGCCGACCTGGTGGCGATCGGACCGGGCAGCCTCTACACGAGCCTGATCCCCGTGCTACTCGTGCGCGAGCTCACGGAGGCGCTGGCGCGCTCGCGGGCCCGGGTCGTCCTCATCATGAATCTGATGTCGGAGCCCGGGGAGACCGACGGCTATGGCGCCGTCGACTGCCTCGCGGCGATCCGGCGCCACGCGCCGGACGCTCCCATCCACGATGTGTTGCTGAACACGGCTCCCATTCCGCGCGATTCGCTCGAGCGTTACGCGGCTGACGGCGCGATGCCGATCCGCGTGGACATCGAAGCGCTCCGTGCGCTGGGGTGCCGATCGATAGCGCGGGACGTCCTGGGGGACGGCCCGAAAATCCGCCACGATTCGCGAAAGCTGGCCCGGGCCGTCCTGGAGCTGGCCACCGAGGTGAACGATGAGTGAGTCACGTCTGGCCGATCGCATTCGGAACGGTTCCGCCCGCGTCACCGTGATCGGGCAAGGCTACGTCGGCCTTCCACTCGCGGTGGAATTCGCCCGCGCCGGCTTCAACACCACCGGGCTGGATACCGACCTCGATCGCGTCATCGCCCTCAACGCCGGCCAGTCGTACACCCCGGACGTCGACAGCGAACTCCTGAAAGCGGTGATCGAGGCGGGCCGCTACGAGGCCACGTCCGAGGCCTCGACCCTCGAGCGCAGCGACGTCGTCATCATCTGCGTCCCGACGCCGCTGCGGAAGTCCAAGGATCCCGACATCTCCTTCGTCGTCGCCGCCGCCGAGAACGTGGCCGCCCACTTCCGGCCCGGTCAGCTCGTCATCCTGGAATCGACGACCTATCCGGGAACCACCGAGGAGCTGCTCCTGCCGATGTTCGAGGCGCGCGGCGCCCGCATCGGCATCGACTTCTTCCTCGCGTTCTCCCCGGAGCGCATCGACCCCGCCAACGGGAAGTTCGGCCTCGCCGAGATCCCCAAGGTGGTGGGCGGCGTCACCGCGGCCTGCAGCCAGATGGCGGCGCTGCTCTACAGCCAGATCATCAAGCGGGTCCTCGAGGTGTCCAGCCCCAAGGTGGCAGAGCTGGCCAAGCTCTACGAGAACACGTTCCGCAACGTCAACATCGCCCTCGCCAACGAGTTCTCCCTCATGGGGCGCCGCCTGGGCGTCAACATCCGCGAGGTGATCGAGGCGGCGGCCACCAAGCCGTTCGGCTTCATGCCCTTCTATCCGGGCCCGGGGGTCGGCGGTCATTGCATCGGCATCGATCCCTTCTACCTCGCCTGGAAGATGCGGCTGAATGGCTACGAGTTTCGCTTCCTCCATCTGGCCGACGAGATCAACCGCGCCATGCCGGCCTACGTCGTCGAGCTGGTGGCCGAGGCCCTGAACGGCCGACGGCGCTGTCTCAACGGCGCCAGCGTCCTGGTCCTCGGCGTGGCCTACAAGCGCGGCGTCTCCGACATCCGCGAATCGCCCGCGCTCGAGGTCATCGCCGAGCTGCAGCACAAGGGCGCGCTCGTCTCGTATGCCGATCCGCACGTGCCGTCGCTCGACGTGGAGGGCACGGTGCTGAAAGCGGTGGAGGTCACCGACCAGCGGCTGGCCGCCGCCGACTGCGTCGTGATCCTGACCGACCATGCCGATTTCGACTATCGCCAGATCGTCGACGTGTCACGGCTCGTCGTCGACACGCGGAACGCCACCTGGGGCCTGCAGCCCCCGGCCGACCGCGTGGTGACGCTGTAGGAGGGGCGCCGGTCGTGATCACCGGGCAAAATATCGTTTGCTTCGCCAACGATTGGGACGCCGATCCCACCAGCAAGCACCAGGTCATGACGATCCTGGCCCGCACGAATCGCGTGCTCTGGGTCAACTCGATCGGCCTTCGGCGCCCCGGCGCGACCGTGGCCGACGCCTCACGCGTCATCACGAAGATTCGGCAGTATCTCGCCGGCGCCACCCCTATCAATTCGAACATGCATGCGGTGACGCCGCTCGTCATCCCCTTTCATCACCTGCGCTGGGTGCGGCGCGTCAATGCGTGGCTGGTCGGTCGCTATGTGCGGGCCCAGGCCCGCCGACTCGGAATGGACAAGTTTCAGGTGTGGGTCATTCTGCCGTCGGCGGCATCGATCGTTCGTCAACTGAAGCCAGAGCGGGTCATCTATTACTGTGTGGACGATTGGTCCGCATTCAGCTTCCTCGACGGGGAAGCGATGCAGGACATGGAAGCGCAGCTCATCGCCCAGAGCGATATCGTCTTCGTCTCCGCGGAGGCGCTCTACAAGACCAAGCGCCCCCTCAATCCACGGACGTACCTCGTGCCGCACGGCGTGGACAGCGAGCATTTCGCCCGGGCGCGATTGCCGGAAACGGAGGTCGCCCCCGAGCTCACGAACCTTCCACGTCCGATCGTCGGGTTCTGGGGTTCCGTGCACGAGTGGATCGATCTGGACTTGCTGCGCTACATGGCGAAGCGTCATCCAGAATGGTCCATCGTGCTCGTCGGCAGGGTGGGCGTCGATCTCGCTGACCTGGGGAGACTGCCGAACGTCCATTGGCTGAGCGGCCGGCCCTACGCGTCCCTTCCGGGTTATGCCAAGGGGTTCTCGGCCGCGATCCTCCCGTTCAAGATCAACCGGCTGACGGAGAGCGTCAATCCGATCAAGCTGCGCGAATACCTGGCGGCCGGCCTGCCGGTGGTGTCGACGCCGCTCCCGGAGGTGAAACCCTATAACGGGCTCGTGCGGATCGGGGCGACGGCTGACGAGTTCGTCAACCAGGTCGAACTCGCCGTCCAGGACACCGGGGAGACGGCCGCCCGGCGCCGGATCGAAGCGATCGGCGGGGACACGTGGCATTCACGTGTCGAATACATGTCGACACTCGTCGAAGGTCTCAAGCGGACGTGAAAACCCTTCTCATCTGTCACGAGGGTGCCGCGCTGGACCAGGAAGGCCTGGGGCGATGGCTCGCGTCGTTCTCGACGCTGGGCGGTCTGATCGTTCTGCGCGAAACCCGCCGGAGAGCGTGGAAGCGCGTCCGATCGGAACTGCGGCGCGTCGGGATGATTCGGTTCCTGGACGTGCTGGCGTGCCGGGCCTACTACACGCTGTTTCTCTCTCGTCGCGACCGCCGTTGGCAAGCGCAGCAACTCCGAGAGCTCGGGCGACGGTATCCCGGCGTCGGCGTGGAGGCGGTCCCCATCCTCTACACCACCAGCCCCAATACGCCCGAAGCGGAGGCGTTCATCAGAGACGTCGCCCCCGACATGATGATTGCGCGCTGCAAGACCTTGCTGCACGAACGGATATTCACGATTCCCGCCAAAGGCACGTTCGTGATGCACCCGGGAATCTGCCCCGAGTATCGAAACTCGCACGGATGCTTCTGGGCATTGGCGAACGACGATCCGCAGAGAGTCGGCGTGACATTGCTGCAGATCGACAAGGGTGTCGATACGGGACCGGTCTTCGGATATTACGGCTGTCGCTATGACGAGCGGGCGGAGTCGCACATCCGGATCCAGGACCGCGCACTCCTCGACAATCTCCACGGGATCCAACAGAAGCTGCTCGAGATCGAGGGAGGGACCGCGGTTCCGCTCGACGCGACCGGACGGGCCTCGGCGTCGTGGGGCCAGCCATGGCTCACGCGCTACCTGCGCTGGAAATATCGGGCCCGGCGCAGACAACGGAAGGCGAAGCCGGTGCGCGCGGTGTCGCTTCTCTACCACGACGTCGTGCCGCGAGGCGAGACCGACACGAGCGGATTTCCCGGCCTCCAGGCGGCACGATACAAGCTGGAGTACGACGACTTCTGCCAGCACATCGCCGCTCTCCGGAGAGCCATCACGTCGAGACCTGTGACGGTCTTCGAGGCGATCGCTGCGTCGAACGGCATGAGACCGCTGATGCTGACGTTCGATGACGGAGGAGTCAGTGCGCACACCGCGATCGCCGGGATCCTGGATCGGTACGGATGGCGCGGCCACTTCCTGATCACGACGGATTACATCGGCAAGCCCGCCTTCCTCAACGAGGACCAGATCCGGGCGCTGAGAAAGAGCGGCCATGTGATCGGCACGCATTCGGGTTCGCATCCACGGAGAATGTCGGCCCTGGGGTGGGAGGAGCTGCTGGAAGAATGGAGCAGGAGCACCAAGACGCTCTCCGATGTCTTGGGGGAGCCGGTGACCGTGGCCTCCGTCCCCGGTGGATGCTATTCGAGGCGCGTGGCCGCGGCAGCCGCCGCGAGCGGGATCAAGGCGTTGTTCACGTCGGAACCGATTACCACGTCGCATCACGTCGATGGCTGCGTCGTGTTCGGCCGGTACACGATCTGGCGAGGGATGCGTCCTGCGATGAGCGCCGAATTCACGTCCGGGGGCTTCCCTCGCTATGAACAGTTCTTGTTCTGGAATTCCAAGAAGGTGGCCAAGGTCATTGGCGGTGACGCGTATGCCAAGGCCATCAACTGGGTGTTGAAGCGCTAGACGTTCTCCTCGTCCGGTCCGGTCCCGCTATCACCATCGCGAATCTCAAGGAGGCTCTGTTTGTGAGGATCGTCAACATCGTGGGGGCGCGTCCCAATTTCGTGAAGATCAGCCCACTCGTCCGGGAGATGCGGCGGCACCCTGTCATCACGCCCATCCTGGTGCACACCGGTCAGCACTACGACGAGGCCATGTCGCAGCAGTTCTTCGCCCAGCTCGACATCCCGGCCGCCGACCACAACCTGGAGGTCGGATCGGGCTCCCACGCGATCCAGACCGCCGAAGTCATGCGCCGCCTCGAGCCGCTGCTGATCTCGGTGCGCCCCGACGTCGTGCTCGTCGTTGGTGACGTCAACTCGACCCTGGGCGCCGCCCTCACCGCCGTGAAGCTCGGGATTCCCGTCGTCCACGTCGAGGCCGGCCTGCGCAGCTTCGACCGGACGATGCCGGAAGAGATCAACCGCGTGCTGACCGACGCCATCTCGGACCTGCTCTTCATCACCGAGGTGGGGGCCCGACGGAACCTGGTCCGTGAAGGGATCGCGCCGCGGAAGATCCACTTCGTCGGCAACGTCATGGCCGACGCGCTGCTCGCGTCCAGGCCGCGCTGGCGGACCTCGTCCATCGTCGACCGGCTCGGCCTCACCGGGACGCCGTTCGCCGTGCTGACGCTGCATCGACCGGCCAACGTCGACGATCCGCGGGTCTTCGGCGATCTGCTCGGCGCCCTGCGCGAGATCGGTCGTCACATTCCGATCGTCTTTCCCGTGCATCCTCGAGTCGCGTCACGGCTCACCGCCGACGCGGCGATGCCGGGTTCCGGCCGCGGACTCATCTGCCAGCCGCCACTCGGCTACCTCGACTTCATGGCGTTGATGAGCCGGGCGCGCCTCGTGCTGACGGATTCGGGCGGCATCCAGGAAGAGACGACGATGCTCGGCGTGCCCTGCCTGACCCTGCGCGACACGACGGAGCGTCCCGTCACGGTGACCCACGGCACGAATCGTGTGATCGGGACCTGCGCGAAGACGATCGTGAGCGAAGCCCTCCACACCCTGGAGCATCCGCCGCACCCGGTCGCGCCCCCCCCGCTGTGGGACGGCGGCGCCGCGCGTCGGATCGTGCAGATCCTCCTGGCGGAGCGTCTGGCTCGTCGCGCCCGGGCGCCGGAGTCGATGGTGCCGGCGCCGGCGCTCTCGGGAAGCGGCGCGTGACCACGTTGCCGCGGCGCGAATGGTGGCGCCCGCAGGCCGCGCTCCCGGCCGGCATCCCGGCCACGACGCCGGCGCACGCGGACGCCGCGGCCCCGGACAGTCCGATCCCCTTCTGGGCCCTGATGGCCTTCACCGCCATGATGCTGCTGGCGCCCCACAACTATTTCCCGGTCCTCGGCCCGTTCCGACTCGCATTCCTCGCGGCCGGAGTGGCGATCGGAAGCTACGTCTATGACCGGCTCCGGCGCGGGCAGCCGCTCACGATTCTGCCCCCCGAGATCCGCCTCGTCGGCTATCTGCTCGGCTGGGCGCTCGTGACCCTGCCCCTGGGCTCCTGGCCCGGCGGCAGCGTCGGCGTGCTCGCCGACATGTACTCGAAGACCCTGGTGATTTTCCTGCTGATCGCCAACACCGTGAACACCGTCGCCCGGCTCCGGCTGATCGTCGGAGGCCTGACGCTGATGGCGGTGCCGATCGCCCTCATCGGCGTGAAGAACTTTCTCTCGGGAGCGTACATCGTCAGCGGGGACAACGTTTCGCCGGCCCGCATCGTCGGCTATGAGTCCGCCCTGACGGCGAATCCCAACGACCTGGCGCTGATCCTCAACATCATCATCCCCCTCGCCCTCGGCCTCGTCCTGATCACGCGACGGCCGATGCTGCGCGCCGTGCTGCTCGCCAGCATCGGTCTGCAGGCCGTCGCGGTCATCATCACCTTTTCGCGGGCGGGGTTCCTCAGCCTCGCCACCATCCTGGGCGTCTTCGCCTGGACGATGTCGCGGCGCCCGGAGCGCGGGTGGGCGTATGCGGCGCTGACCCTCGGCGTCGCCGCCCTGCCGCTCCTGCCGGGGAGCTATCTCACACGTCTGTCGACCATCACCAACATCGAGGCGGACGCGACCGGGTCCGCCCAGGAACGGTACGCGCAACAGGTGGCCGCGGTGCACTACGTGCTGGCGCACCCCATCGTCGGCGCCGGGTTGGGTATGAACATCCTCGCGATCAACGAGACAGGCCTGTCGCCCGCCTGGATGAACATCCACAACGTCTATCTGCAGTACGCGACCGACCTCGGCCTGCCCGGCCTGATCCTCTTCCTCCTGATCTTCCTCGAGAGCATCAAGAGCGCGGACCGCGTCAAGCGTCGCACCGCCGCCAGCTCGAACTCGCGTGACCTCTTCTACCTCGCCACCGGGATCAAGACGAGTCTGCTGTCCTTCGCCATCTCCGCCTTCTTCTCGCCGGTGGCGTACCAGTTCCAGTTTTATTACATCGCGGGGCTCGCCGTCGCCGCCCGGGCCGTCGAGGAGACGGCCGGGCGCGCGCCGGAGCTCGGCGGGACGAGGTAGAGCCGTGCCACGGATCAATCTCCTGAAGTTCTTGACGGTCTTCGCCGAGGGAGGGACGGAAGGCCAGGTGATGAACCTGGTCGACCGGCTCGATCTCTCGAAATTCGACGTCCGCTTCGCCTGCTTCAACCGCACCGGCCGGTTCCTGCCGTTCCTCGAGGCGCGCGGCATCCCAGTGACGCCGTACGCCATCAAGCGCTTCTACGATCTGAAAGCGCTGCGGCAGCAGGCGCGGCTGGCGAACGACATGCGCCGTCAGCGCATCGACATCGTCCACAGCTACAACTTCTACGGCAACGTCTTCGCCGTCCCCGCCGCCCGGCTCGCCCGGACGCCCGTCGTGCTGGCATCCATCCGAAGCATGAGCGACTTCTACACGCCACTCCAGCGGCGCGTGCACCGACACGTCTGCCGCCTGGCGGACTGCGTTCTGACGAACGCCGAGGCGATCCGACAGTCGCTCATTGCCGAGGGGTACGACGCCGCGAAGATCAAGGTGATCCGCAACGGCATCGACGTCAGAAACCTCCAGGGCACGGCGGACGGCGGGCCGAGATTCCGGTCCTCGTTCGCGCTCCCGGCGAACGCTCCGATCGTCGCGGTGCTGGCGCGGCTCGGCGCCATCAAGGGCATCGAGTACTTCCTGGAAGCCGCCGTCATCGTCGCCCGGCGCTTCCCGCACGCGCGCTTCGTGATCGTGGGGGGCGGAACGTTCGTGAAAAACGGCCGAAGCGAGCCGCGGGATTACCGGCGTGAGCTGGAGACGATGGCGGAGCGTCTGGGTCTCGCCAGCCGCGTCGTCTTCACCGGGGCGCGGAGCGACGTCGCCGACGTCCTGTCGCAAGTAGCCGTCTCGGTGCTGCCGTCCCTCAGCGAAGGAGTGTAGAACACCGTGCTGGAGTCTATGGCCGCCGGCGTCCCGGTCGTGGCCACGCGGGTCGGGG
>WNGG01010288.1_pt1 | contig 13462 bp, 9 predicted proteins | sample 5400661 | NCBI WGS metagenome assembly WNGG01 (sample SAMN13153372, study PRJNA577476) | soil metagenome | isolation source: 100 cm soil or saprolite under Garry oak tree replicate 1 | place: USA:California | collected 2016-06-15
AGAAGAATGTAAGTTGTCAAGAAGGATGTCACGCCTAGTATCACTCCCGTCCAGACGTTGATCCCCGCAAGGAGTTTGGAGTTTGTCTGGCTGACGAAGCCCTGGAGATACTGGTTGTTGATGTAGTCGAGATACAGTATGAGTGTGAGCCCTAAGATAGCTAGGGTTTCCACTGTAACCGTGAGCTTCGTCCTCATTGGGATTGGAGGTATCAGTTTCTCCTCCGGAGTGATTGGCACTCGTCTGATTCGTCCTGGAGCCCACCAGTTGAGACGCTTCATATGTCGCATTATCGATGGAACTAGGTAGACTCGGGTAATGGTCGCGTCTAAAATGACGACTATGAAGAATGCGAGTCCGAGCTGCTGGAGCATCGGTATTTGCGAGAGCATCATGGTTCCGAAGGCCCCTGCTGTCACTAGACCTGTGGCTGTTATTATCCCTCCCGTGCGCTCTACTGCAGTCTCGATGGCCTCATCATTCTTCGCGCCTTCGACAACATACTCCCTGATTCTAGTTACCAGGAATATGTCGTAGTCAAGTCCCAGGCCGAGCATTATTACTAGGAGCATGATTGGTAGTATCCAGATCAGCTCCATCCCAATGTATGTGTGGAAAATGTAAATGACAGCGGCCATCGCCCAAGAGATGCTGAGAAGAATTGTGAAGATAAGCCGTAACGGAGTGAAGATCGATCCCAGGGCTATCATGAGAACTACGAAGACCCCTACGAGGACTAGTGCGGTCATGTTGAAGTAGTCAGCTGCGCTCGAGTTGGCAAGGTCTGCGACGGAAGCGGTTTCTCCCCCGACAAGCATTGTAGATGCAGCGAGAAGTCTGTCGTTGCTCTGGAGACTATTGATGTTCTGCCTGATTTTCGTGAGTGTGGAGATGGCCTGGTCCGTGTAGGGCTCGTTGGACAGGTTGGACCAGACCATTGCGGATTTTCCGTCGCTTCCGAGGAAGGGCTTCATGCTTCTGATCATTGCTTGTTGTTGCGCAGCGTTCAGCTGGCTGAAGGATGAGTAGGGAATCGGATCGCCTGAGGGATGAGTAAGCCCGTAGACTTTTGAAACGCCCGGGATCGACAGTGTCGAGTTCTCAGCGTATGAGAGGGATCGTAACGCGGTAACGTTGATCCAATTGTCCGTGGCCAACAGGACGGGTGTCTGCACGATTGTGTAGGTTGGAGTTATTGTGCCTGGTCCGAATCCTTGGACCATGCTGTTGTAGCCGGCCCTGCTTTCAAGAGAGTTTGGAACCTGAGATATGAGGTCGTGGCTCGTCTGGGAGGAAAGGACCGTACTAGTGGCGGGAAGGCTGACGGCCAGAGCGACTATGAGGATTAGCTTCGAGTGCCTTGCAGTAAATTTCGCGGCTCGAGCATAGTAGCTGCTTCCCTTGGCTTTTTTCTTTCTCCAAAGGCCGAGTCCGCCTGGCCAGAACATCTTGTCCCCGAACATCGACAGAATAGCGGGGACTAGAGTGAGGGCGACTAGAAGTGCTATGGATATTCCCATCATGACTGCGATTCCGATGGATCGGAGCATTCCGAAGCCGGCTATGGCGAGGCTTCCAAAGGCAATGACCACTGTTGCTCCGCTTGTGGCGATGCTTTCGCCTGCCCATGTGACTGCTCGTTCGACAGAGTCCTTCTTGCCTCGACCCATTCGTCTCTCCTCAGCGTATCTGCTGACGAGGAATATGCAGTAGTCGGATCCTGCTCCGAACATGGCGACGGGTAATAGTGTTAGGATAAGGAAGTGTATGCTGGTGAACGTGCTGCCGATTACATAGACGAGGCCGAAGGCGATGCCTACGGATATTCCAATAGCTGATACAGGTATTAGGGGAGCAGTAACAGAGGCGAAGAAGAGGCCGACTATGACGATGATCAGAACGACGGTGATTGGATCTATCCGTTCTACGTCTCTTATCGATTCTGTTTCTATATCGTAGTTGAATGCTGGAGCGCCTGTGACGTAGACTAGGAGGTTTGTGTTGCTGAAGACGTTTGCGTGTTGAACGTCCGTCCTGATGCTTGCGATGCTGTTCTTGGGGTCCGCTCCTGTTGTTTTGAAGTCGAGAATGACCAGCATTGTGTCGTTGGAGCCTGAGACGAACTGGGTGTAGACGGCGCGGCTTGGCTGGACTGGATAACTGTTAATGTTATAGTTTCGAAGGAGTGTGCCTGCGAGAATTGTAAAATCCCTAAGGCTCGCTGAAGCCCCTAGTGAATAGATCTCACCGATGATAAAGGTCTGAGTCGGGGTTGCATGGACCGTTTGCGAGAAAGTGTTGACAACGAAGGTCTGAGTCGCTCCGGGGTCGTTCCAGTAATTGTTAGGGCATGTGTTGGGGCAGAAGTTGTAGAGGTTGAAGAATTTGGCGGCACCGACAAACAGGGTTCGAGTTGACGCGTCGGTTATGCTGGACGTGAAGAATGGTGTTGTGACGTTGTAGTATGTTGGTTGAGTTACGAGTAGAGGACTTCCCTTTGTCACGTTCTGCGCTCGGGCTAGTGGTGGCGCCACTATCGTGAGCTGCGTCTGAGTGTAGGTGGAAGCGCTGAACGTCTTGTTCCATGACTGGTAGAACAGGTTCTCGTACGCGAGAGCTATAGGCTGATAGGCTTGGGGGGTTTGCGAAGCTATGATAAGCCATGCTGACTGGTTGGCTTTCTGGTTGTAGGCGGCGATTTGTGACTGGTTTATGTTGAAGGGTCCGGAGTTTACCAGGGTCGTCCACTGGTTCACATAAATTGTGGGTATGCCGAATTCGAGAGAGGTTGCAAGGCTGGTCAGATTCTTTTCCTGATAGAGCTGGAGGTGAACCTCGCTCGTGTAGCCGACGAGTAACTGGTAGTAGATGTCGTAGATGCTTGTGACGTTGCTGAGGTTTGTGATCGCTCGGTCATTATGCAGGGTCTTGTTGAGCGTTAGGGTGAAGTCGCGAACGTCGTTTCCTCGGACATCAGTCGACGTGATTACCACGACGACGCTGCTGCCTTGGCTGATGCTGAACTCTTTGCTGACGATGGATTGAGCGATGCTGGATTCTGAATTCTTGGGGTTGTATGCTGTCTCGGTGTAGACAATGACGCTCTGCACCTGTAGGATTGCCGGGACGCTTAGCGCGAGGGCTACTAGCCAGATTACGAAGACCGCCCGGTTGTGCTTGATGATAGTACGGGCTAGCCTTGTGAAGAGCAATCCATTCCCTCTCTGAGGGTGTGAAACGAGCCGGAAACGGGTTGAGCGTCATAAAGCCGTACTGTAACCCTGAACTCTGAGCCGGGGCTAATCTGGGGCGTTGGGTATGTCTATATGGCGAAACTGAGCCGGAATCTAGCCTAGTTGAGTGTGGATGAAGCCGGTAGGCCTTCTACTAGCCCAAACTGGTCCCAAATTGGGAAACAAGGAACGAAACCTGAGGCAGATCTCTGAACAGGCGTCTAAGGCTCGAAAGAAGAATATTGACCTTTTGATCTTTCCTGAGCTCCAGTTGACGGGCTATACGATGAGGGACGAGGTCTCTCATTTGGCGGAGTCGATTCCGGGTCCCAGCACACGGAAGGTTGAGACCTTGGCGAGGGAACACGGCGTCCACGTGGTCTTCGGCATGCCCGAAGAGAGCGAGGTAAAGGGTGTTATCCACAACACTGCTGTGTTTGTCGGACCAAAGGGCCTGATTGGGAGATACCGGAAGATCCATCTTCCGACGCACTCTGTTTTCGAGGAGCGGCGGTACTATCGTCCGGGGCAAGAGGCATCTGTGTTCAAGACGGATATTGGAACTATTGGTTTGAACATCTGCTACGATCTCTACTTTCCCGAGCTGACTCGTCTGCAGGCGCTGCAGGGTGCAGAGCTAGTTGTCTGTATTTCTGCGAGCCCTGGGTTGAGACGGAGGTTTTTCGAGAGTTTCTGTTTAAGCCGGGCGATGGAGAACGCTGTCTACCTCGCCTATGTTAACAGGGTTGGTATTGAGGAGGGTTTGCAGTTCTGGGGTGGAAGTAGAGTCATAGCTCCTAACGGTTCGGTTCTGGCCCAGTGTAAGTATGATCTGGAGGAGTTTCAGATCTGCAAAGTCGATCTAGGCGAGGTTTCTCGGGCTAGAGCGTTCATCCCGACGATCAAGGACTTGGAGCCAGGCCTGTTTGACCAGCTGAGAACCAAGAGCAGGGAAGCCTAGAGTCACCGTTTCGTGGAGGGTGGGGGCGCGAGACTTCAGTAGGCCCGGCGGGTCATGAGAATTCACCGGTACCTATTTCAAAACCTGTTTCAAAAATTATTCAGGAAATAGTTTCAAGACTCATAGTTGATCGTGGTGCGATTTTCGATTGAAAGCCAAGGCTGGCCTTTTCCTTTCGCTTGTGTCAGCGGGAACCGCTCTTGCGTCACGAGATGCGCTGTACAATAACCCCCTCCCTTTTTCTGGAGAAAATTTCCCGTCTGTCAGGGATAATGGGCGAGTCCCGCGATTCATGGCACAATCCGGGCTTAGACGAAAAGGCAAAAAGACGGGAAATCTAGAACCATTCCCGAACGAATTAAGGGCGAGAGTCGAGCCATGTTTCAGATCGAAGAACAGGGCTGATAATGGGCGATTTTCCCTTGGAATAGGCTAGCTGACCATATTCGGAAAACTTGGGGACCACGATTTTGAACGGTGAACGAGCTGAATGGACGTCTTTCCGAATAATAATTCTGAACAAAATGGCATACTAGGGAATCTCCGGAATCCTCCACGCCCTCCTCTCGCAACAACCCTCATTAGCACCCTCAACTAATGCCCCTATGGAATTTACTCATGAAGGGTCGCAACTATCGTTCCCCCTCAGGCCAGGCTTTCACCCGGATGAAATACATCCACGGGTCCCCCGCGCCAAAGGTTTCAAAGTTCAACATGGGAGATCTTTCCACTCAATTCGCTCGAAAAGCCCACTTGGTGGCCAAGGAGCACGTGCAGATCCGACATAACGCGCTGGAATCAGCCCGCGTATCTGCGAACAAGATTCTAACTGATAGGTGGGGAGAAACGGGATATCGACTACAACTGTGCGTGTACCCGCACATTATCCTCCGAGAAAACAAGATGATCGCCACGGCCGGTGCCGACAGACTACAGGAGGGTATGCGGCGAGCTTTCGGCAAACCTACCGGCCGAGCAGCAAGGGTCGAAAACGGCCAGTCCATCTTTATCGTCTACGTTCCCGAGGACGGCGTTGACACTGCGAAGAAAGCACTGGAAGTCGCCGGAACAAAGCTCCCGATGAAAACCCGGATCCGAGTCGAAGAACCAGTCGCGCCACAAATACCAGCAGGAGCCTAACCGTTTGCCCAGGCCCGACGCCATAGTTGTCCGGCTTGAAGATGTAAGAAAAGACGACATTCCACTAGTCGGTGGAAAATGCGCAAACCTAGGCGAACTAACAGCCAAAGGAGTCCGCGTCCCTCCCGGATTCGCAGTAACCGCAGAAGCATTCCGCCAATTTCTCGAAAAAACAAAAATTGGTGAGATCATACACAAAACGTTAGGAAGCTCTAGCGTTGCTCGGGACCCGAAACAGTACGAGGAAGCCTCCGAGGAAATCCGCAAGATTCTAGAATCCGCACCAATGCCCCCGGATATCGCGAGCAAGGTCCGGAGCGCCTACCGCGAGCTATGCGAGAAAACAGGAGACAAGAACGTGACCGTCGCAGTCAGATCCTCCGCCACCAGCGAGGATTTGCCAGACGCCTCGTTCGCTGGACAACAGGACACCTACCTCAATGTCCGAGGTGAGGACCAGCTCGTGCACTACGTTCAGAAATGCTGGGGCAGCCTCTACACGCCTCGAGCAATATTCTATCGAGAAGAGAAAGGCTTCCCACACGAGAAAGTCCTCATCAGCGTCGGAGTCCAAAAGATGGTGCAGTCAAAATGCTCTGGCGTAGCTTTCACGCTGGACCCGATCAACGGCGACCCATCCAAGATCGTCATCGAATCAACATGGGGTCTAGGAGAGGCCCTGGTCGCCGGAATCGTGCGTCCCGATCGGTTCATCGTTGACAAGGGCACCATGCAGCTGATCCACAAAGAGATCGTCCCAAAGATGGTCGAACACCTCCCGAACGAAAAGACCGGTTTGACGATGCAGAGCGAGGTTCCTGCAGAGCGACGAAATGTTTCGAGCCTAACGGACGACGAGGTTATTGAAATTGCAAAGACTGCCGTGGACATTGAGGATCACTACCACACTGCGCAGGATATCGAATTCGCCATCGAGCACGGGTCGACTGGGAGTTCAGTCTACGTTGTCCAGACGAGGCCTGAGACCTTCTGGAGTAAAATGAAGGGTCCAGGTGGAGAAACAGATTCCCACATCGTTCACAGAGTCGCAGTCGTCCACGGTCTAGCCGCGAGCCCGGGATTACACGCGGGCAGAGCCAAGATCGTCCCAACCACAGCTGAAGCGGGACGCCTGATGAAAAACAAGGACATCCTCGTCACTCGAATGACAAACCCTGACTGGGTTCCCTACATGAAAATCGCGGGCGCCATCGTCACAGAAGACGGGGGAACAACATGCCACGCCGCTATCGTCTCCCGAGAGATGGGTATCCCCTGCATCGTCGGCGCAAGGAACGCGACTAAGCTCATGCAAATGGGACAAGAGTACACAGTGGACGCGAAATCAGGAGTTGTCTACAACGGCCTAGTCGAAGAAGTTCTCAAGGCAACACAGCCTCAACATGAAATCCCTACTGTCATCCCAATAACCGCGACAAAGATCTACGTGAACATCTCACTCCCAGAACTCGCAGAGCGAGTCGAACGGGAGACCCACGCTGACGGCGTAGGCCTCTTGCGAGCAGAACACATGATGCTCTCCGTCGGGAAACATCCCCGGCTTCTGATAGAAGAAGGAGGGGGCGAGAAGATGGTCGATGCTTTCGCTGAGGGAGTTAGAAAGGTGGCAACACCGTTTGCTCCGAGGCCCGTGGTCTACAGATGTCTGGATTTCAAGCCTGACGAGTTTCTAGGCCTTCCAGGCGGCGAAAAATATGAACATGAAGCCGGTCACGTCGGGCCCAACCCGTTATTGGGATACCGGGGCTGCTTCCGATACGTGAAAGAGCCTGACATTTTCCGATTGGAATGTCAAGCCATCAAGAAAGTCAGAGAAGAGTACAAGCTTACCAATGTCCACGTGATGCTACCCTTCGTCCGGACCCTCGAGGATTTCAGAAACGCGAAGAAGATCCTCGAAGAAGAGGGGCTGAAACGAGGCCCCGATTTTAAGCTCTGGATCATGGTAGAAGTTCCAGCTACGGTCCTGTTGATCGACAAGTTTGTCGACGAGGGAATTGACGGAATATCCTTCGGAACCAACGACCTGACCATGCTGATCCTTGGCATTGACCGAGACGATGCATCGATCCAGGAAATCTACGACGAACGCAATCTAGCAGTCCTACGAGCGATGAGCCATGTCATCAGAGTCTGCAACGAAAAAGGGGTGACAACATCGATCTGCGGTCAAGCACCCTCAAACTATCCCGAGGTCGTCGAGTTCCTAGTCCGGGAAGGAGCAGTTAGCATGAGCGTCAACCCCGATAAGGTCATCGAGACGAAACTGCTGGTGGCAGCTATCGAACAGAAGCTGATCCTCGAAGGGATGAGAAAAATGCGGCAGTCCAACGGAGACCAGGGACCAATGCAGCCCCGCTGGCCCAAGTGACCCCGGGATCTACCAAGAATTTTGTTCGAACAGCTCGTAGACTGGATCAAACAGAACTACAGCGACGCCAGAAAAATCATAGAAGTCGGAGTAGGACACAGGATAGACGTGGCCGAGCGAATATCCAGAGCTCTGCCTCTAGCAGAAATCCTCGTAACCGACAAGGATGAGTCATGGGTGCGCTCAAGAAAATCCGGACGAGTCAGAGCCATCGCGGATGACGTGATGTTTCCAAGCCTCAAACTATACCAAGGCGCATCCCTCGTCTACTCTCTCCATCCACCAGGCGAGATCCTACCCGGGCTGGAGAAGCTGGCCAATGGAGTCGGGGCAGATCTCTTAATCGTTCCAATAAGCGACGAAAGGCACGATCTCCCGCAGGACAAGTGGCGAGAACTGGTTGTCCATGGAAGAATCGTCGGCTGGCTCTTAGTCGAGCGCAGTTGATAGGTAGGACAGCTTACTCTAGTAACGGAGAGATGCCCTCCTTGGTATTAGACTGCTAATACTGTAGACCCGTGCTTCCCGTAAGACCTCGAGACGTCTCCCTTGAGTACGTGGTATCCACAAGTCACGGAAAGAAGGGGGCGCGTAGTCCGGATAATCCGTTATCTCAAGGCACATCCACTCCTCTGCCTGCTCATTCTGTCCCCAGGGATTCCAGAGTACCTTTCAGGCTCAAGCAACATGTCTATTCTGGTTCTAAACCCTCCAGTCTTCTTCCTCCTTCTCGCTGCGAACCTCGCACTATATGGCCCAGGCGCCATTTTGATCCGCGAGGCTAAGATTCGTTGGAACAAAGGCTGGGCATCGGTCTTCCTCATGGGCGCGGCGTACGGGATTGTAGAAGAAGGGCTCGCGCTGCGAACGTTGTTCAATCCTGCATCCTCAGTGGTGGGAAATCTAGGGGTTTACGGACACTGGCTTGGGGTCAATTGGGTCTGGACTGTTGGGCTTGTGATCTTCCATTCCGTTTTCAGCATTGGCCTACCCATCTTCATCTTTGGTTTGGCCTTTCCCGATCTGAAGCCAAAGAGCCTCGTTTCAACTAGGGGTATACAAATCAGCATACTAGCTTTAGTCGTCGATTCCGTTCTCCTTTCTATACTCGTGAACTATTGGCCTGCGGAGATTTGGGGTCTACTGCTTCTTTCGAGCATCGTGGTAGCATTGCTCGTGGTTGCCGCGAAAAAATTGCCTGCTGACTTTCTTAAGTCTGTTAGAGCAGAGCCGAGGTGGAGGCCTCGAGCATTCTTCCTACTCGGAGTAGCATTCTTTCCGATCTGGCTGCTTGCTGGAGGCTTCGCAGCGGGTGCCAACCTCTTCCCGCCGGTCATCATGGTTTTCGACATCGTCGCTTCACTATGGCTGCTTCGGCTCGTCTTCAGGTCAATGGGAACACGGTTGAACCAGGCCCACAAAGTCGCGTTCGCCTTCGGACTAATTTCTCCAATAATCATCTTCGGCATTGCAGCAAGCGCATCTTTCCCTCTCGTCGTAATGAACGACTTGCTGGTCGTTCTCTTCTCCAATAAGATGTGGAAAAAATGGAAAGCATGGACCTTCTCCCAGCATTATTCGCTCATGCAAGGTCTGCCAAAATTTGGTAGCGATGGAAGCTCTATGTCCTAGCCTGGTTAGGCAGGCGCTAGAAAGCCACCCGGTCGCTTCAAGACACGACAGTGCGTCCGCTAGAGTCTTTGAAGACCTCTCAACAGAAGCGAGGAACGATTGAACCCGGTCATCTGAAGATCGTTCTTCAGGATACAATCCAATGAATAGATACGGACGGGGACCTGAAGAACCTGTATATGTCGCAGATAGATCGAGCGGGAGAAGTTGGAAGGAAAATGAGCACCAAGAGCCTGAAGATAGCTCTCAAAGGAACCAACATCGAAGAGAAAGACGCGAAGGAGATCATCTCAGGGGTCCAGGCAATGTACGACAAGATTCCAGGATTCATCCGACCCATGCTACCGAGCCTACCCGACATTCTCAAACGAATCCCCTCAAGCGCTGGAAAGTATAGTCTCAACGAGATCATCCAGCTTCTAGACTGGGCCTATGACAGTGGACAATTGAAGAAATAGGAAAAGCTCTAACATGACCCACCCCTCCAAAGACATCACCGGGACTTCAGGCACACAACTCTCGGGAAAGAAGATTGCCCTTCTGGTGTCAAGTAGTGTTGCTTCGTTCAAAGTTCCCGAGATTGCGCGCGAGCTGATGAGACATGGGGCGGACGTGTATACGGTGATCTCTCCATCGACGGAGAAGATGATCGGATCCGATCTCTTAGAGTGGGCTACAGGGAATCCCGTTGTTCGAGAGCTTACCGGTAAACTGGAGCACATCGCCCTTGCTGGAAAGAGTTCTGGGCATGTGGATCTAGTTCTCATCGCTCCTGCGACAGCCAACACGATCGGGAAACTGACGGTGGCTGCGACCGCTATTGGTTCCAAGTTACCGGTTCTTATTGCGCCGGCAATGCATGAACCGCTGTACGATCATCCAATAGCCCAAGAGAACATTGCGCGTCTCAAGAGGATGGGCGTAGAGTTTGTGGAACCGGAGATCGTAGAGGGAAAGGCGAAGATTGCATCAACGGCCAAGATTGTTCAGGCGGTTATCACACGCCTCTCATCGCAGCTCTCTTCTCAGAGGAGAGACCTTGAGGGACATAGAGTACTGGTCACCGCGGGTCCCACAGTCGAGCACATTGATCCAGTCAGGGTAATCACTAATCGATCCTCAGGTAAGATGGGAGTAGCAATTGCGGAGGAAGCGTGGTCAAGAGGTGCTGAGACAACATTGATTCTGGGACCCGGTTCAGTCACACCTCCTCCTAGCGTGAAGACGGTCAGGGTTGAGACAACAGAGGAGATGCTGGAGGCTACTCTTCGCGAATTGAAGAGGGGTAAACACGATCTGGTTTTCGCGGCCGCGGCCCCAAGCGACTATAGGCCCTCGAAACCGGCAGGCCGTAAGATTAGCACAAGGAAAGAGAAGACTGTGGAGCTGGAGCTAGAAGCCACCCCGAAGATAATACGGGAGATTCGCCATGCGAGCCCGAACTCGTTTCTCGTGGCCTTCAAAACGGAGCACGGCGTCTCGAACGAGGAGCTTGTGACAGAAGCATTTGAGATTCTCAGTGAGAAAAGCGCGGATCTCGTCGCGGCCAACGATGTTTCGCTGGAGGGTGTGGGGTTTCAGACTGACACTAACGAGCTGTTTGTTGTTGACGAGCGAAAGAAGGTAATCCATATTTCTTTGGCGCCGAAGCGAGAGGTCGCGCGCCAACTATTGGATATTGCAGTTAAGAGACTGAAAGTCTAGGACCAGAGGATCGTCTAACGTCAAAGAAGGTCGTTCGAGCGGCAGCAGTACAGACCAGACCCCTAGTATCATCGGTTAAAGAGACGGTCTTTCGAGCGGTCAAACAAGCCAAGCTGGCTGCGGAGAAGGAAGCGGACATTATCTGCCTTCCTGAGCATTGGTTGCCTGAAAAGACAATTCCGTCACCGATGAGCCCGCTTCCCGGACTACAATCGATCGCTGAAGAATACGGTGTCGTGGTTGTCGGAGGAGCTTTCTATGAAAAAGTCAAGGGACGAGTTTTTCTCAACAGCCCCGTAATCGGGAGGGACGGAGAAGTCATCGGGCGGCAACCGAAAGTCCATCTGTTTCACTTCGAGAAGAAGATCGCTCGTCCGGGAAATGATTACGCGATTTTCCCGGTTGACGGGTTCAAAATTGGGGTCCTGGTTTGTTATGACGTTGATTTCCCAGAGGCCGCAAGAATCCTGACACTTAGGGGTGCGGACTTGTTAATGTGTCCGTCAAGGATCGTGAGACAGGGGATTGAACCCTGGCACCGATACGTCACAATTCGATCGCTGGAAAACCGGATAGCAGTTGTCGCCCCCAACGTCTACTCGCCGCCCTTATTCACAGGGCAAAGTATGATCGTTAGTCTCAAGGAAGACCCGAAGATGAAGATATCCCACCCTAGGATGAACGTGTTCCAAGAACGGCGAGAGGGAATAATCGTTCAGGATATTGACCTAGTTCTTCACACTCGACTGCGTAAAGAACGGTTCGCAGATCGCCGGCCCGAAACATACGTTTGGAATTGAGAGATACTGGCTGATTGGAAGATTCGCGCAGTCGTATTCGATCTAGATAACACGCTCATTCAGTCAAAGAAGGGTGCTCGTCAGGCGCTTCGGGTAGTCGCAAGGATCTTTGCGAAACGGTTGAGGAAAGAAGGAATCCGCTACTCCGAGGCGAATCTGTTCCGGAAACTCCGGCTCGTCGATCTAGAAATGCATGGCCGAAAATTCCTCTACAACAGAGATGTCTGGTGGGAGACCCTGCTCAAACAGCTCGGCTTGTCTAAGCTCAAAGGTCCCTGGGTCCACGAGACAACTCTCCGCTACTGGAAATCGTATGCCAGAGCAAGTCCGCTGTTCTACGACACGCTCTCGACGATTCATCGACTGAAGAAGGCGGGGTTTAGGATAGGAATGGTCTCCGATTCCGATGGTACTCCGGGAATGAAGATGAAGAGAATTCGCCGACAACCATTTCTGAAGTCTCTAGAGGCAATAGTTGTGGCAGGCGAGGATACACCAAGTGTGAAACCGAGCAGGAGACCATTCGCTCTGGTTGCTGAACGACTTGCCCTACAACCCAGAAACTGTGTCTACATCGGCGACAATCCAAACACCGACATTGAAGGAGCGAAGGGAGTTGGAATGATGATGATACTTGTGAAACGTCGCGGCCCGAAGGGCGGACATCCAAACTACCTCGCTCGATCGTTGAGCGACGTTGCTAGGCTATTAATTCAGAACTAATCTGTTCTACAACCGACTGTTTTTGGAATAGAACTTTTTCCGATTCTTGGCCCAACCGCTCTCGTATAATCCTCGAGAAGTCCTCTAGTTTCTCGTATCCAACGAATCGCCGGTTGAGATCCATCGCGGCCTTGAGACTGGTTCCAGATCCGAGAAACGGGTCCAGAACTAGATCGCTTTCAATGGAGAACATTCGGATCAGCCGTCGTGGAATTTCTTCAGGGAAGGCCGCGACTCGCCTTTCCAACCCTCCTTGCGTCTGTCTTGCTCCCGTAACGGTCCAGACCTGGGAGAACCATTCGTCTCTTTCCTTCTTGGTAAACTTGCTCCCGTAGCGTTTCGGGTCCTTGGGCTCGAAGGATCTCAGATTTCCCTTTCGAAAGATCAAGATGAACTCCATGTCAATGGTTACGTACGCGTTAGGCGGAAGGAAACCTGAGCCTAGAAACGCTCCCTTTCCTTTGTAACGGGGCTTGGTGGTAGGCTTCTTCCAGAGGACGTAGGGTAGGGTAACTAGGCCGAGTTGCTCGAACGATTCTATAACGCGAGAATGGTTTGGATAGAGATGGAATACCCCGTCCTTGGTTCGGGTCGCGTCACCGATATTGACGCAGGCGATTCCACCGGGAACTAGAACCCTCTTCACCTCCTTCCATGTCTTGTTGAGACAGTCGTGCATCTGGTCGTAGGATTGTGCGGATTCATCTCCGAAGAAATCGTCCCAGATGCTAACCATCGGGTAGGGTGGGGAGGTGACGACTAGATGTACGGAGTTATCAGCTAGTTCTCGCATTCGACGGCTGTCACCGATGATTACTCGGTAATCGGCCGTCGTCTCAGGCAGCTCCCCAGTCACCCGATATATTCGGAACGGCTC
>WNGG01006031.1_pt1 | contig 13459 bp, 14 predicted proteins | sample 5400661 | NCBI WGS metagenome assembly WNGG01 (sample SAMN13153372, study PRJNA577476) | soil metagenome | isolation source: 100 cm soil or saprolite under Garry oak tree replicate 1 | place: USA:California | collected 2016-06-15
ATCTGCTCTGCTTAACCGGCTCTGCTTAACCGGCGCGCCTGCGTTCACTCCGCGAACCTTCGCGCCGCTATCCGCGCGACCCTGCACGCGGACGCTGACGGGGAAACTGATCCGCTCGCCTATCTGCGCGACGAGGCAGCCGGGCAGGGGTGGTGCGAATGAGCTACCGCGACCCCTACCGGCGCTACCGGCGGCGGATGCGCCGCCACGGCCGTAACCGCTACGGTGAGTACCCCGTTTTGCTGATCGGCCCGGACGAACCGCTGTCGCTCATCGCGGCTGCCGCCATCGGTCGATGGGCCTACCGGCACCGGTCAGCGTTCTGGCCGTTCATCATCGCTACGGCGGCGTTCGTCACGGCGGCAAACCTCCACCCGCATCACGCGCGGTACTGGCTCCTGGCCGCTGTCCTCACCGTCCTGGTTACGACTGTGCTGGTGATTCCGCATCGGCTGGTGTGGACGAAACCAGCCGGGCGGATAACGGCCGGCCTGCTGTCCCGTTTGTGGCAGGCGTGCGGAATCGACCGGCCCGAAGAACGCGTCTATGCCGCATCGGTTATCGCCACCACGGGCGGCTGGCTTGCGGCGGCAATCGCCGGCGGGCCGACCACCAAACCGCTGCCGGCCGTCGCTGTCATTGCCACGGTGGTCCTTGGTATTCCGTGGTGGGCACACCGCCGCAGGCGCACCCAGCTCAGGACCTGGAAGTTCGACGTTCCCTGCTGGCGTTCGAGCCAGATGGTGGGAATCTCGGCCACCGGGCGGCGCAGACGGGTCGCTTTCGCGGTGAGTTCGATGCCGATCTCGAAGGCGGTGTCGCTGTCAATGCCCACCGCACGGACAAACGCTTTGTCGTACGCCTTGAAGCTGTTCGTCGCGTCTCTGGTGCCGACACCTGCGAACCAGTGCAGCGTGCGGCCGGCCGTACGCGAGAGCAGGCTCTTGACCTTGCGCCCGCCGACCTGCTGGCCACCCGGCATGTACCTGGAGGCGGCCGCGACAACCACTCCGCGCTCGACGAGATAGACGAGTTCGTCTAGCTGGCGTGGGTCATCGCTGCCGTCGGCCATGGTGACAACCACGACGCCCGCGCGGGCGTGGTCGAAGCCGAACCTGATGGCGGGCGCCGGCCCTCTGCCGTAGGTGTTCAGTGTCGGGCGCACCCGCGAGTCCTTCTGCGCATACTGCTCCGCGCAGGAGCGGGTGGAATCGTTTTCATCGTCGTAGACCACGAGCACTTCGCAGGGCAGCGTCACCGACTCGAGCAGACGGTCGAGAAAGGAGACAATCGACTCACCCTCGTTGTAGGCGGGTACCACGATCGAGACCCGTGGGCCGTCCTGGCCGGAACCGCTTTCGTTCATACCCGCACCCCTTGGCCGCGCAGATTCCAGATGTCAACGACCGGCTTGTCGCTGCGTAACTTCGCGTACTGCGGGTGCGGGGTGGCGATCAGCAGCAGGTCGGCCTGGGCAAGCACTGTCTCGAGCGGCACAAGCGTCGGGTCGTTGCGCACGTAGGGATCCGTGCAAAGGACCCGGCCCGCCTTGAACTGCAGCACGCGGCGCAGCTTGTACGAAAGGCTGGACCTGGTGTCATCGCTGCCCGCCTTGAAGGACATGCCGAGTATCCCGACGCTCAGCGAGGCGAGATCGTAGTTGCGCTCGAGCCTGGTCACGACGTAGAGCGGCAGCCCCTCGTTGACCAGCATGGCCGAGTGGCCCAACGTGAAGTTGTTGTTATTGAACGCGGCGAGCTGCATCGTGTCCTTGAACAGGCACGGGCCGGCGGCGAACCCGGCGGCCGGCACGTCGGCCGCGCGAGGATAATCATCAATGATCGCCGAGCGGATCCGCTCGAAATCAAGGCCGCAGTCGTTGGCGATCAAAAAGAACTGATTGGCGGTCGCGAACTTGATGTAGCGCCAAGCGTTGGTGAAGAGCTTGGCGAGTTCGGCTTCCTTCGGCTGCAAGTGAATAATCTGATCGGTGAGCAGGCGGAATAACCGCTCAGCCCGCATGGCACCCGATTGGCTCGAAGCCCCGACAATCTGCGGCAGGGTGAAGAGCTCGATCATGGCGCGGCCCTCGGCAATCCGTTCCGGGCAAAACACGACGTCGATCTTTCGCCCGAGCTTGTCCATCATCGCCTCAATCAGGGCGGTCACCCCCGGAAAGACGGTGCTGCGGAGCACCACGAGCTGCCCATCGACCAGAAACCGGGCGCAGTCCGCCAGCGCGCGGGGTAGCGCCTCCGGATCCGGGTTGAGATGCTGATCGACGGGGGTTCCGATGACCACCACAATCATCTCGGCCGCGGAAACGAGCGCCGGATCTGTCGACGCGACCAGCATGCCGGAACGGACCGCCCGCGCCAGCGGCTCGGCCGCGTCCGGTTCATCGAACGGCAGCTGCGCCGCGCTGACCTGCTTGACGGAGGATTCGCAGACGTCGTAAATACCGACTCGCAGCCCCCGGTCCGCGAAGGCGATTGCAAGTGGCATACCTACGTGACCGCAACCACCGATCACAACGACGTCTTTGCTCCATTCCGCCTGGGAGTTCCGTGCGGCCGACACCCCGAACCCGCCGGGCACCCTCGGCGTTTCATCCGCGGGAGGGTGTGCCCCGCTGCCAGTACCCGCGCCTTGCGGCATACCGCCCCCAATCCACTCGAACCATGGCCTGTGTCCAGAATTCGAGAGTTCCCGTCATCTTGGCCCCCATACCTTGGGTAACTCACATCTCCGCTGGTGACTGGCAATCTCGTCGAGGATCAGGCTTAAATGAGAGCGTATCCTGAAATATTGCCAAATAAGAGCGTATCCTGAAATGTTACAGATGGGCCGCGTCGGGTGACCGTAACGGCTTACGCACGTTTTACGACGTCCGGACCCGGCCATAGAAAAGTAGCCCGTCGGCACCGAACCGCCGCGATCGCACCGCCGTCAGCCGAACTGTTGCGCGTCCTCCCGGGCAGGGGACAAAACCTCGTGCGGTACCAGTCCGCATGGCTGTAGGCGAAGACCGCCCGGTACATGGATGTCCCACCGGAAGCTGCCCCGTTCGCGCATGGGTAACGGGCAGCGCATGGCACCGCGCCGTACCGGTCCATGATGTCTGCTGTCGTGTTGCTAAACCCTGGGATGCCCCACGCCCGTGGACGGCGGAACTGCATCGGGCCCAGAGCACCGGCTCTCCATGGGCCGTTGTTGGTGCCGCGCCCGCCCGCTCTCGATCTGCCCAATTGCAGCCAGCACCGGCCAGAACAGCCATGGGCAAGACCTCGCGGCAGATTCCTTGTAAGTGCCAGGTAGGAACTTGGCCGACGGAGTCAGCAGCCGGGCCGACAGGCAAAGCTGAGAAGCAGGATCAGCAAATGCCGCCTCGCCAGCACCGGCGCCACCAGCGCCCACACTACCCAGCTCGCTCCAGAAACTCCCCAGATAGCTCATCGGTGACCGCCTTAGCCGCTGCGCCGTGGTGCCAGCGGCGCCTGCGGGGCGCAGGAGACCCCACACAGTCCACAAGAGTTACACCTTCGCCAGGGGAAGAGGTGTTTTCGCAGCCGCCGGCAGCGGCACCGACGTCAACCGCTTGGCTGGCAACTCCCAGGTCTCCTCCTCCGCCACTCCTGATCATGCACTATGCCGGAGCGACCACACCGGGTCGGCGCGTGCGCTATGGATGCGCGTAGAGGCTCAGCAGCACGTCCTTGTCCCGCCAGGCCCCGATCCGGGGCCATCCCTGGATCAGCGCCATCTTCTCCAGGTTCGCGGCCCCGCCAAGGATGCGGATCTGCCCGCGGCGCACCCCGCTGATGATCCACACTCTGCTGACGTGGGCGAACCGACTGCGCAGCGCGGCCGGGCTCAGCTCATAACCGGTCAGGGTGGACGATGCGTATGGCGTCCTTGCCAGCGCGACGTCTCGCAGCCGACCGAACGGGGCGGGGTACCCGTACGCCACCACACGGTACGCGGAAGGCATGTAAAGCACGGCATCCCCGGGCCGCTCGTGGGCGGCCACGATCGCGGATGCCTCGTGCAGGTTGTCCGGGCGCGCCGAGGACAGCCGGACCGCCAGCTGCGGCCCGGCAAGCATCACGGCCAGCCCAGCTGTGACCGCCAGCGATGGCAGCCAGGCCAGAGCCGTCCGACTGCGTGCTGGCGGCACGCTGGCAACGAGCCTGGCGATTCCGGTCAATCCCGCTGCAAGCAAGAGTGCGAGCGCAGGCAGGCAGAACACGACGTATCGCAGCGAGTAAACGGGGTGGGCCAGCGAGACCGCGAGTAGCAGCCCGGTTGGCAGCATCAGCCACGGCGCCGCAACTGTGGCGACAGACAGTCTCCGCCAGCTTGCCTGTTCGGCGAAAGCCGCCGCGATACCACAGAAGGCCAGCACTGCCACCGGCAGCACCAGTAGCTGCGATCCCGCGAAAGAATCCAGGAGGTGCGCCAACGTCGTCGTCGTGGGCCGTTGGATCCAGCTGCCCTCCGCGCGCTGGGCGTAGGCATAGGCCACGACCGGCGAGTCGGCGAGCAGGGCCGCGGCCACCGCGGCCGCCCAGTGGCGAGCCTGGCGCGCCCGTGCGCCGACCGCCACCAGATTTGCGGCATGCGCAACGACGATCAGCAGGCCGAACAGGCTGAACAAGCCGGTCAGCGCGATCGCTGCGGCGTAGCCAGCCCACCAGCGCCAGCCGGTGCTGGCACGGGCGGACGACCCACCCGAAGGCCCCGCGATGCTGACCCGGGCTGGCCCCGGGGCCGAGCCCCCGGATCTCCCCGCGGCCCCGAGAGCCTTCACCAGCAGCAGCGTCGCGGTCACGGCCAGCGCGGTGACGGCCGCGTATGAGCGGGCCTCCTGCGCATAGCGCGTGGTCAGCGGCAGCGCTACGAAAGCTAGCCCAGCTATCAACCCGGTTACGCTAGGTAACTGCCATCCGGCCAGCGCCGCCAGCCGCCGCCCAAGGACCGTGGTAAGAGCTGCGGCAACCGAGGTGGCAAGGACCGATGGGAGCCTGAGGACGACCGCCGAGGTGCCGAAGAGCGTGACCAGCGGGTGCATGAAGAGGTAGTAGGCGGCATAGAAAGCCTCTTGGTGGCGGACTAAGGCGACAATCTGGGCCACCGGGCGGATGGCGCCGTCAATCGTGTACGCCTCGTCCCGCCATAACGACGGCTGACCCAGCTTGTAGCCGCCGGAGAGCAGCGCCGCGGCTGCGGCTACCGCCGGGGCCAACCAGCCGAGTCCCCTGCGCGTGGTGCCTTCCGCTGCCACCTGGCCGGGGATGAACTCGCAATCGGGTCCGGCTGGCTCCGCGGCTTCCGATCCGGTCCCTCGGGCACTGGTACGCGACACCTTGTGCTCCTGAGCATCTCCTGTGCTGCAGGCCTGCCTCAGCCCCAAACGATACAGGCCTGGACTCTGACATTCAGCACGTTGTGGAACTTGGCGAACTGGCTCTTCATCCAGAAGCTGTCGCCCCCTTCTGTTCCCAGCTCGATCTGGTTGACGACCTGGTCGAAGGTGGCGGCCCGGGTGTCGAACACCGAGATACCGGCCGCCTCGAGGAGATCCGGGCGCAGGTAGCGCTGCATGACATACGCGTCGGTGATCGAGTTGGCGACCGGCGTGGCTGTGGCGAACATGACCACCCGGGCGTCGTTACGCCGCCACATATAGCCGATCTTCATGTCCAGGCTGGGTTTAGGACGACTTTGATGTAGCCGTCTCGCCGCTCGTCGAATCTGCGGTAGGCGTCTGCTGCGTCGGCGAGCGGGAGCCGGTGGCTGACGATCGCACTCGGCCGGATCCGGCCTGAGGCGATCAGATCGCGCAGGAAGTCGTTGTAGCGCTTGTCGTGGTCGCGGCCCATGCCGATGGTGACGCCCTTGCTGAACAGGCGGCCCCACGGGACGTCGAGGTGACCCCGTCGTTCGAGTTCTCCTGCTGCCTGCGGGTCCTCGGCGGGGAAGACACCGATGATGCCGAGCCGCCCGGTCGGGTTGACGAGCCGGGACAGCTGGTCGAAGCGGGGCTGTTCATGCTGGGGCTGGTCGAAGTCGCGGGCCTGGAAGCCGATCGCGTCGATACCGCAGTCGATGCCGTCCATGACCTCGCCGCCCGCAGGCGGCTGTGCGGCGGCGCCGCCGCCGCTCGGTGAGTGATTCCGAGCGCGGTCAGTCCAGCGCGAACGATCCTGTGACGATCTCGCCTGCCGGCTCGTACGTGCCGATCACGACCCCAGTGGTGGAGACCTTGCTGTCGACGAGCTTCAGCCCGGAGGGGATGGTGCCGTCCGAGAACAGGCGTTTGCCCGACCCGATGACCAGGGGGAAGACCCACAGGCGGTACTGGTCGACAAGGTTGTGGCCCAAGAGCGTCTGGATCAGGTTCCCGCTGCCATGCACCTGCAGCTCTGGCCCATCTTCCTTCTTGAGCGCCGCGATGCCTTCGGCCGCGTCTCCCCCGATCAGGACAGAGGTGCTCCACTCCAGTGTGGGATGACTCCGCGACGCGACGTACTTGGTCGCGTCGTTCAATGGCTTGGCGCCGGCGTCGTCTGTGGCGTGCGGCCAATATGCGGCGAAGATGTCGTAGGTCTTGCGTCCGAGAACGAGGTCGAACGGCGTGCTCATCGCCTCGCCCATGACCTGACCCATCTGCTCGTCCCAATAGTTCACCGACCAGCCACCGTGCGCGAAGCCGCCGCTGTCATCCTCTCCAGGTCCGCCCGGGGCCTGCATGACCCCGTCGAGGGTCAAGAAGGTGCTCACGATCAGCTTTCTCATCTCTCGTGTCCTTTCGATCGGATCCCCGGGCCTGAGTTAAGCCCAGCGCAGCATAAGACGGCCCAGCGGAGCAAACTCATCGCGCGTGCATCGGCGATGAGAGGTCTCTGCTGGTCAGGGTTTGCGGCCGACAGCAGCGTAGTAATAGGCCATGTGTGGGTCTGTCGGCGGCCCACCATCCGGCCGCCACGCCAATACGGGCACCACACCCGGCTCAACCAGGTCCAGGCCGGTAAGAAACGCCTCTGTCTCCGCATGGCTGCGCGGCACTAGCGTGATACCCGCATGCTCAGCCGCCGCCACTGCACCGGCCATCGCGTCGGCGTTGAAGTCCGCCGTGGGATGAGTAATGGCGACATAACTGCCCGATGGCAGCGCATCGACCAGCGTTGACACCATCCGGCGCGGGTTGTCCTCGTCGCGGAAGAACATCAAGATCGCTACGAGCATCAGAGCCACCGGCTGGCCCAGGTCGATTGTCGCTGCCAGCTTCGGATCTGCCAGGATCTTCTGCGGCTCATGCAGGTCTGCCCCGATGAATGCGGTCGCCCCGGCGTCATGACTGGTCATTAGCGCGCGCGCGTGCGCGAGCACAATTGGGTCATTATCCACGTACACCACCCGCGCATCGGAAGCTATCTCCTGTGCCACCTCGTGGGTGTTGCCCGCAGTGGGGATACCGGTACCAATATCCAGAAACTGCCGGATCCCTACTTCCGCCGCCAGGTACCGGACCGCGCGCCGCAGGAAGTCACGGTTTGCCCGCGCCATCGTCTTGATCGTAGGAACCGCCGCCATGATGGCGTCGCCGAGCGCACGATCGGCGGCGAAGTTGTCCTTTCCTCCAAGCCAGTAGTCGTACACCCGTGCCGAATGCGCCACGCTTGTGTTGATCTCAGGAGGCATCGGCCCTGGATCCCCCTGAATCCATGAGTCGGAGCCACGTGTCGCCGACATGATCGCCTCCCTCGAGTGGCATTCCAGCGCTGGCGTTTGAGCCTAACGCCACACACCAACGTGAGGCTGGGCAACCCCGGACAAACAACACCATCCCTGGGCTTTGCGCCGCCGGCCGCGACCCATCCTGGACGCCATAGCGATCGGTCTGGCACGAAGTCCCGACGCTGGAGGTGGCGAGGCGGGTCGGCGGAGCTGGGCGCGGCGATGTTACAAGCCGAACGCGGTTCTCAGGCTGGTGTAGCCACTGGTCGCTGCCAGGCGCGGCAGGCCGAGCATGTCCTCGGCTGTGCCAAGGAGGCTGCGGTCGTTGAAGTAGGCCCAGGACTTCGTGCCTGGCTTGGTGTAAGGGCTGAGCACCAGCGCGGCGACCCAGCAGCTTGGATAAGCTGAGCTGCGCGCGTGGGTGCTGTCCCCGCAATGCTCGCCGGCCGTCTTGTCAGCGCCTTCACCCTCGTCCCAGGTGATGAACACCACCAGTTGCCCGTGCTGGTAGGCGGCGCTTTTTCGAATGATCGGCACCCAGGTCTTCAGCCAGGTGTCTCCCGTGCTCGTCGAGCAGCTGTGCATATCGTCGCAGGCGTTTGGGGTGACGAAGCTGAACGCGGGCAATCCATCTGCCGATGAGGAAAGCGCGGTGATCAGCGGCCCAGATGCCGTGCTGCCGAGCGGGACATCGGAGTACTTGCACTGTGCTGGCACCGGGCTGCTGGTGTAGTAGGGCGGCGGTGCGTGCCGTACCAGGTAGTTACCGCTGTTGCGGTGATAGCAGTTGGCCGGCATCGATGCGGCAAATTCGCGCCAACTCCGCCCGGCGTTGCCTAGCTGGCTGAAGATCGATGACTGCGGCTGCGGGCAGTTGGCCACCGAACAATCCGTGTCAGCGCCAGAGCCTCCTGCCTTGCCCGAGGTGAGCGCGAGATAGTTGGGCAGCGAGGGGTGTGAGAAGTTGTGGAAATTGGCTGCCAGCCCGCACGAAGGAACAAGCACGTCATTGATGTAGGGGTCGCCAAGTGCAGCGGCGTCACCGATGACCTGCCGGTAGGAGCGGTTCTCTTCCAGGATGAACATGACGTGCTTGACCCGAGACGGCGACGAGCCTGCCATCGCGCCGCACAGGCCCGTGAAGGCAGGTAAGCGCGGGGGGCCGGTCGCCGCTGCGGTCACGCCCACGACGGCAAGCATGATGATGCTCGCCAGAGCCACTGCCGGCTTGCTCACCCTGACCTCCCTTTCACCGCTCCTCCCATCATCTGGCGCAAGCCCAAGCTAGTGGTGTCGCGCGCGGGAACTTTCCCTCAATTTCAACATCGGGCCCGCAAGGCAGGGCCGGGCCGGCGGCGAGACGGGGCCGGGCCGGCGGCAGGACGGGGCCCGGGTCGGCGGCGAGAGGGGGCCGGGCCGGCGGCAAGACAGGTCTGCTCCCGGCGATCGGGTACGTTGATCAGACAAGCAATGATGGCGGGCATCGCGGAGGAGGAGCATGGCTGAGCCGCTGGTGTTGATCAACGTTTTCGAGGTGCCCAGCGACGAAGCGGAGCCGTTCATAGCGGCGTGGGAGAAGGCACGGGATTACCTGGAGTCGCAGCCCGGATATATCGATACAGCGCTGCACCAGGCGGTCACCGCGGGCGCCGATTTCCAGTTCGTGAACGTAGCCCACTGGCGGACCGCCGAAGACTTTGACGCCGCGATACAGAACCCGGGATTCCGAGAATCGGCGCCTGGCCTCGCCGCCTACCGTTCACATCCGGCCCTTTACCGCGTCGTGCGCACCTGAGAGCCTGCCCTACGGCGACTTTGTACGCCAGAGTGTTGTGCCGGCCCCGAAATACCGGCCGGTAACGACATCCTGGAGTACAAAGACTCGGCCGCTCGGTTCTAACGGCGAAACGGCGACCCTCAGGCGGCATATGTGCGCAGGACTCGCAGGGCCAGGGGCCCGTGGGGGCCCGTCGCGAGCAGCCCGGAGTCCTCTGCCGCCAGCCGCCGCACTGCCACTCTGCAGAACTCCCCAGCCGAGCCGGTAATTCTGGAAGGTGCGCCGGGCGGGCCGTACCGCCAGGCCGTGGTCCCGTCCGGCGCGATCAGCTCGCAGAAGACCTCGTGCGCCTGCTCGCCGACGAGCCCAAACGCGTAAGGCAGCGAGCCATGACCCAGCCAGGCGATGTGGCGCAGCCGCTGTGTGTCTGGGAGTGGGATGCGCAGCGGCGTGGTGATATCCAGGCCATGTGCCCAGTGCTCAGCGAGCCTGGTCGTCGCCAGGGTCTTCGGCTTGAGTGTCGCGGCCACCCAAGCAAGCCGCTGCTGAGGTGCGGCTCGGCTCAAGGCTGCAAGCGCGGCTCGCCGCGCGGTCCGCCAGCGCTGGAAGACGGAAGCCGGGGACGCCCGCTCCGCGCGGACCAGCTCGTCGATTACCTCATCAAGCGTGGCTCCGCTGCCTGAGCGGTCACCGGAAAGGCCCAGGCTGGCACCGGCGACGCTGGCGACCACCGCCTCTTCGGTTTGGGCGAGGTGGAGCACGACATCGGCCACCGTCCATCCGGCCGCCGCAGACGATGAGGCCCACGCAGCTTCGTCGAGGCCACCAAGGATGGCTTCGAGCCGGTCTTGTTCAGCCGCCAGGTCGTCCAGGACGTCCATGCCACGACTATGCCATTGCTCCGTGCCAGCAGTGACAACAGCGGAATGCTCGTGCGGTCACGTCGCCAGCGGCAGCTCAGCGATCGCGCGCCAGCTGCTCGGTGCGTGCGCCCCTGTCATCAGCCACGCATGGCTGACGTGTGTACGCACCGGCAGGGCACGGTTCACATCCGCCTCAGCCGCACGCAGCGCAGCCGAACCGCCGATGGCGCTCTCGCCAACGGTCAAATGCGGCACCACATCGGTGAACGCGCCGCCGTAGGGCGGGAACTGCGGAAACGCGGTCCATACGGCGCTCGTCAGCGCACGGAACGGCTCATCGGGATCGGGCGAAAGCCAGACGACTTCCTCGTCGAACCAGCTCGTGTGGCGAAACACGCAGTCGAAGGCTCGTACGGACGCTACCGCCGCCGCGGCCGCCTCGATCGTTGCGTCCGTGATCGCATCGGGTTGGACGAACGGGTATAAAACCGTCACATGCGCCGGAACTCCCCAGCCCGCTGCGCGATCGAGCCGGGCACGGTGCCGGCCGACGACAGGTTCGGCCTCCGGCACCGGAATCAGGACCGCGCTCTGGCGCTGACTCAGTGCGGTCGGCGTCACAACCACCGACGATAGCGGGCAGACCCACTGTCTGCTATGGCGTCATCGCCTCGCTGACCTGCAGCGTGCCACCACGGCAGGGGAAAGGTGGCTCTTCACGAGACTGACCCGCGGCATCCAAGCTGTCCGCGCTGAGCAGTGTGTAACCGCCCAGGCTCCCGCTTGCCGCGCCATAGCTGACGCCTTCGCGCGGTTAGTTAGCCGTCGCGGGAGTGACGGGCCGGTTGCTAACCAGCCGAGCCATCGCATCGCTTTCGGAGCGGCCGGGCAGCGTGCTTGACGACGGCGGTGGTGGCGCAGTGGTGATGGCTAGCGCGATGAGATCGGTGTACGCGTCCTGGCGGAGCCGGGTGAGCAGCGCCTGTGCGGCGTTTTTCAGCTTCGCCGACAACCCGGCGGTAGACAGTCCTGCCACGGCCAGGGCGCCGAGCAGAGTGTTCACCGCGGCATTGGCCGTCCCGCTGCCGAGGAACGCCACAAGCACGGCCAGTGCGCCCGCACCAAGCGCGGCCAGGGCAAGCTGACCCCAGAAGATCCGGATCGCCTGCAGGATCACCCGGAAATTCCGCAGCAAGGCGTAGGGCTTGATCAGCGTGGTCGGATCCTGGCCCAGAACCACAAGCTCGTACCACCGACGGACTTGCCGGTGCAGGCCCTGCTGAGCGGCGTCACGCCAGGCCGCGTCGGCCGCCACGTGCTTCCAGACCTGAAGAGAGCCGGCGATCGCCGAGGCCGTGTAGAGGTCCATGTAGGTGGCCAGCCGGCCGAGCAACCTGCACAGTTCCTGGTACCGTGCCTCACCGAGCAGGAACCACCAGGCCGCCGGGCTGGGTGTGCCGTCTGCAACGTTCGGGTCCAGCGCCCAGAAGCACTCGGCCAGGCCGCGGCCGAGCTGGTAGCCACACGCCTGCGTGTCCGATTTGGCGGCCAAATGGTCCTGAATGTGGGCGTCGAACTTATAGATCAGCTCCGCGAACGTGTCCCACGCCGCGTCGGCCTTGGTGTCGCCTTCCTTGCGCAGGCCCGCCAAGGCCCTGGCTTGGCCGTCGACCTCGGTCGAGTAGCTGGAGCTTCCATCGGCATTGGTGTCGACACCGAGCTTGGACGCGAGGGCAATGAGCACCATTTGCGCCTCGATGCGCAGCTCGGTGGGGGTCCGCTCGATCCGCAACGGCAGGACGTGAGTGGGCCGGTCCGGCGGCTGGGCGGCCAAGCCATCCGGCGCAGACGGCCGGTTGCGGCCCCGCACCTCCGCCATGTACCAGCCTAGCCTGATCGCGCTCAGGACGAGATCGGCATCATCGGGAGCAGGCATTGCGCCGTCCTGTCAATAGCTTGGGAATCCCCGAATACAAACGCACGGCTATAAATGCGCAGTCTATCGCCGACCCTAAAGCCCGGGTGCCAGCTTGCGGGAATGGCGCAGTTAGCGGCAGCCGTTAAGAAAAATTATCCAGAACGGCTGCGCAGGCGTGACACCACTGCGGGTCTGCGGGGGGATCCCGGGGGGTCGTCCCCCCGGGGCCAGCACAGCCGGAACGGCTGCGCACGGGTGACACACACTGCGGGTCTGCGGGGGGATCCCGGGGGGTGCCCGTAGGCTCGGCCTTCATGAGGGCGGGGCCAGTGGCCGCATGGGACGCGGGCCGGGCACCCGGCGAGGTGATTTGCGTCCTTGGCGACGCGAACCTGGACGTCGTGGTGTGTGCGCGCGATCCGGTCGCGTGGGAGACCGACACGCCGGTTCGCACGTCTGTGGGGGCTGGCGGACAGGCGGCCAACGTCGCCGCCTGGGTCGTCGCGCTTGGCGGCAGGGCGAGGCTGGTCGCGGCGCGCGCAACCGACCCGGCCAGCGCGCTCGTCGCCGGGGAACTTGCCCGCCGGGGTGTTGACCTTGTAGGACCTGTGATCGAGGGCCGGACAGGGGTGGTCGTCTCGTTGTCGGATGGTGGCGGATCGAGGTCGATGCTCACCGACCGTGGTGTCGGCCCGCGGCTGGCCGCGGGTGAACTGCACAGCCAGTGGTTCGAGGGCTGCGCGCGGCTGCACCTGCCCGCCTACAGCCTGGTGTCGGCGCCAATCCGCGGAGCTGCCCTCGCCGCGGCCGCCCAGGCGCCGCGAGTGAGCGTTGATCTGTCCTCGACGGCCGCGTTGCGTGGCTACGGGGTTGATCGTTTCCGCGTGTTGCTTGCCCGGCTGCGGCCGGACGTGGTGTTCGGCAACGAAGCGGAAGTCGAGCTCGCCGGGGATCTGCCCGGCACGGAGCTGGTTGTGAAGCGTGGCGCGCGCGGCGTTCGTATCGGCGGCACGCTCTATGCGGCGCTGCCGACGCGGGCCATTGACTCAACCGGCGCGGGCGACGCGTTCGCGGCCGGCTACCTGATCGGCGGGGTCAGCCTCGGCCTGCAGGCCGCGTCCCGTGCGGTGGCGAGGATGGGGGCCATGCCGTGAGGATCTC
>WNGG01006040.1_pt1 | contig 13451 bp, 16 predicted proteins | sample 5400661 | NCBI WGS metagenome assembly WNGG01 (sample SAMN13153372, study PRJNA577476) | soil metagenome | isolation source: 100 cm soil or saprolite under Garry oak tree replicate 1 | place: USA:California | collected 2016-06-15
GGTTTCTTCCCCGTCAACCGGTTGATCTCCATTTGCATTTCGGCCAGCCGCGCGAACTGGATCTCCAGTTGCCGGGCGTTGTGGGTGACCCGCAGTTTGATGTCTTCCAGTTCCTCCCGGAGGCCCAGGATCTCCCGGAGATGATTCGATCGGCGATCCGGCCCGCCCGGACGCGTACGCCGCTCCTTCCCCCGGTGGACGTGGGCCTCCTGCTCGGCGGAGGCCAGGGCCTTCTCGGTCGCCTCCGAGAGGTGCTTGGCGGCGCGGGCGAGCTGGTCGACAACGGTCTTCACCCCGCTAGGTTACTTCCGGTTCGAGGGCACCGTCGCTTTCTCGACCGGTCGGGTTGGGCCTTGGGCGGACGGGGCGGATAACCCGGCGGTGTTGCTGGGGTCGATCTTGGATCCGCCTCCAGCTTTGCCGTACCCGTGCCCTCCGACGGTTTCCTGGAACTTCAGCGGGATCCCGCCATTCCCGGTATCGTGGGGCTTGCTGAACTGCGGGCAGGGGTTCCTGTCCATCACCCCTTGTGAGGGGGACATCGATGGAACCTTGGATCCCATTTGCGATCGGACGAGTGATTTAGCCATGACTGCTCCCATCGAGAGATTGACGAATCCGCCGCTTGACCCCGTACCGCGACATCTCGTAGATCTCGCTGATCTGCGTGTACGTCAGGCCGGACTGGTAGCACGCGACCAGATCAGGCGTCGAAACGTCGTCGCGTTCGAGCGGACGCCCTTGCAAACTCGGATACACGCGGGTAAAGCGCAAAACATCTTCGGCGTGAATGCGTTTGATCCGCAAGAACGGGACGATGCCTGTGAGAAACGTTATAACGTGCCTGCGGCCCTTGACGATCAACCCCCACGTCTCACGACGGTTGGCCGTCTGTGCGCGCTTCTTGCAGACTCTCGATCGAATTCCCCGCACAGCAAGGAACTGCTGCATCTCAAGGAACGTCGCCAAGCCTACATCTCGCGTTTGCGTGATCACGGCCTCGAAATACCCACTTCCTCCGTACCTGTTAGGCTTGGCCGCTCGGCTCTGTCGATACATCGCACCGGAGATGCAACCCTCGCCGTCGAAAAATCCGGCAATGTAAGCCCACGTCATTTCCATGGCTCAGGCTATCATTTTTGCTCATCCGTAACGAAGCCTTTCTTCGAGATCGGGGACGCGGCGCGGCGGGTGCTGGAGTTGACCGAGGCAGTACCGGACCAAGTGATCGAGGTCCAGGAGCCACTCCCAGTACACCGGTTTCAGCACAGACTAACCCTACCAATGGATGCCGTGGCTCTGCCAGTACCGCGCGTCGGCTGGTCCTCCGACATCCGAGGTAAACCCCCGCCGCCCCCGCCCCTGCCGACCGCGATTGTACACGGTCTGGAGCGCCTGTTCGTCGTCCACGCGCTTGGCGTCAATGAGGAGCCGGGTGTACTGGTTCTTCGCGTCAGCGGTCAGAGTCATCACGTCGACGCCTTTGTAGCGGGGGAAGCCGCCCCGGTTGATCTGGACCCAGGGGTAGGCGTACCAGCCCAGGGCACGCGTCATGACCAGACCGGACGGGATCGTGTCAGGAAGGGCCGAGGTCTCGTCGGTGAAGTCGGGGGTGGTGCCCCTGGATTGATACGCGGCGATGAAGGTCTGGCCCTGGGTCGGGTGGGGCCAGAACTCCCACGTCCCCACCAGAGCCGTACTGGTGCCGGTCGTGAACTGGCCGAGGAAGTACGTCAACCCTTGAGCCTGGCGCTGGGGGTCGCGGCGATCGAATTCCGCACGGGATCGCATCAGGCGGTCCCCGAAGATGGCGTAGCCGTTCAGGTAATCGTCGAGCGACGTCCAGCGCAGGAAGTCGGGAGCCGGAGCCGGGATGTAGGCCTGGTAGACCTGGTAGGCCTGGCCGGCGCCCGAGGGCTCCTGGTAGACCCGGTCGAGGGTCAGGACCAGGGGGGAGCCGGTGGCGGCCGTGATGGTGTAGAGACTGCGGCCTTGGAGCCGGATCTGGCGACCCACCAAGGGTGGGGTGGCAGTGATCAGAGGCGTGAGCGTGGCCGTCGCCGTCGCGTCAGCCGTTACGGTTGTACCAAACTGTGTAGCTGTGAAGGTTCCAGCTACTACCTGTACTGGAAGCGGAATCGCCGCGTCGCGCTGGAGGAAGCTCCAGAGCCTGGCGGCGCAGACGTCTTCCCAGGCCCGGGCACAATACGTTTCGCACAGCAGGGGGGAGAGGCCCGGGAGCGTGCCCGCGAGCTCGGCAGCGAGGTCGAGGAACGAGGCCATGCACCCAGGCTACTCCATCACTTCGATCCGATCGCCGTCAGTCTCACGATGAAGGTCGACAGATCGGTCGTCGCCGCCGCTTCGGTGTTGACAGTCTGCGCCTGCCCGCCGAGGGTCGCGGTCTTGTTGGCGATCCACATCAGCGTGTAGGTCGCCACCGAAGCCCCGTTGATCGAAGTCGAGGGCGCGTTGGGGACGGCACGGACTGAGAAAGCCCCGTCGTCGGTGGTCGCGCCGAGCACGGTGTCGAAGAATTTCATCCCCGCTTCACCGGCGCGGACTGTGTCGCCGCCGGAGATCGCTGACGCGGCCGTGATCGTCACCCGCGTGTAGTTGGACGGGCCAGCGTGGGGGAAGATCGAAGCACGAGACGACCCGATCGATGTGGGATACCCGTCAAGAGGCCGCATGGAGTTCCTTTGGAGGCATAGGCGTTCTGGCGTTCAGAACGTGCAGCCTCTGTTTGAGAGCCTCTCGTTTCGCGACGACGTCTGGCGGGAACGGCTGCCCTCGTTTGTAGTAGCCACCGATCTCCATGAAATCGATCACGACCTGCGCCTGCTCACGCTTGACGACGAGGTACGGAAGGATCGCTTCGACGAACTGGGCAGCCTGTTTCCCACAAACGTACCACTCGTACATCGATCGATAGCGGACACAGCGCCTGACGCCGTACAAGGCCCCGAAATGCTGCTTGAGCCAGCAAATCATCGAGACCTTCGTATTCACAATCGTGACTTGCAAGCCGTAACCATTCCCAGACTGACCCGCCAGTTGTCGCTGCCGCCGCAGCGAGATACAGCCTTCTCCGTCAACAAGGCCCGCCGCATAGGCGAGGATAGCTGGATCGGCCGGGATCATTAGCACCGATCGACGCCGGACACGTTGCTGCTCCGGTACTCGTTTGTACGGCACCGTTATTGGCTCCTCACGCGCACAATCGCGCCCGGGCTGTTGGTAATGGTGGCGCTCGTGGCCGTGTTCAGCAAGCCGACGGTCAGCAGCAGTTGACGCTGATCTGTTTTGAACACGAGCGTGCCCGCCGCCGGAGTGAAGGTCACGCTGTAGAACTCCCCGGCGGTGGTGGTGGCGACGTTGGCCAGGGAGCTGATCCCCAGGGTGCCGGAGTCGGCGCGCGTGGCCTCGGCCAGACCGGCGGGCGTCTCGGTCGCGCCCACGGCCGGGTAGGGAATGGATTGGAAGACCGTGGCGCCGTTGACCGTGCCTGACGCCGAGACCGAGGCTTGCGTGCCGAGCCCCGTGGTTTGCACGCCGTAGAAGAAGGTGGCGCTGACGACCTGGAGGCCGGTGCCGGTGGTCACGATCCAGAACGGCGGCGAGACGGAGCAGACGTAGTAGTGGGTGTTGGTGCCGGTGTTGCTGGTCTGAGCCTGAACCACGGGGATCGAGGGGGCCGTGCCCAGAACCGTCAACCCATTCGTCCCGGTGCCGTTCCCGCTCACCGACGAGTTACACGCGCCTGGGGGAATGAAGGCGTCGTTGGGGCTGGTGTTGCTGTAGCCCTGGGCCAAGAGTGTCGCGAAGGGCGACGGCAGCGCCAGGGGGATCGGCCGTCCGTCAGCTTTGGCTTCCCGGTGCAGGGCAACGGGGACCAAGGACCCGAGGGTGACGAGGACGGCGCCAACGAGCGCCGCCAGGGCGAGGCGGAACGTGCTGGTCATCCCGCTACCCTCTGAGGTTCATCAAGTTCAGGTTCACCAGCTTCGTCCCGCCGTTGGTGGGCAGCTCGATCGCCGCGCCGAGATAGCGGTTCTGGGTCAGCGCGATGTCCGAGAAGGCCGTCGGATCGGCCGTGCCCAGGACGTCCGCGAGCCCGTTGTCGGCGCCCGCGCCGACGGCCGCACAATACACGGCGGTGCCCACACCGGCAGGGACCGCGGTGAGGGTGGCGCGGAACTTCATGTAGGTGGGGCCGCAGTCCTGGATGAAGCTGTAGTTGCCGGCGGACCAGGACGGGTTGAGGACGAGGCCGGCGCGGAGTTGGGCGCCCGGGACGGATCCGGCTTCGGATGTGGTCACCTGGAACAGGTTGTCGGCGACCGAGAGATCCCAGAAGACGATCTGGCCCCGGACCACCGCACTCGCCCCGCTGGCGAGCCGGACGTAGCGGAAGCGCCCGCCGTAGACCGTACCGATGGCGGTGGAGAAAAAGAGCTGGCGGTCGTCGAGCCAGATCGGGGCGCCGAGCTGCCCGGCGAATTTACTGGCGCCACTGATGCCGGCCTCACCGCCGATGACCGCATCGTTGACGGTGTTGATGAGGCCAGTCGTCATCCGCACGATCGGAGAGTTCCACATGATGGTCTACCTCCTGGCTCCGTGGCCTGACAGCATCAGGGATCCTGATACAAGTGTCGGAGCCGGAAACGGGATCAGCCGTTGATGCCGTAGAGCGACTTCTGCGTGCGCGGCGACAGGCACTCTAAATTGCACATGGCTTTTATCTGCCCGACGACCTTGGTGTTGTCCTGCGCCGGCACGAAGCCGGAGAAGCCGAAGCCGTACTCGTCGTTGTCGGTGACGCGGAACAGCCAGTCGAACGTGTTGAAGAAGTTGAAGACCTCGCCGACCGTGACGGTGGTGCCACTGGCGGGCAGGTTCGAGATCGGGTCGGCGGTGCCGCCGTTGGCCGTGGTGCCGGGGGACGTGAAGGTGCCGGTGAGCCAGGAACCGAGGATCGGATCGGTCTTGCCATACTTCAAGGACGGGAAGTAGTCGTCCTTGAGGATCATCGAGTTGTTCAACCGGAAGCCGGTCACGCCCCAGACCGGGTCGCGCTCTTGCTGGAAGCGCTGCTGGACGACGAGCTTTTCCTTGATGTAGGCGATGACGGCCTTGTTCCCGACGCCGAGGTTCGGTTCTTTTCTCCCGATGGTCGCGTCCTGGTACGCCTCTTCCAGGGTGGCGTAGGTGATCGGTCCGGCGGCTCCTGTGGCCGCGTTGCCACAGAAGATCGGGACGCTGTTGAGCGCCGAGCCGACCGCGCCGTTGCGGGCTTGTTGACCGTACGAGGTGTAGACGTTGCCGTCGTAGCCGGGGGTGATGCCGTCGTTCATCGCCTCGGGCCAGCCGTTGATCGCGGTGGTGCGCCCCGTGAGCTGCCCGTTTTGGGCGAGGGCGACGGCGACGATCGCGTTGATCGTGTCGACCCCGTTCTGCATGTCGGCTTCCAATAACGACGCGACTGCGTACTCGCCCTTGTTCTCGACCTGGATTTCTTCCTTGTACTCGGGGATCGAGACGTAGAGGTAGCGGGTGTCGAACTGCAGCGCGGCGATGGTCTGGCGCCGGGTGATGTTGAAGGCGCCGCCGGGGGCGTAGAAGCCGCCGATCAGGGGCGCGTAGCGGAAGATGGCCTGCATGAAGCTGCCGCCGGTGAAGGGCACCAGGCAGTGGTCGCGCAGGTAGGCGAGGAAGGGCGCGGCCAAGAAAAATTCGTCTTCGATTGTCTTTGGATACACCTCGTAATACGTCAAACTGTTCAGTTCGTTGACGTTTGGGTCCGCCATAAGTTCCTCTCCTACAACAACTTACAGTTGAATATTACGCGATGTTTTCGTTGGCACCTTTTTTGTTCAGAACGTGCATCTTCGTTCGGATCGCCGCTCGTTGCTCGATGACGTCCTGTGGCACACCCTTGACGCCCCACTGCTTCATCGTGGCTTGGAGCGCAAGCGCCAGTTCCGCCTGATCACGCTTGCAGATGAAGTAGGGGAGACAGCCACGGAGGACGTCACACGCAATCGCGCAGGAGACCGTCCACTGGTACGCCGTTTTGTGCTTCTTGTTCTGGAGCGTCTTGATTGACAGAGCGCCACCGAAGGTTTCCTGCAACCAAAGCCCGAGCCGGAGGTCTGTGTTGACGATGGCGACGCGCACGAACTCGTTCTTCGGCCGCCTCTGGTACTGCGGGTCGTTCGGGTTGTGCGAGACGATGCCGATGCAGACGCAGCCTTCCCCGTCGATGAACGCCGCGAGCCGCGCCCAGTCGATCTGCGAGACGAGCGAGAGGTCTTTCTTCAAATTCTTCATCTCGTCAGTATACTACCCTCTGGTTCCGGCTCCTTCTCTTGTCGGCGGCGCCTGTCGGTACTTCCCGCTGGCCAGCGCCTGGGCGAACTTCGCCGTGTTCCCACCCGGTTGCGGTCGTTTGAGCGCACTCTCGTGGCCGTGGAAGATCGGCGCGTGGATCCCGGGCGCCTGGGTGCCGGGGATCGCGGCTTCACTGCGCGCGGCTTCCCGGCCGCGCTGTTCGGCGGCCTTGATCTCGTCGTCGTGGGTCTTGACGCGGGCGGCCTCGCGTTTGGCCGGGATGTCGTACAGGGTCTCCCAGATCTGCACCGGGTCGACGGCTTCTTTCTTAGCGGCGCGGGCCTTGACCTCCTCGACGATCTTCCGGGTGTCGAGCGACTCGTTGAACAGTTTGTAGTGTTCGGCGGCCATCGCCGGCATCGAGCCCATCATCCCGAGGAGGAAGTCGGTGACGCCGCCGATCGCGCCGTAGACGGGGGCGGGGTCGAACGCCTTGGGCTCGTCCTTGGGCTTGGGCGGAGGCAGTTCCCCTCCGAGGACGGTCTTGGGAGCAACGCCGGCCTGTTCAGCCAGCCGGGTCACGGCCTGGGTCAGCTTCAATTTGTCCTGTTCGAGACTGTCGAGCGCGGTCTGCTTCTGCTGCTGCTCATTCGCGGTGGTGGCTTGGACGCTGGCCCAGTCGGCCATCTCCTGGGTGAGCTGATCGTTCTTGGTCTTGTAGTCGGCGGCGAGCGTGTCGTTCTTGGTCTTGTACTCGTTGACGAAGCGGCTGTAGTCGGCTTGGCGGAGCTGGTGTTTTTCGAGGGTGTCGGCGCGGGAGACGAACCTCGGTTCCAGATCGAGGATCTCGGTCTCGGTAAAGCCGAGGTCCTTGAGCCACGCGCGGGTATCGAACGCCATCCTAGATCCTGCTTCCTCGCGCCTTCCCGGGGTGATCGCCTCGGGGTACGGTGCGTGAAACGGCCACCCTTCCCGACCGGATCAGGATCGGGGTACGGGGGTGGACCGGGTGACGGTTAAGAGGGGAGTTGGTCGGCACTTTGGTTTTGGACGGAACCGGCCTGGGCCGCCATGACGGCGAGCTGCCGGAGTTGACGTTGGATTTGGGCGATGAGGCGATCACTGCCAGGCACGAGTTTCTGGAGTTCGGCGAGTTGGGTGGCGTAGTCGCGGATCATCCCCACGGCCTTTTCTGTTTTCTCCCGGGTCGCGTCCGGACTCTGCTCGCCGTTGCCGGTGCGGGCGCCGGATCCGTACGCGAGGGCGTCCATCGCGCCGGGGGCCGTCGATGCCTGGGAGGCGATCGGGGGCACGTCAGTGGCTCCTATACCAGAGGCCGGCGGCCCACACGATCATGATCACCAACGTGATCAGGAGGAACGCCTTCCATTCTCCGGTCGTCCACGGCATCTACCGGCGTTTGCCGCCCCGGCGTCCTTTACGACCCTTGTGCATCGGCGCCATGAAGGTGCTCACGACCGTCGCGCCCTTGCCACCGCGTCTGCCTCGGCCGCCACGTCGTCTGGCCATGTTCGGAAACCCTTTCGGAGGACTGTTCGGAAGATGAAAGCGGGAGTGGACCCCCCAAGCGCGTGTCGCTCCGCACCCTGATGAGCCCACCCGCCCGTGTACCCTTTGGCCGCCCAGGGGACCCTCCCCGCCTACCAAGAAGGGAGAATCGTTCGGGCGGGTGGGGTCAGCGGGACTTGCCCCGCCCCTTGCGCCGGCCCTTGCGCCGATCGCGTGTCATCACGTCAAGCATGGAGACCTCCTCGATCCAGGAGAATCCCGGACCAGTGGGGCACGCTACCGAACGGGGCGATGCCAAGGGCTGGATAGATTACGCGGACTGCACGGCAAATCGTTTGGAGGGGACGGGATAGGCGGGTTTGGGTGGCCGGACCTTGAACAGGCGGCGGGCTTCCTCGACCGGGATGCGGACGGTGTGGGCGACCTTGACCGTGGCGATCCGGCGCTCGGCCATCCAGACGTAGACGGTGCGCTTACTGACGAGGAAGATCTCGGCCAGTTCTTCGGGGAGGAGGAAGAGGCGTTCAGTGGTCGCGAGATCGATCATGGCTCAGGCTTCGACACTGGCTTCGATCGGTTCGTAGCGCTCGGCGACGACGTGGGCCTTGATCGGGTAGTAGTCGCCGGGGGTCGTGACGTTGATGAAGTCGCCCTCCCTCAGCTTGATCTGGCTCCCGTGCAGCGCGTTGAAGACGGTCGCGCTGCCGTCGTGGCGGAGGGTCAGGGTGAGACCGGGGTACGTGGCCGTCAGCACGGAGACAGCCGCGGGACTGAAGACGACGAGATCGGCGACGACAGGCTTGGATCGGTACTTCATGGTTCAGGCTCCTAACTTGTCGTGATCGTGGACCGGGTGCCGCCGGATTTCTGCTGGATGCGGGCCTCGCGCCGGTTGACCGGGGGACGGCCTGGGCCTTGGGACATGCCCTGGGCCTGGCCTTCTTCCTCGGCGAGTTCGCGCATCATGTGGCGCTGGGCGATCCACTTTTCGATGACGGTGGTGATCGGCTTGCCGTCCTCGCCCTGCGGCTCCTTGCCGAAATTCGGAATTTGAGCGATGCGGGCGAAGGTCCACCAGTCGATGGGGAAGCCGGTCTTCATCAGTTGCAGGTAGAAGAGTTTCGTGGCGAGGCGGTGGATCTCGTTGACGCCGCTCTGGGCCAGGTGGTAGTGGAACTGGTTCAGATGGAGCTTCATCCGGTCGCGCCGGGCTTCGAGGGTTTCCCCGATCGGGCCGGCGGGGACGATCTTGTCCGGCTCGAAGTAGAAGTCTTCGCTGCCGTCCGGGCCGGTGAGCTGCATCCACCGCGATCGCGTATCAAATTGTAAATAGAGCGCCTTCCGCATCTCGCCGAGCTCGTACTGGGGATCCTCGACCCCGCGGATCATGTCCTGCACCAGGGGACCGGCCATCTCCATGAGCTTTTCGAGGGTGCCCTCACTGGGGACCTGTTTGGCCTTGGCGATCGCGACCAGATCGGGGGTGGCAGCGAGGTAGTCCATGCGGGCTTCCTGCTGCTTGATCCAGTCGGGGATCCAGGCCGGGACCTCGTACTGCCAGGGCTGGCCGAGGATCTTGAAGATCTCGCCGAAGTTGATGTCCGCGGCGACTCTGATCCCGGCGCGGCGGGGGTTGACCGCTTCCGCCCAGGCTTTGCTGACTCTGGTGTCGTCGTAGACGGAGGGCGGATCCATGCGGGCGCGGGAGGAATCTTCGACGTCGCGCATGATCCCCTCGATGCCTTCCTGCATGGTCAGGACGTCGCCGACGAGCGAGGAGCCCAGGGGTTCCCAGGCCCAGTCGCCGAAGCGGAAGCGCGCGATCGGCGCGAGGCCGTGCCAGTATGGACTCGGGCCGTCGTACGCCGGGAAGTCAACCGAGCGGGAGAAGATACAGTAGCGACGCAGGGGGAAAAGGCGGCAGTCTTCCTCGCGGGCGCGGCGCATGATCATGTTCCCGGTGTCGTCGCGGCGGCCGGTGGGGATGTCACTGCCGTAGACCGGAACTTGGTACGCCCAGTTCACGTCCGGGTCGCCCATGGTTCTGGCTATAGGCCCCGTGTTGATCGAGTCGTCCATCACGAACGCGTGAAAAATATCTACCGTCGGGAAGCTAGCCGTGTCTTTGTTGCGATCGCGGCCCGTGTACTTGAAGATCGGAGAGCCGCCGATGAGGGCCTGGACCTTGCGGAGACCCTTTTCGACCCAGCCGGGACTGTCACGGTCAGGATTCAAGGCGTTGGCGAAGGCGGGGTTCTCCGGATAGAAGCGGCGCCGGGCGAGATTGATCGGTAACTCTTCTCTAATAAGTACAACGTAGGCATTCTGGATGTCGTGATCGCGGGGGAGTTGGACAAAGGTCACGTCTTCCGGCGACAACGCAGTGAGCTGGATGTCTCCCCTATACGGCCCCCAGAAGTGTTTGTTCCAAGTCTGCCAGGCGTAGGCGGTGCCGAACGCGACGCCGTACTGGAGGAGCTGGCGGAAGGCGCGGTGGATGCGGGCCTGCCGGAACCAGATGCGGTCGCGCTTGGTCAGGTGCTCGGCGGTCTGGTAGAGTTGCTGGTCATATTCTACTTTGTACTCGCCCTCGTACTTGAAATTCCCCAGGCTCGCCACCAACTCTCTCGCGATCCGCTTCGTCTTGTTATAGCCCGTGTTCGACTGGTTCGTCAGCGTCACACCAGACGCCGGAGCCAGTGAGTCGAGCACCCGTTGCCACTCCGTAGCCGGCCGTTGCGTCTTGAGCCACGCCTCACCCTCTTGTAGAGCCTCAACCAGGTACCCGTGAACGGTGCTGGCCGAAGTCCCGAAGGCTGGAATGCTGTAGCTTGCCATCGTACTCCTCTGTTATACTCCGCGCGGGCTAGGTGCCGAATAGCTACCGGCGCCGAACGGCCGTCCTCGCGGCCCCGCCCCTTCCCGCCTGAGAGGCTCTGTGAGGAGGAGCTGATGCCGCCCTGTATCAACCGCGTCGGACAACGATTCGGACGTCTTCTGGTCCTCGATCGTGCCGGGTACGATGGGCACTTTGCAACATGGAACTGCCGCTGCGACTGCGGAAAACTCTGTGTTGTCAAAAGCAACTATTTGCAAAAAGGATCTACAAAAAGCTGCGGCTGTGGTCGATCGGGTCCGGGGTCGCGGCCATGGTATCGATCGCCGGTTCCGCCAGGTCAGAATGCACGTAGGCTCATTCAGTCGAGATACCGTGTCGCTGCGCGGATCAGAGGCGTCGTCTGGGAACTGACTGAGGCCGAATTTGATACCTTGACTCAACAGCCCTGTATCTACTGCGGGGCGCCTCCCAGCAAAGTCTGCCAACCGACCCGGAACGGGAGCTTCACCTGGAACGGCCTCGATCGTTTCGATAACACGCTTGGGTACACGTCCGACAACACCGTAACCTGCTGCGCGACGTGCAATCACGCCAAGCGAGATATGACGTTCGAGCAGTTCATAACGTGGGTCGAGCGAGTAGCTGCCCATTGCGGTATGAGAATCTCCCCTTAACTGTACACTTCGATCACCACGTTAGAGCCAGAGCCACGCTTCGGCTTCCGGTTGTTCTTCTCGATCACATGACGGGCGAGATCGCGCATCTGGGGCGAGAACGAGGCCATCTTGTGAAAGAGTTCGGAGCGCCGTTCCCGTTCCTGACCTTCGCGCCGGGCCTGGAGCCGGTCGAGCAGGGGCGCGGCGTAGTGGCGATCGTACCGGTTCATGTCAGCTTCCAAGCGCCGGACTTCGGCGAAGGAGCGGGCCTCGATGCGGGTGTAGCCCATTTTTTCGTACTTGGCCGCTCCGGCTCCGTTCGTGTCGCCGGGGACGCGGTACGATCCATCCGTAGGGCACTGATAGACCACAACGGGGTCCGCGCTGAAGCTGTAGCCTTTCGGTAAGTGGATCTGTTCGGTCGCGGCGCCGCACGATGAGCACGGTGGCGTCGCGGGCCACTCCGATGCGGGACGGATCACTTCGTCGAGGGCGTCGCAGGAGAGGCAGCGCGTGTTTATGAGGCTCACCGATTCCTCACGGGAAACTCCTGGTTTCGCATTGGCCCGAGCACGGCGTGGCCGTACCGGGGGCGGATGACCGGCAATTCTACGCGATTTGGCAGGTCCATGGCCTGCAGCGGCTGGCGGTACGAGGCGTAGACCTGGGCCGGCTCGGGTTCCGGGTGGAGGAGGCCCAGGGGGCGCGCGGTGCGGGCGTAGGCGCTCCTGCCGTAGGGGCGATCGTCAACGTGTAAGGAATCCAGGATGAAGCCGAGGGCCATGATGCGATCGTCGTGCTCGCCGTAGACGGCCTTGAGGGACTGGCGGGTTTCGTCCTTTTCCAGGGCCTCCATCTCGTCCACGAACCAGGGCGAGAAGACTTCGAGGGTGTCGTCTTCGAGCATGGTCAGGAGGCGGTCCATCATCATCGGGCGGTACCAGGCGTTGGTGAAGACGCCGATCTTGTGGACCTGGTGGTTGAGGATGGGCTTGCGCGAGTCGAGCCGTTTCCAGGGGTGGAAGTTCGACCAGCCACGTTTTTGGAGTTCAAACTGGACCGATTCGCCGTTGCCGCGGCACTCGATCGCGATCCGGCAGGGAACGGTGCGGCCGACGCGGGCCTGGTAGGTCGAGAAGAAGGTGCCGAGGCAGAGGACGTGGGGCCAGAGCTGGAGGGCCTTGATGTAGGGGGAGGCGAACTCGGCAACCTGGCGGTCGGGGCCGTGGGGGAACTCTTTGCGGAGGACCTCGACGACGGACCAGTCGAGGCCGATGCCGTCGCTGGTGTCGACGCCGATGCCGTAGGTGGCGCCATCCTCGGGGTATTCCCAGAGGTAGAGTTTGAGGCCCGCGCTGCTGCCGGGGTAGCCCTCGAATTTCAGGGGTTGGAGCGTCCAGGATTCCTGGCCGCGGAGGAGGGTGTTGGCTTTGACGTGGATGGGGGGTTTGGTACGGTCCCATTCCCGGACACCAACGACGAGATCATCCGGAATACCTGTTCCTGCAATGGTGTAGACCCCGACCGGGTGACGAACTCGACTCCGGTGGACGAGGAGGGTGTCGGGTTGAAAGGCACTGATATTCGTGCTCTGGAACGCTTCTTGATCATCGGCCGGCATCTCTGACAAGAACAGGTTGAGTTGTTTTTTCTTGATGGCCGAGTCGCGCTCGATCTCGTAGTACCACATCTGGGCGCGGTTCAGGGACCAGTCGCGATCTTCTTTAGCTAAGTGTCTGAACAACAAGGGGTTGCTCAATACATATTCACGGGCGCGTTCGGCGTGGCGGGTCGTGAGATCGGAGGGGGTCCAGTCCGGGGGGATGGGCCGCATGCGGAGATCGGTGGCGGTCGGGTAGATGTCGACGCCGACGAACCAGGGGAGGAAGATCGGGCAGAGACGGGATCGGCCGCGCGGGAAGTCTTCCTTGACTTGTTTCCAGGTGTCGTGCCACCAGTTGCCGCGGCCCAGGGCGGTACTTTCGAGGATGCCGAAGACGTCGGGGGTTTCGTGGATGGCTTTGAGCAGCGCCGCATCCACCAAGAGATCGGGATCTTCCCACTCGCAGAGCTCACTCAAATGAAAGACG
>WNGG01006045.1_pt1 | contig 13447 bp, 8 predicted proteins | sample 5400661 | NCBI WGS metagenome assembly WNGG01 (sample SAMN13153372, study PRJNA577476) | soil metagenome | isolation source: 100 cm soil or saprolite under Garry oak tree replicate 1 | place: USA:California | collected 2016-06-15
AGCCCGCGCCCGATGAGCGTCTTGATCTGTTGATAATGATCGGCGCCGACCGCTTGCAGCGCTCTTTGAATTATTTGTTCAGCCTTGTCGTCAGAGGGTTGAAGATTGGTTGTCTGTGCCGCGCACCATGTAGAAACGATTAGTGCGAAAATTGCTGAAATGATTTTGAAGGAGGACTTCATCTAACACGCGCAGCTAAGTCCGCGCGGCGGACGGTCGATAATAGTCCAGCACTTCAGTGCTGGGTACAAGATGGTAAATGAACCGAAGCCCGTGAAACGGGCGGCAGAAAATGTCTTTGCCAAGGTTCTGACGTCCGCTTCGCGGACTCACATATCAAACATAAACGGCTGATCCCAGCGATGAATCGCTGGAATATTGTCGTTCGTCCGCCTTGCGGACTAAATCTGAGATTTATTCAGACGCTATCTGTGCGGACGAGTGACTCACAGTGTCTCATCCGGCTGGTCGGCATACTTGGTGACGACTTCACCGTCTTCCACATCGACGATGAACTTCGCTCCGCCCTTCCACATCGTGGTGATCGGAAGTTTCACGCGCTCGTCGATATAACGCTTCAGGAAACGCGCGCCGTATTGCATGCTATAGCCTTTTTCCGTGAGCACGTCGAGCGCGCGGGCCGTGACTTCGAAGGCTTTGCCCTGGCGTTTCATCTGTCGATTCGTCTTGTCGAGGTAAAGCTGCGCAATTTGTTTGACTTCGTCCATCGTCAGCGGCGAGAACACCACGATCTCATCGATGCGGTTGCGAAACTCTGGCGAGAATCGCTGGTCCGATGCTTTCAAGACTTCATTCTTGATCGCGCGAAAATCAGCGGCCGTCTTTGTCCCGAAGCCCAATGGCTTTTCAAACCTCTTGAAATTGTCCGATCCAAGGTTCGAAGTCATGATCACGATCGCGTCGGAAAGATAGACGCGCCGGCCGCGACCGTCCGTCAACCAACCTTCGTCGAAAGCCTGAAGGAACAAATTCATGAGATACGGCGAAGCTTTTTCGACTTCGTCGAGCAGCAGAACCGTATAAGGGTTCTCGCGCAATTGCTCGGTCAAGATTCCGCCGCGCTCTGAACCAACGATGCCGCGCGGCATTCCGATCAGTTTCTCGACACCGACGGTGCCCTCGCTGTATTCAGACATGTCGATGCGCACCATCTTTTGTTCGTCACCGAACATGAATTCGGCCACGGCCTTAGCCAACTCAGTCTTGCCGACGCCCGTTGGGCCAAGGAACAGCAGCACGCCATCGGGTTTGTAGTGCGACTCTTTCAACGGGCCTTTGTTAAGTCGCAGACGCTGCGCGACGGCTTTGATCGCTTCTTTCTGTCCAATCACGCGCTGCGACAGTTGTACTTCCGTTAATGCAAACCGATCAGTCGTGTCGCGAAAGATCATGTCGCGTGGGATCCTTGATTCTTGCGAGATCACATCGATGACATGCTCCGGCTTGACGATCATTCCGTGAGGTTCGCTGATCTCAACTTTGACTGCCGCAGTATCGAGCCAGCCAATCGCCTTGTCCGGCAGATGCAGATTACGAATGTACTTCGGCGCCATTTCGAGCGCGGTATTGATCGCTTCATCAGAGATTTGCACCGAATAATTTCGTTCGAGCCGCGCGCGCAGCCCAAGCAGAATCTCCCTGGTCTCGCCAATCGACGGTTCGTCAACTTTCACCAGGCGGAAACGCCGCGCGAGCGCCTCGTCTTCGCCGATGTATTCCTTGTATTCGTTCATCGTGGTGGCGCCGATGATCCGCAAGTCACCTTTCGACAGCGCCGATTTGAACATGTTCGCGGCGTCAGATGACGTTCCCAGCGCCGCACCCGCGCCGATGATTGTGTGCGCTTCGTCGATGAAAAGAATCAAGTTGTCGCGCTCTTTGACTTCGTCGATGATCCCTTTGATTCGTTCTTCGAACATGCCGCGCAGCATTGTGCCGGCGACGATGCCGCCCATCTGAAGTTGCACGACATGCGAATTACGCAAACGCGCGGGAACTTTTTGCGGCTCGAGTTCAATCATGCGCGCGAGGCCTTCGATCACTGCGGTCTTGCCGACGCCAGGCTCACCGACAAGCATCGGTGAATTAGCGCGCTCGCGATGACACAGGATTTCGATGATTTGCTGAATCTCTTTTTCGCGGCCAATCGTCGGTGCGATCTTGTCGGCCCGCGCCATGCGATTCAGCGAAATACCGAAATGCTTCAAATACGGAGGCAGCTCAAACTTCTTCCGATATTGTTCTTCCTTTTGCTCGTGCTCGGTTACATTCACGCGCACGTGCTCGACCAACGATTCAGGGTTCGCGCCGAGCCCTCGCATCATATCGACGAACAAGCTGTCATATTTCGAGAGCACGTCAAAGATGTCGGTCGCTTCGATCGTCTTTCGTCCCCGCGATCGAGCGCGTTCCAACGCACGTTTGAAAAGATCTGTCGTATCAGGAGCGATGCGCACCCCCTTGCCGACATGCTGACGTGCACTGTCGAGACGTCGCTCGATCGCGCGCGCCACATTAATCGGATCCAAAGCGAGACTGCGCATCGTGGAATTAAAAAGATCCGGCTCTTCTTTCGAGAGAGCGCTGATAATGTGCTCGACCGAAATATAGTTTTGATCCCGGCGTCGCGACTCGTTCATCGCGTTCTGGAAAATCCGCTGGCCGCTCTCGCCGAATTTGTCTTTGTATGCTTCTAAGTCCGCCATTGTGTTTCTTGTGTCGCTCTCAATTCGCTCGCTTCAAAATGATTTGACAATCCGTCACGCGCGCATCACTTTGATGTTCAGAGCATATTCATCGTTGCGTTTCAGTGCAACAAGAATCTGCCGCTCATTTATTAAGCAATTCGCTTGCCAGCAATTAGTTGCGACAAGCGTTCCTTTTTCCTCGCAAATCACGCCGCGACCGCCCTGGGGCGTGCGGCGAACTGCATCTCGCCGTTGCGCGACCGTACAACCACTGTCTGACCGGGCAGAATTTCGCCACGCAAGAGTTTCATCGCGAGCGGATTCTGAATCAGAGTTTGAATCGCTCGCTTCAGCGGCCGTGCGCCAAAATTCGGATCGTAACCTTCGGTCGCTAATAATTCGCGGGCTGAATCTTCAAGCTCCAGCGAGATGTCTCGCTCATGCAGCATCGCGCGCAGGCGCTCAAGCTGCACGTCGATGATCTTCGTAATCTGTTCGCGCGACAGCCTATGAAAGATCACGATGTCGTCGATGCGATTCAGAAATTCAGGTTTGAAGTGATCGTGCAAAACTTGAGTGACAGCTTCGTGAACCTGTTTCTCGTCATCGCTGACTTCCTGAATTTCGCGCGAGCCAAGGTTCGACGTCATGATCAAAACCGTATTCTTGAAGTCAACCGTGCGGCCTTTCGAATCGGTCAAACGTCCGTCGTCGAGGATCTGAAGCAGCACATTGAAAACATCCGTGTGCGCTTTCTCGATCTCATCAAAAAGAATCACCGCATACGGCCGGCGGCGAACGGCTTCAGTTAGCTGCCCGCCTTCTTCGTATCCTACGTAGCCCGGCGGCGCGCCAATCATGCGCGCTACGGCGTGCTTCTCCATGTACTCGGACATGTCGAGCCGCACCATCGCTCGTTCATCATCAAACAGAAACTCTGCGAGCGCGCGCGCAGTTTCGGTTTTGCCGACGCCTGTAGGTCCAAGAAATATGAACGAGCCAACCGGGCGGTTCGGATCCTGCAATCCGGCACGAGCGCGACGCACCGCGTTCGCGACAGCTTCGAGCGCCTCATCCTGTCCAATGACGCGTTGGCCCAGACGCTCTTCCATCGTCAGCAGCTTTTGCATTTCGCCTTCGAGCATTTTTGAAACCGGAACGCCGGTCCATTTCGCGACTACTTCGGCCACGTCCTCTTCGTCAACTTCTTCTTTGAGCGTCACGCCGTCCTGCTGAATGTTCGCCAATTTTTCGTGCTCAGCCTCAAGCTCTCTTTCCAGCTCGGGAATCTTGCCGTATTGAATTTCCGAAGCGCGACCGAGATCGCCGGCTCCGCGGGCCTGGTCCAACTGCAGCCTAAGCTGTTCCAGCTCGGCCTTGGCGGTGCGCATCTTTTCGATGTGTTCCTTTTCAGATTGCCACTTCGCCTTCATTCCCGAAGACTTTTCTTTCAGATCGGCGATGCGTTGTTCGATCTCCTTCAAGCGCGCTTTCGAACGCTCGTCTTCTTCCCGCTGCAACGCCTGACGCTCAATTTCGAGCTGCATGATTTCGCGTTCCACGACATCAATCTCCTGCGGGAGCGAATCAATTTCAATTCGCAAGCGTGACGCGGCTTCATCGATCAGGTCAATCGCCTTGTCCGGAAGAAAACGATCCGTGATGTAACGATTCGATAGGGTTGCGGCAGCCACGATCGCGGAATCTTTGATGCGCACGCCATGATGGACTTCATAACGCTCTTTTAATCCGCGCAATATAGCGATGGTGTCTTCGACGGTTGGCTCGCCGACATAGATCTGCTGGAAGCGACGTTCGAGCGCGGCGTCCTTTTCAATGTACTTCTTGTATTCATTCAACGTGGTCGCGCCAACGCAACGCAATTCACCGCGCGCGAGTGCCGGCTTCAACATGTTCGAAGCATCGATCGCGCCTTCCGCCGCTCCCGCACCAACCAACGTGTGCAGCTCGTCGATGAAAAGAATGATCTGGCCCTGCGCGTTTTCAATCTCTTTCAGCACGGCCTTCAAACGATCTTCAAACTCACCGCGGTACTTTGCGCCAGCCAACATCGAACCGAGATCCAGACCAACGAGCCGTTTGTTGCGCAGAGTCTCCGGCACATCGCCCGAGATAATTCGTTGCGCGAGACCTTCAACAATGGCGGTTTTGCCGACTCCCGGTTCACCGATTAGCACGGGATTATTCTTCGTGCGTCGCGAAAGCACTTGAATCGTGCGTCGTATTTCATCATCGCGGCCGATCACTGGATCGAGCTTGCCCTGACGCGCCAAATCAGTAAGGTCGCGCGCGTACTTTGCCAGCGCCTGGTAATTCGCCTCAGCGTTTTGGTCCGTGATGCGCGCGCCGCCGCGTGTCTGCTCGATCGCCTTCAGCAGATCGTCGCCATTGACGCCGTGCTGTCGCAGGATCTTTCCGGCTTCGCCATCCTTTTCATTAGCTATCGCCAGAAGCAGATGCTCAGTTGATATGTATTCATCCTGCATCTTCTCGGCGCGTTTCTGCGCGGCCGTGAAAATCTGCGTTAAGCGAGGACTGAAATATTGCTGGCCGCCTTGCACGCGCGGAAACCGAGCCACCGCCGCTTCGCAATCGTTCTTAATGACCTGGATATTTGCGCCGAGCTTGCCGAGCAACGGCCGCACAATGCCTTCTGCCTGATCAAGCATTGCGCAGAGAACATGCTCAGGTTCGACTTGTTGGTTCTGATTGCGCTCCGCGAGTTCGATTGCCGCCTGGATGGCTTCCTGCCCGCGAAGTGTGAATTTGTCCAAACGCATACTTAAAAACTATCAGAGAAATCTTTCTTCCGATACAACTTTATCTGATCATTCTGTTGGGGTGCGCATCGTCTGTCGAAGAAAACGAACGGGGCGATCGGCGGCTGCCGTCGCCCCGTATCAACAATCTCGCGATCTAGCCTTACGCTTTCGCCGCTTTGCTTCCTTCGGCGCTGGCCTCAATCGTTTTTGGCTCAGAGCCATTCGTCTTGATCTCAATCCGCCGCGCCTTCGTTTCCTCTCGCTTCGGCAACGTCACGCGCAGGACGCCATTGCTGTATTCAGCATTTGCGCCTTCTGCCGTCACTGAGTTCGGCAAGGTGAACGAACGCGTAAAGCTGCCGTAAGCGCGCTCAACGCGATGATAATTGTCCGACTCGTCCTTCTTTTCAAAGTGACGCTCACCGCGCAGAGTGATGACGTTATTCTCAACTGAGAGGTCAAAATCCTCGCGCTTCATGCCCGGCAATTCAGCTTCGAGCACGATGTGATCTTTGTTTTCGTAGATGTCCACGCTCGGGCTCCACGCGCCCCGCGCAATCCCCTCATCGTCGAATCCGCGGGCGATGTTCCCGGTAAAAAGTCGATTCACTTCCTCTTGAAGCGTCCGCAGGTCGCGGAACAGGTCATACCGAACGATACTCATAAATCCAAATCCTCCTGAAGTCCTTAATGATTCAGCTCAGCCCCCTGAGCATGTCGCAATAATAAATACTGAGTCCCGCGTTGTCAAGCCCACAATATCCCCTCTGAATAGCCAGATTTTATCGCATCAATAACGAATAGGGGATGCTGGGAACTGCCTTAGCGGAGTCCGAAAAATCGCTTGATCGAGGCCAAGAGGCCGGCGGTTTCGTGAAGGCTGGTTTGTGCGGATTCGGCAGACCCCTTGGCCAAGTCTGCTTGCCGTTCAGCGATGGTCCAGCTTATCGATTCGGCCAAGCCCGGGTTGGTGTCGAAGAGATGCTTCATCGCATCGTGACCGATTTCGAGGACTTCCGTTTCTTCCATGGCGACGACGTTGGCCGTGCGTGGCTCTCCTGTAAAGAGTGCCATCTCACCGAAGAAATTTCCTTCAGTCAGGACGGCAACAGTTCGTGGGCCGCCCCTGTCGGGCACTTGCACTGCGACGCGGCCGTTGTGCACAACGAACATCGAAGCACCTTCCTCGCCGGCGCGAATCAAAGTTTCGCCTGGCGCAAAGACATGTCCGGCAGTGGCGGTTGCGAGTTGGCGAAGCTCTTCAGACGAAAGGGGTGAAAAAACATCGACGGCGGAGAGGCGATCTGCGATCTCATCCTCAGCCGTTATCGGGCGCGCCGGTTGCGCACGTTCGACGTGGAGAGTTCTTGTCGGGAACGCGAAGGTGAGGCCATTCCGTCGCAGCGCGTACCAAACTCTTTGTCTTACCAGAGCGTCTGTGTCGTTGTACTTGGCGTAGTCCTCCAACCAATACTTTATTTCCCAATCGATGGAAGAATCGCCGAGCCCCCTGATGCGCACGATCGGTTTGATCCGCTCCGAAACGTTGTCAGCATCACGCACTGCTTCGCGGACCACATGAATTGTCTTCGCCGGCGAATCCGCATAAATCGTGCTGAAGAAAACCAGGCGAGCGTTTAAGTTGTCGCGAGGGGCTACTTCGATTGCTTCTTTGGCGGCGTTGCTATTGCTCACCAGGACGATATGGTTTTGAAAAGTGCGAATCTTGATTGCGCGCCAGGTTATGCCTTCGACCACACCCGTGTGTTTTTGCTGGCCCACGACGATCACATCGCCTACCTGGAACGGCCGGTCCGCGTGCAATGAAATGCCGGAGAAAAAATTCCCCAACGTGTCCTGCAAAGCCAGGCCGATAATTACGCCGAAGATGGCTGACGTGGTGAAGAGCGCGCCGAGATCATAGTCGCTGTAAACGTATTTGAAGAGCAGAACGAAAAGAATCGTGAAGGCCAGGAGAGTAAAGATATTTCGAACCAGGGTCGGGGCTTCATAGCGACGCCGAATCCGAAAGACAAAATCAAACAGCGCGGCGTTTAGTGCGCGCGCGCCTAAATATCCGAGCAGGGCCGAGAGCACCAGAATTGGTATCTTCAGCCAATTAGCATGTTTTCCTTCGGGCAGCTTGAACCCGAAGGACGACATGTAGAAATAGAGCGACAGGGCCACGACGACCGTGGACAGGAGGAAGATAATGATCCGGTTCTTGCGATTTGATTCGTTAGCAGCCATTCAGCTCTATCTTATCTCTGGCGGTTGGCCCAGCGAGCAAACGTACTTTTATCATCAAACGCGCGGCTTGGCGAGAACAAACATTGAGCGCCTTAACTGTGGAACGAAAAGAGATTCGGGAACAGCGTCGAGACAATAAGAAGGATTGAAAGTAGCGAGACGATGATCGTCGTCAGCCATGCTGCGATATTATAAAGCGGGCCGTTAACGTGCGTGCCCATCAGCTCGCGATTGTTGACCAGCTTCAGTACGGCAATCAAGATCACCGGCAGCAGCACACCGTTGATTACTTGAGTCACGATGAGCACGTGAATCAGAGATAAGCCCGGCAGCATTGCTACGGTCGCGCCGAGGACGACGAGAAAAGTAAACACGCCCAGAAAGATTGGCGCTTCGCGGAAGCTGCTCGAAACTCCTTTTTCAAATCCGAAAGCTTCACTAATCGAATAAGCTGTGGCCAAAGGCAGCACGCCCGCTGCGAGCATTGACGCGCCAAACAAACCGATCGCAAAGAGCATTTCAGCGTATGGACCAGCCAACGGTTTCAACGCTGTGGCCGCCTCAGCCGCCGAATCGACATGCTGCCCATGCACGTTCAAGGTCGCGGCTGTCGAAATCACGATGAAGAAAACGACCAGGATCGCGAAGATCGTTCCCACCCAAACATCGATCTTTGTGAAGCGATAGTTTTCAGCGCGCACACCTTTCTCGACGACCGACGACTGAATGAACACCTGCATGTATGGCGATATCGTCGTGCCTATTACTGCTACGAAGGTGAACAGAAAGAGCGGCGTCAGCTCGAAATGTGGGCGCACAACCTCGCGAGCGACAGTTAGCCACGGCGGATGAGCGAGGAATGCAGAAACAACATACGCCAAAAAAACGAGCGACATCGCGAGGAACACGCGCTCGACTCTTTGATAAGTTCCTTTGACTACCAGCCACCAGATCGCGATGGCCGCGATCGGAACTGAGACGAAGCGCGGCACGGCAAGCAGTTCCAATGCAGCTGCGATGCCGACAAATTCGGATACAGTAACACCGCCGTTTGCGATCAGCAGAGCCAGCATGACGAACGCGGTCCAACGCACTCCGAATTTTTCTCTGATTAGATCCGAGAGCCCTTTGCCGGTGACGGCGCCCATACGCGCGCACATCTCCTGCACGATCCCGAGACTGATTGTGAGAGGAATAAGAAGCCATAGAAGTCGATAACCATAATCAGCGCCAACCGACGCGAATGTCGCGATTCCGCCGGCGTCATTTCCCGCCGCTGCCGTGATGACGCCGGGGCCGATGATGGCAAAGTACGCAAACAGACGGGAACGTCGTGCGACTGTGCGTCGCACACCCTGAGCGCTCCGCCGCAAAAGACGACGACCAGCGCCCGTTGCGTCTGTTCGATTTATGGCCACTCGGAGGGTCCTCTGAAGTCATTTTCAATTCAAACTCGTTTAGAGGCTGAACTTGTCCGGCCTCTCGCGAGACAAGTCTCGCGTCTAAACGTCATCCTAAGAATTTCGGAAGCCGCTGTCGCCAATCCTTCGGCAAAAGAATTTCGATCGCATCGTCAACCGTAACGATGCCGAGAATCTCGCTCGCTTCATCGACGACGGGAAGTGCGAGCAAGTTGTACTCCGAAATCTTATGCGCGACTTCGGTGGCATCGTCGTTTACGTGCGCAACCTGGATTTCAGTGCGCATCACACGTTCGAGCGGCGCCGACGGATCGGCGACAATCAAATTTCGCAATGCAATAACGCCTTCGAGCAGCCACGAATTTTCGCTCGCGACGACGTACAGGTAGTAGATCATGTTCGGCGTTTCCGCCATCTCGCGCAGGCGCGCCAACGCTTCACCCACAGTCAAATCGCGCGGCAGGGTTACGAACTCGGTCGTCATCAAACCGCCGGCCGTGTCGTCCGCGTATGTCAGCAGTTCCGCGACTTCAGACTGCTCTTCGTCCTCCATACGGTTGAGCAAGTCTTCCGCCTTCTCTTCCGGAAGATCACCGAGCACGTCCGCAGCTTCATCAGGCGACATGCGTTCGAGGATGTCGGCCGCGCGTTCTTCATCCATGTCGCTGAGAATTTGCGCCTGTCGCTCGGCAGCCATTTCTTCTAAGGTCTCGGCCGCGGTTTCGTCATCCAACGATTCAACGATCTCAGCACCGTGCTGATAAGAAAATGCTTCAGCAAGCCGCGCAATTTCGACCGGATGTAAGCGCGCAAGTTTTCCGCGCGAAGACTTCAACTGGACGGTGGCTGCGTCCGTCGCGAGATAGCCAACGTCAGCCCAGTCAATAACTTCCACGGGGCGACCGCTCCGCATAAACGAAGGCGCGAGTCGTCGCCACAGTCCGATCAAACTTACGTCGGCACCGGTCACGCGCCACTCATTTGCGGCTTCGATAATCTGCACATCGTTCACCCGCACGACACGTTTTCCATCCACGTCGATCAGTTGCTTGTCGAGAACGTCACGTGCGAGCAGCACTTCGCCGTCGCGTCGCATGAACGGACGCAGATCGAGAATGTCGGAATTCAAGCGCACACCGTCTTCTGCGAAATGCGCAATGCGCCAGCGCGGCAGAAAGAAATCTCGCCGACGATAGCGCGCGACGAATCCGGCCACCGGCGGATGATCTTCTTCACCCAAACGCACGATCACATCACGCAGCGCCGCCACACGCTCGCCATCGAGGTCGAGGATCGGCCGACCCAATACTTGAGACAAATAAAGCATTGCTTGAATTCACGCCGATGCGCGATCAGTCGGATAATAACACGCGCGTTCTGATGAGGCATCAGCGTTGTGCGATTGATGACCCTGGTCGCCACGAAAAATTATTGGACAGCGAGCGGTACTTGTAAGAGAATGTCGCGACCTTAAGCCGCTTCATTCCGAGGATGAATATGAATTCAATAATTCGTGTCGTCGCTTGCGGGTGCTTGATGCTCGCATTCGCGACGCAGCAGCTTCCGCAAACGCAGCCGCAAAAAGAATCCGGATCGTCGGGTCCGCAAGCGGCAGCTTCCCCAGTTCCTTCTCCGGCTCCATCTCCCGGTCCTGGCGGCACATCGTCGCCAAATGCGAATCCATTTCCGAGCACCTACAAACCGTTCCCGAGTCGCGCAACATTGATCCGCAACGCGACGATCATGACTGCTGCGGGACCATCGATTGCAAATGGCTCAGTGCTGCTTCGCAGCGGAAAGATCGCCGCGGTAGGAACGAATGTTGACGCGCCGCCTGATGCGTTGGTGATTGATGGGACAGGTAAGTACGTCACGCCGGGAATCATCGACGTGCATTCGCACATTGGAGACTATCCCGCGCCCGGAGTGGATGCGAACAGCGACGGAAACGAAGCGACCAATCCGGTCACGGCAAATGTTTGGGCCGAGCACTCAGTATGGCCACAGGATCCGCAGATACCGCGCGCGCTGGCCGGCGGGCTGACGACGATGCAGGTGCTTCCGGGCTCTGCAAATCTGATAGGCGGACGCAGCGTCGTGCTGAAGCTTGTTCCTTCGCGCACGGTGCAAGGCATGAAATTCCCCGGCGCAAAGTATGGATTGAAGATGGCCTGCGGCGAGAATCCGAAGCGCGTCTATCAATCGCGTGGACCATCGACACGAATGGGCAACGTCGCGGGTTACCGCGCGGCATGGATTCAGGCTGAGGCTTATCGACGAAAGTGGGACGCATGGAACACAACGCACAAAGGTGATGCGCCGACACGCGATCTCGGATTAGAAACTTTGGCGGAGGTTCTGCGCGGCAACATCCTCGTTCATAACCATTGCTATCGCGCAGACGAGATGGCCCAGATGATCGATATCGCTAACGAGTTTGGTTACAAGATTCGCGCCTTTCATCACGCAGTCGAAGCTTACAAGATTGCTGACCTGTTGAAGGCAAATGGAATCGGCGCGGCTGAGTGGGCAGATTGGGGCGGATTCAAAATGGAAGCGAACGATTCGATCAAAGCAAACCTCGCAATCACGGATGCGACGGGCGCGCGCGCCATGATTCACTCGGACAGCGCGCTGGGCGCACAGCGTCTTAATCAGGAGGTCGCGAAAGCGATGTATGCGGGACGCGCAGCGGGAATCAATATCACGGAGGATCAGGCGATCAAGTGGCTGACGATCAATCCCGCCTGGGCGCTCGGGCTGGACGATCGTGTCGGATCGATCGAAGTCGGAAAGAATGCGGACGTAGTGCTTTGGTCGGGTAATCCTTTCAGCATTTACACCAGAGCCGAAAAGGTTTGGATCGATGGCGCACTGCTTTTCGATCGCGATGATCCAACCGAAAAATGGAGAACGGACTTCGAGCTTGGCGTCGTAAAGGAGAACAATTGATGCGAAAACTTCTGCTTGCATTTGTAGTTGTCGCGGCAACCGGCGCATCAGCTTTGGCGCAAACGATCGCGATCACCAACGCAAAAATTTATCCGGTCAGCGGTCCTCCGATTATGAATGGAACGGTGCTGATTCATGACGGCGTAATCGTCGCCGTCGGCGATCGCGTCGCTGTCCCGGTGGGTGCGCAAACTATTGATGCTACAGGGAAAATTGTCACGCCGGGCTTGATCAATTCCCTAACCGAGGTCGGCGTCGTTGAAATCGGCCAGGTGCGCGACACGAATGACGCTGCCGCAAAAGGCACCAACAACATCGCCGCGTCATTCAGAGTTTGGGACGGCTTGAATCCCGCCTCGTCGGTCTTCGGGCCAACGCGAAACGAAGGTGTGACGACAGTGATCGTCACCCCGCGGGGCGGATTGGTCGCGGGCCAGGCGGCCGCTATCGATCTTGTAAGCGGACACGCCACCGATGTCGTTCGTCGCGCGCCCGTCGCGATGGTTGCGCAAATCGGCAATTCAGCGGCGGCGGGAACTAACGCGCGCGGTGAATTGATTGGAAAGCTGCGGGCGTTGTTCGATGATGTGAAGTTCTACATGAACCACCGGCTTGATTACGATCGAGCGGCCACGCGTTCGCTCAGCGCGCCCGCTGTCGATCTCGAAGCGTTGATTCCGGTAATCCAGGGCCGGATGCCGATCATCATCGACGCCGATCGCGCAGATGAGATCGACACCGCGCAGGCACTCGCACGCGATTACAACCTGAAGCTGATGATCTCCGGCGGTGCGGAAGCGTGGCTCGTCGCCGACCGATTGGCGGCTGCACATGTGCCGCTCCTCACGGGCGCGATGAACAACATTCCCGAGAGCTTCGCTGCGCTCAATCAGCGTCAGGAAAACGCAGCACTGCTGCGTCGCGCCGGCGTGAGAGTTATTTTGGTGGGGAATGGCGATGGTGACGAAAATCGATTCAACGCGCGCAACATTAAGTACGAAGCTGGTAATGCCGTAGCTTATGGGATGTCTTACGATGATGCTTTGCGCGCCATCACGTTGACGCCGGCGGAAGTCTTTGGCTTGAGCGACCATGTCGGGTCACTTCAAGCGGGCCGCGAAGCAAACATCGTTATTTGGAGCGGCGATCCGTTTGAGTTTTCGACTCGAGCTGAACACGTTTTCATTCGTGGTCGTGAAGTGAAAGAGCCGAGCCGGCAGGACATGCTGATCGATCGATATCGGCCGCGCGCTCGCTAGATTTACGTCGGCGGTTTGCGAAAGTTATATCGCAGCAGCACGCGCATCGGAATCGCAACTCCGTCGCGCATCGC
>WNGG01007976.1_pt1 | contig 13447 bp, 8 predicted proteins | sample 5400661 | NCBI WGS metagenome assembly WNGG01 (sample SAMN13153372, study PRJNA577476) | soil metagenome | isolation source: 100 cm soil or saprolite under Garry oak tree replicate 1 | place: USA:California | collected 2016-06-15
CAGCGCCCTCGTCTTCTACGACGAGAACGGCAACGGGGTGCTGGACGCGAGCGAGGCGGTCCGGCTGCAACAGATCGACGTCGTGGTGGGATCGGTCTCGGCGAAGTCGGCGGCCGGGGGCCAGGCAGTGGTGAGCGGAGTCCGGGCCGGAAGTCAGACGGTGGCCATCCGGACCGAGAGCTTGCCCGCCTTCTTCGTTCCTACGACCCCCGTCCCCGTCCAGGTGCCGCAGTCGGGGGACGCGGTACGCCTGCCCGTGCGGCTCCCCATCGGCGACAACGTGCCGAACCGCTACCTCGCCTTCGGGGACAGCATCACCGCGGGGGAGGGCTCCAGCGACAACAATGGCTACGTACTGAAGCTGCAGAGCCGGCTCATCGGCTACCTCGGGCGGGCCGAGCTGATCGAGGAGGGCAAGTACGGATCGGCCAGCAAGGACGGGGCCGACCGGATCACGGGGGCCCGAGGCCTCCGCCACAAACCCGCCTACACCCTGATCCTCTACGGCACCAACGACTGGAACGACCAGAGCTGCCAGTCGCTCCCCCCCGCGGCCTGCTTCACGATCGAGTCCCTGCAGACCATGATCGAGAAGGTGAAGGCGGCGGAGAGCCTGCCCGTGCTCGCCACCCTGCCTCCCGTGAACCCGTCGGTGAACGACGGCCGGAACCAGTGGAACGACCAGATGAACGACCTCATCAAGGGCCTTGCCAAGTCGAAGGGGGCGCTCCTGGCCGACCTGAACGCGGCCTTCAAGGCCAAGGGGAACCTGCCCGCGCTCTTCTCGGACGACCCGCAGGGTGTCCATCCCAACGACGCCGGCTACGACGTGATCGCCGACGCCTTCTTCAAGACGATCGCGGGGCCGCGCCCCGGAAGCTTCTAGCCCTCCGCCCACACATTTGTCGGCGCCTCCGCCGGCGGGTGACATTTCTGTCATAATCGGGCGCCTCAGGACTGCGACGACGGAAGGACGACCGTGCCCACCACCGAGGTCCGCCAGCTCTCCGACCTGCTCGAGGTCAGCCAGACCCTGGGCTCGACCCTCAACCTCAAGGCCTCGCTGACCCGCATCCTGGAGATCCTCGAGGAGAGCCGGGGGACGCTCTCGGCCGCCATCTTCCTGAAGGACGAGGACGCGGGCGACCTGGGGGTGGAGGCGGCCACGGGCGCGGCCGCGGCCACGGCGCGCAACGCCCGCTACCGTCTGGGGGAGGGGATCACCGGGCGGGTGGTCGCGAGCGGGAAGCCGGTGATGGTGCCGCGGGTGAGCCGGGAGCCGCTCTTCCTCGACCGCAGCGGGGTCTTCAAGAAGTCGGGCAAGGAGGAGATGTCGTTCGTGTGCGTCCCCATCAAGGCGGACAACCGCACGGTGGGGGCGCTGGGGGTGGGCCTCCCCTACCACAAGGACCGGAGCTACGACCAGGAGGGCAAGCTCTTCGGGATCGTGGCCTCGATGATCGGCCAGGCGGTGCGCGTCCACAAGCTGGTGGAGGGAGAGCGCAAGCGGCTCCTCGACGAGAACACCAAGCTGCGCCAGGAACTGCGCGACCGCTACGACATCCGGAACATCGTGGGCAGCTCCCGGGCCATGCAGCAGGTCTACGAGCACGTGGCCCAGGTGGCCCCCGCCTCGACCACCGTGCTCATCCGGGGGGAGAGCGGCACCGGAAAGGAGCTGGTGGCTCACGCCCTCCACTACAGCTCCCCCCGGGCCAAGAAGCCCTTCGTCAAGGTGAGCTGCGGAGCGCTCCCGGAGAGCCTGATCGAGTCGGAGCTCTTCGGCTACGAGCCGGGGGCCTTCACGGACGCGCGCGCGCAGAAGAAGGGCCGGTTCGAGCTGGCCCACGGCGGCACCCTCTTCCTCGACGAGGTGGGCGAGCTCAGCGCCTCCACCCAGATCAAGCTGCTGCGCGTGCTCCAGGAGCACGAGTTCGAGCGCCTGGGGGGCGTGCAGGCGATCAAGGTCAACGTGCGGGTGGTGGCGGCCACCAACAAGGACCTCGAGGCCGGGGTCAAGGACGGGACCTTCCGGGAGGACCTCTACTACCGGCTGAACGTCTACTCGATCTACCTGCCGCCCCTCCGCGAGCGACGGCCCGACATCCCGCTCCTGGCCGACCACTTCATCGAGAAGTACGCGGCCACCCACGGCAAGGACGTGCGCCGGATCGCGACCTCCGCCATCGACATGCTGATGAGCTACCACTGGCCCGGCAACGTGCGCGAGCTGGAGAACTGCATCGAGCGGGCGGTCCTCGTCTGCGAGGGGGGGGTGATCCACGCCCACCACCTCCCCCCGTCCCTGCAGACGGCCGAGGTCTCGGGGACCCTCCCCCGGCAGTCCCTCAAGGAAGCGCTGGGCGCCTACGAGAAGGACCTCATCCAGGACGCCCTCAAGAGCGCGCGCGGGAACCGGGCCCGGGCCGCCCGTCTTCTCGACACCACCGAGCGGATCATCGGCTACGCGGTCCGCAAGTACGGGATCGAGCCCACGCGGTTTCGTTAGGGATGCGGGTAGAATGACTCCTTCTCACGATCGAGCACTCGTCCTGTGAGCGGCCCCCGTCCCGCGCGACCCGGTCCCGGACCGGTCGCCCCCAGCCTTCGGCTGCGGGGTGAGGTCGGGGGAGTCGTGCGCCACCACGCCATCGGGCCCGGGGAGAGCGCGATCGGCAGCACGGCCGGCAACGCGATCGTGCTGCCCGTGCGAGGTGTCTCGCGCCGCCATGCCTTGCTGACCCTGGGCTCGGACGGCCTGATCCTCGAGGACCTGGGCAGCAAGAACGGCACCCTGGCGAACGGGGTGCGCATCCAGCGCACGCGGCTCGAACCCGGGGACGAGGTGCGGATCGGCCCCGTCCTCCTGCGTCTGGAGGCGGTGGACGCGGCGGACGTCGACATCGCGATTCCCTTCCGCCCCGGCGCCCGCCCGCCGATCCCCGGCCTGCCCCCGGACGAGACCACCGGGGCGACGATCGCGGAGGACGGCGGCTTCGCCTTGCGGGTGGTGGAGGACGTCCTGGCGCGCCTCGCGGTGCGCCCCGAGCCCGATCTCGCGGGCGGGCTGGGGCGGCTGCGGCGCTTGCTGGGGGCGCGGAGCGCCGCCCTCTTCGAGCTCACCCGCTCCGCCACGGTGATCCACGTGAGCAGCGGCGAAGTGGCGGAGCTGACCCTCCACCGGGAGCTCCAGGAATTCGCGCGGACCAGCGCGGGGAGCAGCACGGTGGCCGCGGCCTCCTTCGCGGGCGAGCCCCCTTTCGCCTGCGCGCTTCAGGGCGGGCACGCGGACCGCCTCGGCCTCGCGGTGTGGGGTGAGCTGCGCCTCGGTCCCTCCGAGACGCAGCGCCTCCTGCGCGTGCTCCTGGGCCTGGCCGACCTCTTCCGCCCCCGGCCGCTCCACCCGCCGGGCGGGGCGCGACCGGGTGCGCGGAGCCTCGTCTTCCCCGAGGGCTACGTCCTCGGCGACTCCCCGGCCATGACCTCCCTCTACGAGCAGATGCAGCCGCTCTTGCAGGGCGACCTCCCGGTGCTGCTGCTCGGCGAGACCGGGGTCGGCAAGGAGCACCTCGCCGCCATCCTGCACAAGTCCTCGGCCCGCCGCGGCGGCCCCTTCGTGCCCGTCAACTGCGCCGCCATACCCGCCGACCTGCTGGAGGCCGAGATGTTCGGAATCGGCAAGGGGGCCGCCACCGGGGTGGCGGAGCGCAAGGGGAGGTTCCAGCAGGCGACGGGGGGCACCCTCTTCCTCGACGAGATCGGCGAGATGCCGCTTCCCCTGCAGCCCAAGCTTCTGCGCGCCCTCCAGGAGAAGGAGGTCCAGCCGGTGGGGGCTCCGGCGGTGTCCGTGGACATCCGCGTGATCGCGGCCACGAACAGCGACCTCCAGCGGCGCATGGACGACGGACTCTTCCGCCGCGACCTCTACTACCGCGTGGCCGGCTTCGTCCTCCGCGTCCCGCCGCTGCGCGAGCGCAAGGAGGACGTCCACGCGTTCGTCGAGGCTTTCGTCCGCGACTTCGCGAGCGAGACCGGCAAGGCGGTGCGGGGAGTGACGGTCAAGGCGCTGCGGGCCCTCCTCGACTACCGCTGGCCGGGCAACGTGCGCGAGCTGCAACACGAGGTGCGCCGGCTCGTCTACCTCTGCCCGGACGGCCAGGCCATCGAGTCGAGCATGCTCTCGGAGCACATACTCATCGCCCCCCGACCCGACGTGCCCGCCCCGGAGGAGACGCCCGCCTCCCTGGAGCTCGAGGGGAGCGTCGCGCGGCTGGAGCGCCGGCTGATCCGGGAGGCGCTCGGCCGCGCCGGAGGCAACCGGACCCAGGCCGCGCGGCTGCTGGGCATCTCGCGCAACGGCCTGGCCATCAAGATGGAGCGCCTCGGAATCACGGACTGACCCGAAGGCGCCCACTAGAATCCCAGCATGGCCGCGCCCCTCCCCCGCTCGGTCAAGATCCTCGGCCTGGTCAGCCTGCTGACCGACGCGAGCAGCGAGATGATCTACCCGCTGCTCCCCGCCTTTCTCACGGGGGCCCTCAAGGCCGGACCCGCCTTCCTCGGGGTGGTGGAGGGCCTCGCGGAAGCGCTGGCCGCCTTCGTGAAGATCGGCGCGGGCGCGCTCTCCGACCGGATGCCCCGGAGGAAGCCGGCGGTGGTGGCAGGCTATGGCCTGTCGTCGCTCGTGCGCCCGCTGGTGGCCCTGGCCACCGCCCCCCTCCACGTCCTCGCGGTCCGCCTGCTGGACCGGCTCGGCAAGGGCGTGCGCAGCGCGCCCCGCGACGCGTTGCTGGCGGAGGTGACGCCCGCCGACCAGCGTGGGCGCGCCTACGGCTTCCATCGCGCCATGGACAACGCCGGAGCGGTGGTCGGCCCGCTCCTCGCCTCGGCCGCGCTCCTCTTCACCCGCGACCTGCGCGTGGTTTTCGGCCTGGCCGCGATCCCGGCGGTCGTGGCCATGGGCACCCTGGTTTTCGTGGTGCGCGAGGAGGCGCGCCCGCCGGCGGAGCCGCCCGCCCCGGCGGCGAGCGAGGGCGGCGGAGGCTCGGGTCCCATGCGCCAGCCATTCCGCCTCTACCTCCTCGTCCTGGCGGTCTTCACCCTCGGCAACTCCTCGGACGCGTTCCTCCTGCTGCGCGCCCAGGAGGCCGGGGTGGCCCTCACCTTCATCCCGCTGCTCTGGAGCTTCCACCACCTGGTGAAGGCCGCGGCCGGAACCGCAGGCGGCGCCCTCTCCGATCGGGTGGGCCGGCGGCGAGCGATCCTCGCCGGCTGGGCCGTGTATGCGCTCGCCTACGCGGGCTTCGCGATGGCGCGCTCTCCGTTGCAGGTCTCCGTGCTCTTTGCCGTTTACGGGCTGTTCCATGCCCTCACGGAAGGGCCGGAGCGGGCGCTCGTGGCCGACCTCGCGGGCCCCGCGGAGCGCGGGAGGGCCTTCGGCCTCTACCACGCGGTCACGGGCGCCATGCTGCTCCCCGCGAGCCTCGTCACGGGCCTGCTCTGGCAGGCCCAGGGGGCGGCGGCCGCCCTCGGATTGGGGGCGCTCCTCGCCGGCCTGGCCGCCCTCGGTTTGTGGCGCCTGGTGCCGGAGCCGGCGGCGATTTGACCCTCCCGTCGTGGGGGTATAGCGTCTCCCGAACCTGACTCGAAGCGAGGCCAACCATGCCTACACGCCCGACCCCCACGCCTGCCGGCTCCGGGACCATCGACTTCGCGAAGTGCTTCCGCTTCGCGGTCGAGGACCCCGACTGGGTGAAGAAGATCCTCTTCGGAGGGCTGTTCACCCTGCTCTCCGCCCTCATCGTGGGGATCTTCTTCGTGTCGGGCTACTGGGTGCGGTTCCTGCGGCGGGTGGTGGCGGGTGATCCGCGCCCGTTGCCCGAGTGGGACGACCTGGGAGGAATCTTCAGCGACGGCCTCAAGGTCGTGGGGGCGTACTTCACCTACGTGGCCGGGGTGATCGTGGTGGCGGTGGGGCTCGGCTGCGCCGCGGGCCTGGTGGGCGCGGGCATCGGCAGCCTCTCCCGATCTTCGGAAGGGGCGGGCTCGGCCGCGGCGGCCGTGGGGGGGCTCGGAATGGCGGCGGCCTATGGTCTCTTCCTGCTGCTCGTCCTCGTGCTCGCGGTCTTCCTCCCCGCGGTCTTCGTGCGGGTGATCTTGAAGGACCGTTTCGGGGAGGCCTTCGCGTTCCGCGAGCACCTGGCCTTCATCAAGGCGAACCTGGCGAACTACGCGCTCTCCCTGGTCGTCTACCTCGTGGCCAACTTCGCCTCGCAGTTCGGCGCTCTCCTCTGCTGCGTCGGGCTGTTCCCGGCCGTCTTCTGGAGCTACCTCATCTTCGGCTACGCGCTCGGGGAGACGGTCCGGCTGAACCCACGGTCCGTGTAGGCGGGCTCCCCGCGGCCCGAGAGACCCTTGCGCTGGCTGGTCCTGTCCGCGCTCCACCTCGGGACCCGCCTGCCCGCGCTCACCCTGCTGCCGATCTTCCTGGACGAGACGCTCCACGTCCGCTGGGCGCTCCTCATCGCGGAGGGACGGAAGCCCTGGTGGAAGCCCTGGGAGTGGGGCCGGGCGCTCACGGTGTGGTTGGGGGCGCTCGTGAGCCCGTTCGCGAGCGACCTCCTGTGGGCCAACCGCTGCCTGAGCGTGGCCCTCGGGCTCGTGACCCTCCTGGCCACGGTGGCGGTGGCGGACCGTCTCTTCGACCGGCGGGTGGGCCTGGTGGCCGGCCTCTTCTACGCCTTCTGCCCGTTCACGCTCTTCTACGACCGCCTCGCCCTGGCGGATGCGTGCCTGCACGCGCTCTTCGCGGTCACCCTGCTCCTGTCGGTGCGTCTCGTCCGCGAGGACCGGGTCGCGTTCAGCGTCCTGGCGGGTGTCGTCATGGCCCTCGGCGTCTACACGAAGTTTCCGGGCGTGCTGCTGTTCGCGGTGCCCCTGGCTACGGCCGTCGCCCTCGGCGGGCGCCACGCCCCGTGGCGGGCCGTCCTCGCCGCCTACCCGGTGGCCGCCGCCGCCGCCGCCTACCCTCTCTGGCGCTTCTTCGCCACCAGGAACACCGCCACCATGGCCGAGATCGCGACCAAGACGGAGGGCAGCCTCCTCGCTCGCTTTGCCGCGAACCTTGCCGAGGCCTCCGGCTGGCTCTGGGCGCTCTGGACGCCCGCCCTCGTCGTGCTGGGCCTGGCCGGGCTCGCGCTCGCGGTCGTCGAGCGGAGGCGCGAGGCGCTTCTCCTCGGGGCCCTGGCCGCTTACCCCGCCGTGGCCTTCGGACTCGTCCTCTCGCGCTGGCTGCCCCGTTATCTCCTTTTCGCCTCCACGCCCTTTCTGGTGCTCGCCGCCTGGCTCCTCTGCCGCGTCGTCGACCGCGCGACCGCGGGCCGTGGGGACGCCATGCGTGCGGCCGCGCTCGCCCTCGCAACCACGGCGGCGCTCGTGTCGAGCCTGCGCTTCGACACAACGCTCTGGACCGACCCGCCGAAAGCCCCCCTGCCGGCCCTCGAGCGCGCCCAGTACATCGACGGGTGGACGTCGGGCTACGGCATCCGCGACACCGAGCGGCTGGTGCGGGAGGAATTGGCCCGACATCCCGAGGGCGTCACCGTGGTCGTCCACGTGAATCGCTTCCGCACCCTGCGCGCGACCCCCATGGCCCTCGGCCTCGCCTTCGCGCGCGAGCCGCGCGTCCGTTTCGAGGACTGGGACCTCGCGCACCCCTCGGCGGTCCCCGCCCTCGCGAAGTGGGCGGGGGAAGGCCCGAGCCTGCTCGTGGTGCCGCGGGCGGACCCGCTCGTCCCTCCCCCGGACCTCGCGCCGTTCGCCGCCTTCATCGCCCACGTGGCCACCACCCGCAAGCCCGACGGGGGCCCGTGCGACGACGTATACGTCCTGCGCCCGCCGGCGGGATCGCGCTCGTGACCCCCACCGTGATCCTGCTCGCTCCCTCGATGGCTGCCGCCATGGAGCTGCCGCGGCGGCTCGCCTCCACCGGGCGTGCCCTCGCTCTGCATCGCTTCCCGGAGCCGGGCCGCGACCACTACCGCTCGGGGGTGCGGGACCTCGCCCGGGCGGTGGCCGAGCCCACGCTTCTCGGGCGCGGCCTCCGGAGCTGGGACGGCGGCCACGATGCGCGCCTGGCCGCCCGCCTCATGGCCGAGGACGGAGGCGGGGGCTTCCGGCTGCCCGCGGACGTCCCGCGGGGCCCGGTGGCCGCGGCCCTCGGCCGGACCCTCGCCGAGCTCCGGCAGGAGGCGGTGCCTCCGGAGCGGCTCGAGGCGGTGGCCACGGCGGCCGCCGGCTCCCCCGAGGACGGCGCGCGCCTTCAGACCCTCGCCCGCCTCTACCGGCGCTTCGAGGAGGAGCGCGCCGGGCGCGTGGCCGACCCCGCCACCGTGCTGGAGGCCGCGATCCCCGCTCTCGAGGGCGCGGCCTGGCTGCGCGGGGCCGAAGTGCTGATCGTCGAGGACCTGGAGCTGGACGGCCGCGAGCAGGCCTTTCTCGCGGCGCTCGCCGAGCGCGTGCCCGTGCACCGCCTGGCGCGCGCGCGCCCGCCGTCCCTCGAGCCCTCGTCCTTCGGGACCTGGGCCGAGGCCCACGGGATCACCGCGGTGTCGTGGGAGAAGACCATTCTCGCGCCCCTCACCCCCACGGCGCCGCCCGCCGGCCTCGCGCGCCTGCGGACCGCCCTCTTCGAGCCGTCCTTTGGGCCCGAGGTGAGGGACGGCTCGGTGGAGCTGATCACCGCGCCCGGCGAGGCCGGGGAAGCCCGGGCGATCGCCCGGCGGCTCCTCCGGGCCGCGGCCGAGGGAGTGCCCTTCGAGGAGATGGGGGTGATCCTGGCCCGGGCCGACCGCTACGCACCGCTCTTCACCGACCTCTTCGACCGGCTGGGCATCCCCCACCAGCTCCACCCGTCGCTGCCCCTCCGCTTCGGCCTCTGCGCCCGCTCGCTCCTCCTGCTGTTTCGCTGCCGCGGCCTGGCCCGCCCGGCGGTCATGGAGTTCCTGACCTTCGCCCCCGTGCCCTTCGCGACCATGCTCCCCGAGGGCGAGCGGGCCTGGCCCTCGCGCTGGGACGCCTTGAGCCGCGACGCCCGGATCGTGTCGGGCCTGGATCGGTGGATCGTGGGCCTGAGGGCCCACGCGGAGGCGGAGCGCGAGGCGGCCGAGCGTCCCGGGCCGCCGGAGCGGCGCGAGCGCCGGCTCCGCCGGGCGCGCGACGCGGAGTCGCTGCTGGAGGTGGTGCAGACCCTGTCCGCCGAGCTGGACGCGCTGTCCGGTGCCGCCCCCTGGCCCGAGTGGTCGGAGCGCCTGCGCGGGGTGTGCGACCGCTGGATACGACCTCCCACGCGAACGAAGGCCGACGGGACGGAGCAGGAAGACCACGAGCGGGAAGCCGTCCTGCGCGTGGTGGACGAGCTGGCGAGCCTCGGGGTCGTGGACGCCCGGGGGGCGCCGTGGGACGAGGTGGAGGCGCTGATCGAGGCGCGCTTCGAGCGAAGGCGCCTGCCCCTCGAGCCAGCGCCCGGCGGAGCCGTGCACGTCGGGGCCCTCGACGCGATGGCGGGTCTGCCGTTCCGCGTGGTCGCCATCCCCGGGCTCGTGGAGGGCGGCTATCCCGGGGTCATCCGCCCCGACCCGTTCCTGCTGGACGCCGAGCGCGAGGCCCTGGGCTCGGCGGATGCCCCCGTGCCGCCCCGGGATCCGCGCAGGAAGACGGGCCCGGCCCAGCTCGCGCTCTTCGCGGAGAAGACGCCCGCCGCGGCGCCCGCGGCCCCCCCGGTCGCGGCGCCGGGGCACCTCCCCACCACCCAGGACCGCCTGCTGGAGGCCCGCCGCCTGTTCGCGCGCGCGGTGGCCCAGGCCACCGAGCGGCTCGTCCTCACCTACCCACGGGCCGACCCCCGCACCGGCCGCGAGCGGCTCCCCTCGCTCTTCTTCGTGGCCGCGGCCTCCGCCCTGGCCGGCGAGCCCCTCACCGCGGCCCGGCTCGAGCGCTGGGTGAGCGAGGACGAGCCCGCCACCGCGGACGACGCGATCGACGCGGGGGAGCGCGACCGCTTGCGCGTGCGCGAGGGCGGCAAGGCCGCGGCGGACACCATCGCCGCGGGCTCGCTCTTCTTCCGGCAGTCCCGCTTCGCCATGCACGGACGATGGCGGAATCATCTCTCCCCCTGGGACGGCCTCCTGACCGAGCTGCCCGCGGAGGTGCGGAAGCGGCTCGACCCCGTGAGCGCGCAATGGCCCGCCTCGGCCAGCCGCCTGGCCGTCTTCTCGGCGTGCGGCTTTCAGTACCTGCTCAAGAACGTGCTCGGCCTCGAGCCCGCCCTCGAGCCCGAGGAGCGCCGCCGCCTGGAGCCGCTCGAGAAGGGCGACGTGTTCCACCGCGTGGCCGAGCGCTTCCTCCGCGAGCGGAGGGAGCGCGGTGAGCTGCCCGTCGTCTACACGGAGGAGGCACGCGACCGGCTCCTGGAGATGGCCGAGGAGGCGCTCGGCCAGCTCGTGGAGGGCAGCCCCCCGCGGTTCACCGTACTCTGGGAGCGGGCCCGGGCCCAGGTGCGGGAACTGCTCCTGTCCTGGCTGGCCCGCGAGGCCTCGGCCTCGGAGCGCTCGACCCCCGCGCATTTCGAGGTGAGCTTCGGCATGGGCCAGGGGCCGAGCGGGGGCGAGCCGCACCGCCCCGAGCCCCTGCGGATCGATCTCGGAGACGGACGCGCGCTGCGCATCTCGGGGAAGATGGACCGGATCGATCGACGCCGCGACGGACAGCTCGTCCTTCGCGACTACAAGACCGGCCGGGCCCCCAAGGACGAGGGCGGGATCTTCAAGGGGGGCAAGCAGCTCCAGGTGCCGTTCTACATCCTCGCCGCGGCCGAGCTCTTCCCCGACACCACGGTGGCCGAGGCCTTCCTGGACTACGTGGACGGCGGCCGCCTGGTCTCGGTGGACCCGGGCTGGGTGAGGAGCCCGGGCTTCCGCGAGCTGCTGAGGGGTCTGGTGGATGCCATCGGCCAGGGGATCTTCGTTCAAGAGCCTTCCGCCTGCCCGTGGTGCGACTACACCCAGGTCTGCGGCCCGCGGGCCCTGCTCGAGACGCGCCTGCGCTGGAAGCGCACCGACCCCGTGGTACAGCGCGTCCTGAAGCTGCGGGAGCTGGGATGACCTTCGTTCCCGTCGACCACGAGGCCCGCGAGCGCGCGCGGCGCGACTTCCGGACGAGCCTGGTCGTGGAGGCGGGGGCGGGCACCGGCAAGACCACCCTCCTCGTGGACCGCATCGAGGCCCTGCTGCGCACGGGAACCGCGCGCCTCGAGGAGGTGGCGGCGGTGACGTTCACCGAGAACGCGGCCACCACCATGAAGCTGCGCCTCCGGGAGCGCCTCGAGCGGGCCCGCTCCGGCGCGGACGTGCCCGTGGTGGAGCGGGAGCGGGCGGCGGCCGCCCTCGACGTGCTCGAGCGCGCCCCCATCTCGACCATCCACGCCCTCGGGGCCGCCATGCTCCAGGAGCGGCCGCTCGAGTGCGGGGTGGTGCCCGGCTTCCGGGTGGCCGAGGAGGCCGAGAGCGACCTGCTCTTCGCCGAGGCCTGGGAGGCCTGGCTGGGCGAGCGCCTGACCGGGGGCGACGACCTCGTGGTCGAGGCCCTCGACCGCGGCATCCCCCTCGAAGGCGAGGGGCCCTTCGGCGACCGGAGCTAGCTGGATCCCGCGTCCTGGCGGCGGGAGCTGCTGGAGAAGGCCGCTCGGGCAAAGGAGCTCACGGCGGGCGTGCAGGCGGGCGACCTCCTGGCCGCGCGACTCAAGGAGCTCGTGACCTTCGCCGAGCAATCACGCCTCCTCGAAGGGTCGGTCCTCGCCCGCCACCTCGCCTCCCTCAAGGAGATCCCGCGCAACTGGGGCCACAAGCCCCGGTGGCCCTCGGCCGAGGCCCTGGAGGAGGGCCGGAAGATCGCGGAATGGACGCGCACCGGACCCGCGGCCTGGAACGCCGCCCGCGGCGCCCAGCTCCACGGCCGGCTGGTGCGGGCCCTGGGAGGCGTCGTCTCCCTCTACGAGAAAGAGAAGCGCGCGCGCGGCCTGCTCGACTTCGTGGACCTGCTGCTCCTCGTGCGCAACGCGCTGCGCGACCGGGAGTCGGTGCGGGCCCACTTCCGCCGCCGCTTCCGCTTCCTGATCATCGACGAGTTCCAGGACACCGACCGGCTGCAGGTGGTTTCGTGAACCGCGTGTTCGCCGAGCTGATCCAGGCCTCGGCCGAGGTGGACCAGCCGGCCTACGAGCCCATCGCCGCCCCCCCCGACCTGCCCGGCGACCCCGCGGTGCTCGCCCTTCGCTTCGCCGCGCCGTTCGCCAGCGGGCCCGACCTCCTGCAGGCCGAGGCCCGGGCCCTGGCCGCTCTCGTGGCCGAAGCAGCTCGGGGCCGCTATCCGGTCCGCGATCCCGTCACGGGCCAGCACCGCCCCAGCCGGGCGGGGGACGTGATGGTCCTGACCCGGCGGCTCACCCAGATCCGACCGCTCGAGGAGGCGCTCGAGGCGGCAGGCCTGCGCTTCACCGCCGAGGGAGGCAAGTCGTTCTTCGACCGGCAGGAGGTGCACGAGGTCCTGTCGGTCCTCCGCGCGGTGGACGACCCGTCGGACCGCGTGGCCCTCGTCGCCGCCCTGCGCTCGTCGTTCTTCGGGGTGAGCGACAAGGACATCGTGGCCTACCACCTCGCGGGGGGCGGCCTCTGGCTGGGGCCGGTGGACGAGAGCAAGCCCGGGGCGGGATCCCTCGGGCCCGCGGTCGAGCTCCTGCACGATCTCCACGAGGCGCGGACACGCTTGAGCGTCCCCGCCCTCCTGGAACGGCTGTACGATCGGACGCGGGTGATGGCCGCGCTCACCGGGACCCGGCGCGGCGAGGCCCAGATCGCCAACCTGGAGAAGGTAGCGACCCTGGCCCGGCAGGCCGCCGACCTCGGCGTGCTCAGCCTGCGCGGGTTCTCCACCCTGCTCGCGGAGCGGACCTCTAGCGCGGGGGAGGAGCCCGATCTGCCCACCACCCGCCCGGGCGATCCCGCCACCGTCCGCATCCTTTCGATCCACAAGGCCAAGGGGCTCGAGGCTCCGATCGTCTGCCTCTACGACACCGCGGACAACGCGGGGGCGCGGCCCGACACGGTGGCGCTGTGGGACGAAGGCACGATCGCGATCGGGTTCCGCGGGGGCTGCCAGCCGCCGGGCTGGGACGCCCTCGTGAAGAAGGAAGAGGCGCGGGCCTGGGCGGAGATGCGGCGGCTCCTCTACGTCGCCTGCACGCGGGCGCGGGATTGGCTCGTGGTCCCGAAGCCGCCGGCCGATGCCCGGGTGGGCGACTTCTGGAAGGAGCTGAGCAGCCGCCTTCCCCCGGCCTCGGACCTCGACGTCCGGGTCGTGGACGCCGACACCCTGCCCGCCCCCGAGACCGGCG
>WNGG01013431.1_pt1 | contig 13446 bp, 14 predicted proteins | sample 5400661 | NCBI WGS metagenome assembly WNGG01 (sample SAMN13153372, study PRJNA577476) | soil metagenome | isolation source: 100 cm soil or saprolite under Garry oak tree replicate 1 | place: USA:California | collected 2016-06-15
GCTCTCGCAGCTCGACCTCCCCACACGCCAGTCCTACACCATGGCGGTAGTCGATGCGGACGAGCGGTCGGCGGCCGCTGGCATCACTGCAGTGGCGCGCAACACTGCCGCGGCGGTCGCGCCAGCTTTCGCCGGTGCGACCTTGGCAAGGCCTGAGCTCGGCTTGCCCTTTCTGTTCGCCGGCGCGCTGAAGATCGTCTATGACGTGGCAATCCTCCTAGTCTTTCGCCACCTGCGGCCGCCCGAAGAAACCGCCCGAACGGCCGCCGTCCCGTCGGCAAGCCCACGGCGGCCAGTGATACATAGCCGCTAGCTCTTCCGCTCAGGGGAGGCGTTTGACTGACGCCAACAATAGTTGCATCACGAAACGCTGCACGGTAGGTTACGGCTATGCGCCGCAAGGCCTTCCCTACATGAATTACTCGATTGCGCGCTCGCGCGAACGCGGGCGTAGTTCGACGGAGTTATCCGTGTTCGAGGTATCACTATGAATACGACGAACGTGGCCAGCCAATTCTCAGAACAACGCCCACCTGTGCAAGCTCCGCTGAATTACTTAGCCAAAATGGCCGAAAAGCCCTACTCCTATACCTACACGCCGCCGCCCGGCGTGGCGCAGACCAACCGCCGCATTGCGCGACAAACGGTGGCTATCCACGATGCGCGGACAATCGCCGACCGGCTCTCCCTCGACCGCGAAGGCTTTGCGCTGACCCAGTACGAGAGTGCGGTGTCGAACTTCTACGACGAGGACGAGTCGATCACATCGTGCGCTGCGCCCCCAGGTCGAGGAACGGCGAGAAAGGCATTAAGGAGCCAGCCAAGGGGGCGCATAATGACTACACCCTACGCTCTGGCCCACAGCGCCTCCGCGACCTGCTTCCCGACGAGGCCGAGGCGCTGCTTGAGAACCGCTTCGCTATCATCAACGTCTGGCGACCGATTCGCGGGCCGGTGCAGGAGTCGCCGCTGGCGGTGTGCGACGCGCAGAGCCTCCGGCAGGACGATTTCGTCGCCAGCGACCTGATTTACCCGCATCGCCGGGGCGAGACCTCCGCGGTGACGTTCAGCCCCAACCACCGTTGGTATTACGTCCCGGACATGCAGCCCGACGAAGCGCTGCTGCTAAAATGCTACGACTCCGCCGAAGACGGCCGCGCCCGCTTCACGGCCCACACCGGGTTCGACGATCCGACGAGTCCGCCGGAGGCGGCGCCGCGCGAGAGTATCGAGACACGGGCGTTCGTTTTCTTCGCGCCGAAGACGTAGGAAAATCGCGCAAGGTCACCGTGGCCAATCCGGTCGTCTACAGATTGTAGATGCGGGCCGGATTGGCCCAGAGAATTTTCCGCACGTTTATCACTACTGGTTAGCGACCTCGGAAGTGCGGCGGGCGCTTTTCTAGAAAGGCGCGCACGCCTTCCTGATGATCCTCGGTCTGCCCGCAGCGCAAGTGCGTCTCTGCTTCCCGGTCCAGCAGGGTGCGGAAATCCACCGTGGCGGCCAGGTTGATATTTGCCTTCATGTAGCGATAACTAACGAGGGGGCCAGCCGCAATCCGCTCCGCCACGGCCATTGCCTCCTCCCACAATTTGTCGTGCGGCACCACTCGGTTCACCAGACCGAGCCGGTACGCCTCGTCCGCCGCGATCATATCGGCCAGAAAGAAAAGCTCTTTCGCCTTTGCCTGCCCCACTAGCCGCGTCAACTGCCAGGTGGTGCCAAAATCCCCACCGTAGCCCACCCGGGCGTAGGCCGTGCCAAAGCGGGCCTGGTCGGAGGCGATACGCAGATCACACGACAGTGCTAACCCCAACCCCGCGCCGGCCACCGGACCGTTCACCACGGCAATAGTCACCTTAGGAATGGTATAGAGTAGCCAGGGCCATTCATGCCGTTCTCGCAGCTTATCGATCTGTTGCTCAAGCGTGGCTCCTGTGGGGGCAATTTCAGCACCCCGCTGCATGGCAGAGACATCCCCACCGGCGCAGAAGCCTCTGCCCGCGCCGGTCAGGATTATTGCCCCCACCTCGGGGTTATCCGCCATCTCCTTCAAGGCGGCCACCGCGACGGCGTTCATCGTCAGGGTGAGGGCATTGAGCTTATCCGGACGGTTCAGGGTGAGAATCCCGACCCGATTTTTCACTTCGACTTTCAGATCTTCCATGACCATGACCTCTCCTTGGGAGGGTCTAGGGTCTAGCGTCTAGCGTCAGAACAGGTCTGGACTCTAGACTGACAGACTCTAGACTCTAGACTGTCTTTTGATTGTCACCAGACCAGGCTAACGCTGCAGCAGGATCGCGACGCATTGCTGCACCGCGTCCTCGGCCTTTGCCCGCAGCTCGGCCTCACTATTGTTGCTGATCGGGTGCGGAATCACCGCAAACGGGTAGTCGGGCATCCCGGAGACCTGCGCCATGACCCGGGCTGTCTGCGTGAACCGATCGGTAATGATCGCCGTCGCGGTAATCCCTGCCTTCTCGGCCGAAATCGCGTCGTGCACACTGCACGACGAACAACTCCCTCAATCGCCAACGGCCGAGATGATGGCATCACACTCTGTCATAGCGGCCAGGACCGCCGGCGGCGCCGGCCGGCTCGCATCGGGCTTTTTCAGGCGGATTACGGCTTTCACCCCGTGCCGTGACCGCAGGACCTCCTCCACGTGGTCGAGCAACTGCCGGACGTTGACCTTGCTGTTGTCCAACAGCCCTACCGTGCGACCTGCCAGCGATGTGAGGCCGGGCACGAGGCCAGTCGTCATCACCACTTCGCCGGCCGTCGGATCGAGAACTCGGATGCTCATCTCACCTCTCTCCTTTCCTCTTTCACCTTTCACCCTTCACCTTTCAAATGGTCCGGGTCACTGCGTGCGACCGAGGTCCCAACCAGGGCGGGATCACCACGCCGAACCCACCGGCCGGGCCGCCCGCGGCGATCACTAGCAGATCGTCTGGCGAGCGGAGTGCTATGAACTCTTGATCGGGACCGCCGCCGCGTGCGACCAGTTGGCCCTTGCCGACCTTAGCCCAGTCACGCCGGAACACCCGGGCTGCACGATAGATGTACTCGCGAATGTTCTGCTTCTGCCAGCCCGCAGCGACGAGCAATTCGCGTAACTGCTTGGGAATGACCAGCGCATAGTTCCCGGGCCAGATCGAGTATGTCAGCATGTTGTGCCGGATCTCAGCGGCAAAGGTCTCGAGGATCTCCTCAGGATCGTGGGTCCATTCGTTCATTACCTGGCGTGGCGCCTCGCTTGCCATCACCGTAATACCAGAGGCGCCGGCCGGGACGCCTCGCTCCTGCGCTAGCGGTGTCCAGGGGCTGTCTTCTTCATCCTCGGCGATACAGAAGGTAAACTTGCCCGGGTGCCCGAGGGTAGAGCGATCGAGCTGGCCGGGAATGCAGCCGAGCACATTGATCAGGACCAAGCGCACAGCGCGGCCAATGGTGGCATTGGTGCGGTTGCCGTTGCCGAGGACTCCGTGCGTCGCGTTCATGCCGATGGCGGTCCGCACCGGGCCGTTGACCACGACGAATGGAGCACTACCGCCAGTGCTGGCTGTACTGCCATGCAGGTTGAAATCCTCGTCACACATGGCCCGCAGGGCCGTCACCACCACCGGCATGTAGGTCGGCAAGCAGCCGGCCATGACTGCGTTGATCGCTACCTTTTCCGCGGTAATCGGCCGCTGGCGGACGGACTCTACGCCGATGAGATCCCCCGGCGCTAGGCCAGCGGCGTCCAGGTACTCCTGCACCCGCTCCTCGGTGGGGGGCACGATCGGCAGGCCGTCGGTCCAGCCGTTGTGTTGATAGAATTCATTTACATCCAGGGCATCGGCCAGCTCGTACATCGCCGACTGCAAGGGCGGGTTGGCCAGAGTCATGCACGTCTCCTCTCAGAAGGTACTACACCAGAGAGGTGGCAAAGCCAATGGCAAGCAGGCCGAAATGGGTTGTAGTAGCGACTTGAGTTGCTCGTGGGGCAGCGGGGACGACTGAAGTCGTCACTACGAACCTTGCAGGCGGGCAGGGTTGTCTCTCTCGCCGATTTGCTGTAGGCAAAAGGCTTAGTATCTCCGCACCTTGAGGTTAGACAATGAGTGACCCCCGTGATGTAGCCAAGGCCTACCAGGAGTGGGAAGACAAGGTCGTGAAAAAAGGGCTTGCCCGCTCACCCGAGCGCAAGAAACGCTTCCAGACGACCTCTGGGATCGAGGTCAAACGCCTCTACACCCCGGCCGACACCGCTGACCTCGACTACAACGAAGCACTGAACTTCCCTGGCCAGTCCCCTTTTACCCGCGGCGTCCAGCCCACCATGTACCGCGGCCGGTTCTGGACCATGCGCCAATACGCCGGCTTTGGCACCGCTGAGGAGTCGAACAAGCGCTACCGCTATCTGCTCAAGCAAGGGCAGACCGGCCTGTCGGTGGCCTTTGACCTGCCTACGCAAATGGGGCGCGACTCCGACCATCCGCTCGCTGCCGGTGAGGTGGGCCGGGCTGGAGTGGCGATCGATTCACTGGCCGACATGGAAATCCTGCTCAACAGCATTCCGCTCGACAAGGTCAGCACGTCGATGACGATCAACGCGACCGCCGCGATCCTGCTCGCGCTGTACCTGGCGGTGGCCGAAAAACAGGGTGTGAGCTGGGATAAAGTCAACGGCACTATTCAAAACGACCTGCTCAAAGAGTACATCGCGCGCGGAACTTACATCTACCCGCCGACTCCGTCGCTGCGCGTCATCACTGACATCTTCGCTTTTTGTGCGGACCAGGTGCCGAACTGGAACACTATCTCCATCTCTGGCTACCATATCCGCGAGGCCGGCTCGACCGCAGCCCAGGAGATTGCCTTCACCCTGGCTGACGGCATTGCCTATGTCGAGGCGGCGCTGTCGGCGGGTCTTGATGTGGACACGTTCGCCTCGCGCCTGTCGTTCTTCTTCAATGTGCACAACAACTTTTTTGAAGAAGTAGCCAAGTTCCGCGCCGCCCGCCGCTTGTGGGCCAAGATTATGAAGCAGCGTTTCCACGCCAAGGACCCCCGCTCGTGGATGCTGCGCACCCATGCGCAAACCGCGGGCTCGACCCTCACGGCCCAACAGCCCGACAACAACATCATGCGCGTGACACTCCAAGCCCTGGCTGCGGTGCTCGGTGGTACGAACTCCTTGCACACCAATTCCAAAGATGAGGCCTTGGCCCTGCCGACCGAGGCCGCGGTGCGCATCGCTCTGCGCACGCAGCAGGTCATTGCCTATGAGTCCGGCGTGGCGGATACGATTGATCCGCTGGCAGGCTCGTACTTTATCGAGTCCCTCACCGACGAGCTGGAAGCTAAGGCGGTCGAGTACATCGAGCACCTCGACAAGCTGGGCGGTGCGGTCAAGGCGATCGAGGCGGGCTACCAGCAGCGCGAGATCCACGAGGCCGCGTTCCGCTACCAGCAGGCAATCGAGAACAAGGAGCAGATCATTGTTGGCGTGAACGACTTTACGCTCGAGGAAGAAGATCACAGCGAGCTCCTCAAAATAGATCTGACCTTGGAGAAGCGGCAGAAAGAAAAAGTTGCCGCTGTGCGGGCTGAGCGTAACCAGACCGCGGCCAAAGCCGCGCTCGCAAAGGTCGAGTCGACGGCGCGTGACAGCGGTAACCTGATGCCGGTGATTATCGACGCCGTGCGTGCCTACGCGACGCTGGGGGAGATCTCCGACGCCCTGCGACGCGTGTTTGGCGAGTACCGACCCCCGTCGTTTCTGTAAACAAGATGTGGTTGCAGGGGGCGCAAGACCCATGCTACCTTGCCGCTCATTCCGCCAGCAGGAGGGGCTATGACAGGCAAGGTCGGCTATATCCCGCGTGCCCGCGAGATCGAATTCTACGAATATGAGTTGCCGGACGTCGAGCCCGGTGCGGTCCTCGCCCAGGTGACGCGCACCAACGTGTGTGGCTCGGAAGTGCACATGTGGCGTGGCGAGTTCGGTAAACGCGGCATCATGCCCGGCCACGAGATGGTCGGCCACGTCTATCGGCTGGGTAAGGGCATGACCACCGACACCGCTGGCCAACCGCTGCGAGAGGGCGATCGCATCGCGCCGGTCTACTACCGGACCTGTGGTCTGTGTGTGAACTGCCGAGAGGGGAACGCCGCAGCCTGCGTGACCCTGGGCACCCGCGCCCGGCGGCTCATCCCGCAGGAGCCGCCGCACTTCCACACTACCTTTGCCACTCATTACTATATCCATCCCGGTCAATACGTGTACAAAGTGCCGGACAACGTCCCCGACCATGCCGCCTCCTCGGCGAACTGTGCCCTCTCAGAGGTCTTCTTCGGGCTCGACCGGGCGAACCTGCGCTACGACGAGACCCTGCTGGTGCAAGGTGCGGGCGGCTTGGGCCTGCACGCCATGGCCGTGGCGAAGGCGCGCGGCGCGCGGGTGATCGCCCTCGATGGGGTGGATCTGCGGCTCAGACGAGCCACAGCCTTTGGCGCCGATGAGCTGGTTGATATGCGTGCCTATCCAACAATGGAGGCGCGCATCGGCCGGGTACGCGAGCTGACCAATGGCCTGGGGCCGGATGTGGTTTTGGAAGTTGCCGGCGTGCCCGAGGCGTTCCTGGAAGCGCTCAATCTCGTGCGCAACGGCGGCCGGGTGATCGAGATCGGTAACATCTCGATAGGGCTCACCGTGGTAGTGCCCCCAGCGCTGATTACGTTCAAGTCGATCGCGGTGATGGGGGTAGCGACCTACAACCCGCATTACCTGCATAAGGCCCTGCGGTTTTTGTCCGCGCACATCGATCGCTACCCGTATCATGAACTGGTGGACGCGGAGTTTCCCCTCGACCATGCTGCCGAAGCGATGGAGAAGTCCGACCGCAAAGAGATCACGCGGGCGGCGCTTATCCCGTAGGGGCAGGCTGCTGAAAACTCTGCTGGCCACCCTTCGACACGCTCAGGGTGACCGGGGTCGTAGCAAAGGCTGTTCAGCAACCGTTCGTGCTGAGCTTGTCGCAGCATGAACAACCACACTGCGGAGGAACCAATGAAAGATACGCTTAAGCCCGGGATGTCGGCAGAACAGACAGTGACCACCACGCCAGAGATGGGGATCACCCACCTGGGGCCCACTGCGCCACGGATGTTTTCTACTCCTGCCATGATCGGACTCATGGAAGGCACGTGTGTGCAGTTTCTGACGCCCTACATGGACGCAGGTGAGCAAACCGTTGGCTTTCACATCGACGTCAAACACCTCGCGCCCACCAAGATCGGCCAGAAGGTGACGGCTAAAGTGACGCTGAACGAGGTCAAAGGGCGCCGCTTACTGTTGCAGGTGGAGGCCTTTAACGAGGATGGCACCAAGATCGGCGACGGCATCCATGAACGGGCGGTGGTCAGTGTCGACCGGTTTGCCAAGCAGGGGTAAAGCGCAAAGGGTACTCGCCAGCCGAGCCCTCCCCCCTCCTTCTCCTGCCGGCCAGGAGAGAGAGTAAAACCGGGAGCACGTTTCTACCTGGTGATCATCCAGGCTGCGTAGGCGAGCATCGCATACACGGCCAATCCGAGAATAATGGCAAGATACTCGGGCATACTTATACCTCACATCGCCCTCGCACAAGTTAGGGCAGGGGTTCCTGTTATCGCACCTGCGCCCCCGGCGCGATCGGCTTTTCCGGGCTCAGCATAACTATGTGCTCACCATCTGAGGCGGCGAGGAGCATGCCCTGACTCTCGACCCCGCGCAGGGTGGCTGGCTGCAGGTTAGTGACCACCACAATCTGTTTGCCGACCAGTTCTTCAGGCGTGTAGTGGGCGCGGATGCCGGCGACGAGCTGGCGCTCTTCGCTGCCCAGATCGATCCTCAATACCAACAGGCGGTCGGCCTTGGGATGGGGCTCAGCCGCCTTGATGGTGGCGATACGCAGCTCGACCTTGGCGAATTCGTCTATCGTAATCATGCGTATGGACTCCTTCGCGGGTTTCGTGTCACTATAGCCGCGTCTGGCAAAAGAACAAAGGCGCCAAGAGGAGGTACACGATGGCAGAGCCGTTGCAGGCAGAGATGCCGGTACTGATGGAGATTCTGGGTGGGTTTGAGCGCTCGGCAGTGGTGCTAGGCGCGGCGCAACTCGATCTGTTTTCCCCGCTCGGCAACGGCCCGACCACGGCCGCGGCAGTAGCCGCGCAGACCGGCCTACCGGTGCGCGGGGTCGAGCGGGTGCTGAATGCCTGCGTGGCTCTGGGGTTCGTTGTCAAGGACGGGGAGCGATACCGCAACTCTCCCTTGGCTGACGCCTTTTTGGTCAAAGGCAGGCCAGGCTACGTGGGCAACCTGATCAAGCAGACCGCTGATCGTTATGTAGCCTGGGGGAAGCTACCCGAGGGCGTCAAGAATGACAAGCCAATGTTGCCACTCACCGGCGCCGAGCTGTTTAATGCTAGTCCTGAGGTGCTCGACAATTACGTCCACGGCCTCTTCGAACTAGGCAAGGGCCTGGCGCAGCGCATTGGCAGCCTGGTTGATCTCAGCGGTTGCCGTTCACTGCTGGACGTGGCTGGCGGTTCCGGCGTGTACTCGATTATCTTCTGCCGCCAGTTCCCGCAACTCAAGGCGACGGTTTTCGATCTGCCGCCGATCCTGCAGCGCACCCGCCAGGTCATTGCCCGTGAAGGCATAGCGGACCGGGTCAGTGTCCGTGAGGGGAACTACTTCACCGACGACTTCGGCTCGGGCCTGGACGCGCTTCTCCTCTCCAACATGCTCCAGACCGAAGGCCGCCAGACCGGCCGTATGGTGTTGAAAAAGGCCTTTGCTGCGCTGAACCCTGGCGGCAAGATCGTGGTCCACGGCATCATGCCAAACCCCGACCAGGTCAGCCCGCTGCAGCCGGTCCTGTTCTCGTTGTTCATGATGCTGGTGTTCCCCGAGGGTGAGGCCTATCCGGCTGAAGAGATCATCGGCTGGCTGCACGAGACCGGCTTTGTCGCCGGGCAGAAGCTAGCTTTGCCACCGCCGGCCTTTACCTCACTGGTAGTGGCACGCAAGCCGGGATAGCAAAGTAGGGTGGGCACCGCCCACCAATAACCTAATTTACTGAAGCATGCGCGTAATTCCGACGCCGCACTGTTCTGGATTCCCGCTTTCGCGGGAATGACGTCATGCCCGCCCTTCGACTTCGCTCAGGACAGGCTCCGGCGGGCATCCAGGGTTCGCTCAGTCTGGGAAACCCGCTACGAACCTTGTTAAGGCAGCGAGCGAATTATGCGCAGTCTTCATCTTATTTATGGACAAATCGGTGAACAAATTACAAATTTTTCTCCACTACTACCCCTTCCGCGCGCAGCTGCTGCGCTTCTTCGGGTGAACGTCCGAGGTACGTCGTCAGGATCTCTTGGTTGTGCTGGCCGAGTGTTGCGGCCTGTAGGGGCAGGTCCTGGGGAAAACGTGAAAACGCCCGCCACCTAAGTCCACCTCTACAGTCTTTTCGGGAATGAGCTGGAGCTGTGCCACACCAGTGTTGTGGAATTGCTGGTCAGTGAACAAGGCCGCGTCCTTGTCCACCGTGTGACAGGCAATACACTTGCCCTTGCCGGCGAAGATCGCCAAACCGGCTGTGACCTCGTCAGTCACCGTGTCTGCCTCATAAGCGAAATACCAGTGATCGAAAGGGGAGTTGCCCGAGAGCAAGGTCCGCTCGTAGCTCGCCAGGGCCTGGCCCAGGGTCGCTACGCTGACGCGCTCGCCAAAAGCCTGGCGAAACTGCTCGTTATACCCCGGTAGTCTTTTCACCTTGTCCACCACGTATCCTATCGACGGATTGCCCATTTCTAGGGGGTTGGTCAGGGGAGAGATAATCTGGTCTTCCAGGGTAAACTCGCGACCGTCGTGGAAGAGCAGGCGCTGGTACGCGACGTTGTAGAGGGCGGGAGGGTTCCTCCTGGTCGTTTTCCCGTTGATCCCCACTGCTAGACGGGACTCGTTAACCGTGAACCCCTGGGCGGGAACGTGGCACATGGCGCACGACATGGTATCGTTGGCAGAGAGGCGGCGGTCGAAGAACAGACGGCGACCCAGCTCAACCTTCTCTGGAGTTATGGGATTATCGTCGGGAACAGGGAGGGGGGTGGGAAGGCCGAGGGGAATGCGGAATGCATGGCCAGTGGAAGAGCCAGGCCGAAGCGGAATGCGGAATGCAGAATCGGAAACAACAAGGCGCGGGCTGAGGAGAAAGACAAGCAGGACGGTGAGGCGGAAAGCGAGGAGGCTCATTGCTGTCTGTCTGTGACAGAGCGTTGATCCGCCTCCAGCAGTACCGTCTCGATGTCGTTGAGCACGAGTTGCGGGTTGAACAAGCCTGCGCTGTAAATGTTCCTGACCTCGTGGTTGGCATCGAGCAGGAACACCTTCAGGACGTGGCGGAACAGTCCACTCCAAGTGCCGTCTTCCCGCCAGAGTTTGGCCACGGGTTGGTTGAAGTCAGCCAGAACGGGCTGCAGGTCCGCGGCCGTTGCGCCGGTCAGAAAGTGCCAGTCCGTACGGGGGCTAAGCGCTGCGCGGGTCTCGGCCATGCGTGCGGGGGTGTCACGCTCTGGATCGAAGCTTACCGAGAGCAGCGTCACCCGCCCAGCCAACTCCGAGCGCTCGCTGAGGAGCCGATCCACTTGTTGCAACACGGCAGCGGCCAGGGGGCACCCTCCTACGTCTGCGCAAGAGGTGTACATGAACGAGACCACCGCGACCTTGCCTGCGGTCAGATCGAACAGGCTGATCGGTTTGCCGGTGGCATCGAGCAGGTGATGATCGCTGACCGTGTCGATGGCCGGCAGGCGGTAGGTGCCCGGAGCCGGCGGAGTGAAGTGCGGCTGCAGGGCGCTTTGCACAGTGGACGCCGCGCGGTCAGCCTCAGGAGTCGATTGGGCTGCTGAGAAAAAGGGGAAGGGCAGCATGAGAAGAAATGCACCCAGCAACCGGTGCAACGCTCTTGCGACGCGGGGACGGGGCGACGCCGCGTCGCGGCGATCCTGAATTCTCCGTGTCTCGGTGTCTCCGTGTCTCCGTGTCGTTCTTCTCGTCTCTGTCCGTCCCTGGGTCGTTTGCATCTCAGCGCGCATCCGCCACACTCGTGCCGCTTGCCTCCGTCTTCTGCTCGGCGAAGATCTGATTCTTGTAAAACTGCCCCTGGCCGAAGTGCATGATGTGCGGCCGGCCGAGGTTTTCTTTGTAGAAGTCTATGGCGAAGGCAGGAGTCAACTGCTTGCCGTCCCAGGTGTAAGCCTTGAGGAACTGCTCATTCGCTGCATCTTTTTTATCCCAGTTCGCTAAGAGTGAGGAGGTAAAATACACCCGCTTGCCATCCCAGGACTGTGAGACCATATTCACCTGCGCGCCGATCTTCTGTTCGTGCAGTGGCGTTGGTTTCGTGGGATCGGCCACGTTGTACACCCGGCAGAAGCCGTCCATGAAGCTGTTGACGAACAAGAACTGATCGTCAGCCGACAGGCTAATGTCCACCGGCAGGGGCACCTTGGTGGGATCGCCGATATCCGCCACCGCTCTGGCCTCAAATGTGCCGTCGTCCTTTTGGCTGATGAGCCAGAGCTTGGAGGTGAGCGCGGTAGCAGTGAAGGCATAATAATGGCGCGGCTGCAGGGCCCAGCGAATCTCCAAGGGCGCACCGGGGACCTCGAAGGTCTGCAGCGGCTTGCGGGCGTGGAAGTCCCACAGGACCATGGTGCTGCCGAAGCGCTTCATCGCCTCTTTGTCGGCGAGCATCTGGCCGAAGTCCATCATGTAGTTGTTCCAGCCGGTGAACGACGAGGTCAGCAAGCGATTCAGGTGCGGCTGCACCCGCGCGTCATACCCATATTCCGCGCCCTGCGGCATCCAGATGGTCTGGACGTATTTGCCTTCGTTGCTGTACTCGACGATGCCGGTCTTACCGCCGTGGTCGGTGGCGTTAGAGAGCCCGGTGATCAGCATCCGCCCGGGGAGCGGATAGAAGGTGTGCGGGCCGACCACCCCGCCGGAATCTTGCACGAACGTGCCGATGGTCTTCACCAGCTTGGGCTTGGCGGGGTCCGCGGCCACGTCGAAGATAAAAATTGCACTATCGTCAAGCCCGCCCAGCCACAGGTAGCGCCGGTCGTCGGTGAACCCGCCGTGGTGCGCCTCATGCCGGCCGCCCACGGATACGCTCGACACGACCTTACCGTACTGGTCGGTCTTCTGGGGATTGGCACCGACAGTGACCAATTTGTCCGAGCCATCCCCAAGCCCTTCAGCGCCTAGGGTCCACACATACACGTAGTCTTCCTGACCAATGATCTTGGGCAGGTAGGGGGACTGACAGGTCTCATCCGCCTGCGTCGTGCCAAAGCGTCCGGCAAGCAGGGCCACGGTCAGCAGTACAAAGCTCCTTAGGCTCAACCACCACCAGGAACGGACCCGAGACATGGGCACCTCCTCTTACGCATAGACTTCTTGCTCTGGGCAAAAACAGCTACCAGATCGGTTCTGTCTGCGCAACGTATCGTGTTACAGTCTTGATCTTTTCAGTCCGCAGCGTCAACCACAACTGGCCAGGCTTTCAACTGAAGAGAGAGATCACAAACAGCGCAATACCGCCGAGGCCAATGCCCATCGATCCGACCCAGATACTACGAGCACGGGTGAGCGCGGCGATGGCACCAAGCGCAATCGACACCTGAAAGAGGGTGACGGCATAGGCGAAGCCGTGGTGACGGTGCAACAGGTGATCGGCCTCATGCAACTTCTCGTCTCGATCGTGTTCGAGCGCTCGCGCCTCCTGCTCAAGCTTGACCCGCTCCGCGGCGTAGCGCTGTTCCTTCTCGGCGAGTGCTGTCGGGGGCTCCCGGCTGGCCGCCAGCCAGGCGTTGCGGGCCGCTTCCTGAACCGTCGCCTTGATGCCCTGGGCCTGGTAATATGCCCACTTGTCTGAGGCCTCGGCTTGCAGTCGCGTCGCCTCGGTTTTCAGCATCAGGGCCTCGTTAGCGGTGGACCCAGCCTGCAGCGCCGCGACGGCAGCAAACGCAGCGAGAATCGCCGTGGTCAGGGCGATGCGTTTTAAGAACGCACTGCCCTCTCGCTCCAGCTCTTCGTGGATCGCTTCGCGCAGATTTTCGGTTTCAACTTCTGGGTCCTCAGGCATGAGTCCTCCTGAGGGCTGGCTGCTGCTGCTACTCCAGGTTGGCTTCGATCAGCATCGGCCCGGGAGTCTTGAATGAGGAGCGCAGGGCATCGTTCAGCTCATCGGCCGTACGCGCGGCGCGGGCCTCGACGCCAAACCCCTCGGCGAGCTTGACAAAGTCAAATTCTGGGTTGTCCAAGCCCGTGAGCGCGAGACTGGCGGCCCCGGGGACCGCACCGGCCCGCTCTAGCTCCCAGCGCAGGATGGAGTAGGCGCG
>WNGG01008661.1_pt1 | contig 13445 bp, 17 predicted proteins | sample 5400661 | NCBI WGS metagenome assembly WNGG01 (sample SAMN13153372, study PRJNA577476) | soil metagenome | isolation source: 100 cm soil or saprolite under Garry oak tree replicate 1 | place: USA:California | collected 2016-06-15
GCTTCGAGGAAGCGTTGGCGTACACTCGTGCGCTTGGCATCACCTGGGGGGTGGCGGCTGGACTGACCAGTCTAGGGCACCTCGCTCGCAAGCAAGGCGACTATCACCACGCGAGGGTGTTGTATCAGGAGAGCCTGACATTGCATCGCAGGTTGGGCAACAAGGTCTATGCTGCCTGGTGTCTGGAAGGTCTCGCCGCCGCGGCCAGCGCAGAGGGCCAGGTTGAATATGCAGCATATCTCTGCGCCGCTGCAGCGGGGCTGCGTGAGGCAGTGGGGGCGCCACTTCCGCCAGCCGAACAGGACCGCTATGACCGAACGGTCGCTGCGGTGCATGCGGCGGGATATCTGTTTTCCCAAAGGTCGGTTGAAGAAACACACTCACAAAAGAGCGCATATCGTGACCCGATCCCCCAGACCTCCTCCACGCTCAGATGCTCTAGCAACGCGTCAATCTGACTTTCCGAGGGATGCCCTTCTTTCAGTGTCAGGAAGTGGTCGAAGCCCACCAGGTGATGGTGTTCTCCTCCAATTATGCGCTCTATGCTGACATGTCAGATCGGGTCATGAAGACACTTGCCAGCTTTTCCCCACAGATGGAAATCTACTCCATTGATGAGGCGTTCCTGGATGTGACCCATGTTCCCTCTCTCGACCTGCTGGACTATAAGCGGCAGATACGCACCACGGTCTTGCAGCATACCGGTATTCCTGTGTCGGTGGGGATCGCTCCCACGAAGACGCTGACCAAGATTGCTAATGAGATCGTCAAGAAACAGCCTGAGTACCAGGGCGTTTTGAATATCACCTCCGCCTCGGAAAGTCAGATTGACGCGTTGCTAGAGCATCTGAGCGTGGAGGAGGTCTGGGGGATCGGGTCACGATATGCGCTCTTTTGTGAGTGTGTTTCTTCAACCGACCTTTGGGAAAACAGATATCCCGCCGCATGCACATCCCGCCGCATGCACACAGCATCACACGCATCCTCCCCTTCCCAACCGCCTTCACTCCTGAGTTGCTCCAGGCCGCTCTTGAGAGTGTGAGGGGTCTCTACCAGCCAGGCGTGGCCTATCGAAAAGCGGGAGTCTACCTCTCTGAGATCGTTCCACAGAATGTCGTGCAATCTGATCTGTTTGGAGCCTTTTCGTGGGAGGCTGAGCACAAAAAGGCTCGGTTGATGGCCGTGGTTGATCTCATCAATAAGTGGTGGGGGCACAATACCCTCTTCTTTGGTGCGCAAGGCATCGGTCGAGAGTGGAAGATGCGCCAGGAACGGCGCTCCCCTCGCTATACCACTCAGTGGAGCGAGCTCTTTTCCATTTCCTAACCAGCAATGGGGCCCTAATACCCCAACAGGGCTTGCAATTCTTTCTCGCTTTGTTTGCTGAGAGGAATCATCGTTTCCTGCTTGTCGTTTAGGAGGAGGGTGTAACTGTTGCGAGTAAACTGTATGACGGCTTTTATGTGCTGTAAATTAACAAGGTAGGCGCGGTGGGCCTTGAAGAAGCCACGACCTGCAAGGCGGCTTTCAAGTTCTTGCAGCGTGAGGTTGGTGCTGGCTTCTTCGGTAGCGGTGCGCAAAAAGGTTTTCCCTTCACGGCTGGTAGCATAGAGGATCTCGCCAGGGTCGTAGAGGATGATGCGGTCTTCTTTGCGTGCTGGTACTTTATAGGGAATCAGACGCTCTTGTGCGATTGGCTCTTCTCGTTCAAGTTCATGAGTATGACTGCTGATCATCCGACCTTGACACAGGTGATTAAAGTGTTGCCCACTTACTATATAGCCGATGGTGCGATCAATGCAGTGCAGAACCACGGTACGTCTGGCAGTATGCTGCTTGATTTCACTGTAGTGCTTGGCTCTATCATTATCCTGTTTCTGGTGGCAGTCTGGGCGTTGCGCCGTCAAGCGACGGTTGTCAGTACAATATAGGCGTTTAGGACAGGTGGAACGTCCAGCATGGCAGCGCGAGTGGTACTATACTGGACATCCTTTCCCCCTTGACAAACGCCATATATTCAAGTATTCTATTGAATATTAGAATATGTGAGACACATGAGGTCTCGCTTTCCGATGGAGGTTCTGCATGCATACACATCAGGAGGTCACGATGGCTCTTTCTAGTAAGACGCATCTCACTTCGGCAGAGGTCGTCGCACTTGATCCCTATGCCTTCCTCGCCGTTCTTGGCAAGCGTGTGATCCACCCCGGCGGGCGTCGCTCATCCGAGGAGTTATTCCAACGGGCGGACTTTCAGCCGGACCAACAGGTCCTGGATGTCGGCTGTGGGGTCGGCACGTCTGCGATTGCGATCGCCCGCCGCTTCGGGGCGACGGTGACCGCAGTCGACATCTCTCCCATCATGCTCACCCGTGCCAGTTCCAATGTCCGGCGCACAGGGCTTGCCGGACAGGTCAGCGTCACACACGGCGACATTCTCGCGCTAGACTTTCCCGACCACACCTTCGATCGTGTGGTCGCCGAGGCCGTCACGATGTTCGTTGACCGCCCGCGTGCTGTGCGGGAACTCATCCGGGTCTGCAAGCCAGATGGACGTGTCCTCGCCACCGAATTCTTCTGGCGCCAGCCGCCTACTGCTGAGGCACGTGAAATTTTCCTGGGCCAGATCTGCCCTGGCATGCAAGTCGACACCCTGGAGGAGTGGGTTCGCCTCTACGAGAAGGCAGGACTGAGCAACACGCAGGTCGTCTCTGGTCCCTTTGAAATGATGACCCCGACTGGCTTCCTCTCTGATGAAGGGATCGCAAACTGCCTGGCGATAATGGGTCGCACCATGAGCCGTCTATCCTACCTCCGCAAGATGGCCTGGCTTATGCCACGCTTACAGCGCGCTGTGCCCTACCTGGGCTACATCCTCGTCGTGGGTGAGAAGCCAGCATTCGCTCAAGGAGGAACGGTGGCGAAAGCCGAGGAGGTGGCAGAAGGGGTCTCTCCTGAAAGGATGTCGTGAAACGCATGGACAAGCAAGAGAAGCGAGCCTTCAAGAATCAACTCTACGAGCAGTTTGCTCTTATCGGCAAAGCCTTGTCGAGTTCGCACCGCCTCGAACTCCTCGAGGTGCTGGCCCAGGGGGAACACAGCGTGGAGGCGTTAGCGCAGGAGACGGGCATGTCGGTGGCCAATGCCTCGCAGCATTTGCAGGTGCTGCGAGGCGCTCAACTCGTCGAGGTCCGCCGCGAGGGCGTCTACATCTACTATCGCCTGGCGGACGAGTGCGTGTTCAGCCTGTGGCAAGCCATGCGGCAGGTGGGAGAGGCCCGCATTGCGGAGATTGATCGCATTGTCCAGACCTACTTGCACGAGCGGACCCTGTTGCAGCCGATCAGTGCTACGGAGTTGCGCCAGCGCCTGGTCGAGGGCGATGTCATCCTGCTGGATGTGCGTCCCGTGGAGGAATATGAGGCCTCGCATCTACCCGACGCCCTTTCCATTCCGGTGACCGACCTGGAGGCTCGTCTCCCAGAGCTTCCTCAAGACAAGGAGATTGTAGCCTACTGTCGCGGTCCCTATTGTGTGTTTGCCGATGAGGCGGTTGCCCTGCTCCATACCAACGGGTACAAGGCACGCCGACTCGAACAGGGGCTTCCTGACTGGCGAGCTCTGGGGCTGCCAGTTGAAAGCGGAACAGGAGCACAAGCATGATGACCATTGATGTCGAGACCTTGAGGGCATGGTTAGAAGAAGGACGACCAGTCTCGGTGCTGGATGTGCGACCGACGGCTGAACGGGCAGAGTGGGCCATTCCTGGCAGTATCCATGTCGATGCGTACGATGCACTCAAAGCCAACGATCCCACAGCGCTCGCTAGTCTGGAATTTTCAGGTGAAATGCCTGTAGTAACCGTCTGTGGCGCTGGCAAAACGAGCCTGGTTGCCGCACAACAACTTCGGGCACAAGGGATAGAGGCGCTTTCCCTTGAGGGTGGGATGAAGGCATGGAGCCTGGCCTGGAACACCGCCGTGGTGCCTCTTCCCACAAGCACGCTACGCATGCTTCAGGTACGACGAACCGGGAAAGGCTGTCTCTCCTACCTGATCGGCGATGGGAATACGGCAGCCGTCATCGATGCCTCGCTTGATCCACAGGTCTACCTGAACCTTGCACACCACTACGGATGGCGGATCGAGTTCGTTTTGGACACGCATATTCATGCGGACCACCTGTCCCGTTCGCGCCAGTTGGCGCAGTTAAGCGGAGCGGCGCTCTTCCTCCCAGAGCAAACCCGCGTGTCGTTTCCTTTCACGCCGATCCATGACGGTGACACGCTTGAGATCGGGAGCGCCACACTGGCTGCGCTCCGCACGCCAGGGCATACGCCTGAGAGCACCTGCTACCTGCTGGGCCAGCACGTGCTCTTGACAGGGGATACGCTCTTTCCGACGGGGGTTGGGCGTCCCGACCTGGCGGCAGGTGCCGATGAGGTGAGACGGCGAGCATCCGACCTGTACAGCAGTCTCCGCACTTTGCTTGCGTTACCACCGGAAACCCTGGTCTTGCCAGGGCATACCAGCACCCCCATAATGTTCGATGGCAATCCCATTGCAGCAACCCTCGCCGGCATCCAGGAACAGGTTGGGGTCATTCACGCGACCCGCGAGGTGTTTATCGAGCAGATCCTGGCACGCATTCCGCCCACGCCGCCCAATTACGAGCGGATCACGAGGCTCAATGAAACCGGTGTCTTGCCTGAACGCGATGTGACCGAGCTTGAAGCAGGAGCAAACCGCTGTGCCATCTCCTGATGTCAAATCACTTCCCTGGCTTCGCATATTGGGCAGTTGCGATGGTGCTGCTTGGGTTGGGTACCGCCCTCGTTTATCCAACGCCGCGAGCGGCGGTCTCCGATGTAGTCCACTCAGGGTGGCGTGCCTCGGCGGTGGGCGTCTACCGACTCTGGCGCGATAGCGGATACGCAATAGGGGCGCTACATGCCGGGATGCTGGCGGACTTTTTTGGCGTGCCATGGGCGATTGGTGTCATCGGTGGAGTAACGTTCCTCTCAGGTGTTGTCATCCTGCAAGCAATGTCCGAGACGCTGCCGAGGCGAGCGACGAGTCGAGGAGGAGTGGAGTGGGAGCAGCTCGTTCAACTTCTCTCACTCAATAGTATCCAAAGTGAGACGGAATACGTACAATCGAGAGTAAGCAGTCTCTAATATAAGGAGGTCATTATGAGTGACAGTCTACTGACAGAACCGGGTCTTGACCTGGGTCGCTTGCGTCAAGCGATCCAAGAAGAATACGCGGCTGTGGCACGAGATCCTGGTCGAGGCTATCACTTCCACACTGGCCGTCCACTCGCCCGCCTGCTTGGCTACCACGATGACTGGTTGGAAGCTATTCCCGAAGGCTCGATAGCGTCTTTCGCTGGCACGGGCAACCCGTTTCGCATCGGCCAACTCCAGCCCGGCGAGCGGGTCGTGGATATCGGCAGTGGTGCTGGCATCGATAGTCTGATCGCAGCGAAGATGGTCGGTCCAAACGGACAGGTCATCGGGGTCGATATGACCCCGGCAATGCTGCAAAAGGCACGGAAGAGCGCGACCGAAGTTGGGCTCGGCAATGTGGAGTTTCGCGAAGGCTCGGCTGAGTCGTTACCCGTCCCTGATAGCTGGGCCGATGTGGTCATCTCCAACGGCGTCCTTAACTTGATGCCAGACAAACTCGCTGCCTTGCAGGAGATGGCTCGGGTGCTCAAACCCACAGGTCGCCTCCAGATCGGGGATATCCTGGTGCAGCAGGCGGTGCCAGAGGACGCGAAACAGCAGATCGATCTGTGGACGGGCTGAATTGCTGGTGCTCTGCTGGAAGCAGAACTGAAGGCCACGGTCGTGGCTGCAGGCTTCGTTGACTTCGAGATCACCTGGCAAGCGGACGTCTTCAGTGGCGCTCCCCAATCGAGTAGTGCCGCAGAATTCGGGACACAAGGCATCAACTTCCGCGCGCGCAAGGCGGCAAATGAGGAGGAGTGGCATGCGGCGCTGGGAGGTCTCGCATGTGAAGTACCCATCAAGTCCACTGCACTGCTGGGTGCCGATGCCTTCTATGATGCAGGGGACAAAGGCTGTGGCGAGGGGCCGCTGGACGAAGTCGCCGCACTCATGCGCGAGCTAGCACCCGGCCAGACGCTCGAGGTGCGCGCTACTGACCCTACTGTGGTCGTTGATCTGCCGGCGTGGTGTCGGCTGACAGGCCACACACTCATTGACCAGCAGGGGGATCGCTATCTGATTCGTCGGAAGGACTGATGGAGGACATGTCGTGAACGTGTCTTATTCGCAAAGAGAAGGAGGACAGTATGGCACACATATTGGTGTACAATGCTCATGGCAAAGATGATGTGGAACGGGCATCGCTGGCCTTCGTAGTCGGCAATACCGCGCTCACTGCTGGGCAGGAAGCGACGGTGGTGCTGACAACCGAAGGGGTGTGGCTGCCCACCCAGGGCTACACTGAGGGACTCCAGGCCAACGGATTTGCTCCACTCGGCGAGTTAGTACAAAAGTTCCTCTCGGGTGGCGGTCGTCTCTGGGCCTGTGGGTCCTGTACCAAGCCGCGAGGCATCACGCAGGAGCATCTGATCGAGGGTGCCCAGATCGTCGGAGCCGCGACCATCGTGGAAGCCATCGTCAACGGCGCACAGACGCTGAGTGTGTGATGAAGAAGGGCAGCCGGTTGAAAAAGTCTTTGAAGCATGACTCTCCCCCAGTGCTGGCCTGCAGCATGCCCTTGCTCATGCAGAGGCGGTGGTGTCCAGACGCGATCCGGGTCTCTCTGTACAGGCTCTTCTGACGCATATATTCATGAGTGTCTGAGCAGAGGACGTGTAGGGAGCAAGAACGCTCCTTTTTCAACAGGCTGCATGGTTGGACGTCCTACCATGTTTCCTGCGTTCCGTAACAGAGGCCAAAACACATCATGGAGTGAAGGAAAGAGGTTTTGAACGACGTGGTATGCTGATCTGTAGAAGGCGCTTGAATGTTGCCTTCTTTCAGACGAAAGGAAGTGAACTCATGATACTCGTACGTGACGTCTTCCAAGCCAAATATGGCAAGGGAGGCGAACTGGTGGCACTGTTCAAAGAGGCCCGAGAGCATTGGCCCACGAAGTATGGGGATCGCATCCTCACGGATGCCAGTGGCTCTTTCTACACGGTCGTCACGGAGACAACGATGGACAGTCTGGCCGAGTGGGAGCGTCGTATAGCCGAGGTCTTCTCCCTGCCGGAGTTTGGCGAGTGGTTTGCCCGCATGACGCCACTGGTCGAATCTGGCCGCCGGGAGTTCTATTACATGGAGGCTTGATCTGTGAGGGGTGTACTGTTTACCCAGTTCGTAGACTTTTTGAGATGACTCCATCGAGGATCAGAGAGCCTTGAGATGCTTTTGGGAGTCTACGATGTGAAGTAAACAGTACAGACTACCATTTTGTAGTCTGCTACGTCTTCTGAAGCACTGTTTGGCCTACCTCACAAACAGTGGTTAAAAGGATGACCGAGAATCCCCCTGAAGCGGTAGGGGTGGTATGGATTTCCGCAGGCCGCCAAAAATCGCTTTATAAACGCAAAGTTCTCTCAACCCCCACCACAGGCCAAAATGAGGGCTAATGTTATCGTTACCAGATTATTGAATACAGTTCCCTCCCAGGGCTATTTAAAAGTTGTGCCAAATGAGGTCAAATTTCATGATGGAACGGAGCAAAATGCTGCTTATTCACTCGACTTTTAAATAGCCCTGCCTGAATACTTTTATGTCTTGACAATCCACCCGTCACCAATGAAAATGGTGTATGAAAACCTCATATGTAAAGGAAAATACCATGCCACGTATTCGAGATTTTGGCGTCACGCCAGGATACCTCCAACCCGGACCGTTGAATGCGATTACTGATGTTCCGGGCGTGCGTGTCGGCCATGTAACCATCAATCGCGATGTTGACGGCGTCCCGTGGCGCACAGGTGTAACTGCTATCTGGCCACATACAGGCAATCCTCTATTCGAGCGTGTGTATGCTGCCACCTTCCCGTTGAACGGTTACGGCGAGATGACGGCACGCTCCGTTGTTGACGAGTGGGGTCTGCTGGACTTCCCCATTCTGCTTACAGGCACCAATCATGTTGGCATTGTTTGCCATTGGGCGAGCCAGTATTTATTTGAGCATGGGGCGCGGGAGGCGGGCATGACCTCGCTTATTCCGATGGTTGCCGAGTGTGACGACAGCTATCTTGATGGCTCTCAGGGACTGGCGATTGGCCGGGACGATGTTTATGCTGCCCTCGACAATGCATCTGGCGGGCCTGTAGCTGAGGGATGTGTTGGTGCCGGTATCGGCATGCACCTGTTTGACTTTAAAGGCGGTATCGGCACTTCCTCGCGCCGGGTACAGGTTGGCCAGACAGACTATACGGTTGGGGCACTGCTCCTGACGAATTTTGGTGGTGATCTCCGCATCGAGGGGGTGCCAGTTGGGCGCTTGCTAAGTGTTCAGGAACCCCAGGAACCGGCTGAACCAAGCCAGTGTGCCAACGCCGCTCATTCGCGGCTACCGCTTCGCGGTCAGGCACACTGCAAGGTGCAGGCGAATGAGGGCAGTTGTATCGTCGTTCTGGCTACAGATGCGCCACTCAACGCACGGCAATGCGAACGCCTGGCAAAGCGAGCCGCATTGGGGTTGGCCCGTACCGGCTCTGCAGCCAGAGACTCCAGTGGTGAGATCATCGTGGCCTTCGCCACAGGCAACATTATCCCGATCAGGGCCGAACCTGAGATCATGGTGCGTACCCTGGTTGAGGGACAGGCAGCCTCTGGGGTTGCTCCATTGAATGACCTGTTCACCGGCGCGATTGAAGCCACGGAAGAAGCCGTCTACAATGCCCTGGTCGCTGCTGAGACCATCACCGGGGTTGATGGGCATGTGTTAGAGGCGATCCCACATGAGCGTCTACAGGCACTGCTGCGACACTAAATAACCAGACCATTATGGCTAGCCGAAGCAGGTACTTTTATGGTAGTCTTGGCCAGTTAGCACATTCGCTGGTATAATCAGCATCAACGTCAAGGAAGAGTGTAGGAGAGCATAAGTTGAGAAGGAGCCACATATTTCAAACATTTCACACCCATCAGAACACTCAGCAGATACAGCAGATACAACCGCTACAACCACTGCAATTGTCACCACTATTGAACCCGAAGCGGTGAAGGTGACTCCTCCTTTACCAGAGGATATCCTGGAGGACTCGCACCATCACAGGCATTGGAAGATTGGGCCATTTCGTTTTCGTTTTAGCCTGGAAAATCTCCGCTTTGGGCGTGGTTTCACACTCCGGCGCTTTAGCATAGCAGAGGCGGCTTTCTTATTCATGGTCGCCATCATCGCCTCGCATGGTTTGGGAGTAATTCGCCAGAGTATTTTCAACGCGCTCTTTGGGACCGGCCCGGAAGCAAATGCTTATGTTGCTGCCTTTCGTCTCCCTAGCATCCTGTTCGATCTTATCGCTGGTGGAGCTCTCACTCATGCATTTATTCCTATCTTTATTTCTTATGAGAAAGAAAATGGGCAGAGGGAGGCATGGCGTCTCACCAGCTTGATTTTTAATGTGCTCCTGGTCGCACTCACAGCTACTGTGCTGGCCGGGGAATTTCTGGCTCCCGCGTTTGTAAACAACCTGCTTGTTCCTGGCTACTCTCCCTCCGAGCAAGCCCTGACGACCACACTGACACGCATTATGCTTATTCAGCCTCTTATTCTGGGACTTGGCACTGTTGCAACCGCTGTCCTGAGTGGCAGGCGACAGTTCCTGCTGCCTGCTCTTTCGCTTGCGGTCTATAATTTTGGCTTGATTGGGGGCCTGCTCTTCTCATTGGCAATTCCCCAGGTAGGTATCTATGGGCCAACTTTTGGCACCTTAGCTGCGGCAGCACTTCAGGTCCTGGTCCAGCTTCCCGGTTTGCTGAAGCAGGGAGCACGCTATAGTTTCGTTTGGGACTTCAAGCATCCCGGGCTACGCCAAATTTTGGCTCTGCTCCTCCCCAATGTTCTTACCGTGATAGTGACCTCCAGTGCTTTTATCGTAAGCACTGCCTTTACCTCGTATTTCCCTGACCAGGCTAGCCTGGCTGCCCAACATAATGCTTATATGATCTATGGCCTGCCTCTGGGATTGCTGGCACAGGCCATTGCTCAGGCCACCTTGCCACAATTCGCGCTACTATCTGCTGATCGTCGGTATAAGGACTTGCAGCGCACAGTCCTGCATGTGATTGCCGGGTCACTTCTGCTAACTGTCCCGGCGGCTCTGATGCTGTGGCTCCTGGGGAAACCTGCCATTTATATCTTCTTTCAGCATGGAGCTTTCGACGAGCACTCATCCGATCTGACATATATAGCTCTAATAGGCTACGCAGTCGGCTTACCAGGCGCAACACTAGGTGCGTTGCTTGGGCGTGGCTTTTATGCCCTGAAAGATGCATGGACGCCACTCTTGCTCAACATTCTGGGAGCAGCGGCAACCATTAGTTTCATTGTGCTGCTGCTCAAGATACTCACAGGTTCACATGTGATCCTGGCAATACCATTGGCTGTTTCAGCTGCAGCCACCATTGAAGCACTGCTGCTCTGTGGCCTCCTGTTCATTGTGTTGCGCCGGAAAGTCAAGACGGAGGAGAGTAAACAGGAGGATCATCCTGTGGATGGGCAAGAGGAACAGCAAAAGGGAGCTCAGTAACTCCAATCGAGAGATGTCCCGGTCATACAAGCAAGCTCCTTATAGTGGTAAGGTGATTTGTAATATATTACCAAATCATTGGTTTATTTTGCCAAAATTTACTTGAAATTTTCATCAGTGCATGTTAATATTACCATGTGATTGGTAAAAATCACCAAATATATTACTATCAGACTATGGGGTGCATAAAGAAATTTCGGAGCTTTCTAGAAGAAAGAGAGCAGAAAATGACACAGCAAACTTTTCCCGTTGGCAGAAAACCGCGAGTGGTGATCTCACAGGTTGAGGGCAATCTTACAGTGCGCTCATGGAAAGAACAGATGGTTAGCGTCCAGACAGATGGCCCGGTGGGTGAGCTTCGACGAGAGGGTGATACAGTAATGATCATTGGCTGCGGTAGTAGCATTGAACTGCTGGTGCCTGCTATTCGGAACTTTGGCTTTTTTTCGATCACGACGGATATCAGCGTTACAAACCTGAGTGGGCATGCCACAATTGAGGACGTGGGAGATGTTCAGCTCAAGGAGATTGGCGGCAATGCTATGTTGCGGAACATTGGAGGCGATGTGACGCTAGAAAATATCCGTGAAGTCGCCGAGCTGTCAGGTGTGGGAGGAGACCTGCGGGCGATGAGCGTATCGAAGTTACTGGCCCGCAAAGGTATTGGCGGTGATGCCTCGCTCTCCGATGTTCCATATATGGAGCTTAGTGCCATAGGTGGCGATCTTTCAGTAGCGAGGTCTGAGTCGGTAGTTGTCAACAATATTGGTGGGGATGTGAATGTCGAGGGTGTCGGAGCCGTGTTACACTGTGGTAATGTTGGCGGCGACTGCAACGTAGAGGGCAGTGCCAGGGCTGAAGTTAGCGTGGGCAATATTGGCGGTGACTTGCAGGTGAGTAGTGCAGCGCGTGTGGAGGCAAAAAATATCGGTGGAGACTGCCAGGTGCGTGATGTGCAGGGGGATGCCTCCGTGCGCGTGGTCGGGGGCGATGTCACTTTTATGGGTGTCCAGGGAAATCGCCATGTAGGGCTTGTCGGAGGCAGTACAAGATATCGGTGAACTGGCGGTGGGACCTCTGCGCAGGCTTTCAAGGGGAGGTATCTGACATCCACTCATAAATCGTCCTGAAGGTGATAGAATCAAGGGAACGCTTCAAGATAGAAAGCAGAGGTGTGAGATGGAGTAGGATGCGACTTGGCAAGATCCCTTGATGACGTATCTCCAAGCATTTGATGAGTTGATCGGCGATCAGCGCACCCGGAGAACCTCGGAGAACCTTGCAGGAAACGATTCGCGGCATCATCGGAGCAGGCAGCCTAATTTGTCAGCAGATTGCAGCCCATGCTGAGGTTATTGAAGACTCCGGTCGCCGGAGACCGCTCGGATCACCGAGTGTCCGGGCGACTCGCCTGGACAGGACAGCATCGTTAAGGAGTGAAGAAAGATGCGTCTTGTATTTGAGGATCAGACTTTTTCGTTTGAGCTATTACGAGCCTTAAGCTATGCACCTTACGGAGGGGCTGATATAGGTGAATGTCTCGTCACGGCCTCTCATATCCGGGAAGGGGATTTCGAGAGTTGGCATGAGCAATGGAGCAAAACGGCCAGACGAGTCCACGCTTTGGCTGACGACGCACTCCACCATGGAAAGCGAGTAAGCGCACGAGAGGCCTATCTACGAGCTTCCAACTATTATCGAACAGCGGAGTTCTTTCTCCATGGGAATCCGCAAGATCCCCGGATCCTCGCCACCTGGAGAAACAGCAGAACCACTTTCCGTCAAGCTGTCAAACTGATGGACACCCCGGTGGAGCAGGTCCTCATTCCCTATGAGGGAACCGCACTGACAGGGTATTTCTACCGGCCAGACGATTCCCAAAAGCTGCGTCCTACCCTGATTGTGCACGGCGGGTACGATTCTATTGGGGAAGAATTGTATCTTCAGGTAGCTGCCGCAGCAATCCAACGAGGATATAACTGCCTTACCTTTGAAGGCCCTGGTCAAGGCGCTCTCATCCGCGAACAGCATCTGCCGTTCCACCCGGATTGGGAGAAGGTGGTGACACCTGTGGTCGACTCTGTGTTGACTCGGCCTGAAGTGGATCCTGCTCGAATCGCACTCATGGGCATCAGTGTCGGCGGCTACTTGGCTCCTCGAGCAGCCGCCTTTGAACATCGTTTGGCGGCACTGATCGCCAATGACGGTATGTACACCTTCCATTTCAGCGAAAAGGCGCGCGCAGTCACCAGGGTAGCTGTCCTGTTCGGACGCGGTGTCGCGCAATATACGCTGAAGAAAGTGATGCAACGTAAATCCGGTATACGCTGGGCCATCGAAAATGGTCTATTTACGTTTCAAGTTGGCTCCATCTGGGACCTGATCGATGCGACGGAGTCCTGGTCACTGGAAGGAGTAGCAAACAAGATCACGTGTCCCACATTGGTTTGCGAAGCAGAGGGCGATCATTTCTTTGCTGGGCAGCCCAAGATGCTCCATGATGCACTGACTTGTCCGAAAACCTTGATGCGATTTACTGCAGAACGCCAGTACGGCTCACCATGCAACTCTGCCAGCTCTGCCTGCCAGGCCTCAGAAAGCGGCTTTTCCAGGAACCAGTGACGAATGGCTGCTACATTCTCCGCATTGATCGAGGGTTGCGTACCCAGAACCGTCAGCGCTTTCACTCGCAGGGGGTGCAAA
>WNGG01006048.1_pt1 | contig 13442 bp, 13 predicted proteins | sample 5400661 | NCBI WGS metagenome assembly WNGG01 (sample SAMN13153372, study PRJNA577476) | soil metagenome | isolation source: 100 cm soil or saprolite under Garry oak tree replicate 1 | place: USA:California | collected 2016-06-15
CGGGGAACCGTCTGGAAGCGGTCAAGTTCCTCTGAGCGAACCCAGCGGTGCTCGACGTTCTCCCAGTCGAGGCGGATGTGGCGACTCGATACGTCGAACAGGAACGGATGCACGAGGTACATCGTCGCGTCGTTTCGCGCGAGGATCGGGGCTCCCGCGGCTCGGAATGAGAGGCCTCGTAAACCGGTCTCCTCTCGGACCTCCTGTATGGCGCGGGCCTTCGGATCCTCACGCCCTTCCAGATGTCCGGAGATGGCGGACCAGCGACCGCGGAAGCTTCCGACCTTCTCGCTCCTGCGCACGATCAGGATGCGACCTCGATTCCGGAGGACCGCGGTGACGACGGGCGTGGCCCGCACGCCGGGGAGTTCCACGGTCCCCCGATCGCCGTCAAGAAGGATCCGGTCGCCCGTCCGCAGACCCGCCGTGTCAATCCGATCCACCATCGGGATTCCCGCCAGGATCGCCCCGACCGCGACGATGCCCTCGGCCGAGGCATTCACGATCCCGGCCGGGCCTACCTCTCTCTTCGCGAGCCCGTAGATCATATACGATCCAACCGTGCTCCCTTTCCCATGCGGGAACGCGAAGATGCTACCCGCGAGCCGTTCGCCTGCGATCCCCGTGGAAGGATCGAGGATCTTGCCCGTGACCGGGTCGGCGCCGCCGACGAAGGAGAAAGGGACCGGACTCGCGAGCGCGTCACCCGCGGCGCGGCCAGGGGCAATTCGCCGCCCGCGGATCTTCACGCGTACCGCTCCAGGAGCCGGTCGACGTCGTCCAGGATGACCTTCTGCTTGCAGAGACTCGGCAGGTAATACGCACCCTTGCCGGAGGGGGTCGCGACCGTTCCGAAGCGGTGCTCGAGGAGCGTGACCTCCAAGCAGGTGTCCGCCAGGACACGTCCTCCGTGTCGCTCGATGATCCCAACCGCCTCGAGGTTCGCGTCCTTCACGGTCCGGCTTGTGAAGACCCACACGGGAATCCTCGGGGGCGTACGCTCCACGCGTTGCGCGATCTCGCGCACCTCCTGCTCCGACAGCTGCGGGGACCCGAGGGCAATGACGTCCGCCTCGTCCCCGTCCGTGTACGATCGCTTGGCCGCAACGAGGTCGCGTCGGGTGATCGTCATCGACGGAAGGCCCCTGGTCGGGGCTCGGCGGGCTTCCGGAGTGATTCCTTCGAGATGGAACATGCCGCAACTCCCGGTCGAGGCCAATGCGGCACCGAGCCATTTCAGGTCTTCCTCCGTCCCGCGAAATCCGCGGAAATAGGGGAGACCCTCGCCGACCCGTTCCCCTGCGACCAGGCCGATCAGGGAGAAGTCCAGGCCACGCGGTTTCGTCGTCACGCGGACGACGGTCGTGGGCTTCCGACCCTCGTCGGTGTGCAGCCCGTATTCGGGCGTCGCTCCAACGATCGCCGCCGCCAGGGCTGACGGCCCGCCCTCACGGTTCGTGCGGGCTCCGAGGACCGAGTTCGCGAAGCAGACCGCGTTCGACTCGGCCCAAGCGACGTGCTCGCCGAGTCCCGGTCGGACGCCGATCAGGTAGGGCGTGCATGAGAAACTCGGACGGACCCCCATCGTCGCATACGCGCGCGCGATCCGGGCCTGCTTCTCCGCGAAGTCGGGTGGGATGCCCAGCTCCTTCCACTGGGCCAAGTCCGTGCCGAGGGGATTCACCGTCGTCGGAACTGCGACCCTGGCATCCCGGGCGAAGTCCTCGAGGAACTCCAGGCCGGGGTCGCCAATCATCTTGTACGAGGCGCCGGACACGTGGGCCGACGTGATTGGGACGAGGCGCTTCGCTTCGGACAGGCCTCCGAGGGCGAGCAGGATCTGCATCGCCTTCCTCTGGGATTGCGTCCCCTCGTCTCGCAATCGCCGCTGGGCGGGGGTGAGCCGCACTCAGACCGCCCCTTCGAGGATGGACCGCGCCACGCGCCGGGCGATTTCCGGTTTGGCCGGGTAGGCGACCAATTTCAGCCGGACATCGATCGCGTCGGAGTCCTTCGCGAGGGCCCATCGCTCCAGGAACGCCGCTTGCTTGTCGAGCCGAAAGTGCAGGACGCCCTCCTCGTCCACCCGAGCGTCGACGTCGGATTCGATCGATTGCGGAAGGCCTGCCGTCGACCATCGCTCCCACGTCGCGCGGATGGACTTCCCGTCCTCGATGCGCCGAGTGAGTCGGACGAGGACATTTCCGAAATGGCCCTCAAGGACCTCGCGGACCAATTCTCCCTCCGGCAGGGCGAAGGCCAGCGCGGCCGAGACGCGGGCTTCGTCCTCCGTTGCATGGGAGTAGGTCCGGACCTCGATCCAATGGATCGGGAGCTTAGCCATGGAGCCGCCCCAGGGCCGCTCGCGCTTGGCGTCGGAGCTCCTCGAGGGTTCCTTCGTTCACGAGCATGACGTCCGCCGTCGCGATCACGTCGCCGAGGCCCCAACTGAGTTCTCGGAGGTCCCTCGCGCGGACGGCTTCGACCGTCAGGGCGTCGTCCGACCGCTTCCGGCGTAACATTCGCTCGTGCCGGGTCTGTGGTGAGGCGTGGACCGCGATGACGACAAGTTCCTCTCCGAACGCTTTCCGGAACACCTCGAGTTCGGCCCGACCTCGGAGGCCGTCCACCAGGACGTGGTCTCCATGGATACGTGGCAGCGTGCGCTCCGCCCAAATTCCCAAGCCATGGGCCTCCCGCTCCGCATGGGCCATCCCGCCGACCGCGGCATCGGTGATCGGGAGGCCCCGGCGCTGGGCTTGTTCGCGAACCACGTCGCCCATTCGGACGATCGAGAAGCCGAGGTCTTTCGCCACGACAAGGACTTCTTCCTTCCCGCATCCCGGCATGCCGGTGACGCAGAAGACCTTCACGCCGCGAGGAAATGGAAAGCCGGCTTAAGGTTTCCCGCGGCACTACCAGGTGACGTTGCGACAATCCGGTTGGGTGCTGCGCCCGATTCTCTCCGGGGTCCAACCTGATATATCCGGACTGGTTATGACATGCCACGGGCGCAAGATCCACCGCAGGTCTTGTCCTCTTCGTGATCCTGCTCCTAGGTGTCGCCCCCTGGTTCGCCGATTTCGCATCCGCTGCTCGGCCGACAGTCGAGCCCCGGGTTCTGATCGTCATCTTCAATCCGGTCATCGAGTCACAAGGCAACCAACGGCTCGTGGACTTGATGGGCTGGAGTGATCCGGATGCTTTGAGTCAAGACTACGCCCAAGCGATTCACGAAAGCAGCGTCGGATATGTCACGTATCAGGTCGAGGGTCGGATCGAGATTGATGGTTACCCGGCAAAGGATAACGGACACGTCTTCACGGATGAAGAATACCTGGAATGCCTCACGGACAACCGCGGATCGAACTGCGCGCTCCTAATCGACTACCGCGACTTCCTCGAGGGATCCGGGATCTGCAGCTTCGCCAACAAGAGAAAAGTCACCGAATTGTGGCTCTGGGGAGGGCCTTGGTTCGGCTTCCGGGAGGCGGTCCAAGCGGGTCCGGATCCCATCGAGACGAACGGCCCGCCCATCCTGGGGACGACGTGCAAGCGGGTCCTGGACATCATGGGATTCAGCTACGAGCGAGGGTTGGCGGAGATGCTCGAGGACTTTGCCCATCGGGTGGAGGGGAACATGGTGCATGTGTATGGCACGTGGATCCCGAATGAAGCGACTCCCTGGAACCGATTCACCTTGCTGGACCGGGACGTCACTGGTCGGGGTGGATGCGGAAATGCCCATCTCGCCGTGAACGCGGCGCCCGGGGCCCAATACGACCGGGAGAACCCGCGGACGGTGCCCTCTTCCTGTTCCGACTTCCTCAACTATCCGGACCTGACGGGCACGTTCGTTGACATCAACTGCTCGGCCTGGGGGTGCACAACGGTCGGCTACCTCGAATGGTGGTTGCACCATCTACCGAGGAGCACGGGTCGGACGGACGGGAAACTGAACAATTGGTGGGCCTACGTCGTCCACGTGCACTAGACGGAATCGGGCTCCGACCGGGTGTCCGAAACGGTGGCGGAGGATTTGTGGCACGGCACCACGAAGGACGCTTTCTCCCGGGGTCGGAGGCGGAGACGTTTTTACCTGATTCTAGAGAGCAAAATAGAAATACCCACGGCCCGTAGGTCGCACCCGAGGCAGATCATGCCCCTCGACCTCGACCTCAGCAAGCTCCGATTCGGGACCGAACTGCTCAAGCGCGGCTTCGCGAAGATGCAGAAGGGCGGAGTCGTGATGGACGTTACAAACGCGGAGCAGGCGGCGATCGCGGAAGAGGCCGGGGCAGTCGCCGTGATGGCCTTGGAGCGCGTCCCGGCGGACATTCGCGCCGCGGGTGGGGTCGCGCGAATGGCCGACCCGGTCAAGATCCAAGAGATCATGGACGCGGTCACGGTCCCAGTGATGGCGAAGTGCAGGATCGGCCACGACGCCGAAGCAAGGGCCCTGGAGTCCCTGGGCGCCGACATGATCGACGAGTCGGAGGTGCTCACTCCCGCGGATCCGTTCTTCCACGTGAACAAGAGAGCCTTCGAGGTGCCCTTCGTCTGCGGCGCGCGGAGCCTCGGGGAGGCCGTCCGCCGGATTTGGGAAGGCGCCGCGATGATCCGGACGAAGGGAGAAGCGGGGACCGGCGATGTCGTGGAGGCCGTGCGCCACATCCGGCTCGTGACCGCCGCGATCGCGGAGCTGAAGGCCCTCGACAACGACCGCCTGTACGCGGTCGCCACGAAGTTCTCGGACAGCTACACAAGATTGCTGAAGGAGGTCCGGACGGCCCACGGGCAGGATGCCGCCGTCCATGAGGCGGACGTCGTCTTCGCGGGAGCCACCTTGGATGACATCACGGAGGGAACCTTCCAGCTCCTCACGGAGGTCAAGAAGATCCAACGCCTGCCCGTGGTGAACTTCGCGGCGGGTGGCGTCGCCACGCCCGCGGATGCGGCCCTCATGATGCTCATGGGCTGCGACGGGGTCTTCGTCGGATCAGGCATCTTCAAGGCGGAGAACCCGGAGACCCGGGGCCGCGCGATCGTGGACGCCGTCGCCCACTTCGACGATCCGTCGACGGTCGCGGAGGTCTCGAAGGGGATCGGCCTTGCGATGAAGGGCCTGGACGCTAAGGCGCTGCCGATCGAGGCGCGTCTGCAGGACCGCGGCTGGTGACCTTCGACAGGAGCGCTTCGAGCGCTTCGTTGACGCCGTCCCCGTTCAGGGCGGAGACCGCCTGCACATCTGTAGAGGTCGCCCCGAGGTCCGATTTGTTGGCGACGACGATGATGGGAACCTTGGGGAACATCCGTTCGACTTCCTCGAGGAGTCGGCGTTGGTCGACGAGCGGATAGCCGCAGGTCTCGGTCGGATCGAGGAGGAACAGGACGCCGTCCGCCAGATGGGCCAGGGCCGAGATCGCCTGCCGCTCCATCGCGTTCCGTTTCTCCATCGGACGGTCCAGCAGGCCGGGCGTGTCGAGGATCTGATACCGGTCCAGGCCCCGGTCGACGTGACCGAGTGACACGCGTTTCGTCGTGAACGGATAGTCCGCGATCTTCGGCCGGCCGGTGGAGACCGCGCGTACGAAGGAGCTCTTCCCCACGTTCGGATAGCCCGCGACCACGATGGTCGGCACGTCTGGGTCGATCTGAGGGATCCTTCGTAGTGCGCGCCGGGCCTCGATGAGGGCGTCCAGGTCGGGCGCCACCTGATTGACGACGGAAGACAGTCGACCGTACGCTTGTTGCCGCAGTTCGCCGATCGTCTTCCCCTCCGCACGCCCGATCCGCCGTCGGTAGTCGCGTGCGATCGCGGCGGAGCGGTCGGCAGCCCAGTCCGCCGCGCCCAGGTGCTTCTTCAGCCGCCCTTCGTCCACGAGGAGGTCGACGAGCTCTCGGTAGAACGGCGGGAGTCGACCGAGGCTCGGAAATCCCTTCACGACGCCGCGGAGGGTCGACTCGATGGCCTGTCCTGCCACCCGGACCCGCGCCGCCGCGAGGTTTCGGGCCCGCGCCAGGCGATCGGCCCCCGTCGCGGTCGTCTTCGCAGCGCGCCCGAACGCCTTGTCCAAGAGGGCCGAGGCGTCGAGGACCGAGGGCAGCTCGAACACGGGCGCGCGAATCGACCCGGTGTGATAAGGATGTGGGGTCTCACACGGGGAAGAACGACTTCGCGAGGAACCAGATGGCGCCGAGGATGGCGACGCGATTCAGCGCCGCGAGAAAATTCGCGAGGAGGAACATGTTCCGCTCGAGGGCCTTCCCCTCGGCGTTGAACACCGAATAGACGTAGATCGGAATCGTGTCGCTCATGAGCGGGATGCTGAGGAGGAGATACAATCCCGCGTACCCGGTCTTCCGGACGAGCTTCTCGGCCTTGGTGACGATCCAGGCGGCCACGCGCCACCGGACCGACCATTTCTTGATGGGTCCTTCGATGTTGAGGCCGAGGATGAAGATGAGCCATGCGCCCACGGTCTTGCCCGCCGCGATGGCGAGTCCGGTACCGAACAGGAAACCGAAGTTCTGGTCGACGAGGGGTTTGACGAGGGCGATTTCGATCGGGATCGGGAGGATGATCGCCACGAGGATCGCATACCCGAAGGCCAAGAGCATGTAGATCCAGGGCGTATTGTACGAGTCGAGCAGGATCCCTATGAGGTCAACCAAGGCCTTCGGCGTCGTATCCGACGGGGGTTATAAAAACCGCGGCCGTCAGTTCGTTCAGCGGGAAAGGGGATGGAGATCTCCGTCCGCGGTCAAGAGCACAACCCGACTGTCGTCCCGCTCCGCGGCGATCCGGTAGCCGATCCGGTCCGCGAGTTGCTCCGCGAAGGCCCGAATCGATGCGTGGCTCGGAACGTTCTCGGCCTCGAGGCGCAGCCGACTCTCGCCCACGAAACTGTAGCCTTTGCATTCGATGAACATCGGTTTCGCGATGCGGTCGAGCTCCGCGTATTCGTCCTCCCAGCCCAGGTTCCACCCTTCCACCAGGGTGTGGCGGATCACGGTCCGGGTCGGCAAGCTGGGCAGGAGCGCGAGCGTCTCCTTCAGTTTCCTCCATTCGTTTCCGGACCTGGGGACCATGAGCTTCTGATAGATCTCCTCATTCGGGGCGGCCACCGTCACATAGAGCTGGGTCGGGAGACGGCCTTCCGCGTGCATGCGTCGGAGGGTGGCCGGGGTCGTGCCATTCGTCACGAGGAACGTCGACATGTTCCGCCGCTTGAATTCGTCGATCATCTCTCCGAGTCGACGGTACAGGGTCGGCTCGCCCGTGAGGCTGATCGCGACGTTCGTCGGATGCCAGGCCTCGAGGAACCTTTCGCGGGTGACGTTCGGGTTCCCTTTGAAGCCGCTCAACAGCTCCCGCTGCGCCCGGATCGAATCCTCGACGATGAGGCCGGGATCGTCTGCAAGGAGGAGCGAATCCGAACCCCACTCCTGCGTGCGCCAGCAAAACTGGCAGGCGAGGTTGCACGCATCGACCGTCGGCGTCATCTGGAGGCAGCGGTGGCTTTCGATGCCGTAGAACGTCTGCTTGTAACACCCGACCCCCTTCGTCAGGCTGGCCTTCGTCCAGTGACACAGCTTCACGCCGCTGTGCTCGCCGACGATCCGGTAGCCCTGCCGCTCCAGGACTTCCTGCTTCTGTTCATCCATCCGGCGCGGCATGCGGCGTGGACCATAAAGGGCTTTCGCGAAGGGGCTTCGTTCGCTCAGGACGCTCCCGAGTTGAGTCCTCGTTAACCCGTTTCAATCCGAGCCTTCCAGGATCGGCGGTCCGCGTCACTCGGCCTCTTTGTCGTCTTCATCGAAGGCGTGCAGGCGACCCCCTCCCGTTTCGCGGGCGCGAGGGCCGGCGACTTCGGCGGCTTTTTCGAGGAGGTGTTTCACGGCATGGCTCGACTCGGGTTCGTCAAGGAGAAGGGCAGCCTCCCGCTCGTCCAGACCCAGGCGCGCGGTCATGTGGATCCGCAACTCCTCGTCTCCCGCGAAGAGAATGCGGATCGTCGGGAGGAGCTCGTCGAGGACGATGGTCTGGGAGACATGGAGGTATGCGGCGAACTTCTTTGCCAGGGAAGTCCGAGTCGCGCGCTGCCCCCGCGAACGGGCCATCTGGATGAGATAATACGGGAATTCGAGCTGGCCTCCTCGGCCGCGTCCTTTCCGGGCGACCGCGACGCCGCTGGACATCAACTCGCTCGCGTACGACCACAGGCCGTAGTTTTGCCGCCGGCGGGCGCGTCCCAGGAAGATATCGGCTCGGCTCAAAGCCTCGTACCCGCGGACGAGGTCGTCCGGCCGGGAGAACTCGTGGCCCAGGTTCTGGTCGACCCACAGGATGAGATCCTCGGGCGATTCGTCAAGTCCCCTCGCGGCGTCGCGGGCGCGCCGAGCATCCCCGGATCGAAGGATCTCCTCGATTGCCGGGAAGATCGTGTGCTCCCGGTCGCGGTAGCCGAGCGCTCCCGTCGCGGCACTCCGTACCGCCTTCTTCCCGATCGTGAGCGATTCGAGGTCGTTGATCGCCGACCGCAAATCTCCCGCGGACCGCTCGACGATTACCTCGAGGACGTCCGGGGCTACATCGACCCCCTCCTTGGAGGCGATCGTCCGAAGTATGTTTTTCATTGCATCATCGTGAATGGGTTGAAATTTAATGGTCCTGCATAGTCGCTTCAGGGAGGACGATCGCCGGGTGAGCCCGTAGTAGTCGTTCGCGATGAGGACGATGGGCTGGCCGCTCTCTTGAATCGTGTCGACGATCGCGCCGATGCCGCCGCGGTCCTCCCGCCCGAACACGTTGTCGGCTTCGTCGAGGATGATCAGTTTGCGGCCTCCCTGGTCCGTCCGGAGGAATTCGCCGGATTCGCTGAACGTCTGCAGGACCGCGCCGCGCGTCGCCGTCTTACGAATCGCATCCGCGTTCCGGCTGTCGGAGGCGTTCATCTCGACGACGCTCCAGTGCATCTCGTTCGCTAGGGCGAGCGCCGCGCTCGTCTTCCCGATTCCCGGCGGACCTTGGAGGATCACGGCATGTTTCTCCGGACGCCCCCGCTGCCAGGCGGTCGCCCACTTGCGGAGTTCCGCGACGGCGGTCGGATTCCCGGCGACATCGTCGAGATCCTTGGGCCGGTACTTCTCCACCCAACTTGTCATGCGCGTTTCGGAGAATCGGCGCGCGCGGTCATAACCCTATCACCAGGATGCGGAAATCAGACGAAATAGGCCGAACATGCGGTTTGTATAGCTGTTACAAAACCGCATATTAAAATATACGTTTCAGCTAAATTCCAGTCGAATGCTCATTTCCGTCCTTTTGGATCGGACTCGTCGTAGAGGTCACAAAGCTCCTGCAGGAACTCGTCGTAGGTCTTCCGAAACTTCAGGCGGTACAATCGATCCCGCGTGTTCGTCGTTAATTGAATCGTCGTGAGATCTCGAGGGCGGTTCGGCATGGGAACGAAACTCATAGAATTATGTGTCCATATAGTTCTATGGATTGTCAACTCGACGGTCGAGGATTCCCATAGCGGTCCGGACTACCCAATGTATATGGCAAACCAGGGCCCGGAACAGGAGAACGGTCCGTTCCGCCTCGATTCGCGATCGGGGGTCTACTCCGTGTAATCCTCAAGTCGTAGCTGCGGAGTATCGGCTTTCCGTTGGTCGGGCCGGCGGATTCGCCGCTGCATTTCGTTCTGGACTCGGTTGAACGTTTCGATTTCAATCAGCGCGTCGTGTTTCCCGCGCTTGATCCCTCCGTTCAATCGTGAGAGACCGCAGTAGACGGGGTTGCTGAGGATGTTCGCTATCGTCTGGCTGGCCCAAGCGCGACCGGTCTTCGTTCTATATCCATCGCGGTTCAGCTCCTGGCAAATCTTCGCGATCCCTTTTCCCTCAAGGTACCGGCGGAAGATCAGGGAGACCACCCGGGCCTCTTCCTGCTTCACCTGGAGGATCCCGTTCACGTAGTCGTAGCCGTACGGGCTCGCATACGTAAGGAACGCATTTGCTTTCTTCACCGCGCTATTGAGAGCGTCGGCGCTTTGCTGCCCTCTCGCTCGGCGGATCACCTCCCGCTCATTCAGGTCCCGCTCGATGCACAGCTTGCGGAGGGCCTCTTCCTCTGTTTCAGACGAGTAGTGTTGCAGGAGCTCGCGGGTGGATCCGAACCGCATGTACACCTCCCAGAACAGGAGGGCGTCGGCGGGCGCTCCGTCCGCGCAGTGCTTGCACAAAACGACTTTCTCCTTGCGGATTGTGGGATCCGCGCGAGGATTCGCATCGACCTCGTGACTGACGAGGCTCTTCGAAGACCAACAGCGCGCACACCGTCCTTCCAGGGCTCATGCCTCCGTGAGGACGAATGCTGCTTCTGCATCTGGGTCCAGATGGACAGGGGGCGAGCGGGCGTGGGATAGGAGAGCGCGTGAGCGCAGGCCCTTCTGCGCCGCGTTGAATACATCCACCGTGACGACCGGTTCATGTTCCGCCCGGCGCACAATCCCGTCCCAACGCAGGAACCCTGCGTAGACGGGGTTGTGGAGGATTCGGTAGACCTTGACGGGGGTCCATTCGGTGTCTCGTTTCGTGCGGTATCCGTCCTCGTTTAGCCCGACCGCGATTTCCTCCAAGGTCCGACCCTCCCCGCATCGCGCGAACATCTCCCGCACCAGGGACGCCTCACGCTCGTTCGGCACGAGTCGGCCTTCGGAGAGGTCGTATCCGAGCGGAGGATGGAATCCAAGGATTCCAGGGCCCTCCTTCGCCTTTTGTGACATCCCCATGTACACCCGCTCGCCGATCTGTTCCGACTCGAGCTGGGCGATCCGCTGGATGATGTCCATCACGAACCGTCCCATCGCCGTGGACGTGTCGAGGGACTCCGTCGCGGAAACGAAGTTCTTCCCCCATTCGCCGAGGTTGTCCATCATCTCCATGAAGTTCCGAGAATTTCGATGGATCCGGTCCATCTTGATCACGAGGATCGCGTCCCAGCGGTCCCGTTCCGCGATCATCTTTTCATACGCCGGCCGTCGGATGTTGCGGCCCGAATGACCGTCATCGACGTATCGGGCGACCACCTCCCAATCACGCGCCAAGCAGTATGCTTCGAGGCGCTCCCGTTGCGCTCCGAGGGAGAATCCTTCCTTCGCCTGGTCCTCGGTCGAGACTCTCGTGTATATCGCGACGCGGACCGTGCCCATCCCGGCGGCCAAAGGCACCTCATACTACAATAGACTGCCGGTCGGACGAAAGTCTGACGCAGGAACTCGCAGAGGTTGCATTCTCTCAGAGAGAGGTTCGTCGAGAAGGGTCCAATTTTTATTCGTGGTCAAGAATGCTAGTCGGGTCGAACATCACGCTTCATGAGACAAAATAGCATGGAACAACGAGATTTCGTAGTTTTAGAGAAAAATCGCGATACACCAGTTATCATCTAATTAATTATAGCAACGTGATATACTCGTGCAATCGGAATAATTTCTGTCTCGATATATTACTCAACGTGTTTTCTTGGCGCGTAGCTCGGCGAGGACTTCTTTGGCCCTGTCCATCCGGACCTTGCGTTCTTTCACGAGGACTTCCACAACCCGATCCACCTCTTCGTCGACCGCTCCGACCGATGCGGCGATGTTGCGCGCATGGAGGGACATATGTCCCCGCTGGATCCCTTCCGTGGCGAGGGCGCGAAGGGCTGCGAAGTTCTGCGCGAGTCCGACCGCGGCAATCACTTCGCCTAGTTCCTGGGCGCTCTTTACGCCGAGGAGGCGGACGTTCGCCTTCGCGGTGGGATGGACTGCGGTCGCTCCCCCTACGAGTCCAACGGCCATCGGGAGTTCGATGGTTCCTACCAAATCTCCGTTGGCATCCCGCTCCCAGGTCGTTAAGGACCGATATCCTCCAGATTTCCACGCCGCGTACGCATGCGCTCCGGATTCGATTGCTCGCCAGTCGTTCCCGGTCGCGACGACGACCGCGTCCACGCCATTCATGACTCCCTTGTTGTGGGTCGCACAGCGGAATGGGTCCGCATCGGCGAAGGCGTATGCCTCGAGGATGCCCTCGACGACGTCCTCACCCGCGAGATCGTCCGTCTTGAGGACTTCCTTCGCGAAGACCGCACGGGCCCGGACCAGGCGACGGACCGCCAGGTTGGAGATGATCCGCAGGTACACCCGCCCTCCGGACCATTTTTCGAGGTGCGGGGCAACGGCCTCGGCCATCGTATTCACGGCATTCGCACCCATCGCGTCCCGGCAGTCGACGACCAGGTGCGTGATCACCATCGGACCTCGTTTCGTCTCGACGACGCGGACCTCGATGTCTTTCGCCCCGCCTCCGACCTTCACGAGCATGGGATCCTTCTCGTTCGCGATCGAGAGGATTTCATCCCGATGGGACAGGATCGTGATCCGCGCCCCGTTCGGATCCGCCACCCCGACGAGTTGGATCTGGCCCAACATGATCGGCCCAGAGCCGCTCGTCGTGAAGCCGCCCCGTTCCCGCGCCATCCGCGCCGCATTCGAGGCCGCGGCGATGACGCTCGGTTCCTCGATCGCCATAGGAACGAGGTAGTCCTTCCCGTTGACGCGAAAATTCACCGCGATGCCGAGGGGGATGGGCATGGCGCCGACCACGTTCTCGATCATGTGGTCGACTTGTTCGAACCGCAAGGCCCCTGTGTTCCGGATCGTATCGATTTCAGACGGCTCGAGGTCCCCGAAGTCGCGGATGATCTGCCATCGCTCCTCGGCGCTCTTCTTGTAGAAGCCCGAGACATCCGACCGTTTCATCGGTCCACCGCGCGCGGAAGAGAGGTCGGTCGCCATAAAGGCATCGTGGGGCGGGCGTTGCCTACCGTTGGACGGGTGCTCCGCACTGCGCGCAGAAGGCCGCGCCGGGGGTCAGGGCGGCCCCACAGTTCACACAGTATCGGGTCGGCGACGGGCCGGGACTGGCGACCGTGTCGTCCGATGGCTTCGGCCGCCCGGCCGGCGGTGGCAACGGCGCATAGGGCGCGTATGGCGGGCTCGGTCCGTATCCCGGATACAGGGGAGCGGGCGGTTTCGTCACCCGGCCGCTTTCCGCGACGATGAGGATGAGTCCGACGACGAGGAGCGGGATCCCGACGCAAAGGAACGGGAAGAAGACGATCCCGATGATCGTGAGAACCGCGCCGATCACGAGCAACAAGGCGCCCGTGGTGAGTTGCTCGGTCAAGTCCGCCCCTCCATAGCTCGAACCATGCGAACGCACCTGAGCGGTAAAAACGTTCTCCAGGTCGTCGACGCCATCTTCCGCTGAAACCAGGACGTTTGGGATTGCTTCCCGAGGCGGTGGGTCTTCCGTGTCTGGACATGGTATAAATAATCCCGGCCTTATCAGCCCCGAAGCGGACCGCGCAGGAGGGAGTACCTCGCCCGTTG
>WNGG01006049.1_pt1 | contig 13441 bp, 9 predicted proteins | sample 5400661 | NCBI WGS metagenome assembly WNGG01 (sample SAMN13153372, study PRJNA577476) | soil metagenome | isolation source: 100 cm soil or saprolite under Garry oak tree replicate 1 | place: USA:California | collected 2016-06-15
CGCATGCGCTGTCGTCGTTTTCAGATATCTTCTGGATCGCCGGCGGCAAGCCGAAGCTCGGCGGCATCGCAGGTTTGAGCGAATATTTCCCGCGCATCCGAAAGGCCTATCTGATCGGGGAAGCCGCCAAGGAGTTCGCCGCAACGCTCGAGGGCAAGGTGACCTACGAGATCAGCGAGACACTCGATGTCGCCGTAGCCAGTTCCGCGCGCGATGCCGAAGCCTCGGGGCTGTCCCATCCCGTGGTGCTGCTGTCGCCGGCCTGCGCGTCGTTCGACCAGTACCGCAATTTTGAAATCCGCGGCGCCAAGTTCAGCGACCTCGTCACGGCGTTGCCTGGCGTCAAGCCGGTGGTGTGAGGACGCCAGCGCCTGAACGCTGGCAACCGCTCCATTCACCGCCGTCATCACCCGCGAAAGCGGGCGATCCGGTATTCCAGAGCCGTTGTAGCTGAATCGCCAAGGCTGCGGCGTATCGGATACCCGCTTTTCGCGGGTATGACGGCGATCTCGTTAACCCTTCGGAAACCATCATGGGCGACCAATGGGCAAACCTCTGCCCCTGGGAATGCCCATGCTCTCTCGTGAACAACGCAACCCCCTCAGCGAGTGGTGGTGGACGGTCGACCGCCTGCTGCTCGCGGCGATTATCGCGCTGATGCTGGGCGGCATCATTCTGTCGCTCGCGGCCAGTCCGCCGGTGGCGACAAGGATCGGGCTCGATCCGTTCCACTTCTTCAACCGCCACGTATTTTTTCTGCTGCCGTCCTTTATGGTGCTGATCGCGGTGTCGTTCCTGTCGCCACGGCAGATTCGCCGCTCGGCGCTGATCGTGTTCGCGCTCAGCATGGCGCTGATCGTGGCGACGCTGCTGCTCGGCCCTGAGGTCAAGGGCTCGCGGCGCTGGATCACCCTGATCGGCCTCAATATCCAGGCGTCCGAATCCGCCAAGCCGGCGTTCGTGGTGCTGGCGGCGTGGCTGTTCGCGGAATCGGCGCGGCGGCCGGAAATGCCGGCGACGTCAATGGCGCTCGGGCTGTTGATGCTGCTGGTGTCGCTGCTGGTGATGGAACCCGATTTCGGCCAGACCATGCTGATCCTGATGGTGTGGGGTGCCTTGTTCTTCATCGCGGGCATGCGGATGATCTGGGTGCTGGGGCTCGCCGGCGCTGCGAGCGCCGGGCTGTTCGGCGCCTATCTGCTGGTTCCACACGTCGCAGGCCGCATCAAGCGCTTCGTGAATCCCGGGTCGGGAGATACGTTTCAGGTCGATACCGCCATGGAGGCTTTCTACAACGGCGGCTGGTTCGGACTTGGACCGGGCGAAGGCATCGCCAAGCGCAGCCTGCCGGACAGTCATACTGATTTTGTGTTCGCGGTGGCGGCGGAGGAATTCGGCATCATCCTTTGCCTCGCGCTGCTCGCTTTGTTTGCCTTTGTCGTGATCCGCACCTTGTCGCGGGCCTACGCCACTGAGGATATGTTCGCGCGGTTTGCGGCATCGGGCCTGGCGATCCTGTTTGGCGTGCAGGCCGCGATCAACATGTCGGTCAATCTGCAGCTGATACCGGCCAAGGGCATGACGCTGCCGTTCATCTCCTATGGCGGTTCGTCGATCGTCTCATTGGCCTACGGCGTCGGCATGATGCTGGCGCTGACCCGGCACCGGCCGCGCACCGAGGTGGAATCGATCAGCGACGCCAATGCCGCACCAAGCTACGCTTGACCTCGCGGCGAAGACGCGCTTTTCGTCTTGGCGAGAAACGAAGTGACCACGCAATCACTTCGTCATGTAGCCGCTGGATTGCCTCGGCAATAACAGCTCACTAATTTGCAAAGATTGCCCAATGACCACTGCGCCTCTGATTCTGCTGGCCGCGGGCGGCACCGGCGGCCATTTGTTTCCGGCCGAGGCGCTTGGCGTCGAACTGATCCGGCGTGGCTGGCGCGTGCGCCTCGCCACCGACTCCCGCGCGCTGCGCTACAGCGGATTGTTCTCCAGGGACACGATCGACGTGGTGCCGAGCGCAACCGTGCGCGGCCGCACGCCATGGTCGCTGGCCTACACCGGCGCGATGCTCGCCACCGGCACGGCGGTGTCGTTCAATCTGATGCGGCGATTGAAACCCGCGGCCGTGGTCGGCTTCGGCGGATATCCGACCGTGCCGCCGCTGCTGGCGGCGCGGCTGTTCGGTGTTCCCGGCATCATCCATGAGGCCAATGCGGTGCTCGGCCGCGCCAACCGTTTTCTGTCGCGCCGCGTCAGCGCGATCGCGACTTCGCTGCCCGGCGTGCTCGATCGCGATCCACAGCTTGCCGCGAAAACAACCACCGTCGGTACGCCCATGCGTCCGTCGATCCTTGCCGCAGCCGCGGTGAAATTCGCTTCTCCCGAACCGGCCGGTCCGCTGCGCCTGCTGGTGGTCGGCGGCAGCCAGGGCGCGCGCGTGATGGCCGATATCGTGCCGGGCGCGATCGAGCGTCTGGAACCGGCGCTGTGGAACAGATTGGTGCTTACGCAGCAGGTGCGCGAAGAAGACATGGCGCGGGTGCGCGCGGTCTATGACCGGCTCAAGATCAACGCCGAATTGGCGCCGTTTTTCAGCGATCTGCCGGCGCGGCTGGCATCGAGCCATTTGGTGGTCTCGCGATCCGGCGCTGGTACAGTGGCGGAACTCGGGGCCATCGGCCGGCCTTCGATCCTGGTGCCGCTGCCCGGCGCGATCGACCAGGATCAATTCGCCAATGCCGGCGTGCTGACGCAGGCGAATGGCGCGCTTCGCATTGTGCAGTCGGATTTCACGCCTGACCGGCTGGCGGCGGAAATCTCCGCGCTCGCCGCCGAGCCTGCGCGGCTGACCGAGATGGCCGAAGGCGCCCGCGCCGTCGGCAGGCTGGATGCCGCCGAACGGCTGGCCGATCTGGTCGCGAAAGTCGCCGGAATCTAGGCGATTGCGCGCAAAATTGCCCCTTGTCATGCCCCGCGAAAGCGGGGCATCCAGTACCCTGCGTGGCTGATTTGAATTGGGGCTTCGCCGAATACCGGATCGTCCTCTTTCGCGGACGATGACGCCAAGGAACCGCCAAGGAACCAACCATGAGACTGCCGCGCGAGATCGGACCCATCCACTTCGTCGGGATCGGCGGCATCGGCATGAGCGGCATCGCCGAGGTGCTGTGCAATCTCGGCTACACGGTACAAGGCTCGGATGTTTCCGAGAGCGCCAACGTCAACCGCCTGCGCGACAAGGGCATCGCCATCACGGTCGGCCACAAGGCCGAGAACGTCGACGGCGCCGACGTGGTCGTGGTCTCGACCGCGATCAAGCGCGACAATCCGGAATTGATGGCGGCGCGCGCGCAGCGCATCCCGGTGGTGCGCCGCGCCGAAATGCTGGCGGAATTGATGCGGCTAAAAAGCTGCGTTGCGATCTCGGGCACCCATGGCAAGACCACCACGACCTCGATGGTCGCAGCGCTGCTCGATGCCGGCGATCTCGATCCGACCGTGATCAATGGCGGCATCATCAATGCTTACGGTACCAACGCGCGGCTCGGGGCCGGCGACTGGATGGTGGTCGAAGCCGACGAGAGCGACGGCACGTTCTTAAAACTGCCGGCCGATGTCGCCATCGTCACCAATGTCGATCCCGAACATCTCGATCACTTCAAGACCTTCGAGGCGGTGCAGGAGGCGTTCCGCAATTTCGTCGAGAACGTGCCGTTCTATGGTTTTGCCGTGATGTGCATCGATCACCCTGTGGTGCAGAGCATTGTCGGCAAGATCGAGGATCGCCGCATCGTCACCTATGGCGAAAACCCGCAGGCCGACGCCCGCCTGGTCGATCTGGTGCCGATGGGCAGCGGTTCCAGCTTCAAGGTCGTGTTCCGCGACCGCAAGACCGATGTGGCGCATGAGATCGCCGGTCTCATGCTGCCGATGGCAGGACGGCACAATGCGCTCAACGCCACCGCCGCGATCGCGGTCGCGCACGAACTGGGGCTTTCCGACGATGCGATCCGCAAGGCGATCGCAGGCTTCGGCGGCGTCAAGCGGCGCTTCACCAGGACCGGCGAGTGGAACGGCGTGACCGTGATCGACGATTACGGTCATCACCCGGTCGAGATCGCGGCGGTTCTGAGGGCGGCGCGGGAATCCACCAACGGCAAGATCATCGCCGTGGTGCAGCCGCATCGCTTCACCCGGCTGCAATCGCTGTTCGAGGAATTCTGCACCTGCTTCAACGATGCCGACACCGTTGTCGTCGCCGAAGTCTATCCGGCCGGCGAGGCGCCGATACCAGGCATCGACCGCGACCAATTTGTGCTCGGCCTGCGCGCGCACGGCCATCGCGAGGTGATCCCGCTGCCGGAGTCCGGTGCGCTGGCGGGCGTGGTGCACGGCATCGCCGGCCGCGGCGATTTTGTCGTCTGTCTCGGCGCCGGCAATATCACGCAATGGGCCTACGCGCTGCCGGGCGAATTGAAGGCGCTGGGGTGAGCGTGAAACGTTTTCCCGACATCGCAACCGATCTCAAAGCAGCGATGCCGGACTTGCGCGGGCGGCTGCTGGCCAACCAGTCGCTGGCCGAACTGACCTGGTTTCGGGCCGGCGGCCCGGCGCAGGTGCTGTTCACGCCATCGGACCAGGATGATCTCGCGTATTTCCTCGCGCACTTGCCGAACGAACTGCCGGTCTATGTCGTCGGCGTCGGCTCCAACCTGATCGTGCGCGATGGCGGCATGCCGGGCGTGGTCATTCGCCTCAGTCCGCGTGGTTTCGGCGAGAGCAGCGCCGACGGCGATATCGTCAGCGCCGGCGCCGCGGCGCTCGACAAGCGTGTGGCCGAAACGGCCGCGGCAGCCAACATCGGCGGGCTGGAATTTTTCTTTGGCATTCCCGGCACCATCGGCGGCGCATTGCGCATGAACGCAGGCGCCAATGGCTCTGAGACCAAGGATGTTTTGGTCGAAGCCACCGGCGTCGGCCGCGACGGCAAGAAGCATGTCTTCGACAATGCCGGCATGAAGTTCATCTATCGCAACAGCGGCGTCGATCCCTCGATCATCTTCACGGCCGCGCGCTTTCGCGGGCTGATGGCCACGCCGGAGGTGATACGCGCGCGGATGAACGAGGTGCAAAACCACCGCGAAACCGCTCAGCCCATTCGCGAAAAGACCGGCGGCTCGACCTTCAAGAATCCGCCAGGTCACAGCGCGTGGAAGCTGATCGACGCCGCCGGCTGCCGGGGCTTGCGCGTCGGCGGCGCGCAGGTGTCGGAGATGCATTGCAACTTCCTCATCAACACCGGCGCTGCGACCGGCCATGATATTGAAGCGCTGGGCGAAACCGTGCGCGCAAGGGTAAAGGCGCATTGCGGAATTGAGTTACACTGGGAAATCAAGCGGATTGGGATTCCGGCATAGTTGTCATTCCGGGGTGCGCGCAGCGCGAACCCGGAATCTCGAAGTGATATAGAGAGAAGAGATTCCGGGTCTGTGCCTTCGGCACATCCCGGAATGACGAAAGAGCGGAACGAATGATGCGGATTACCATTCTTTTCGGCGGCACGAATACAGAGCGCCTGGTGTCGGTGGCCTCCGCCCAGGCCCTGCTCGACGCCCTGCCGGAGGCGGATCTGTGGTTCTGGGACGTCAGTGACACGGTGCATGAGGTTCAGTCTCAGGTGCTTCGCAGTCATGCGAGGCCATTCGAAGACCCGTTCAAACCCGGCACTCGCGGCATCGGACTGGAACAGGCGCTTGATCAGGCAAAAGCCGAGCAGCGCCTGCTGGTGCTTGCCCTGCATGGGGGCAGGGCGGAGAATGGCGAACTCCAGGTCATGTGCGAAATGCTCGGGATTCCATTCACCGGGTCCGGCTCGGCTTCGTCGCATCTCGCCTTCGACAAGATCGCGGCCAAGCGCTTTGCCGCCATTGCGGGTGTGAAGGCGCCGATCGGCCTGAGGCTGGAAGATATCGACGCCGCGCTGGTCGAGTACGACAAACTAATTGCCAAACCGGTGCGGGACGGATCGAGCTATGGCCTGATTTTTGTCAATTCGACTCAGGACCTCGCAGCCGTTAGCAACGCCGCCAAAACCGAGGACTATGTGATTGAACCATTCATCTCGGGAGTGGAAGCGACCTGCGGCGTGCTGGAGCAATCGGACGGCTCGGTTATCGCGCTCCCGCCAATCGAGATCGTCCCCGCGGAAGGTGGGTTCGACTACACCGCTAAATATTTGCTGAAATCGACTCAGGAAATCTGCCCTGGGCGTTTTGCACCAGAAATCACCGCGCAAATCATGGATCAGGCAGTCAAGGCGCACCAGGCGCTGTCGTGTAGCGGCTATTCGCGTTCGGACTTCATCGTTTCGCAGCAGGGGCCGGTTTTTCTCGAAACCAACACCTTGCCGGGTCTGACCAAGGCTTCGCTCTACCCGAAGGCGCTCAAGGCTCAGGGGATCGAGTTCGTCGATTTCCTGCAGGGTCAGATCGCCCTGGCGACGAAACGCGCGCATAAGTAGTTCGAATCAAAAATACGCCCCCGGACGGGAACCGGACCGTGCGACGGTCGGGGACGGCCAGCCCCGGGTGACCGAAATCCCTAACTTTGGGTTAAATTCCAGGATTCCGGGGCAAACCACTCAAAAGGCGGGTCAAAATCCATCCAGCCCAAACCGCCTTTACCATTTGTTTACCAGTAAGCCCGAAGGTTAACGCTGGCGGCGCATTTGGCGCTTGGCTGCCGGGGCGTGAGCCGTGCGGATTTCCGCTTCGACGAGCGCATCGCGGGAACAGGTGGCCTCCTTTGCCTTGAGGTCAGCATCCAGCCCGGCATGACCAGGACGTCACTTGTGCCAGAACTCGCAGCGTTTGCGGGCATAACATTTGACGAGCTTGTGCAATGGATGGTGGAGGACGCCTCGCCCGATCGACGAGATCGCCGGGGCCCCAAGCTGACCTGAAAGCGGCCGCCATTGGCGCGGCCGTACTGTTGCGCGAGCGTCTGGGCTTCAATCGAGCCGGCGCCAGGCAGCGTCCGGAACGCGAATACCATCCGCACCGCCTGATCGCGCTTCTCGAGCGTTACATTCCGCATCGCGCCGGCGTTGCTGCGACCGTCTTGATGCTGCTCGGCAGCGCCGGTTACGGCATCGTGAAGGGTGGTCACCTCGAGGAATTGACCTCGGCGGCCAGCGACACCCGCAATGCGATTGCAAATTCCGCCGGATTTCGGATCACGGCGGTCGCCATCAACGGCCGCAAGCAACTGACCCAGGACGAGGTGCTCGCGATCGGCGGCGTCAACGGCCGCTCGTCGCTGCTGTTCCTCGACGCTGCTGCGGTGCGCGAAAAGCTGAAAGCCAATCCGTGGATCGGCGAAGCGACGGTGCTGAAGCTTTATCCCGGTCAACTCCAGATCGATATTGTCGAACGTTCGGCATTCGCGCTGTGGCAGCAGGGTGGCCGGCTGTCGGTGATTTCAGACGACGGCGCGGTGCTCGAGCCATACGTGTCGCGGCGCTTTGTCTCGTTGCCGCTCGTTGTCGGCAAGGGCGCCGATACCCGTGCAAGGGATTTCCTCTCGATGCTCGCGCGCTATCCGCAAGTGCGCGCGGCGACAAAGGCCGCGATTTTGGTGGGCGAGCGGCGCTGGAACCTGCGGCTCCAGGACGGTCTGGATATCCGCCTGCCGGAGAACGATGTCGGCAACGCGCTGGCGGCGTTGAGCAAGCTCGACAAGGAAGACCGGCTGTTCTCGCGCGATATCGTCGCCGTCGACATGCGTCTGCCGGACCGGCTGACCGTGCAATTATCGGAAGACGCCGCCAAAGCCCGCGAAGAACTGTTCAAGGACAAGAAGCCGAAGAAGAAGGCCGGTGACGCATGACCGGCCTTGATCGCAATCAAACGCCGAAGACGCGCCCGATGCCGCAGAAGCGCACCGCGCTGGTGGCGTCGCTCGATATCGGCACCAGCAAGATTGCCTGCATGATCGCGCGGCTGAGGCCGTGCCCGCCGAGTGAGGCCTTGCGCGGCCGAACCCATGCCGTCGAGTTGATCGGATACAGCCAGATCCAGTCGCGCGGCGTGAAGTCCGGCGCGGTCGTCGATCTCGCCGAATGCGAACAGGCGGTGCGTCACTCGGTGGCGCTGGCCGAACGCATGGCCAAGGTTCGGGTCGAATCAGTGCTGCTCTCGGTTTCCGGTGGCCGGCTGCACGGTCAATTGATCGAAGCCGCGGCAGATATTCGTGGCGGCGCGGTCACCTCGGCCGACGTCACCCGTATCACCTCTACCGGCATGCGCCATGCCACCGGCGAGGGCCGCACCGTGCTCCACGCGCTGCCGGTCGGTTACGCGCTGGACGGCGTCAAGGGCATTCGCGACCCGCGCGGCATGGTGGCGCGGCAATTCGGCATCGACATGAACGTCGTCACACTTGAGGCGACGGTCGCCAAGAACCTGATGCTGGTGGTCGAGCGGTGTCATTTGAATGTCGAAGCCATGGCGGCGAGCCCCTATGTGGCGGGTCTGTCGGTGCTGACCGACGATGAGGCCGATATCGGTGCCGCCGTGGTGGAAATGGGCGCCGGTACCACCACGATCGCGACCTATTCGGGGGGCCGATTCGTCCATGCCAGCGGATTTGCGGTCGGCGGACAGCACATCACCATGGATCTTGCCCGCGGCCTCAGCGCATGCATTGCGGATGCCGAGCGAATCAAGACGTTATATGGCACCGTGCTGACCGGCGGGTCCGACGCGCGTGAGTTGATGTCCGTGCCGGCTGCCGGTGACAACGAGCGGGATGCGCCGCAGATCGTGTCTCGAGCCACGATCGCGAACATTGTCCGACAACGCGCCGAGGAGATTTTTGAAATGGTCAGGGACCGGCTCGCTGATTCGCCCTTTGCGGCAGAGCCGAAGGCACGGGTGGTCCTGAGCGGCGGCGCTTCGCAGCTCACCGGCACCCTCGAACTTGCGACCCAGATTCTAGGCCGGCCGGTACGCATCGGCCGCCCGCTTGGCTTTGGCCGGCTCCCCAGTGAAGCGAAGAACGCGTCGTTCGCGGTTCCCTCGGGTCTGCTGGTCTATCCGCAATACGCGCATCTCGAACACGTCGAACCGCGGCATACGCGGCAGCTCATGACAGGGACTGACGGCTATTTCGGAAAGGTCGGCCGATGGCTTCGCGAGGGCTTCTGATGAATCATTTCCGACCCATTCGATTTCCACTAGCACCCGCGGCCGCCGGCCGAGGCGAACCAACGCGCGCTTAATCGAGAGGCAACCATGGCACTCAATCTGACCCCCCCTGATATCAGCGAGCTGAAGCCGAGAATCACCGTCTTTGGCGTTGGTGGAGCTGGCGGCAATGCCGTCAACAACATGATTACCGCCGGGCTGCAGGGGGTCGATTTCGTCGTCGCCAACACCGACGCCCAGGCGCTCACGATGTCCAAGGCGCAGCGCATCGTGCAGATGGGCACCCAGGTCACGCAGGGCCTCGGCGCTGGTTCGCAGCCGGATGTCGGGGCGGCCGCCGCCCAGGAAGTCATCGACGAACTTCGCGACCATCTCTCCGGCGCCAACATGGTGTTCGTCACCGCCGGCATGGGTGGCGGCACCGGCACAGGGGCTGCACCGGTCATTGCCAAGACCGCGCGCGACATGGGTATCCTCACCGTCGGCGTCGTCACCAAGCCGTTCCACTTCGAAGGCCAGCGCCGCATGCGCACCGCCGAGGCCGGCATTGCCGAGCTCCACAAGGTGGTCGATACGCTGCTGATCATTCCGAACCAGAACCTGTTCCGGGTCGCCAACGAAAAAACCACCTTCGCCGACGCCTTCGCGATGGCGGACCAGGTGCTGTATTCGGGTGTCGCCTGCATTACCGACCTGATGGTCAAGGAAGGCCTGATCAATCTCGACTTCGCCGACGTTCGCGCCGTGATGCGCGAAATGGGCAAGGCGATGATGGGCACCGGCGAAGCCTCCGGCGACAAGCGCGCATTGACCGCTGCCGAGGCCGCCATTGCCAATCCGCTGATCGACGATTCGTCGATGAAGGGCGCCCGCGGCCTGCTGATCTCGATCACCGGCGGCAGGGATCTGACCCTGTTCGAGGTCGACGAAGCCGCAACCCGGATTCGCGAGGAGGTCGATCAGGACGCCAATATCATCGTCGGCGCCACCTTCGACGAGAACCTCGATGGGGTGATTCGCGTCTCCGTCGTTGCCACCGGCATCGAACAGGCGCTGATCTCGCGCAACGCAACGCCGCCGGCCGCTACCGGAACCGCGACTTCGACCACGGCGCCGGACAACCGGCTGGCCGATCTGACGGCGCGGCTGCGCGCCGACAATCAGCGTCTTGCCGAACGCGCCCAGAAGCTGGATCCATCCGGGTCGGCGCAGACGCCTCCCGCCGGTGCGCTGCAGCAGCGCGCCTCGAGCGGCGTCGAACGAGCGGCGCTGGCGGCCATCGCCGCGGCAGTCGCTCCGGATCCCGTGCATGCGGCTGCATCCGCACCGCTGCAGCCCGCGTCCTACGGCGATGTCACGGTTCGCCCGATCGCACCGAAGCCGTCATTGTTCCCGGATCACGATGCAGGGCATGCCGAGGCGCACCATCTCGCGACACCGGAGACGTTCATCCCGCAGGCAGCCGAACGCGCGCCGGTCCGCACCCCCAGGATGCCGAAATTCGAAGAGCTGCCGATGCCGGCGCAGAACGAGATTCGGCAGGCCCGCGCTGACGCCGAGGACGAGCATCCGCAAAAGAGCCGGATGTCGCTGCTGCAGCGGCTTGCCAATGTCGGACTGGGCCGTCGCGACGAAGAGACCGAGCCGCCGATCGCGGCCCGCGGCTCGGGTCCGGCGATGGGCTCGATGCCGCCGCTATCGGACCGCAAGCCCCAACGCTCGGTCGCGCAGCAAACCCATGAGCCGGTATCGGAATACGCCAGACGGCCGCCCCCCCAGGGATTGGACGTTCACGGCCGTCCCGCACCTGTTGCCTCAACGCCACAGGGTGACGACCATCTTGATATCCCCGCCTTTCTGCGCCGCCAGACCAACTGACGATTGTTACAATTCAAACGGCGAAAAAAGGCCTCGGCGGCAAAGCCGGGGCCTTTGTTTTTGGTCGCCAGCGCGCCACGGAATGACGATCAAGCAACTGATTTTAAATGGTAAATTAAGCGTTTGATGTTTGAGTGCCAGAACCGGAATTGGCGTTAACCGTGGCTCCATTTAGCTAACTTTGGGGCGAATACGGCAGAGATAGGGTAACAATCGGTAAAAAAGCGTGAGTTGGCGCGCTTTGGGGCGCTGACTATGGTTTCCGCGACTTGGGGACTTAAGACGATTCGCCGGGCAAATCGGGGCGATATCGTCTCAAGTAAGTCAGTGGTGGGCCTTCGAAATGAAATTTAGCCGGCAAACAACGCTTCGGTCGCAAGCCACCGTGACAGGTGTCGGCGTTCATTCTGGTTTACCGGTAAATTTGACTCTTGGACCTGCTCCTGTGGATGCGGGTTTTATTTTTGTCCGCACCGGTCCGGATGGCTGCGACCGTGAGGTTCAGGCTACCGCTGAATCCGTGACCGCCACCGAATTTGCCACCGTGCTGGGCGACCGTGAAGGTCCGCTGGTCTCCACCGCCGAACATGTGCTCGCGGCCTTGCGCGGCATGGGCGTCGATAACGCCACCATCGAAATCGATGGTCCGGAAGTTCCGATCATGGATGGCAGCGCCGCGGCCTTTGTCGCCGCGATCGATCAGGCCGGTATTTTGACACAGTCGGCGTCGCGCCGTTTCATCCAGGTGCTGAAGCCGGTGCAGGTCGTGATGGGCGATTCGTTCGGCGAATTGCGCCCCTATGCGGCCGGCTTCCGCGCCGAGGTCGAAATTGACTTCGCCAATCCGGTGATCGGCCGCCAGAGCTACATGCTCGATCTGAGCCCCGAAAGATTCCGCCGCGAGATTTCCCGCGCGCGCACCTTCGGATGCATGAACGATGTCGCGCGGCTCTGGAGCGCCGGTTTTGCGCTCGGCGCATCTTTCGAGAATTCAGTCGTGTTCGACGAAACCCGTCTGCTCAATACCGAAGGGCTGCGCTACGCCGACGAGTGTGTGCGTCACAAGGTTCTCGACGTGATTGGTGATCTCGCTCTGTCGGGTCTGCCTCTGCTCGGCGCCTATCGCTCGGTGCGCGGCGGCCACAAGCTCAACCACGCGGTGCTGACCGCCCTGATGGCCGATCGCAGCGCCTGGCGGGTGATCGAGGCGGACACGGCGCGTCGTTCGCGCACCCATGCGGAAGCCGGCAGTGGAATGGTGGGCGGTATGATCGCCCCGGCCTACGGGCCCGACGTTTCCTGACTTTCGTCTGCGAAATGTCCTGAACTTTCATCTGTGAAGCGCGCGGACGCCGCCTTCGACGTGTCCTGAGCGTCTGTTTGGCGTCTCCCGAGCGTCTGTGACGTCTCGCAGGCTTCCTTTTGCCGCGGTAACCATGATCGGCCGCAATCCAATCCTACCGCCTTAATCCGGGCGAAATGCCTGCGTATTCGGTTGGTTAACGGTCTTTTATGAGTTACACAGGCCCGCGGCTGCACGACAAGCGCCACAGGCATAAGGGTTATCGCGTCCATGCCGCTTTCATGGCGCGGCGGGCATCGCATCACAGACGTCAGGTCCTAGATTTATGTCGGCACAGCGTATGATGCACGAATTACGCAAGGTACTGGCCGGCGCCGGCTGTCGTTCGGTTGCCGCCTGCAACCCGGTTACCGTCGGCAACCCGGTTGCCGCTGGCAACCAGATCGGCCGGCAATTGCGGCTGGCCGTGGGTCTGGCTGTTCTGGCAATCCCGTTCAGCGGATGCGGTACCGGTTCGCTGTGGGACAAGTTTCTCGCCAAGGACGACACCTTCGTCGAGGAGCCCGCCGACAAGCTCTATAATGAGGGCTTGTACCTGATGAATCAAAGGAAGGATGCGAAGGCGGCGTCGAAGAAATTCGAGGAAGTCGATCGCCAGCATCCTTATTCCGATTGGGCGCGCAAATCGCTGCTGATGTCGGCCTATGCGTTTTACAATTCCGGCGACTACGACAGCTGCATCGGCGCCGCGACCCGCTACGTCACCTTGCATCCCGGCAGCGCCGACGCCGCCTACGCGCAATATCTGATCGCCGCCTCGCATTACGACCAGATTCCAGACACTTCCCGCGACCAGGGCCGGACCGAGAAGGCGATCGCCGCGCTTGAGGAAGTGATTCGCAAATATCCGACGTCGGAATACGCCAACAGCGCCAAGGCCAAGCTCGAAGGCGCGCGCGATCAGCTTGCTGGCAAGGAAATGACGGTCGGCCGCTATTACATGGAAAAGCGCGACTACACCGCCGCGATCAACCGTTTCAAGAGC
>WNGG01006050.1_pt1 | contig 13440 bp, 16 predicted proteins | sample 5400661 | NCBI WGS metagenome assembly WNGG01 (sample SAMN13153372, study PRJNA577476) | soil metagenome | isolation source: 100 cm soil or saprolite under Garry oak tree replicate 1 | place: USA:California | collected 2016-06-15
CGTTGAAGGAGGAAGGTGTCGATACGACAGACCTCCGCACGGTTCGCAACGCGAACACGCCGACGGCCTGGGTGTTTTCGGACCCGAAGGGGAACCAGATGGCGATCGTCGACCAAGGGCCGATGAAGGATGCTACACGCCTCCCTCTCTTGCGGCACAGCGTGCAAGACGTCGACCTCGTTCATATCGGTACCGGACGGCCTGAATACTACCTGCGCGTCGCGAGGCTCGCTTCCTCTCTCGGAAAGATAATCGCATTCGATCCGTCGCAAGAAATCCACTACGTATACACGCCTCGGCTGTTCCGCGAGCTGCTCCGTCGGTCGACCTACTTTTTTGGGAATGAGGCGGAGATCGTCCGAGCAAGGCGACTGGCACGGGTCACATCCACCGAAGGGCTTCTCGAGGCTGCGGAAGTCGTCGTGGCGACGCTCGGATCGCGAGGAAGTGCCGTCTACTCCCGCGACGGTCGATTTCGGATCCCCCGGGTTCGCCCCCGCGAAGTGGTCGACGTGACCGGTGCGGGCGACGCGTATCGCGCGGGGTTTTACGCCGGCCTGGCTCGCGGGCTCGATCTGCGTCGATGCGGGATTCTCGGGTCCGCGGTCGCAAGTTTTGTCGTGGAAAAGAAGGGGACGCAGTCGAACCTTCCCACGTGGTCACAAGTTCTCACCCGAGCCCGGCGAAACGCAACGTTCTGACAGTTGCAAGAACTCATTCTGTCGCCGCGCAACCGCGTCCGGAAATCGAAGCGCCTGCGACCGATCTCGCGGAACGAACGCTTGAAATACAAGTTGCGATAGGGTTATATTGCGACAGTAGTTTCTCGGCGCGGTGACCTAGGGATGGCCATCGGGTTCGTGCTCATTAGCACCGCTCCTGCGAAGGAGCACGAAGTGTACAATGAGCTCCTTAAAGTGAAGGAAATCGTGGAGCTCCACCCCTTGTTCGGAGAATACGACCTGATCGCGAAAATCGAGGCCGAAGATTTCAATGTCCTCGGTCAGGTCGTCGTCGACAAGATCCGATCTATCCCCGGAGTCATCGACACGAAGACCTTGACCGGCATCAAGTTCTGAGGGATCACATGAGCGCCTTTTCCGCGTTTGACGGGTTGACATTTCTGACCATCCTCCTCTTGACCTTCAGTCTGTTCTTGGTCATCACCGGAGCCTTCACCGCGTACTTCGGAAGCGGGAAGAGCCGGAAGATCGGGGTCGGACTGCTTGTGGGCGGTTTGGTCGTCGGGGCGTTATGGGCGTGGTACGCGGGTCCCCTTAGCTCGAGCGTAAACCTGGTCAACATTGTCGTCGAGTCGATTGGCGTGATCCTCGCGGCGGTCATCGGGGCCGCCGCGGCGATTGGGCTCTTCCTATTGGCAATCATGAAGAGCTAGGCCGGTCTCCGCGCTCCGCCACGGAAGTGGAAAGCCTTTATTCCAGGAACCCGCCTTGTCCCAGACGATGCCCGTTGACGTCCTCATCGTCCTTGGTTCTAAGACGGACGCGGAGGTCGGAAAACAGGCAAGTTCGTTCTTGGACCAGTTCGGCGTCGGATACGAGATGGTGGTCGCATCTGCTCATCGCACGCCGGACCTCCTTCGCGACCTGATCCGGAACACGACGGCGAAAGTCTTCATCGCGATTGCGGGCCTTTCCGCCGCGCTTCCCGGCACGATCGCGGCCCATACGACGAAGCCGGTGATCGGAGTGCCGGTGAGCGGTAAGCTGAATCTAGATGCCGTCCTTAGCGTCTCGCAGATGCCGCCCGGAGTACCCGTGGCCGCCGTCGGCCTCGACCGAGGGGAGAACGCCGCCATCCTCGCGGTGGAGATCTTAGCTTTGCGGGACGAGCGTCTGGTCGACAAGCTCAAGGAGCACCGCGAGGCCTTGAAGAAATGGGTCCTCGAGGACTCGCGGACGCTGGGCGAATGAGGTTCGACGCGAACGCTTTCATCGCCGAACAGATCGAGGCCATCCGCAGGTCCGTGCCAGGCAAGGCGATCATCGCCTGTTCGGGGGGAGTCGACAGCACGGCGGCAGCGGTCCTCGCGAGTCGCGCCCTCGGAGATCGCCTTTTCGCGGTCTACATCGACACCGGGCTCATGCGGAAAGGTGAGACCGAGGACGTCGCGCAGACCCTGAAGGAACTCGGCGTGCGGCATCGGATCGTCCACGCCGCGGACGAATTCTTCGCGGCCCTGCGGGGCATCGTCGACCCGGAGAAGAAACGGTCCGTCATCGGGCGCAAGTTCATTGAGCTCTTCGAGCGAGAGGCGAAGGCCTTCGAGGCCGACCATCTAGTCCAAGGGACGATCGCCCCGGACTGGATCGAGAGCGGAGGCCAGCTCCGGGACCGGATCAAGACCCACCACAATGTCGGCGGGCTCCCGGAAAACATGAAGTTGAAACTCGTCGAACCGCTGCGCGACCTGTATAAGGACGAAGTTCGGGCGGTCGCCCGGGCGCTCGGCGTGAAGGTCTCGGAGCGACAGCCTTTTCCCGGACCGGGATTGGCCGTTCGTCTGGTCGGAGAAGTGACGCCGGATCGAGTCGCCCTCGTCCGAGGCGCGTCCGCCATCGTCGAGGAAGAGATCCAAGCCGCGGCGGGCCGCAGTCTCATGCCCCTTCCGTGGCAATATTTCGCTGTCCTCCTGCCGGTACAGACGGTCGGCGTTCACGGAGACGTTCGCGTATACGGTTACACGGTCGCGGTGCGTGCGGTGGACTCGATCGACGGCATGACCGCGGTGTACTCGAAAATCCCCCATGAGGTCCTCGACCGCATCTCGATTCGCATCACGAACGAGGTCGGGGGAATCAACCGCGTGGTGTACGATGTGTCGAACAAACCCCCCGCGACGATCGAGTGGGAATAGGCCGGGTCACCTCGGGGAAATCTTTTTCTGATTGGGCCGCTACGGGAGTACCATGCGCGTCTACGTCGTCGACAACGGGGGCCAGTGGACTCACCGCGAGTGGCGGGTCCTCAAGTACCTCGGCGCCGAGACGAAGATCGTGGCGAACGACACGCAGGTCTCGGAGCTGGAAGGCCTGGACGGGCTCGTGCTGTCCGGCGGCGCACCCCGGGTCGGCGTGGATCCGGGAAAGATGGGCCGGAACGGGGAGTACTTGGACTCATTCGACGCACCCATCCTGGGAATCTGCGCGGGACACCAGTTCATGGCGAAGCATCTCGGGGGCGACGCGGCCCCGGCGAAGGTTCCGGAGTTCGGCAAGTCCATCGTGGAGGTCCACCAACCCGACGTCCTCTTCGAAGGACTCCCGAATCGTTTCGAAGTGTGGGAGTCCCACAACGACGAGGTCACGCAGCTCCCTCGGAATTTCGTGGCCCTCGCGAGTTCCGAGAATTGCGACATCCAGGCGATGCGACATCGCGACCGGCCGCTCTTCGGCCTTCAATTCCATCCGGAGGTCGAACACACCCAGTTCGGAGCCGACATCTTCCGCAACTTCTTGAACTTCTGCGAGAGTGCGAAGTGAGGGACGTGACGGGCCAGAGTCCCCGCTCCGAAATCCTGAAAGAAGCGCTCCGGGCCCGCCATGAGGAGCCGTTCGAGAAGGCCCTAGGTCGCGCGATCCGCCATCTGGGCGGCCGGTACTCGGAGTACCTCGCGGTGATCGCGGAGGTCCGGGAATACGCTCGCGCCCATGGTCTGGATTTGCGCGCGGCGGCGAGGGCGCTCGCGAATCAGCCGTAGACGCCCGGGTTCACAAGGAATTCGGCCCTGCGGCCGTCGAGGACCTGGAGCACTTGGTCAGCGACAGTCGCCCCCGCCCTCGCCTGGGCCTCGCGGGTCGAGGCGCCGAGGTGCGGCGTGAACACCAGATTGGGTGCGGCGAGGAGCGGACTCCCGACCGGCGGCTCGGTGTCGAACACATCGACCGCGGCTCCGGCGATTCTTCCGGTCCGTAACGCCTCGGCCAGCGCCGCCTCTTGGACGATCTCGCCACGGGCGCAATTCACGAGGATGGCCCCTCGTTTCATCTGGGCGAGCTCGGCCGCTGCGACCATCCCTTTCGTCTCGGGGGTCAGAGCGGCGTGGACGCTCACGACATCGGCCTCTCGGAACACGGCCTCTTTGTCGACGAGGCGGATCCCGAGGGTCTCCGCGATCGAAGCGGAGAGATATGGATCGTATGCAATCACGCGCATCCCGAACGCCTGCGCCCGCTTCGCAACCTCGGCGCCGATCCGTCCCGATCCAACCAGGCCGAGGGTCTTCTCAAACAGTTCACGGCCCTCGAGTTTCTTCTTCTCCCACTTGCCGTCCTTGACGGATCGATCCGCTTCCGGGAGGTGCCGGAGCAGGGAAATCATGTGGCCGACCGCGAGTTCCGCGACGCTGATCGTGCTTGCGGTCGGGGCGTTCACGACCGCGATCTTTCGGGCGGTCGCCTCGGCCACATCGATATTGTCGACGCCGACCCCCGCGCGACCCACGACCTTGAGGTTCGGAGCATGGGTCAAGACTGCCTTGGAGACGATTGTCCGGCTCCGGACGATGAGGGCGTGGTATCCGGCAACGACGTTGAGGAGGCCCTTGGGATCGAGCTCCCGCACGTCGACTTCATGCTTTTTCCGGAGGGTGGAAATCGCCTCCGGTTCGAGCCCGTCGGTGATCAGGATTTTCATGGTCCGCGCCGGATAAACGCATCGCGATAAAAAGGACTCAGGCCAGGAGGACGACGACGGTCAGGGCGACGAGAGCCAGGAAGAGGACCACGCCGATGAGGAGCATCGTGCGGGTCATCCGAGGATCGGATCCGAAGATGACCGGAATGGGCCCGAGGAAGAGGACACCGCCCCATCGCCGGGCCGGCGGTGCGCCTCCTTCCGGCGAAATTGGCAAGACGTCTCGGCCTCCCGGTTCCGCGTCGGGGCGGGAGGGCCACAGCAAGAACGTCAGCAGGAAACCCGCGAAGACCAAGAAGACTCCCAAGAAAACGAGTGGGCCGGTCCCGGCGATGACCGGGATGACGAGGACCAGGTACAGGTCTGCCTCCCCCCGTACCACGGCGAGAGCGATCGTCAGCACACCCGCGAGGAAGGAGGCGGGGCCAAGCCAACGGATCAGGCGCACGCACGAGACCATCCTTTGGTCTCGCTAAAGCTTTGCCGCCCTCTTGCCGACGGTGCGTCGGTACTCCTGGAGCGGGACGACCGCGAGATCGCCCATGGACGACTCTTCGATCGCTTGCACCGCGGCCTCAGCGGCTTGGACCGTCGCAATGAACGGGATGTTCAGATCGACCGCGAGGCGGCGCATCATGTACCCGTCTCGCCGCGCCCCGGTCGAGTTCGTCGGCGTGTTGATGACTAGGCGAATCTCCCCGCGCCGCATGAGCCCGAGGGCGTCCGGGAATTCGTTCTCGCTGATCCGGTACACCGTGGTGGCGTCCACTCCGTTCTCCCGGAGGAATTGCGCGGTGCCGCGCGTCGCAAAGATCCGTAGGCCGATGTGCGCCAACCGCTCGACCACGGGGAGAATCGCTGGCTTGTCCTCGTCACGAACGGTCACGTAGATCGCTCCCTGGGTCGGGAGCGGATTCCCCGCGGCGAGCATCGCCTTGTAGTACGCGCGGCCGAGCGACCGATCGATCCCCATGACCTCTCCCGTGCTCTTCATCTCCGGGCCGAGGATCGTGTCCACGCCCGGGAGGCGCTGGAACGGGAACACGGGGGCCTTCACCGCGACATGTTTGATCCTCGCCTCACCGACAAGGCCCAACGAGCGGAGCGAATGGCCGAGCATGACCTTGGTCGCGACCTTGGCGAGCGAGATCCCAATCGCTTTCGAGACGTACGGCACGGTGCGGCTCGCCCGGGGATTCGCCTCGAGGACATAGACCACGTCACCCTGAACCGCGAGCTGGAGGTTCATCAAACCCGCGATGTGGAGGGCCTTGCAGAGCCTGCGCGTAATCGTCCGGATGTCTTCGAGGACGGTCTCCGAAAGCGTCTGCGCCGGCAGGACGCAAGCCGCGTCACCCGAGTGGATGCCGGCCTCCTCGATATGTTCTTGGATGCCTCCGATGAAGATGTCTCGGCGGTCGGCCACGACGTCCACGTCGACTTCGGTCGCGTGGGCCAAATATCGGTCGACGAGGACGGGATGGTCCTTTGAGACGCGCACCGCGGTCTCCATGAATCCCGCGAGGTCTTCCTCGGTGTATACGATCTCCATGCCGCGGCCGCCCAATACGTACGACGGTCGGACGAGCACGGGATAGCCGATGCGCGCGGCAAGCCCCCGGACTTCGTCGAAACTGTAGCCCGAAGCGGCGTCGGCCTGGCGAATCCGGAGGCGGCGCATCAAGGCGGCGAACTTGCGCCGGTCCTCCGCGAGGTCGATCGATGCGGGCGGGGTGCCAAGGATCCGGGTCCGAGAGCGACGTCGGCGCAGCGCCTGTGCGAGCGGCAGCGCGAGGTTAATCGACGTCTGGCCGCCAAACTGAAGGATCACCCCATCCGGTTTCTCCTCCTCGATGATGTTCAGGATGTCCTCGAGCAGGAGCGGCTCGAAGTACAGGCGCGTGGAGATGTCAAAGTCGGTGGACACCGTCTCCGGGTTGTTGTTCGCAATGATTGCGGCGACGCCCGCTTCGCGCAATGCGAGGATGCCTTGGACGCAGCAATAGTCGAATTCGACACCTTGACCAATCCGGACGGGTCCACTGCCGACTATCAGGACTTTGCGTCCCTTCAGCAGCGGCGTCTCGCCCGTCGCCTCGTACGTGGAATAGAAGTAGGGCGTCCGCGCCTCGAATTCGCCGCCGCACGTGTCCACCATCTTGTACGCCACCCGAGGTCGACCCCGACGGATCACCTCTTCGGAGGTTCGAGTGAGTGCGGCGAGCGACTCATCCGCGAACCCGAAGCGCTTCGCCTCCGCCAAGAGTCTGCGGGCGGGCCGGGATCCTCGAAGACGTGCCTCGAGCCGCACGAGATGACGGATTTTCTCGATGAAGAACAGGTCCCAGGCGGTGACCTCGGCGATCTTCTCGGGCGCGAACCCTCGCCGCAGCGCCTCGGCAATCGAAAAGATTCGTTCGGCGGTGGGCTCCCGCAGCTCCTGGAGGATCTCGTCGTCGGTTGCGGGACCCGAGTCGAGGCCGACCCGATCAATCTCGAGGGACCGCACGGCCTTCAGAAAGGACTCCTCGAACGTCCGGCCGATCGCCATGACCTCCCCTGTGCTTTTCATCGACGTGCCGATGCGCCGGTCTACCGTCGGAAACTTGTCGAACGGCCATCGCGGAATCTTCGTGACGACGTAATCGAGGGTGGGTTCGAAGGAAGCCAGGGTTTTCCCAGTGACCGGGTTTGGGATTTCGTCGAGGCGGAGCCCGATCGCGATCTTGGCGGCGATGCGAGCAATGGGATAGCCGGTCGCCTTCGACGCGAGTGCAGACGAACGGGAGACACGCGGGTTCACTTCGATGACCCGATACTCCCCCGTCCTCGGATGAACCGCGAACTGGATGTTGCATCCGCCCTCGACACCCAGCGCGCGAATGATTCGTAGCGCGGCCGACCGCAACGTTTGGTGATCCGTGTCGCTCAGCGTCTGGGCCGGAGCGACAACGATCGATTCGCCCGTATGGATCCCCATCGGATCGAGATTCTCCATGTTGCAAATCGTGATGCAATTGTCCGAGGCATCGCGCATCACCTCGTACTCGAACTCCTTCCAGCCGAGGACCGACTCCTCGACGAGCACTTGCTTGATTCGAGAGTAGGCAAGACCGAAGCCCACGATTCGTTCGAGGTCCTCTGGAGAATGGGCGACCCCGCTCCCGGCCCCTCCCAGGGTGTAGGCCGCGCGGACGATCGCGGGATAGCCGATTTCCTCTACGAACCCGCGAGCCGACTCGAAATCGGAGGCCGCGCGGCTCCGGGGAATCGGCTCGCCGATCGAACGCATGAGGCTTGCGAATCGCTCGCGGTTCTCGCCTGCGGTGATCGCCTCGAGCTTCGTCCCGAGCAGCTCCACGCCGTGCCGCTGGAGAATGCCCGCGTCGGCGAGCTCGCTGCACAGGTTCAGCGCGGTCTGACCGCCCATCCCGCTCAAGATCCCCTGCGGTCGCTCTTTCACGATCACCTTCTCGAGGAATTCGATGGTGAGCGGCTCCACGTAGACGGCGTCCGCCGTTTCTGGGTCGGTCTGGATCGTCGCAGGGTTGCTGTTCACCAGGACGACCCGCACGCCTTCCTCGCGGAGGGATCGACACGCCTGCGTCCCGGAGTAATCGAATTCGGCGGCTTGCCCGATGACGATGGGCCCGGAACCGACGACCATCGCGGTCCTAACGTCGCCGCGCTTGGGCATCGGCCCCACCCCCGCCGCTCGTCGCCTAGGCCCCCTTGAACGCCGCCACGAAATCTCGGAAGATGTACTCGTTGTCCCACGGCCCCGGTCGCGCCTCGGGATGGTACTGCACGGAGAAGATCGGAAGTTCCCGGTGGGCCATGCCTTCCACGGTGCCGTCGTTCAGATTCAAGTGCGTCACCTCGAATTCGGAACTTGGGAGGGAGTCCGCATTGACCGCGAAGCCGTGGTTCTGCGATGTGATGTGGACGCGTCCCGTACGAACGTCTTTGACGGGCTGGTTCCCGCCGCGGTGCCCGAATTTCAGTTTGAACGTCGTCCCTCCGAACGCGAGGGCCAGGAGTTGGTGGCCGAGGCAGATCCCGAGGATCGGCGTGCGGCCGGCGAGTTCCTTCGCGGCCTTCACCGACGTCGCAAGGATTTCCGGATGGGCCGGATCGCCCGGACCGTTGGAGAGAATCACGCCGTCCGGTTTGAGGCCGAGGATCTCGTCCGACGTCGCATTGAACGGAACTCGTATGACGTCCGCGTATCGTTGGGCCTCCTGAATGATGTTCCGCTTGACCCCACAATCCACGACGACGATTGTCCATTTGCCGACGCCAGGATAACGTTCGACCTCGCGACAGCTGACCTCGGCGACGAGGTTCCGCGTCTCCGGGTGCGGGGTGGTCCGGACCTCGCGCGCGACGGTCTCCGGGGTTTCGGAAGCCGGCACCAGGGCGGCCTTCATCGTCCCCTTCGAACGAATCTTGATCGTGAGAGCCCGAGTGTCGGCGCCTTCCATCCCGGGGGTCCTGTGGGTTTTCAGGAACTCCGCCAAACTGAGAGCGCTCCTCGGATGGCTGGGGACGGCACACGCCTCCTTCACCACGAACCCGGTCGGCTGGATCGTCTCGGACTCCATCGACTCCGGATCGACACCGTAGTTGCCAATGAGGGGGTACGTCATCATGAGGATCTGGCCGCGGTACGATGGATCGGTGAGGGCCTCCGTGTAGCCCGTCATGTTGGTGTTGAACACGAGTTCGCCGAAGACCTTCCGGCGCGCGCCAAAAAACGCTCCCCGGATGGCGGTTCCGTCCTCGAGGACGAGGCTGCTTTCCATCCGTTGGACCCTCCCCCGATTTCCCGTCCGCTTATTAGGATTTGTGTCCCTTGGATGGGGAACGCCAATGACTAAGTGGCAGTCGACCGCTCGGGATTCGTGGCGAAAGACCGAGTCCCCGATTCCATCAAACATCCGCTCTCTCTGAAGGCCGGTTACGCTGACCCATTCCTGTACGGCGGCGCGAGCTTCATCGTGGGGATCGTCGGCCTCATCGGCGGCCTGGTGTTGTTCGTCCTGGGGAATGGAACCGCGGCCGGTTACCTCTCGGCCCTCAGCGCAGTCCTGATCCTCGCGGGCTACTTCGTGGCCCGGCGTGGGAAATGACTCCGACTTTGGCTATGCGGACGGCAGCCGCAAGTCATTCAGGCGTTCAGTCATCTTGTCCCAATGGCTGCCTTGCCAATACACGCGACGACAGGAGGGACAACGCCAGAAAGACTGATGTCGCGCGCGCACTCCGTCGGGCACGACCTCTTTCACTTGCTCAACAGACGCGGGCACCAGAACTGCATTACAGAGGGAGCAGCGGGACAGCGGATCGATGAGCCGGAGGGGGAGAACCTTCGCGACCTCGCGGATCTGTTCCTCGAGGTCATCGGACCGAATCTGAACCGCCCCCGAGACTCGGCCCGCCAGCTCCTTGTCCCGAGTCAGGAGGATCCGGTCTTCCAATCGAACCCGCTCGATGAGGGCACGATCCGTACCCGGTTCCGGATATGCGGTGTCGTACCCCATGAACCGGAGCCATCGGGCGAGACTCCCGAGCATGTGGTCGCAGAGGAGCTTCACAACCCCACCTTCGAGAGCGCATCCACGACCGCGCGGATCGCCTTCCGTTTCGTACGCAGGAAGAGAGGGTTCTGGAAGCCGGGGTTCCAGCCTTCTCCCCCGAGTTCGTCCCAGACGACCATGAGGCTCGCGACTTGGAGGCGTCGATAACGGGCGACGGCGTATGGCGCGGCCGCCTCCATTTCCACGGCGACGACGCCCTGTCTCGCCATTGCCCTGGCCACGGCCCGACTCTCCCGATACGGCGCATCGGTCGTCCACACGCCTCCCGCTCGATACGGGAGGCCTCGTTTTCGACACGAGTCGCGAATCGCGGCAACGAGCGACGCATTGGCTCTTGGGCGGCGAGGCGCGCCGTAATGGCGGGACGTTCCGTCGTCGGCGTGCGCGAATGCGGGAAGGACGATGCTTCCAATCGGCAGATCCTCCAAGAGGGAGCCGCACGCCCCAAACGCGATACAACTTCGAACACCCCGAACGCCCATCTCCTCGAGGACCGTCGCCGCGGCGGGAGCACCAATGTGCGAACGGCCGACAAACGCACGGTGCCGCCCTACGCGACCGACGGACTGCCACTGACTCCACGATGCGCGACCTCCGTGGAGCGCGCGACGGACCGCCTCGAAGTCGTCCGCGCCAAACACGATGATACCGCGCGACGGCAAGCGGATTTCAGCCGCCGATAGTTTGAGCGCCGCACACAAGTAGTCGATGAAATGGCTTGGCGTGATGATGTCGTCCGATGTTCTCATCGGACCACCGCATACTCCAGGAGGACGCCATCCCCGAGCGGACCCGCGCGATCGAGCCGCAGGCCAATCGCTTCATCCAGGGTCGCGGCGCCTCGGCCTCCGGCGAGCGTGGGGGCGGAGCGTCCGCCAAGGACCTTGCTGCTGACGAAGACCTTCATCTCGTCCGCGAGGCCATGGCGAAGGAATGACCAGATCACGGTGCTGCCGCCTTCCACGAGAATCGTCTGGACCTGACGCGCCGCGAGGAGTTCGAGGAGCCGTGGAAGATCCACCTCTTCTTTCCCACACCGCAGGACCTCAGCACCCGGAAAGGAACGGACGCACTCATCCGAAGTGACAACTAGCGTGGGCGCGCTTCCATCGAGGACGCGGGCGCGTTCCGGCGTCTTACCTTCGGAATCCAGCACGACGCGTAGCGGGTGCCGACCTTTGGCGTATTCCGATTTCACGGTTAGCTTCGGATCGTCCGTCAAGACCGTGCCGACGCCGACAATAATTGCATCGACTGCCGCGCGCAGGCGATGTACGCGACGCAGGTCCTCCTCGTTGCTCAGTCGGACCCCTGTTCCATCCGAGAGAGCAATCTTCCCATCGACACTCATCGCGGCGTTGATGGTGACGCGAGGTCGCACGACCATCCGATGGATGGGCCGGATAACAACTTTGTGGGTCCACGTGAAGTTCATGTGTCGCGTCGACGTGCGAGAACCATGAAGGCTCACTTGGTCCACGTCGACGCGATGCGCTTTCGGGCGCAGGCCGAGGAACTCCATGACGTCCTGTTCGACGCGGGCGACAAGAAAAACCGACGCGGCCCGAGCCCGATGCAGGGCGTCCTCCTTTCCGCGATGGCTTGCACTGCATCGGATGTCGTCCTGATTCTGAGGAAAGAACGCGTCCCGTTCGCGTCACTGGAAATCGATGCGGAGGCGGAGCGGGCGAAGGAGGATCCCAAGGTCTTCACAAAGATCTGGCTGCACTATAAGGTCCGGGGGAACGACCTCAAAGACTCCGCCGTGAAACGGGCCATCGACCTCTCATCCGAGAAGTATTGTTCGGTCGAAATTATGCTCCGCCGTGGGGGTGTGGAGTTTGTCAACACGTACGAGATTCTCCCTATCGAGTGATGTGTTCTCAAGCCGCAAACTCGTGCCGCGCATGTTTAAGTAAGGACCCCGAGATGAACCGCAGGCGCCGATGGAAGGAATCCAGATTTACGAGCTCAAACGGATGGACCTCCGCGGGGCAACCGTAATCGATGGGTTCCCCAGCGTGGGCCTGGTCAGCTCCATCGTGGCGAACTACCTGATCAACGCGTTGAACCTCACGCAGATCGGGATCATGGATTCGATCTACTTCCCGACCGTCGCGTTGGTCCGGGACGGCCAGCCGATGAACCCGGTGCGGATCTACGCGGGTCCGAAAGTGGACGATCACGACCAGATCGTTGTCTTCATCTCCGAATTCCAGCCGCCTCCGAACTTAATCAAAGCGATTGCGGCGACAGTCCTCGACTGGGCTCAAGACGCACGCTGCAACCTCCTCGTGTGTCCGGAAGGACTGATCGTCGACGCCCGCGAGGACGAGGGCGAGCGCCAGGTCGAGGTCTACGGGATCGGTTCCACAGACAAGGCGATGGACATGATCCGCCGAAACGACATCACGGTCTTCGAGGAAGGGGTCATCACCGGCGTGGCCGGCGTCCTCCTGAACGAGGGACGCAAGCGGGACTTCGACGTCATCACCCTCCTGAGCGAGGCTCACCCCGATTACCCGGATGCAAGAGCCGCGGCCCGCGCAATCGAGATCATCGACAAACTGCTCCTTCACACGGAACTCGACGCCCGGCCGCTATACGAGGAGGCCGAGCGAATCGAGATGCAGCTCAAATCGATCCACCACCAGACCGAGGCGGCGAAGAAACCGACCGAACCTGCGCGGCCGAGCATGTACGGTTAGACGCCGGGCTCGACGCTCACCTCGCACCCTCCGCGTTCTCGAGTGACCGCGAAGCGACACGACAAGAAGCGTGGGATGAGCCACATCATCGTCTCCAAATGACCGGAAACCGATCGCACGCGAAACCGCGATGGCCCGTCCGCTCTGGCCAGATATACGAGCAGCTGATCCGCCACGTGGACGTCGGCCGTCGCCTCGGACTCGATCTCGGCTCTTAGGGACGCAGCGGCTTCTTCCCCGATGCGCTCGGAGGGCTTCCCCCGTTTTGCGAGGGAATCGGCTCCCAGGAGGATGGTCTCCGACTCCGCCCAAAGGACTAGGGCCCCGCCTTGCCCAATCGCTTCCTCCCCGTGGTACACGCGTTCTTCGACCTTGACGTCCGGAATGCCGTGGAGCCGACGGAGAGCCGCGTGCTTCATCCTCTTCGGCACGTCCTCCGGCAGATTCGAAACATGTGCAATGCCCCGCACCCGTTC
>WNGG01006051.1_pt1 | contig 13440 bp, 10 predicted proteins | sample 5400661 | NCBI WGS metagenome assembly WNGG01 (sample SAMN13153372, study PRJNA577476) | soil metagenome | isolation source: 100 cm soil or saprolite under Garry oak tree replicate 1 | place: USA:California | collected 2016-06-15
GCCTGAAGCCCATTGAAAACAACGCGATCACATGGGGCGGCGGCCATCGGGTGGCGTACGACTACGTCACCAACGGCACAGTTTCGTTTCTGCCGCCGAATGTAAAACTGCACTGGACCAACCTGTTCGCGCAGGACGAAATCGCTCTGAAAGACAACTGGCGGCTCACGCTCGGCAGCAAGTTCGAGAACAACTACTACACCGGCACTGAGTTTCTGCCCTCGGCGCGGCTCGCCTGGAAGCCCGAGCCGCAACAGCTCGTCTGGGGCGCGGTGTCGCGCGCCGTGCGGGCGCCGTCGCGTATCGACCGCGATTTTTTCCTGCCCGCACAGGCAGGGCCGCCACCGACCCCGTCCCTTAACGGCGGGCCGGACTTCGTGTCGGAGGTCGTCAAGGTCTTCGAAGTCGGATACCGGGCTCAGCCGTCGCCGCGGGCGTCGTATTCGGTCTCCTTGTTCCACAACATCTACGACAAGCTGCGCAGCGTCGAACCTTCCGGAGGCGGCAATGTGATCGCCAATAAAATATACGGCACGGGCGATGGGGTCGAAGCCTGGGGCAGTTATCAAGCGACGCGGACCTGGCGCTTGAGCGCCGGGGCGCTCGCGCTCAGGCAGCGCCTGCACTTGAGGCCTGACAGCGCAGACACGGTGTTCGGTGTGGCCGCCGAAGGCAACGACCCAAAACTTCAGTGTACCTTGCGCTCATCGCTCGATCTGTCCGACGCCGAGTTCGACGTCAGCATCCGCCATGTTTCTGCGCTGCCGAATCCGGGCGTTCCAGCCTATACGGCGGTGGATGCGCGATACGCTTGGCGGCTGCGGCGCGACCTCGAAGTTTCGGTCGTCGGGCAGAACCTTTTTGATCCGGGTCATCCGGAATTCGGCGCTGACCCAGCGCGCAGCGAAATCGCCCGTGGAGCGTATGTCAAACTGAGATGGACTTTCTGAATAAACAATCGTGCGGAGGGTTTGCCGGACCGAGGTGGCAGGATCTTGCTCGCGCCGTCGAGCGCTCGCTGCGCGCCTGCGCCCTTTCTATCGCAATTGCCGCAGGTGCCGCGGGCCCGTGCGCGGCGCAGTCGGACACGCAAGCAGCCGAGTACCGCGTCAAGGCCGCATTTCTCTACAAATTCGGAGGCTACGTCGAATGGCCGGAACGGGCTTTCACGAGGCCGGACAGTCCGATCGCGATCGGGGTGATCGGTGCGGACACTCTGGCCGGGGAGCTCGCGCAGATCGTTGCCGGCCGCACGATCAACGGCCGGCCGGTGACGGTGCGCAAGCTCCGGCGAGGGGACGCGGTCGCGGGCCTGCACGTCCTTTTCGTCGGCCGGTCGGACAGCAGCCGACTCGCCGACATATTGGCAGCGGCGAAAGGCCAGCCGCTGCTGACGGTGACGGAGACGGAGGAGGCGTTCGAGAGCGGCAGCATGATCAATTTCGTCGTCGTCGAGGACAAGGTTCGCTTCGACGTCGCGCCTCCCCCGGCCGAGCCGGGCAACTTGAGAATCAGCGCGCGCCTGCTTGCGGTCGCGCGCAAGGTCGTGGCGGGGTCATGAATTTCCCGGCACCGCGTTCGTTGAGGCAAAAGCTGATCGGCGTCGTGCTGCTCACGACGTTGGTGGCGCTGTTCGTGGCTCTCGGCGCGATCATCGCCTACGACCTGCGCGCCTATCACCAGGGCTGGATCAACGACATGACTACGCAGGCGGACCTGCTCGGGCGCACCACCGCGCCGGCGCTGACGTTCGACGATCCGCGGGTGGCAAACGAAAATCTCGCCCTGCTGCGTTCCCGCTCGAAGGTGCGCGCGGCGGCAATCTACAATGCGCGCGGCGCGCTGTTCGCGACATACGTTTCGTCGGAAGCCGAACGGCGTTTTCCGGCGCTGCCAGAAGCGGACGGAGTACGCATCGAGGGACGGCGCGTGATCGTATTCAAGCGCATCGTCATGGATGGCGAGATACTCGGCACGGTCTATCTGCACGCCGACTACGAGCTTTTCGACCGGGTCCTCGACTACCTGGGAATCGCCGCCGTGGTGGCGATCGTCGCCATGCTGATCGCGTTCCTCATGTCCACCTGGCTGCAGAGGGTCGTGACCCGGCCGATCCTGGCGATCGCCCGGATCGGGCGCGAGGTGGTCGAGCAGCGCGACTATTCCCGGCGTGCCGGGAAATTGAGCGACGACGAGGTGGGGACGCTTGTCGAATCTTTCAACGACATGCTGGCAGAGATCGAGCGCCGCACCCGGGAACTGGAAGCGTCGAACCTGAAGCTCGCGCGCGAAATCGAGGAACGGAGCCGCGCCGAGCAGGAGATTCTGCGCCTTAACGCGGAGCTCGAGGACAGGGTGCGCGTGCGCACTGCGCAACTCGAGTCGGCCAATCAGGAGCTCGAGGCGTTTTCCTTTTCCGTGTCCCACGATCTGCGCGCGCCGTTGCGCGCGATCGACGGCTTCGGCCAGGCTCTGCTCGACGACTTCCCGCGGAGCCTTCCCGACGCCGCGCACCGATACCTGGGAAGAATCCGGACCTCGACCCAGCACATGGCGCAATTGATCGAGGATCTGCTCAATCTCGCGCGGGTATCCCGCAGCACGCTCGAGCGCAGGCCGGTGGATCTGGGCGAGGTTGCCGGCCAGGTGGTGAGCAGCCTCAGGCAGCGTGACCCGGGCAGGGCGGTGGAGATATCGATCTGGGAGGGAATGAAAACGGAAGGCGATCCGCGACTGTTGCGCGCGGCCCTCGAGAACTTGATCGAAAACGCGTGGAAGTTCACTGCAAAAACGGAAAAGGCGCGCATAGAAATCGGAGCCCTGCACGACGGCGGGCGCACGACTTTCTTCGTGCGCGATAACGGCGCCGGCTTCGACATGGCGTATGCGAACAAGCTGTTCGGCGCGTTTCAGAGACTGCATTCGGCGGGCGATTTTCCGGGAACCGGAATCGGCCTCGCCACGGTGCAGCGCATCGTGCGCCGGCACGGCGGGCGCATCTGGGCGGAGGCCCAGGTGGGCAAAGGCGCCGTGTTTTTCTTCAATCTGGCTTTCGACGGCCGGGAGCGCGCCGGCGCCGCAAGCGAGGAAGCGAGCGCCCATGGATAGAACGCCGATACGGGTGTTGTTCATCGAGGACTCGGAGCAGGACACCGAGCTCGCCCTGCGCGCGCTCGATCACAGCGGATTCGACGTCTCGTGGGAACGCGTCGAGGCCGAGCAGGATCTGAGGCGTGCTCTTCATTCGTCGAAGCCACAGGCGATTCTTTCGGATTTCTCGATGCCGGTGTTCGACGGCGTCGACGCGCTGCGCGTGGCGCGGGAGATCGCGCCGGGGATTCCCTTCATCTTCGTTTCGGGCACGATCGGCGAGGAGCGCGCCATCGAGGCGATCCGCCTGGGGGCGACCGACTATGTGCTGAAGGACAACCTGCGTCGGCTCGGGACCGTGGTAAGGCGCGCGCTTGCGGAAGCCGCGGACCGCGAGCGCGCCCGCGCGGCGGAGGAGGAGCGCGCCCGCCTGGTGGCGATTCTCGAGGCGACGAGCGATTGCGTCGCGATGTCGGATCCTGACGGCAGGATCATCTATCTCAACGCAGCCGGACGGAAGATGATCGGTGCGCCGGAGTCAGGCGGCGTCGGCGGGCAGATCCGCGAGATTCATCCGAAGTGGGCGCGGGAGCTGATCGAGGAAGCAGGATGGCCGACCGCGGCACGCGCGGGCGTGTGGCACGGCGAGACGGCGATCCTCGGCGCGGGCGGAACCGAAATCCCGGTATCCCAGGTGCTTGTCGCGCACCGCGGGTCCGACGGCAATATCCGCTTCTATTCGACGATCATGCGCGATATCCGCGACCGCAAGGCCTACGAGGCACGCATCCAGCACCTGGCCAACTACGACGCCTTGACCGGTTTGCCGAACCGCACCCTGCTCGGCGATCGCTCCGCCCAGGCCATCGCGCACGCCAAGCGCGTGGGCCGGCCGGCGGCGCTGCTCGTCGTGGACGTCGACCGCTTCAAGCTGGTCAACGAAAGCCACAGCCACGGGGCCGGCGATACGCTGCTGCGCATGGTGGCCGACCGCCTGCGGGGCGCAGTGCGCGAGGGCGACACGGTGGCGCGGCTCGGCGCGGACGCTTTCGCCGTGCTCGCGACGGATCTCGCGCGCCCCGACGACGTGCTCGCGGTGGTGCGCAAGATCCGCGAGGCGATGCAGCCGCCGTTCTGGCTCGAGGGACGCGATCTCCATGTCACGGTGAGCATCGGGGCGAGCGTCCATCTGCGGGACGGGGAGGAGTTCGACATCCTTTTGCGCAACGCCGACGCGGCGATGCACCGCGTCAAGGCCGAGGGACGCAACGGCTTCCAGTTCTATGCAGAAGCGATGACGCGCCAGGCCACCGACCGCATGGAGCTGGAGAATGAGCTCCGTCTCGCGTTGGAGAAAAACGAGCTCGAAGTCTATTTCCAGCCCCAGGTCGTCCTCGCGGACGGGCGCCTCGTGGGAGTCGAGGCCCTGATGCGCTGGAAACATCGGCAACGCGGATGGATCCCCCCCGTCCAGTTCATCCCCATTGCCGAGGATTCCGACCTCATTCATCCTCTCGGTCAATTCGCGCTCGCCCACAGCTGCCGCCAGGTCACGAGCTGGGTCAAAGCGGGACTCCCGGCGGTGCGCCTTGCGGTGAACGTTTCGGCACGGCAGTTCCGCAGCCCGGGTTTCGTCGAAGCCGTCGACCGCACCCTGCGTGCGTCGGGACTTGGGCCGGACCGGCTCGAGCTCGAATTGACCGAAGGCGTGCTGGTCGATAACCGTGAAGAGGCGGTCGCGATACTCAAACGCCTGAAATCTCTCGGCGTGCAGATCGCCGTGGACGATTTTGGCACCGGCTATTCGAGCCTCAGCTATCTCTCGCAGCTGCCGATCGACTGCCTGAAGATCGACCGCTCGTTCGTGATTCGGGCGCACGAGCACGGGCACGATGCGGTCATCGCGCAGCTGGTGATCTCACTGGCCCGTTCGCTCGGTCTGCGCGTCATCGCCGAAGGCGTGGAGACCGTCGAGCAACTGGACTTCCTGCGCTCGCACGACTGCGACCAGGGACAGGGATATCTCTTCGCTCCTCCGGTCCATCCCGACGCCTTTGCGCGGTTCCTGGAGGCGGGTTCGCTGCAGCCGAGAACCCCGGCCTCTCCGAAAGGCGGAGCAGGCCCACACCGAGGAGGCACCCCATGAAGGAAAAGATGATCCTGCTGGTCGAGGACAATCCCGACGATGAGGAACTCACGTTGCGCGCGCTGCGCAAGTCCAACATCGCGAACGATGTTTTCGTCGCCCGGGACGGCAGCGACGCGCTCGATTTCCTGTTCTGCACGGGAAAACACGCGGGGCGCGATCCCCTCGCCATGCCCGCGGTGGTGCTGCTCGACCTCAAGCTTCCCAAACTGAACGGCATCGACGTGCTGAACCGCATGCGCGCCGATCCCCGCACCACGCTCCTTCCCGTGGTCATCCTAACCTCATCCAGCGAGGACGAAGACGTGCTGCGAAGCTACCAGTCGGGCGCGAACAGCTACGTGCGCAAGCCGGTCGAGTTCTCGGCGTTTGCGGGTGCCGTCACCCAGCTCGGCGTGTACTGGATGCTGCTCAACGAGATTCCGCGAAGCCGCGGCTGATCCGCCGGCGGTTCCCGCGCTAAGATGGAGGGGTGCCGCGCCCGGCGATCCGTCCCAGTCTTCTGTTCGCGCCGCTTCTCCAGCACAAGAGCAGGCTCGCGCTCTCGGTGCTCGGCATCTCTCTGGGCGTGGCGCTCGGCTACGCGGTCCAGCTCGTCAACCAGGCCGCGATCAACGAATTTTCGGTTGCGGTGCAGACGCTCTCGGGCGAGGCCGATCTCGTCGTCCGCGGCCCGCGCGCCGGATTCGACGAGTCCCTTTATCCGCGGCTTGCGAAGCTGCCCGAAGCGGCGGTCGCGAGTCCCGTTCTCGAATTGGACGCAAACCTTCCCGGCCGGCGCGAGCCGCTGAAGATCCTGGGGCTGGATATTTTCCGCGCGGCCCTGATCCAGCCGTTCCTGGCGGGCGGCGAGATCGGGGACCGGCTGGATTTTCTGCGTCCCGACCGGATCTTCTTGTCGGCCGCCGCCGCCGAGTGGCTGCGACTGGGAAAAGGCGACGCGCTCTCCATTCAGGTCGGACTGCGCGTGCTTTCGCTGCGGGTGGCCGGGATCTTGGGCGACGGCCATCGCCAGCGCTTCGCGGTCGCGGACATCGCCGCCGTCCAGTCGGTGTTCGGGCGGCTGGAACTGCTGAACCGGATCGATCTGAGGCTGCATCCCGGCGCCGATCCGCAGAGAGTCGCCGAACGGCTCCGGGATGCGATGCCTCCGGGCACGTGGATCGAGCGGCCCCAAGCGGACGTCGAGCGCGGCGAGCGCCTGTCGCGCGCCTACCGCATCAATCTCAACGTGCTCGCGCTGGTGGCGCTGTTCACCGGAGGGCTGCTGGTTTTTTCCGCCCAGGCGCTCGCGGTGGTGCGGCGGCGCGCGCAGCTCGCGCTGCTGCGCGTGCTCGGCGTCACGCGCCGGCGCCTCGTCGCGATGCTGCTCTGCGAATCGGCCGTGATCGGCGCCGCGGGAGCGCTGCTCGGCATAGCGCTCGGCTACGCGAGCTCCGCGATCGTGCTCGATCGCTTCGGCGCCGAGCTCGGCGCCGGATATTTCCGGGGGCTGCAGCCGACGCTCGCGCTCGACTGGGCCGCGCTCGCGTTCTTCTTTGCGATCGGCGTGCTCGCGGCCATGCTCGGCAGCCTCGCTCCTGCGCTGGAAGCCGCGCACACGCAGGCCGCCCAGGCGTTGAAGGCGGGCGACGAGCAGCGCGCGCTCGAGCGCCTGCAGCCGGCGTGGCCGGGGCTTGCGGTGTTCCTTGCGGGCGCGGCGCTGACGCAGGCCGAGCCGGTGCACGGGCTGCCGCTGTTCGGCTATCTGGCCATCGCGCTGCTTTTGATCGGCACCGTCATGCTGATGCCGCGCATCGCGGTGCTCTGTTTCCGCGCGGCACCGATGCTCGGGCCCGTGTCCGCCAGGATCGCGCTCGGGCAGCTGCGCGGCGCACCAGGGCAGGCGGGCGTGAGCCTCGCCGCGATCGTCGCGAGCGTGAGCCTGATGGTCTCGATGGCGATCATGGTGGCCTCGTTCCGGCAGTCGTTGGACGAGTGGCTGGTGCAAATGCTCCCGGCCGATCTCTATCTGCGCACGGGCCTGGGCGGGGAGTCGGCGTTCCTCTCGCCCTCGGACCAGCGCGAGATCTCGGCGCTGCGCGGAGTTCGCCGCGCCGAGTTCCTGCGCAGCCAGCGGCTGGCCGTCTCGCCGACCCGTCCGCCCCTCACTCTGCTCGCGCGCGCGGTCGAGGCCGAAGGCAGGCTGCCGCCGCTCGTCGGCGAAGCCTACGCGCGCAAACCCGGAGACCCGCCGCCCGTCTGGGTGAGCGAGATCGCGGCGGATTTGTACGACTGGCGGCCCGGGGCCGTGATCGAGATTCCGCTGGGCGGCCGAGCCGCGCGCTTTACGGTGGCGGGCGTGTGGCGCGACTACGCCCGGCAGCAGGGCTCGGCGCTGATCGAGCGCTACGATTACGTCCGCTACACGGGTGACGCCAGCGCCAACGACGTCGCGCTCTGGCTCGAGTCGGGGGTGAACGCGGACGGCGTCAGGCGCGAAATAGCGGAGCGTATCGCGGGCGGCGTCAACCTCGAGATCATCGAGCCGGGGGAAATCCGCGATATTTCGCTCAGAATTTTCGACCGCACCTTCGCGGTGACCTACGCGCTCGAGGCGGTGGCCGTGATCATCGGGCTGTTCGGGCTGTCCTCGAGCTTCGGCGCGCTGGTGCTCGCGCGCAGGCGCGAGTTCGGAATGCTGCGCCACATCGGCGTGACGCGCGGGCAGATCGGCGCGATGCTCGCCGCGGAGGGCGCGCTGGTGAGCGCGCTCGGGCTTGCCGTCGGCGTCGGCCTCGGCTGGCTGATCAGCCTGGTGCTGATCCACGTCGTCAACCGCCAGTCGTTTCACTGGAGCATGGATCTGCACGTGCCCTGGGAATTGCTTGCCGAATTCGTGGCGGTCATGCTCGCGCTCGCGACGGTCACTGCCGTCGCGAGCGGGCGACAGGCGATGAGCGGCGGGGTGGTGAGGGCGGTGAAGGAGGATTGGTGAGAGCAGGATCCAGGATTCAGGATCTAGGATTGAGGATCCGGATGCGGCGAGCTTGCGTTCTGATGACGGTGGTGCTGGGGATGCTCTCGCTGGGTGCGCTTCCGGTGGATGACTATCCGCAAGTGCGCAGGGGCGCTTCGCTGAAGTTTCCGCGCGACCACGGCAGCCATCCGCAGTTCCGCGTCGAATGGTGGTACATCACCGGCTGGCTCAGGGCGAAGGAGGGCGGCGAGTTCGGCATGCAAATCACCTTTTTTCGCAACCGGCCGCGCGTCGCCGAGGACGTTGCGAGCCGGTTCGCGCCGCGGCAGCTCCTCTTTGCGCACGCTGCGCTGTCCGATCCGGGCGCGGGGCGGCTGCTCCACGATCAGCGCGCGGCCCGCGCCGGGTTCGGACTCGCCGAGGCGGGCGAAGGCCGCACCGATGTTGCGATCGACGACTGGTCGCTCAGGCAGACCGACAGCGGCTATGCCACGGAAGTCGCGGCGCGCGAATTCCAGTTCGCGCTTCGCTTCGAGGCGAAACAGCCGGTCCTGCTTGAGGGCGAGCGCGGTTTCAGCCGCAAGGGACCGAACCCGGCGCAAGCGAGCTTCTCCTACAGCTGGCCGCACCTTGAGGTCGGCGGCAGCATCGTTCTCAAGGGCAGGCGGCTGGAAGTCTCGGGCGTCGCCTGGCTCGATCACGAGTGGTCGAGCGAGGCCCTCTCGGAGCAGGCGGCGGGCTGGGACTGGATCGGGGTCAACCTCGAGGACGGCGGTGCGCTCATGGCTTTTCGCGTGCGCGCAAAAGACGGCGGGACCTTCTGGTCGGGCGGAACCTGGCGCGGCGCCGACGGCCGCGTGCGCGTCCTGCAGCCGAGCGAGGTGCGGTTCACCCCGCTCAAGCGCTGGCGCTCGCCGCGGACGCAAACCGAGTATCCCGTGTCGATGCGGGTCGAGGCCGGGCGCCTGAGCCTGGAGCTCGAGCCGCTGATGGAGGACCAGGAGCTTGATGCACGCGCCGGTACCGGCACTGTCTACTGGGAGGGCGCCGTGCGCGCAAGACAAGGGGAGAAGACGGCGGGACTGGGTTACCTCGAGCTGACCGGCTACTGGAAACCCATCGCGTTTTGAACCCCCGTGTTAAAGGCGCTTCGGGTAAACTTGCGGATAGAAAGTCCATCGAGAAAGCCGAGTCCAGTTTGTCCGCGCAGGCCGATCTTTCCTTCGTCACCGTTCAAGGCCGCAAGCTCGAAGTCCGAAGGATCCCCGGAACAGACCGCGACGCGCCGACGCTCGTGTTCCTGCACGAGGGCCTGGGCTCGGTGTCCATGTGGCGGGATTTTCCCGACGAGGCCGCGGCTGCCACCGGCTGCGCCACGGTCGTGTACTCCCGCTATGGCTACGGCAATTCCGACGTGCTGCATGGGCCGCGCGCTACGGACTACATGCACGTCGAGGCGCTCGAGGTGCTGCCCGAGCTGCTCGAGCGGCTCGCCATCCCCGATCCGGTCCTCGTCGGGCATTCGGACGGCGGCTCGATCGCGCTGATCTATGCAGGCGCCCTGAGCCGCGCCGAGGCTCTGGTGCTGATGGCGCCGCACGTCTTCGTCGAGGACATCAGCGTGAAGAGCATCGCGGAAGCGAAGACGGCCTTCGAGACCACGGATTTGCCGCAGAAGCTCGGCCGCTATCACGCCGATTCCAAGAAAACCTTCCGCGGCTGGAACGATATCTGGCTGCATCCGGATTTTCGCGGCTGGAACATCGAGGAGTATCTGCCGCGCATTCACTGCCCGGTGCTCGCGATCCAGGGCTTCGACGACGAGTACGGCACGATGGCGCAGCTCGAGGCGATCGCCAAGCAGGCGGGCGGCCCGGTCGAGCTGCTGCGGCTCGCCGACTGCAAGCATTCTCCGCACCGCGACCAGCCCGCGGTCGTGATCGAGGCGATGAAGCGTTTTGTTTCGCGATTGAACGATGGAACATGAAAAATCTTGGAGCAGAGCGAAAATGACTATATCCTTGCCGACTTGATCCGTAATCCTGATCCTCCATGGCGTCCAACCTCAAGCTCGACATCTTCCCGCACATTTTTCCGCAGCCCTTTTTCGAGCGAGTGAAGGCGCTAGCGGACCAGAATCCGTCGCTCGCGGCGCAGATCAAGCGCTGGCTGCACATCCCGGTGCTGTGGGACCTCGATGCGCGCATGCGCACGATGGACCGCTTTCCGGGCTACAAGCAGATCCTGACGCTGTCGCTGCCCGCGATCGAGTTCCTCGCGCCGCACGACAGGACTCCGGAGCTCGCGCGCCTTGCGAACGACGGCATGGCGGAGATCGTGGCGAAGCACCCCGACTACTTTCCGGCGTTCGTGGCGTCGCTGCCGATGAACAACGTGCCGGAAGCGCTCAGGGAGATGGACCGGGCGATCGGCAAGCTCGGCGCAAAAGGCATCCAGATCTTCACCAACGTGAACGGCCGGCCGCTCGATGCGCCGGAGTTCTACCCCATCTTCGAGCGCATGGCGAAGCAGCACGATCTGCCGATCTGGGTGCACCCGACGCGCACCGCGAAATTCGCCGACTACGCGGGCGAGAGCAAGTCGAAGTACGAGATCTACTGGCTGTTCGGCTGGCCCTACGAGACGAGCGCTTTCATGGCGCGGCTGGTGTTTTCCGGGATGATGGAGAAGCTCCCCGAGCTCAAGATCATCACGCATCATCTCGGCGCGATGGCGCCGTACTTCGACGAGCGCATCGGCTACGGGATGGATCAGCTCGGGACCCGCACCGCGGACGAGGACTACGCCGCGATCCTCGAGCGCATGGCGAAGCGCCCGGTCGACTACTTCAGGATGTTCTACGGCGACACCGCGGTGAACGGCTCGAGATCGGCGACCCGCTGCGGCCTGGATTTCTTCGGGGCGGACCACGTGCTGTTCGGCACCGACTGCCCCTTCGACCCGGAAGGCGGGCCGCTCTTCATCCGCGAGATCATCAAGGCGATCGATTCGCTCAAGCTGAAGGAAGGCGACCGGCGCAAGGTGTATTTTGGCAACGCCATCCGGATGTTGAAGCTCGATTTGCCGACGCCGCCGAAGGCGAAGGCTTCGCCGAAAAAGCGGAGCGCGCCGAAGAAGGCGAAGAAGCGCAAGTGACCATACCTCGCGACCGCGTCGCCTACTCGGCGATCGTCGACCGGCCGAAGCTGAAGCTTCCCGGCGGCAAGCGCATCGTGGTCTGGACGATCGTCAACCTCGAGGTCTGGGATATCTCCAAGCCGATGGCGCGCCAAGTGCTGCCGGCGCCGACCGGCGTTTCGCTCCTGCCCGACGTGCCGAACTGGAGCTGGCACGAGTACGGCATGCGCGTCGGTTTCTGGCGCTTTCACGCGCTCTACAAGCGCCTTCGCATCCGGCCCACGGTCGCGATCAATGCGCGCGTGTGCGTCGACTACCCGCGCGTCGCGCAGGCGTGCAAGGACGCGGGCTGGGAATTCATGGGCCATAGCTACGAGCAGGGCCCGATCCACAGCGAAAAGGATCAGCCGGCGATGATCCGGCGCTCGCTCGACACCATCGAGCAATTCACCGGCAAGCGGCCGGTCGGATGGCTGGGGCCGGGGCTCACGGAAACCTACGACACGCCCGAGCATCTGACGGCCGCGGGCATCCAGTACATCGGCGACTGGGTGTACGACGACGAGCCGACCGAGATCGCGACGGCGAACGGGCCGCTCGTCACGCTGCCCTACACCGTGGAGTGCAACGATATCCCGATGATGATCGTGCAGCACCACGAAGCGGCGTACTGGACGCAGAAATGCATCGACTGCTTCGAGCGGCTGTACAAGGAAGGCGCCGAGCGGCCGAAGATCATGGCGATCGCCATTCACCCCTACATCAGCGGCCAGCCGTTCCGGATCAAGTACCTCGAGCGGGTGTACGACGCCATGGCGAAGCACAAGGGCGTGCTGCACTGGAACGGCGAGGAGATACTCGAGTGGTACTTGAAGGCGAGGAAGGAAGCGAAGTAAATTTGGACGGGGCGGGCGGGAATTAACGTGCCGGTAACCCGCGCTCACCGGCTTTTTTGGGGCGCGTCGGCGTTCAGCGGATGGTCGGGCGGCATTACCGGGCGAAAAGCAGGAAGAACAGCACTACAACTGCAAGCGCAGTAAGACCACAAGCCCATAGCAAGACGTGGGTGCGCTTGCGCAAAATATCCACCGCTTGCACGAGCTCGGCATTTTGCTCCGCGAGCGACTTGATGAGTTCCGAGGAGGAAACTATTTCATCGCGCAACTGGCTAGTTTGCTGCTCTAGAGAACTCAGTCGCGCTTCGATCGCAGACAGAGTCTTGCCTTGCTGTTGGCTTTCCAGCAGAGGAGTTTGCGGTTGTTTCTTCGCAACGCTATTCCAGAGCTTCGTTGCGCTTTGAAGGATCAATGGTGCGTAGGAAAGGACTTTCGCCCAAGGTATGGTCTTAAATGCTGCCACCCAGCCTACTGCCATTGTATTGCCTCTCGGAGGAGATTTATGACGCCCAACGTCTTGGTGAACGGGGAGCTGGCACGATGTGCAATGATGGCACGACGCTTATTGCCCGTCCGTTCCGCCTGGAGGTAGGCATAGACGCCAGCACTAGCGCCTTGCCTTGGGTAACTGCTCTCTTGAAAATGCTACGCACTTTTCACCCCACTGGATTGCAGATGCCACTCCTTGTCTCTGAGCTTCATCGAGACGTACGTATGTTTCCTGGATTGTTTCATCGGTCTTTGCGAGGGTTTGGTCGAGCTTCCGTTGGGTTTCGGGTGGAATCGGTCTGGTTTGCACCCCGAGAATTCTGAGCTGCTCTTCGAGAGCGGCCTGCTCGATACGAGCCTTTTTTCGTTCATTTGCGGCTAGTGCAGCGTCGGCTTGGCGCTGTGCTAGATAAACTTGGTATGCCTTGACACGACTCTCCACCTTTTTTTGTATTGCAGCAGGTTGAGCGGACCCAAAGCCAGCAGGGTCCCACCACGCCCCAAGCCTTTGGACCCAACCCCGAGGATTGCAGTCTTGGTCTAGATCGCTAGCAGCGGCCATTGACAAGAAACTGATGCTCGCGAATGCAATGAATGTGCCGATGCAGCGACGGACGATTTTCATGATGCATACGTATCTCACGGCCTAACGCCTCGGGTTCAGCGGCGGGCCGAGCAGTGCTCGGCTCGTCCGCTGGAACCCGTTGTTGAACGCCACATGC